>VYMG01000030.1_pt1 | contig 90009 bp, 100 predicted proteins | sample 5115261 | NCBI WGS metagenome assembly VYMG01 (sample SAMN12291781, study PRJNA351875) | freshwater metagenome | isolation source: freshwater lake | place: USA: Michigan, Wintergreen Lake | collected 2013-08-08
GCAGCCGCAAACCTACGCGCTCTCGCTCAAGATAGGCGTAACCACCACCGCTTACAAACAATCCAAAGCCCAACAGATCACGATAAAAGGCAATGGCCTCTTCTAGACTCTTGGCACCCAGGAACGGGGTGACTTGCACGAAGTTGGTGGTCATATACGGCCCCTAGCACTGCATCGTAATTCTGCATAACAAGTGCGTAGAAGGCAATTCGTTTTGAGGATCGCGCACTTTTAGCGCGTGCCCCGCACTATGCTTAGATTTCGGGAAATTGCGCAGAACACGAGTCAAGACGGCCTTTGCTGCCGATCCTACTGCACATAATGGCAGACCCCGCCCCGAAGTTTTTGCCATTCATTCGGAGCACTTGGTTGCCCTTGAACGTCCGCTTTCCGCACTCGGCCAAAACTCGCCAAAGCATGACGGTGCCGGAAGCATTCCAAATGTTCTTTCTACCAGCCCGAGAAAAGGACCGAGCAGCACAAGCTGCGCACCTAATGCTGCGCGGTCCTGTCCCAATATCCACCCTCACCGCGGTGCCAAATCATCCTTCAAGGCGCGGTCTAAGAGTTCCATGTCCAGATCGACCGAGGCCAAATCAGGCTCCACCACCGCACGTTCAAAGCTGGCGAAAGCCTCTTGTAGGCGGCTGAGCGTATGGTCGATTTCCTGCAAGCGGGCTTGGCCGGCATGGGCCTCTAGCTTTAGGCGGTCAGACACCAGATCGGCGGTGGCGGGCAGATAATAGGTGAAGAAGCGTAAGATGGCGTTCAGCTTTTCTGGATGGCTCGCCACCGTGTCCAGAATGGTCAGGCCATGGCGCGCTAATGCATCGAGCAAGTGGCCGACATTGAGTGGCACAATTGGGATTGCCGCGCGCAGAACCATAATATGCTGATGGGCCTCAACCAAAAGCGCGTGGCGGGGATCGTCATCTTCCGGGTCCAGCACAGGTGGACTGGGCATGTCAGCCGCGGCTTTACCTTGAAACAAGCGCGGTAGGCCCACCGTCAGAAAGCCATAGAGTGACAAGGCCACCAGCCCGGCTACAATTGGTCCAGAGCGGACCTCGACCAGCAAAGCGCCGCCAACCGCTAACGAGACGGCCAGCGACCCAAAAATGACCCACCATGAGGTCCCACCTCCACCATGGCGCGGCTTGTCCGACCTAGGTGGTGGCTTTGGCATCGCTTAGCCCTTTGTCTTATGCGCGAATTCGTCATCCAGAGACTGGTCGAGCAAGCGCATATCAATCTCTAGGCTGCGGGCATCATGGCCCCGCAGGCGACTTGCGAAATCGGTATAGGCAAGATCAAGCTTGCCAATCATGGTATCAATTTCGGCCAAGCGTGCCGGTTCCGCTCCACCCGCAACCGCACCACGAGCGCCCAATAGGTCAGCGGTGGCGGGCAGATAATAGGTGAACAGGCGTTGGACATCGGATAATTTAGAAGGGTCCTGCCGCAGGCCCATCTCTACTTCCTTGACGCGCGCAACCATATTGCGAAGCCGCGCGCCAAGCTCTCCTTCGGCCACACTGGCCGCTGCCTCTAATCGCACAAGCGACGGCTTGGCGTCTTCGATAACGGCTTGATGGAGCTTGGGTTGGGCTTCTGGTTCGGGCAAGGCCTCACCATTGATGCGCGCACGGGCAGCGGCTTCGGATTCGCCACCCTGCCGACGACGACGACCATCCTCGTCTTCATCGTCATAGTCATCGTCATCGTCACGGCTGTCGTAACCCCATAGGTCATCCACAGTGTCGCGCTTGCCGCCGAAGAAGCCAAGCGAGCCCCCAGCGGCAAAAAACAGGCCGATGCCAACCCAAGGGTTAAAGTTACAAATGGCCCAGATGAAGAACCAGAATGCAAGCACACCAAAGGATTGCGGCGAGCGAATCCGAACGGCAAACTCTTCCTTCATCCAATCTTTCGAGCGGCGGCGGGACATGAACTAGGTCACGCGCCCTTGCACCAAAGCTTGTCGCAATTCCTGAGTCATTTCATCCATGCGCTTTTCGACCATAGCCCGCTTCTGGCGGCCCTCTTCTTGGGTCGAAAGAACCCCGGAAATCGTGTCGATCAAGTCGCGATTGGCGTGTTCCAAGGTTTCAAGATCGACGATCCCGCGCTGAGACTGCTCTTCAATCGCGATGGCTTGCTCTTTCATCATGGACGAGGTTTGGCGCAGCATTTCATTGGTGGCATCGGTGACGGCCTTTTGCATGGCCAGTGCGTCTTCTTGACGGCGCAGACCCAAGAGCAGGACCATCTTTTGCTTCCACAAGGGAATGGTCAGGCGGGTTGAAGCCTGCAAGCTCTCCACCAAGGTCTCGTCGCCCGCTTGCACGATGCGGATTTGCGGCAATTGTTGGATACCGATCTGACGGGCCTGCTTCAGATAGAAGATGCGCTTTTCCAAGCGCTCCATCGCTTGCTGGGCGTCACGATAGGCTTGCGCCTCAATCATGCCGTCACCGGTGAGCAGGGCTTCATCGGCAATGGTCTTCAACTCTGGCAGACGGGTTGCTTTGATCTCTGCCGCAAAAGCCTCGCCAGCTTCGACATAGGCGCTGAGTTGGGCGATTGAAGCCGCAGTTTGCTCATGCAGATCGTCCATGACCGCAATGTCGCGCCGCAAGCCATCTTTGCGCTTTTCCAATTGAATGCCGATGGCGTCAATCTGGCTGGCAACATCTTCAAACTTGCCTTTGAATTTCTCAATCTCTGCCTGAGCACCGCCAAACAATTTACCGAAGAACCCCTTCTTCTGCATGGCGGCAGGATCAAGGCCTTTGGCTTTGGCGATGATACTTGTCAACAAAACACCCGTGTCACCAAGCTCACGATTTTGCGTTTGGGCAAGGATTCGATCCGCGTAGGCAACCACATTGCGCTGCGCATTGTCGCCGAATGTGGCGATTGAAGCCCGATCATCCAAGGACAATTGGCCGCGAATGCGGGTTAAATCCTTGGACTCAACTTTGATCTCAGGCAATACGGCTTCTGCCGACACCGTATCGACCACGGGTGTTTTAGTGGCATTTGCTTCGTCACTCATTGGCCTAAAGCCTCCCCATCAACCTTGGTCTGCAGAATTCGCCCATCGGGTTGAGACCCGCTTATTTAAGAGCATTGCCTTGCTTTCGCACTAGGCAAGTGGAATTTTTGCAGTTCTTCGCACCGCTTGACGTAAGTTTGTGCGGAATTGATTTAGATGCGGTGAAGTTGGAGCGGTTGACTTAGGCCATCAACGACCCGTCCATCGAGGCCCAGTAACGTGCGTTTGCGATCACTTTGCCGCTTCAGACCCCAGTCAAAGAAGATTGATGCGGCGGCGACTGCAGCAGCAAGCGGCCTTGGCTCTAGAACGGGCCGTGGCCCCGTCTTTCGGTTGGCGCTTGGGTTACCGATCAACCCACCAAAATTAGCCGATCGCATCGGTAAATTGAGCGCAATCAAGCCACTGCCCGGCAAAGCCAGCGGCAAAGCACCTGGCTGGCCGGCCAACAGCGCCAATGCACCCCCATCTGGCACGCCATTGACGATGCGGGCATTTTCTTCCAGCGGACTAGGCGAAAGCACGAAGGCAGCCATCACCCGGCCATCACGTGCGCTGGCACCGTCAGAATTGCTAGACCCCCAACCGGCGAGGCTAAGCGCCATCCAGGCCCCTTCTCCATGTCCTGCCACGCCAACGCGTGTCGCATCCACTCGATCGGCCCGTGGCCCCAAAACTTGCGCCGCTTGCGAAGCCATGTCGATGAGAAAGCGGGCTTCAGCCGGGCTCGGGCGGCGCATTTCTGGCGCGTTGGCGACCAAAGTTGCGCCATCACCGGCCTTAAGACTGACAGCGCGGGGGTCGTCCAAGGCGATAACGAAATAGCCACTGGCCGCCAGCGCACCGATCAACGGATCATACATGGCACCTTTACAGCCCGCATCGGGACAGAAGATGATCAATGGCATGCGGTCAAATACAGTCACCGGATAGGCGATGCGGGCCTGACACACATTGCCGTCAGGCGCGCGGATCGAGAAATCACGGGTACGGGCAGCCACGACACCGGTTGACGCTTCATAGACGATCTCAAAACTATCCCGACCGCGATTAAGCCAAGTCATTGGATTAAAGCCGCGTTCGGTATTCCTTGGGGTACCCCTCGACTGGGCAAATGCAGAGCTTGCGCCAAAGCCTGAAAGGCCTGCCGCACAAGCACCCAACCAGATCATATCACGCCGCAATAGGCCACAGGACCCCTGTGTGCCTGCTGTTTTGCTTGCTTCTATGGTTGCAACAGTTTTCAAAGTCTCATCGTCCATCATGGATCACAATCCGCCCTTAGTAGACGTAACAACATTGGCTCGCTTTGTTTCCACAAACCATTTCGACGTGACACGCCACCATTGTGTGGCCACTCTGGCTAAGAGGTCAATTGCCATCTAGCCAAACGTGTGATTTTGCGCTCAATTAGTTGTGAACAAGATGAGAGGACGTCCCACCTAACTCACAATTGTCTACTGATTAAGGTTAAAGCATGACAAGTCGTCCAGTCATGCTAAGTCCCACCTGTAAGGCACAAAAACCAGCCGCGTAAGGTCCCTCCCCCGCCACCGCCAATGGCGCACAAACGCAAAGATACTCAAACCATGACCACCCTAAAAAACGCCTTCCGTTACAGTTTATCACTCGCCATTTTGGCAGTCGTTTCCAGCCCAGCCAGCGCCCAATCCCTGCCAGAAGCCGTCACCTTGGCGCTGCAAACCAATCCCGGCCTTGAAAGCCAGCGTGCCAATCTGCGCGCCCTTGGTCAGCGGCGGGTGCAGGCCGTTGCGCAAAGACGGATGCAAATCGGTGGCGAAGCCACCTATGGCCAACAAGAATCCTGGACCCGCTCGATCAGCACTACCGGTGTGATCTCCAGCCGCCTCGCCACGGAAACGACCCCAACAACTTATGGACTAACCGCGTCACAGCCGGTTTGGTTGGCAGGTCGGGTAAAGGCAGCCATGAGCTTAGCCGAAGCCCAGATTGCGCAAGCCGATGCGCGTTTGGCTGGCAGCGAACTGGCCGTTATGCGCGATGTGGTCATTGCTTATGCTGCGCTACGTCGCGACTTGCGCACCGTGGAAATCCGTCGCCAGAATCTGGCCACCTTAAACCGCCAACTAGAAGCCGTGCGCGTGCGCTTCGATGTTGGCGACGTGACCAAGACCGATGTCGCCCAAGTCGAAGCGCGCCAAGCAGCAAGCACGACGGCACTCGCAGCCGCTGAAGCAGCCGTGGACGCCAGTCGGTCTGCAATTGAGCGGTTGATTGGGCAAGCGCCGACCGAATTGACGCCCGAGATCAAAGAGGTTGCTGGCCCTGCCAGCCTAGACCAAGCGCTCGTTCTGGCACGGGCGAACAATCCAGACCTCGCCGCCATTCGTCTGGGCGAAACAATCGCTCTGGCCGGTGCCAAAGTTATTGAGGCGGAGAACCGCCCTAGAATCACCATTCAGGCCAGCCAAGCTTGGGCAGTTGATTCAAGCTTTGATGGCAACCGCAGCGGCAACACAGCTGTTACAGCGCGCTTGTCGGTACCCATCTTCACAGGTGGCCTCGCCAGCTCTCGCATCACAGAGGCTTTGGGCAATGCCAACGCAGCCCGCTTCACCGCAGTAGATGGCGAACGCCAGATCTCGGAACGAACCACCAATGCTTGGCACCAAGCACGGGTTGCGCGCGTGGCGGTGAACGCTTCTGCAGAACAAGTCAAAGCTGCCCAAATTGCTTTCGAAGGGGCAGAGCTTGAGCAGTCGGTTGGTCTTCGGACAACGCTGGATGTGCTAATTCAGCAGCAAGAGTTGTTGGAGGCCCAATTGGCCCAAGCCCGCGCAGTGCACGACTTGCAAGCAGCCACCATTGCTTTGTCTGCGATCACCGGAATTTTGAAACCCTCCGACCTAGAGGCTTCAAGTGCGAGCGTTAAAAAGACAGGGCTTCCTTGGCTAACACCGCCTGAAGTGCCTTTGGCAGCGGTTGAAACCGTTTTGAGCATTGTGCCACTTCCCAGCCAAGTATCGGTGAAGGCCGCCGAACGCGCGGGAGGACGGCCCAAGCCTAAAGCTAAACGATAAAGCCTGCAGCGGGGCAAATTAGGACTTCTCTTTTTAGGGAAAACAGGTCAGAGGTGTCGGGATGGTCTATTTGATGCAATCCGAACCTCTGCTTGATACCACCGTCAGTCCGGCTGAAGATGCGCTTAGCTTGTTGCACGCAACAGCCTGCACGATTGATGAAAGCGGCGGATTAGCTTGGGTTGACCCTGTCAAGGCCGCAGTCTTCTTACAAGTAGATCGACCGCCTGCCCATTTCGATGAGTTGGATTTAGCTGTCGAGGGTGCTGCGTTTCAAGCGCTGCGGCGTGGTCGTCCCGTAACAATCCGGCGGCCAAGAAATCTGGAAGTGATCGCCAATGTTGCTCACCAGATCATAGTCTTCCGCGAAATTGTGGCACTTGCTCCAGAATATGTGCCGCCATTCCCCCGGGCCGCTAATGATCCCGAAGCCATGATGCTAAAGTCTGCTTTGGCAGACAACCGCATGTGCTTGTTTCGACAGCCCATAATCTCGACAGCCGATAATCAAATTGTCCGCTGGGAATGCCTGTCTCGTCTGATCCAGGTCGATGGACGGGTCATCGCGCCAATCGATTTCATCCCCGCGGCAGAACGTGCGGGTCTTGTCGGGGAATTGGATATCGAGACGCTAAACCTCGCTTTGAGCGCTTTGACACGCGAAGACACGATCAAACTCGCAATCAATGTCTCCGCCGGGACAATTGCGGATTCTTCTGCCTGTCGGGATTATCTGGATATTCTGAATCATAATCAGGCAATCTCTGACCGTTTAACGATTGAGATCACCGAGTCCATCGCGATCCATGATTTGGACGCCGCAGCGAGATTTGGACAGTCCATCCGCGCCGCAGGTTCTCGATTGGCCTTGGATGACTTTGGTGAAGGACACACCTCTTTCCGCTCAATCCGCGCCCTACCCCTTGATGAGATCAAGATCGATGGTGCCTATGTTCAGAACATTGAATCGCGACAAGATAGTCGCGCTTTCGTGATTGCGATTGACCAACTTGCCCGGGGCCTTGGGATGGAAACAGTGGCGGAGCGGGTAGAAACAGCGGAAGAGGCCGAAGCCTTGCGCGAGATTGGCGTGATCGGCCAGCAGGGTTATTTTTACGGCAGACCCCGCTCTTCTGGAAAATGATATCCCCAATTTGGGGATGTAAGCTCCCAAATTAGAAAAATACTGCACAGATAGGGCTAAACTTAGCCTTTGCCTTCTGGCGCGTGTGCGCTATGTCATGCTGCATATGCGAAATCAGAGAGTCTCACCATGAACGCTTCCACGCCAACACTTCACCTGGACCTTTCCCCTCAGACCGTTCCTGCTTTGTTGGGAGAGAGCGCGGCCGCACTGGCGCCGATTAAGGTTGCGGCTTTGGCCTTTGTTCGTAAGCGCGTGGCACCGGCTGGCAAAATTGACCGCAAGCTCATCGATCAAGAGCAGCACATCGTGCACGGTCTGGCCTGGATCGCGACCTATGTTGAGACCCTGCGTGAAGTGGCTAATTGGGCGCTGAAGCTTAAAGATGAAGGCCTATTTGGCGAAACTGAATCCGCCCTTTCCTGCCTGTTATTCTCCAGCTATTTGGGCGATCTGAAGGGCGGGATTTCCATGAACCAGGGCGAAACCATCCGCCCAGTAGAACTTGGAATTGAAGCCATCGTGGAAGAGGCTTTGTCAGGGCCCGCCAGTGCTGCGCTTTTAGCGGCAGCCACCCAAGACCTTAAGACTCGGACTGCAGATCTGGTAGCCCAAGCTCAAGGCAAGGGCACGATTGAAGTCACTGGCCTTGATGAGACCTATGAAATGGTGCGCGACACCTTCCGCCGCTTTGGTCAAGAAAAAGTTGCCCCTTTTGCGCATGGCTGGCACTTGCGCGATGAATTGATCCCAATGTCCGTTCTGACCGAGATGGCCGATCTAGGTGTGTTTGGTCTGACAATCCCAGAGGAATTCGGCGGCTCAGGCATGGGCAAGACCGCCATGTGCGTCGTCTCTGAAGAATTGTCGCGCGCCTATATCGGGGTTGGGTCACTCGGAACTCGCTCCGAAATTGCGGCCGAGTTGATCTTGACGGGCGGCACAGACGAGCAGAAAAATTATTGGCTGCCCCGTATTGCCTCTGCGGAGACCCTGCCGACTGCCGTCTTTACCGAGCCGAATACCGGGTCAGACTTGGGTGCCCTGCGCACCCGCGGCGAGAACAAAGGCAGCCATTGGGAAATCACCGGCAATAAGACGTGGATCACCCATGCCGCGCGCGCCGACATGATGACTTTGCTTGCTCGGACCAAGCCAGAGACCACTAATTTCTCTGGCCTCTCGATGTTCTTGGCCCCTAAACCCCGCGGTACCGACGAAACCCCATTTCCAGCTGAAGGGATGACTGGTGGCGAAATTGAGGTTTTGGGCTATCGCGGCATGAAGGAATATGAGCTTGGCTTTGACGCCTTCAAAGTCCCGACTGAAAACCTTCTGGGTGGCGTCGAAGGCATGGGCTTCAAGCATTTGATGGCGACGTTTGAAAGTGCGCGCATTCAAACAGCGGCGCGCGCCATTGGTGTCGCACAAAACGCCTTAGATCTGGGCTTGGCCTATGCGCTTGATCGGCAACAATTCGGCGACGCCATCTTTGTGTTCCCTCGTGTTCACAACAAGCTTGTGCAAATGGCGGCAGAAATACTGGGCGCGCGTCAATTGACCTATTTTGCAGCCCGTCAAAAGGATGAAGACAAGCGCTGTGACTTGGAAGCGGGTATGGCCAAGCTACTGGCCGCCCGCGTGGCGTGGGCAGCTGCCGACAATGCCTTGCAAATCCATGGTGGCAACGGCTTTGCGCTGGAATATCCTGTCAGCCGCGTACTGGCAGATGCCCGTATCCTGAACATCTTTGAAGGTGCGGGTGAAATCCAAGCTCAAGTGATCGCGCGTCGTCTGCTGGAAGACTAGGTTCGGCCTGTCACGGTTGAAAAAAGCCGCTCCCCACGTTGAGGGAGCGGCTTTTTTATTGGCTTCGCGAGAGAAACGTGCATTAAATCTGCGCGTCTCCTTTGGCGAAGAGCGCGTGCTCCCCATCCCGTGAGACAAATCAAAGTGCGTAAGGAAAGCAAAAAAGGCACCTAAGTAGGTGCCTTTTCCAAATGAGAAGTCGAGCATCCGTTGCGCCGAAGCGACTGCCGATGTGTGTCCCGACTTTGCACCCTTAGATATAGGATTCTGAGCGCACTATGTCAAGAGAAATGACCATCCAAGAGATTGAGCATCTTGCGAATTTCATTTCAGCCGAACGGCTTGATAAACTCCTGAAACTGACAGGTGATTTGAAAGTTGCCATTCAAGTCCATCAGGACACGCTGGCTTTAAATTGCCAGCTCATCAAGGTTGTTGCAACGATCGAGATCGCTTTGCGAAACACTATATATGCGAACATCATGAATCATTTCGAAGCAGCCAATTGGCTACAACAGCCCCCCGTTAAACTAAACCTAGAAGACGGCGACAGGAAGAAAATTGTCATGGCAGTAGATAGTGCCAAACGATCAGAATACGCCAAGAGGAGCCAAGCGGAGAAAGCTGTTCTGAAGGCCGAAGTCTTTCCGAAAGGCAAGCCGAAAGATATGAGGCCATTTAAATACGTACAAAGAAAGCGCGAAAATATTCCCGTCTCAGACGGTAAAATAATCGCCGAGCTTACTTTTGCGTTTTGGAAACGCCTCTATTCAGCCGAATATGAGCACCAGCTTTGGCGCGCAACACTAAAGCGAACATTTCCGAACAAGAATCTAAAACGTTCACAAGTGTCCGCGCAGCTCGAAATCGTCTATCAAATGCGCAACCGACTTGCGCACCATGAACCGGTGGTCGGTGACCGTTTTCATAAGCTGATAGGTGCAGTTAGGTTCGTGCTGCAAGAACTGAATACCAAAGCGTCAAGTCCACCGCATCCGTTAGAAAAATTACTTGCTGCAGATGTGCAACAAGCAATCAGCCTTCAATCCAAGCTGGACTCATCGATTGCGCCTTACCGGGTCAAGGCCATTTAGCTTGTGAGCTTTGCGACGCCCACGTCACATCTGTTGTATTCTCACTGAGTTGGCCGTTACCCTAAGCTAATGCTTAGACCAGCTTAGGCTTCTTTAACCTAGAAATTCGCCAACCGGGCCAAACGACGCACTTCGGAAGCCGCGCGATCCTCTTTGCTGCCGCCTTGGCGACGACTGAGGGCTGGCTGGAACGCAATCGCTGCATGCTCGGTGCAATAGACCGCGCCCGAGCTACATTGGGCACCACAGAAACCAAAATCAGGGTCGCCTGGGTCACCAATTGGCCATTTGCACATATTGGTGCCCAATTGCAGGACTCCAATTAAATCGCCGCGCTTTTGGGGCGGGGTAACTGGCTTTGGCGCTGGCTTGACGATGGGGGCTGGTGCCGCAGGAGCCAGTGCCTTAACCGCTGACTCTACTTTGGCAGCCACATGTGAGGGTACCACCAAGACCGGGCGCGGACGCGCGGTTGGCACCGGAATCCGCTTGATTGGACGCGATGGAGCCGCCCGGCCCGCCAATCCTAACCGATGGACCTTGCCAATGACCGCATTGCGGGTCACACCGCCCAATTGCTTGGCGATTTGACTGGCTGAAAGCCCATCTGTCCACAACTTCTTGAGTAGGGTGACGCGATCATCCGTCCAGCCGTTGGTCATAAATATCCCCATATCTTGTGCCCGGCTTTAAAGGCCAGCTAATTGAATGCCCACCCATAGTATCTTCACGACTTATTAACACAAGGGCTAGTGATAGGGTTTTCCACAAATATGGGCTCCCCTCTACATGTTGATAACACCAGATATTGTGGGTGGCGTCTTCGTGGCTCAATCGCGGTTTTTCGCCAGCACATGCGCTGTACTGACAGCATTGGTCCGAATCGGGGCAGAGAGAGGCCATGCTTATGGATGCCTCAACCCTCGTTGCGTTAATTTCCTCACGGATCTGTCATGATCTTGTGTCCCCAATCTCCGCTTTGACTACGGCGCTGGACATTCTCGACGATGACCACGGTGCAGACATGCGCGAACAAGCGATGGAGTTGATCCGGACATCAGCCGGCCAAGCCGCCGTGAAGCTTGAGTTCATGCGTGCTACCTTTGGGGCGGGCACAACTGGGGTTGGCACGGCGGACCTAGGTGAATTGCGCGACTTGTCTAAGCGCTTTGTAGAGAGCCAGAAGCCCGAACTCATCTGGACGTTGGGGGTACATACCGCCCCGCGTGCGGCGGCTAGGATCTTGATGAATTTGATCCTAGTTGGCCTAGATTGCCTACCACGCGGTGGGCAATTGGAAGTTACCGGCGGACTTCAGGACGGTAAATTGACCCTGAATGTCATCGCGACAGGGACCCGGGCCACGTTGAAGCCAGCCGTGCGTGCAGGCTTAGCGGGTGAGATGCCAGAGGGTGGCTTTGACGGCCGCTCCGTCCAACCTTATTTGGCCTTTATTACAGCCTCTGGGGCTCGCGCCGAACTTGCCGCTCGCGAAAGCGAAGAACGCGTTGAACTTATTGTTCGCATAGCCGCATAATACTGTAGATTTGCTCAAAATTTAGTCCTGTCTTAACCGTCCGCCGTCATTGTGCGCGGAGGATTGGTGTTCAGCGTCAAATTCAACGCTTCGGCAAAGGGCTGGTTTTATGGACGAACTACTGGGCGAATTCATAACTGAGACTAATGAATTCCTTGAAACCGTGGATACTCAGCTTGTTGTTTTTGAAGCGGATCCGACCGACGGTGACACCCTCAACAGTATTTTTCGATTGGTGCACACGATCAAAGGAACTTGCGGCTTTTTGGGTTTGCCCCGCTTACAATTTGTTGCTCACGCCGGTGAAACACTGTTAGGAAAATTCCGCGACGGAACCTTGGTCGCTACACCAGACCAAGTGCAGCTCGTCCTTGAGAGCATAGACCGCATCAAGGAAATTTTGGCGGAACTCGAAGCAACCGGTGCTGAACCCGAAGGCGATGACAGCGCCTTGATTGGTGCGTTGGAACTGGCCGCCGAGGGCCACCCAACCCTTGGTTTGGCCTCAGCTCCAGTCTCTGCAACAGTCGAAGCCGCAGCACCTGCCCCCGTGCCAGAACCCGCCGTTGCACCACCGGTTGTCGAAGCCGCTCCTGTATCCACCACTGGTTTGCGGTGGGACGCCGATCTAGGCCGCGAATTGCGCCCTGGCGAAGTCTCTCTAGCCGAATTAGAAGCCGCCTTTTTATCGGCAACACCCGACGACGACTTTGCGCCTATTGAGAGCTCAACCGCCGCACCTGAAGTTGCCACCCCTGCTGAAATAGAACCACCTGCCCCGATTGCAGAGCGTCGCGCCGCGCCTGAAATGCGTGCGATCAAAGATGACGATGAAGATGCAGCGGCCAAAGGTGGTGCGGTTTCGTCCAGTCAGACCATTCGCGTGAATGTCGACGTGCTCGAAACCCTGATGACCATGGTTTCCGAACTGGTGTTGACCCGCAACCAATTGATGCAAATGGTGCGCAACACCACTGATAGCGAGTTTAAGGGACCCCTACAGCGCCTGTCCGCCGTGACGGCTGAGTTGCAAGACAGCGTCATGAAGACACGCATGCAGCCAATCGGCTCGGCGTGGAAGAAGCTTCCCCGCATCGTGCGGGACGCCGCACGTGATCTGAACAAGAAGATCGATCTCATCATGGATGGTGAGGCGACGGAGCTTGATCGCCAAGTCTTAGAATTGATCAAAGATCCACTAACCCACATGATCCGCAATTCCTGCGACCATGGGCTTGAAGCCCCCGCAACCCGGGTTGCGGCAGGCAAGTCGGAAATGGGGACCATCCGCTTGAACGCCTATCATGAAGGCGGTCATATCGTGATTGAGGTCTCTGACGACGGGGCTGGTTTGTCAACATCGCGCATCCGCGAGAAAGCGATCAAGAATGGCTTGGTCAGCGAAGAATTGGCGTGGACAATGTCTGACGCGCAAATCCATCGCTATATTTTTGCCCCAGGCTTCTCCACCGCCGCCGCGGTCACCAGCATTTCTGGTCGTGGTGTCGGCATGGATGTTGTGCGCACCAATATCGAGCTGATCGGCGGCACAATAGACCTACAATCGACCGAAGGGCGTGGCACAAAGTTCTTCATCAAGATCCCGCTTACTTTAGCCATTGTCTCGGCCTTGGTCGTCGGCTCACGTCAGCAATGCTTCGCCATCCCACAATTATCGATTGTGGAATTGGTGGGTGCAGGTGGTGCTTCTGAGCATAAAGTTGAAGTTCTTAACTCCGCACGGGTTTTGCGCTTGCGCGATCGCTTATTGCCACTGGTGGATTTGTCCGAAGTTTTGGGCGTACCGCCCCGTGATCCCGCGACGGGTGAGTCGAACTCCGCCTTTGTTGTGGTGATGCAGCACTCGGGCCAATTGTTTGGCGTGGTTGTCGATGAAGTGTTCGATACTGAAGAAATTGTGGTGAAGCCCCTGTCAAAGGCATTAGCCGATGTGGGCACCTTCTCAGGCGCGACCATTTTGGGCGACGGCTCGGTCATCATGATCATCGATCCCGGCGCTGTATATCGCCGCGTCGGCCAAGCTGAAGAAGTTGTTGAGGAAGCGATTGAAGCGGTTCAGAAAAAGCGCGGTCAGCGCCCTGAAACCACCTCGATGATCGTGTTCCAAGCAGGTGGTGAACAGCCAAAGGCGGTGCCGCTATCCCTGGTGACCCGCCTCGAAGAATTGGATGCAACCACCTTCGAGCAAGGCGATGGCCGGACCTTGGTGCAATATCGCGGAGAGCTGATGCCGATTGTCCCAGCAGACCCCTATGCGCCTATTGCCACCACCGGCGTTCAGCCTGTTTTGGTCTTTACCTATAATGGCCTGGCTGCAGGCTTGGCAGTAGACAAGATTGTCGACATCGTAGACGAGGCGCTTAACATCGAAATGGCCGCTGACCGTGCCGGTCTTCTAGGTGTTGCTGTTCTTAAAGGCAAAGCTACCGAAGTTCTTGACGTCAGCCATTATCTAAGCCTCGCTTTGACAAATTGGGATGATCCAGGCGTCAACAAGCCTGCCAAACACATCGTTTTGGTGGAGCGCAACCCATTCTTCCGCAACCTGTTGTCGCCGCTCTTGCGCTCGGCTGGCTATGAAGTTGAAGCCGTTGACACGGTTTCAGCAGCCCTTGTTTGTGCTGAATACCGCAAGCCTTCAGCTGTGCTCACCGACATTGATGTCGACGTCGCCTCTGCGCGGCGCTTGTTGAGTGATGATCGCCTTGCAGGCACCAGCATTGTCGCCCTCTCTGGCTCCCCTGATGCGGATGCGACGGGATTTGCGTCGCTGGTCCGAAAGTCCGATCGCGATAGTCTGATAGCCGCTGTCGAACACGCCGCCAATTTGGAGATTGCAGCATGAATGCCCTCGCAACGCGCCATGAAAGCGAATTGGCTCTAGCCAAGGCTGGGACAAAGGAATTTGTGACCGTCCATGTCGCGGATCAATTGTTTGGCGTTGAAGTTATCGATATCCAAGATGTTTTCTCGCTGAAAGGCTTAACCCCAGTTCCTGGTGCACGGCCCGAGATAGCTGGCGTCCTAAACCTGCGCGGGCGCATCGTCACCGCAATTGATGCACGCTGCCGTCTCGGCCTGCCATCTCGCCCGCAAGGCTTTGCTGGCATGATGGCTGTGGGCGTTGAGTATCAAGGTGAAGCTTATGGGATCCTTGTGGATTCAGTTGGCGAAGTTCTGCGTCTGTCAGACTCTGACTTTGAGCCGAACCCCGTGAATTTGAACCCGAATTGGAAGGATGTCAGCCAAGGTGTTTACCGCCTGGAAGGCCGCCTTTTGATGACCCTAAACATAGACCGCCTCCTCTGCGTCGCCACCGCCTAGAACAGGAAATAAGATCATGAAGACTTGCCTTGTTGTCGATGATAGCCGCGTAATCCGGAAAGTCGCGCGTCGTATCTTGGAAGATTTATCGTTCCGCGTTGAAGAGGCCGGAGATGGGTCAGAGGCGCTCTCCTTTTGCCGCAGCTCCATGCCTGATGCGATTTTGCTGGACTGGAACATGCCTGTGATGAATGGCATCGATTTCTTGCGGCATTTGCGCGCTGATCCAGGTGGCGACCGGCCAGTGGTGGTGTTTTGCACCACCGAGAACGACCTTTCGGCCATTGCCCAAGCCATTGAATGTGGCGCAAATGAATACATTATGAAGCCGTTTGACAGCGAAATTGTGCAATCCAAATTTGCTGAAGTCGGCTTGGTTTCGCCAGTATGAGTTTGTCCCCCGCTCACCCCCTAACAGGCCAAGCGCCCGCCCGTAAAATCCGGGTGCTGGTTGTCGACGACTCTGCGGTTATTCGCGGTCTCGTGACCCGCTGGCTATCTGGGGAAGCGGACATTGAAGTCGTAGGCGCTGCCGTCAACGGTAAGGACGGGGTGGATCAAGCTGAGAAATTCAAGCCGGATCTGATCATTCTTGACATCGAGATGCCGATTATGGACGGAGTTACCGCCCTTCCTGCAATCCGCAAAATTGCCCCCAATGCCCGAGTAATCATGGCTTCGACACTGACCCAGCGTGGGGCAGAAGTTACCATCAAAGCGCTCGCAGCTGGTGCGTCCGACTATATCCCTAAGCCCGACGCGAGCCAATTGGCAGGTGCTGCGGACTATAAACGCGACCTGTTGGCAAAGGTCCGGAGCTTGGGTGCCCGCGCCGTCTCTGCGGCCAATTTAAGCCATGCCTATGGCGCTGCGTCATTGGGTTCGTCCGGCGCGCGTGCACTCGCTGCCCCGGCACCAATTCTGCGTGTCGTCACGCAGAAGCTTATACCGGAAGCCATTTTCATTGGCTCTTCAACCGGTGGCCCAGAGGCGCTGCGTGAAGTGATTGAGGGGTTGGCTGGCAAACTCCGTGTGCCGGTATTCATCACCCAGCACATGCCGCCAATGTTCACTAAAATTCTAGCTGATCACTTGGCTAAGCAGACCAAAGCTTCGGTGGTTGAGGCCAGCGATGGCCTGCAAGCCCAACCCGGCGTCTTCTATATTGCGCCAGGTGATCGCCACATGACAGTCAGCAGACATCTAAATGTCACCCGTATCAGTTTGAGCGACGCCCCGCCCGAAAACTTCTGCCGCCCGGCCGTGGACCCCATGTTTCGCTCAGCAGCTGAAACCTTTGGCGAAAAGGCCTTGGCAGTAATTCTAACAGGCATGGGTCAAGATGGTCTGCTTGGGGCAAAGCCCTTGGTCACCAAGGGCGCGCAATTAATCGCTCAAGACGAAGAAACCAGCGTTGTTTGGGGAATGCCCGGCGCGGTCGCGCGCGCGGGTCTCGCCACAGCCTGTAAGCCTATTCAAGAGATTGCTCCGGCAATCTTAAATGTAATGCGTGGAGTAAGTGTATGAAGCCCGCCGATTTTGAGTTTGTTTCGACCATGGTGCGGGAACGTTCTGGGTTAGTCCTGTCAGCCGACAAGACCTATTTGGTTGAGAGCCGCTTGGCCCCGATTGCTCGCAAAGATGGTTTTGCGTCTATCGATGATCTGATCAGCGCAATCCGCGTACGCCGCGATGCCAAGCTCATTGAGTCGGTTGTGGACGCCATGACGACCAACGAAACCTTTTTCTTTCGCGATAAAACGCCTTTTGACATATTCGAGCAGTCGATTTTGCCAGAACTGGTCGCGCGCAAGCGTGGTGGTACGATCAAAGTCTGGTGTGCAGCGGCCTCCACAGGTCAGGAGCCCTATTCCTTGGCCATGATTGCAGAAGCTTTGGGGCCAAAGCTGGGTGGCAGCAAGCTTGAGATTTTGGGAACCGATATCTCTGAGCGCTGCTTGGAAAAAGCCAAGGCTGGCATCTATACCCAGTTTGAGGTGCAACGTGGTCTGCCCGTACAGATGCTTCTGAAGCATTTCAAGAAAGACGGCGATGCGTGGAAGATTGATGATCGGCTGAAAACCAGCATCCGCTATCGCACCATGAACCTACTCGACGACTTCCGCGCACTGGGCAAGTTCGACGTCATTTTCTGTCGGAACGTGTTGATTTATTTCGATATGCCCACCAAGAAAATGGTCCTAGAACGTATGGCCCAGCAGGTTGAAGGGCCTGGCTATCTGCTGCTAGGCGCAGCTGAAACCGTTCTTGGCGTCACCGATAGCTTCAAGCCTGTTGCCGGCAGCCGCGGTCTTTATGTCCAAGACCCCAGCAAAATGGCGGCCAAAGCTGCGGCCTAATCAACCTGCCAAAGCGTCCATTTCTGGCTCAAACAACACATCTGAACCCGCCGTGACCGAGGCCAATAGCCCCGGCACTTGCGCTAGCACGTTTTCCGCAAAGAACCCTGCCAGCGAGATGCGCGCCGTCATATAAGCGGCGTCGCCGGACTTCGCTTTGAGATGGGTGAGAGCCGCCAGCGCGCCCTTAGCCAAGGTCCAGCCCCCGGTAACATCGCCTGCGAGTTTCAAAAACGGTGTCGCACCGGCCAAAGCATCGCGCTTGGCATTACCTGATTGGGCCCGGATCAGCCAATTGGCGGCATCGGAAAAAATATCGACCGCTTCGCTCAGGCGCTTGCCGATCCATTTCACCTGCTCATTACCCGCTTGTTCGCACGCAAGCGCAGTCGCGCGCATCTCGTCGATCAAGGCCGCAACAGGTGCGCCACCGTCCATCGTCAGCTTACGGCTAACCAAATCAATGGCTTGGATGCCATTGGTACCCTCATAAATCGCGGCAATCCGGGCATCGCGGTAAAATTGGGCAGCGCCACCTTCTTCGACAAAGCCCATGCCACCATGGATTTGCACACCAAGCGACGCCACTTCCACGCCCATATCCGTCGACCAGCCTTTGGCAATCGGCGTCAATAATTCTTCGCGCGCTTTAGCCATCTTGCGCGCCTCAGGGGTTAGCGCGTGTTCGGAGACGTCAGAGGCCAACGCCGTCATATGACAGATCGAGCGGGCGGCAGACACTTTGGCCTTCATGGTCATCAACATGCGGCGCACATCGGCATGGTGGAAAATCGGGCTGGGACCCGCTTCAGTCCAGCCTTCCGCGCGGCCCTGCTTCCGCTCCATCGCGTATTCATAGGCCTTTTGGAATGCAGCATCGGCAACCGCGACGCCTTGTAGGCCGACATTGAGGCGGGCCGAATTCATCATGGTGAACATATAGGTTAAGCCCTTATTCGGCTCGCCAATCATCCAACCAATTGCGCCACCTTGGTCGCCATAAGACATCGTGCAGGTGGGCGAGGCATGGATGCCCATCTTATGCTCTAGCCCGATGCAGCGCACATCATTGTGTACTCCGGGATTACCCTCTGAATCAGGGATGAACTTAGGTACGAGGAAAAGCGAGATGCCTTTCACGCCTGCGGGCGCATCGGGAAGGCGCGCCAGAACCAGATGGACGATATTTTCTGCCATCTCATGCTCGCCCCAAGTGATATAAATCTTCTGGCCGAAAATCTTATAGGTGCCGTCGCCTTGGGGCACGGCGCGGCTTGTCAGAGCGCCAACATCAGAGCCTGCCTGCGGCTCCGTCAAATTCATGGTGCCCGACCACTGGCCTGTCACCAGCTTGGGCAGATAAATCGCTTGTTGTTCGGGCGTGCCATGGGCAGACAGCGCCTCGACAGCACCCAAGGTCAGCATGGGGCAAAGGCCAAAGCTCATGTTCGCCGCATGGACCATTTCATGCACGGCTAAGGCGACACCTTTGGGCAAGCCCATGCCGCCAATTGCCGGGTCAAATGGCACAGAAAGCCACGCGCCTTTGACAAATTGCTGATAGGCCTCAGCAAATCCCTCCGGTGAGATCACCGTGCCGTCGGACTGAAGCTGGGTCCCCGCACGGTCACCCGGAGCGTTCAGCGGGGCGAGGACATCACTGGCGAGTTTGCCCGCTTCAACCAGAATCTGTTCAACCAGATCAGCACTTGCTTCCGCGAACATCCCTTGTTCCCGCAACGCAGAAAGCCCTGCAATCTCTTCCAAGGAAAAGCGAATATCGCGGACGGGGGCGGCATAGGTCATGGAACTTTTTCCTAGGGGCAGCGGTTTGTGTCAAAGATAGGAACTTCATCAATCCAAGCAACGGACTGTTTCAGATATTTTGGGTTTTGCTACTCGGCAAGTCTGCCAATAACGTTTATCTAACGCAGTGTCGGATGGTTTGCCATGTTGCAAGCTGACCAAGACAATCAGCTATAAGGACATTAGACATGCGTCGCACTTTCATTCTCGCTTTCGCTGCTCCCGTCACGTTAATCGCTTTTGCTGCTATGACGGCTTCTGCTGCAACACCTGCAGCCGATGCGGCCAAGGCCGCCAATCTCGCCGCTCAACCTGCCGGCCTTTATGAAGTTGAGCCAACGCATACTTCCGTTCACTGGCGTCTCGATCATAGTGGCTTGTCCACCTATACCGCGCGCTTTGACAAGATTTCAGGCACGATCAATTTCAACCCTCAGAACCCAACGGCTTCGAGCGCGGACATTACGATTGACGCCACCTCGGTCAATACCGGCCTGCCAAAGTTCGACGCTGAGATCGCCAAGCAAGTTTTCAAGGCCGAAGCCAACCCCGCTATCACGTTCAAATCGACCAAGCTTACCTCGACCTCGGCTACAACCGGCACCATGACTGGTGATTTGACTGTGGCGGGCGTTACAAAGCCTGTGACCTTGAACGTGACCTATAATGCTGGTCGCAAGAGCCCGTTCCGCGGTGTTCAAAATGTGGGCTTCTCGGCCACCGGTTCGATTAAGCGCTCCGAGTGGGGCATGAATAACTGGATTAATTTCGGAATTGGTGATCAAGTAGACCTGATCATCGAAACTGAGTTTTTGAAAAAGGACTAAAACATGACGGGCGAGACTTGGTCAGGGGCTAAAGAAAGCCGTTCCTACACGACTGTAGCCATTCTGTTGCACTGGGTGATCGCTGCGGCAATCCTGGTTCAAATCTTGGGTGGCTGGGCGATGGAAGACCTCAAAGGACCTGAAAAGTTTGAGGCTTTTCAACTACACAAAAGTGCTGGCCTGACCATTCTCTTGCTCTCCTTGTTTCGCCTGTTCTGGCGGATTGCCAATCCCCCACCCCCATTGCCCGAAAGCATGAAGGGGTGGGAGGTTGCGGCTGCCAAATTCACCCATTTCGCGTTCTACGCCCTGATGATTGGTATTCCTTTGGGCGGCTGGGTAATCATTTCCACCTCGCCCTATAATATCGCGACCCATTGGTGGGGCCTATTTGAGTGGCCACGCCTTCCCCTTGCCGATCTGCCATTTCGCAAGGAGCTCAATGGCATGGCCAAAGCTGGACACGGTGCTGCTGCTTGGGGCGTCATTGTGCTGTTCGTGATCCATGTCGGCGCGGCTCTCAAGCATGTGTTCATGGACGACGATGATGTGATGGCCCGCATGGTCCCCTTCATTCGGCCGAAATAAGATAAGGATTCAATCTGATGTTGAAGGTCCTCACGATCGCCAGTCTGGCGCTCGCAGCCCTGACTGCGCCCTTAAATTTCGCCGACGCGCAGCCTGCTAAAAAGGCCCCCGCTAGCAAAGCCGCCGCAACGGCTTGGACGATTGATGCGCGGCAAAGCCGAATTGCCTTTTCCACAAAATGGGCTGGCAATGCCGTCAATGGCACATTCCGCCAGTGGTCGGGTGACATTAGGTTCGACCCCAACAATCTAGCCGGCAGCCAAGCTGTGATCACCATCATGACCGGCAGCGCTTTGACCGGTGTGAAAGAGCCGGATGACAATCTGGCCACGTCGGATTGGTTTGATGCGCGGAAATTCCCAACCGCCCGCTATGTCACCCAGTCAATCCGCTCGGTCGGCCCTGGCCGTTATGTCGCCGAAGGTGTTTTGACGGTCAAAGGCATGAATTACCGCGTGCCTCTGCCCTTTACGGTCGCTATTTCCGGCAATGTCGCCACCATGACTGGTCAAGTGAAACTCGACCGGATGGCATTGAAACTTGGCCTTGAATCTGACGCAGGTGCCGAATGGGTAGCGCGCGAAACCGTTGTTAACGTCGCCGTGCGCGCCACACGGAAGTAGCCACAAAAAAGCTGGAGCTCCGCGAGCTCCAGCCTCAATGCTTTGATCAGATGCTACCGAGTTTACTTGGTTGGCTCTGGCATCATCGACGAATGCAAGTGATAGATTTTCCAAGCACCATCTTCCAGCTTGTAGATGAAGGAATAGCGCGCCTTCACCACGGTGACGGCTTTAGTGTCTGGGTTGGTCAAAGCGACATCCCAAGTGCCCAGACGGGTTGCGATGTTGCAGCCGACTTGCACGGAGCTGGTTTGGACGGTGCCAACCGGGCTGTTCTTCAAGAAGCTGACGAAATAGTCATTGATGCCTTCTGGCGTCGTGCGCGGCGTGTTGGACACAGTTGCCAACAGAACAGCGTCCTTTGCGAACAAAGGCGTCACTTTGGCTGGGTCTTTCGTGGCCCAAGCGGCGTTGAACTGGGAAAACAGGCCTTCGACCTGGGCTGGGGTCGCGTTAGCGCACTTCATTTTGCTTTCGCCGGCTTGCGCAGGTGCTGCTGCCAAGGCGACCACGGACGTGAGGGCTAACAGGGATACGATACGCTTCATAATGACGACCTCCATAAGTGCTGTCGGGGTGCATATGTCGGTGCCGCCCAAGTGTCTCAAGGCCACTTGAGTCAAGTTGATGGAGGCGTGACCGGTTCGTGATTGGCGGTGGGAGCGCTGCGCACCGTTTTTGACTTTCTGGACTAAACTGTCACAGGAACAGCTATGGATCAGGAGCCCTCGGAAAATGTGCGTGCCGCCGCTGCAGCCCTTGCACGTGGCGACTTGGTGGGCCTACCCACCGAAACGGTCTATGGCCTAGGGGCAGATGCGACCAACGCTGACGCTGTGGCAAAGATTTTTGCCGCCAAAGGTCGCCCCCATTTCAACCCATTGATCTCCCATGTTGCGAGCCTTGAAGCGGCAGAAGCGCTTGGGGTGTTTTCCCCACTGGCGCGCAAGTTGGCCGAGGCCTTTTGGCCGGGCCCCTTAAGCCTCGTGGTTCCACGCCAGCCCGATTGCGCGGTCTGTGACTTGGCCTGTGCGGGGCTTGATACGATTGCTTTGCGGGTACCTTCACACCCTCTGATGCAACAGGTGTTGCGCGCTTTCGCTAAGCCTGTAGCTGCCCCTTCTGCCAATGTTTCAGGCAGGCCTTCGCCAACGACTGCTAGCCATGTGCTGGAGGAGTTTGGCGACAAGGTAACTCTCGTGCTCGATGGCGGACCGAGCGCAGTCGGGCTGGAGAGCGCGGTTGTCGCTGTGACCGGCGATCGAGCGACCTTGCTACGGTTAGGGGGATTGGGCCGTGCAGCACTGGAAGCCTTTGCAGGCCCCCTGCTCGCCCCTGATGCCACTGCCAAAGCTGCCCCTGCTTCGCCCGGTATGGTGCTGCGCCATTATGCACCCCGCGCGCCCGTCCGCTTGCATGGCTCTAGCGCTGCAGCAGGTGAAGTGATGATCGGTTTTGGTCCGGGCTATGATCGGGCCGATTTCAACCTGTCGCCTTCGGGCGATGTGGTTGAAGCGGCGGCCAACTTGTTCGCCATGCTGCGCGCGGCAGACGCCCTGAATCCCACAGCCATTGTCATCGCCTCTATTCCGGAGACAGGCCTTGGAGAGGCGATTGCCGATAGACTCCGCCGCGCCGCAGAGCGGTAGAACTGAAAAGACGCACCCCGTGCCCTTGCACGGCCCGCGCAGCGCCGTAAAAGGTTTCAGCCTTTCTGCCCATCCATAGGATGTTTCTCAATGACACCGTTTAAGTCCGCCGCCCTCTCCCGCATCAAGCCTTCTCCAACGATGGCTGTGACCCAAAAGGAGCGCGAGTTAAAGGCGGCTGGGCGCGACACCATTGGCCTCGGTGCTGGCGAACCAGACTTTGATACGCCCGACAATATCAAAGAAGCCGCCATCGCCGCGATCCGCGCGGGCAAAACCAAATACACCAATGTCGACGGTATCCCTGAACTGAAGGCTGCGATCTGCGCCAAGTTCAAGCGCGAAAACAATCTGACCTATACGCCAGACCAAGTCAGCGTCGCGCCGGGTGGTAAGCCGATCATCTATAACGCCTTCATGGCAACGCTGAACCCCGGCGATGAAGTAATTGTCCCAGCCCCATATTGGGTGAGCTATCCCGACATTGTGCATCTGACCGGCGCGACTCCAGTAATTGTGGAAGCCACTGCCGAAGAAGGCTTCCGTCTGTCGGCAGAAAAGTTAGAGGCCGCCATCACCCCTGCCACAAAATGGCTGATCTTGAACTCGCCTTCCAACCCAACCGGTGCCGCCTACAGCGCGGCCCATCTGCGCGCATTAGCAGATGTTTTACTGCGCCACCCCCATGTGATGATCCTGACCGACGATATGTATGAGCATTTGCTCTATGACGGGTTTGAGTTTGCCACCATCGCCGCGGTAGAGCCCGCCCTCTATGACCGCACCCTGACGATGAATGGGGTCTCCAAAGCCTATGCCATGACGGGCTGGCGAATCGGCTATGCCGCAGGCCCCGTTTGGCTCATCAAGGGCATGGCGGGCATCATGAGCCAATCGACTTCGAACCCGACTTCGATCAGCCAATATGCGGCGGTCGAAGCGCTGAATGGCCCACAAGACTTTTTGCCCACCCGCAATAAAGTATTCCAAGATCGCCGGGATCTGGTTGTCTCCATGCTCAACCAAGCTTCCGGCCTTTCCTGCCCAAAGCCTGAGGGTGCCTTCTATGTCTATCCATCCTGCGCTGGCCTGATCGGCAAGAGCACGGCATCCGGCGTAGTGATTGAGAATGACGAAGATTTCGCGCGCGAACTTTTGGAATCTGAAGGCGTGGCCGTCGTACATGGCGCAGCCTTTGGCGGCAGCCCTGCCTTCCGCATCTCCTATGCAACGTCGACCGAAACTTTGGAGGAGGCCTGCCGCCGAATTCAACGCTTTTGTGGGAGTTTGAAGTAGGAAAAATTGGGCGCGTGCCGTTTAATGGCTACCCAAAACGTCAAAGGGATAAGCGGAACTCACGCGCGGGACCATCCATCGTAAAAATTAGGCGCTGAAGGAAGTTCCGGCCAAGCAAAGGTGTTTGTTCGTCGCTGCCGCCCTGTATGGCAATGACTTGGCAAATCTCCCCGAAAATCAGTGCTGGAATAAACAATCGCGCCAAGAAAACCTTTCCCATCACACTTCCCCCCGCGACCTGTACCGTACGACGGTCTTGATATGGCAGGTTTAGCATACGCGCCATCGCCATCGTAATGCACGTAGTGCTGGCCCCCGTGTCGATAAGGGTCTCCCTTTGCACAACTAAATTGGCCATTGAGCTGTCGTCCGGATGACAAAAGCAAATGTTGATATAGGGCCGTCCAAGTACGACTTCCCGCCGAGGCGGTGCCGGTGATATGGTAGACACGCTGATCCTTTAAAAAAATCAGTGCCGTACAAACAATAGAGGCAAAAATGGGGGTTCAGCACTCACATCGCGAACCAGATAACGATTGGATGGTAAGCGGACGCTGGCCCAATTATAAGCATCCTCAAAGCTAGGAAACCAACCTTCGACCTGCCCGCCGAAGAATACCACTATCGGCCTTGCCGTTGTCGGAGGCCTCGGTGGATTAGCTTCAAACGCTATGATTTCAGCTTCTAGCGGGTCCATCTAGATTTGCCCATCCAATCCACTTAACGGGCGGTAGGTTGCCTGATTGTTGCTATCGGTCAAGTTCAATTTTGAAATTGACACAACGGCGACGCAAGGGCCAAAGGCTACTTTCGACTAAGACCCCCACCAAACTTCCCTTCCTTCCAGGTTCGGGCTAAGAGCGCGCATGGCAGAAACGCTCTCGCTCTTTGCAACACGGCTCTACCGCGCGCCCTTAGGTGGGCGAGCGCCTGAGGATTTGCGCCAAGACTTGGCCGATGCTTGCGACATGCTGGAGCAAGAGGATGCGGCGGGCCGCCGCTGGTGCCGTGATAATGGCTATAAGGGCTACACGTCCTATGCCTCCCTCAATGATTTGCCGACCCGGATTAGCGCCTTTGGCGATCTCAAACGCCAACTCGACAAGCATGCCGCGGCATTCGCGCAAGAAGTTGGTTTTGATCTGGCGGGCGGCAAGCTGAAGCTGGACAGTTTGTGGGTCAATTGCTTGCCGCCGGGCGGGGTTCATACGGGCCACATTCATCCCCACAGCGTCATCTCGGGAACCTATTATATTGCCCTGCCCGATGGCGCATCCACCTTAAAGCTGGAGGACCCGCGTTTGGCCATGATGATGGCTGCGCCCACGCGCTTGCCAGATGCCGCGCAAGATTTGCAGCCCTTCGTGTTCCTGACCCCACAAATAGGCGAAGTGATCCTGTGGGAGAGCTGGTTGCGCCATGAAGTGGTGCTGAATCGCGCTAAGTCCAAGCGGGTATCAGTCAGCTTTAATTATGCTTGGGTTTAGGGTCTGCCCATGACCCCACCAACCCTTTACCCCTTTGACGAAGATGAGATTAGCGAGACCTTTGTCCGTGCCTCCGGCCCTGGTGGCCAGAACGTCAATAAGGTTTCAACGGCAGTAGAATTGCGCTTTGACGCTTCTGCCAGTCTGTCGTTTCCCGAAGATGTGCGCGATCGCCTGATTAAGTTGGCGGGATCTCGGGCCACTAAGGACGGGGTCATCGTGCTATTGGCCCAGACCTTTCGCACCCAAGAGCGCAATCGCCAAGATGCACGCGAACGGCTACAAGGCTTGATTGATCGCGCCAGCGTGCCACCGCCGCCGCCGCGCAAAAAGACCCGGCCAACTCGCGCTGCACGGGAGAAGCGGCTGGAAGGTAAGGCCATCCGATCGACCGTCAAAAAGCTGCGTGGCCGTGTGGGTGACGACTGAGCTTAGGCCAAATAAAAAAGGGCAGGAGCGACTGCCCCTGCCCCTGAGAGCGCCTGTTTGCAAATAGATTAGATAACTTGCAATTCCGTTGCTGCGGTCTTGCCGCGCTCTGTCTTCAGTTCAAAGCTGACTTTTTGGCCATCGTTCAGGCCGTTCAAGCCAGACTGTTCAACTGCGCTGATGTGAACGAACACGTCGCCGCCACCTGCATCAGGTTGAATAAAGCCATAGCCCTTGGTTGCGTTGAACCACTTAACAACTCCGGTCGCCATCGTGGGACCCTTTCTCATAGTTTGGCCGCTTCGCATGCTTACAGCCATAGTGACCGTGCGATATCCGGCACGGCATTCGGCGTCTTAGAAGAATGGAAGCAGGCAGGGTCTATCTTGCAAAAGAAGGCAAAAAAGACCATGCGACGGCAGTACCAGTTTCGTCGATCAGGCGAGTAACTAGCACAGGAATGGCGATCTAACAAATGAAACACTGGACGTGTGGATCAACTTACGTTGATGACCTTCGTAGGCGGCAGGTTATCGGAGGTGGTCTTGCAGCCTTAGTCGCCACCCCGTCGTTTGCCCTTGGGCAAACGGAAAGCAGCACGCGCAGCGCCACGGTGACAATTCTGGATGAGGCTATGGCCATGCCCAGCTTGGGGCGCACCCGGCGGATCTGGCTCTATTTGCCGCCGGATTATCAAAGCTCCCGCCGCCGCTATCGTGTGATTTATATGCAAGATGGGCAAAACCTGTTTGACCTTGCAACTTCCTATGCCGGGGAATGGCAAGTCGACGAGACGCTCAATCGGCTGGCGGCGGCAGGCGATCCCGGCGCGATTGTGGTGGGGATCGACAATGGTGGTGTAAACCGCACGGCCGAATATCATCCTGTCCTGCCTTGGTCTGGCCTTCCAGGCCAAGCCGATGCCTATATCGCCTTTCTAACGGGCACCCTTAAGCCTCTAATTGACAGTCGGTTTCGGACCAAACGTGATCGCGTCCATACGATGATCATGGGCGCAAGCTCTGGCGCGACGCTGGCGCTTTATGCTGGCCTTAGGCGGCCAGATGTTTTCGGACGCGTTGGTGCTTTTTCGACGCCCCTCTGGCTAAATCCCCGATTGGACCAACTCGCGCGCACGACAAGTCCCTATCGGCGTGGCGCGCGGGTCTTTCTGGTCAGTGGCCGAGATGAGCAGGTGGGCGATGAACCGAAAGGCATGTTCGCCAAGGATCAACCCGCCATGGTCGACGCCTTGATCGCAGTCGGCTATAGACCTGAACTCGATATTCGCTCCCGCATTGTCGACGATGGCACACATTCTGAGCGCTTCTGGGCAAGCGAGTTTGAGGGGGCCTACCGTTTCCTAACCGCTTGACAGACTTTAGGCGTCAACCTTTTCACGGACACCGGGAATGGCTTCGCGCAGGTCGAAGCTGGGCGTGAGTTTATGTTCGTGCGCCTTTTGAATCTGAATGGCTTTAAAAGCCCGCGCCAGTGCAAGCTTGCCTAGGGCACGTGGGTCTAGCCCTGCTTGGATCTCTGGTGTCATGTTGAGACGGCGGCGCAGCACGCCATTGGCGTAAATGACGTTGGCCCGCAGAAGTGCGGCTGGCGTCATAAACTCAACCGACAGCGACACGTTGACCATTGGCCCATTGACGATGCGATGGGGGGCATTTTGCGCCCAAGTCACCATCATACCGGGTTCCAGCGTTACATCTTGGGCCTCTTGGTCCCAAGCTAGATCGAACGGAATTTGCTCATCTGTTTCGCGCAGCACGACGGCTTCAATCTGTTCAGGGCGTGCAAATGGGGCTTTGGGTGGATAGACGCGGACATGCTTGGTGCCGCGCACTTGCCAGAGCGAAACCAAGGGCGAATCCAAATGATAGAAAACCTGTGCATTTGGCGATGATATCAGCACGCCAAGATCACGCTTCATCGTCTTCAGGCCGGAAACATGGGCTTCCTTGTCGCGGAAAATTTCGTCGCATAGCGCGGCATAGTCAGGCAGATGGGCATTAGCGGCGCGCAAGTTCAGCCAAATCCGACCGTCTTCAACGGCCTGCATCAGCTCAGCGCCACTCATGTCGCCGGCCTTGCCGACGCGCCAGGACTGCCAGTCCACTGGATCATGGCCCATGGTAAAGACGCCCAGTTTGTCGCGTGGATACGTGTCCAAGAGTGCCGCCAAACCTGCGTCTGAAAACATCGGCCGCATGTGCAAGTCATGCTGTGCCACGATGGTCTCACGACCAAAGCGCTGAGACACATCCGCGGGCCAAGAAACGATCGAAGCTGGCTTAGTCATGGGAAGACACTCTATCCGTTTGTTGGGTTTTGCCGCGCGCAATGAGGCGACGCGGCGCAGAAGTTACCGCAGCCCAGCCTGCATGCAAGCGCCCTGCCAAGTCTGGTTCTACACTTGCAATCAAGTCTAAGCGCTTTTGGATCATGCCGATTGGGCCTGTTTGGGCCGTTGAGACAGCGGTCGCCCGTCGCCCGACTTGGCCCGCCAGAACAGTCACTGGATTGCGTGCAAACTGCGATTTATAATGGCTGTGCCCTTGTGCCAAATCAATGATTTCAATGCCAATATCTTCGGCATGGCGGACCAGCTGGCCTAAGAAGACAATCCCTGGCGAAAAGGGGTGTGCCTTTGGACAGGTGGAGGCGATCCAAGGATGAAACCACCCACCTTGACGCACGCCAAATTGCCCGGAAACCAAGTAATCGCCTGCATAGAGCGTAATCAAGCAGCCACCAAACTCTGGGTTAGTGCGGCTAAACAAATCCTGCATCATCGCTTTCACCCATTGCGGGCGCAGAACATCGGTTAGACCAGACTCATGATATTGATCTATTTTAAGCTGCAGAACGGCCTCTAGTGCCGATGGATCTTGATTGCCAGTTATAAAACGGATCGGACCCAATTCTCGGTCCATCTTATTGGCCAGGCGCCGCAAATTCTTCGCCCATTTGGGATTAGCTTGGCGGAGGCGTTCCATCTTGGCCGCCCCACCGTCTTTCACGCTGATACGATAGCCCAAGGTCGGCTCTAATTGGGTTTTTTGGAACAAGCCGTGCGGGTCCATCAGGCCCGATACAAATAGGCGTTCAATGCCCGCTTCAGCCAAAAACGCGTTGCCGTCGAGCGTAAAACCCGGCTCGCTCACAATGGCCTGATAGTCCGAAAATGGTGCACCGACAGGGCGGGCATAGCCATGACTGGCTTTGTGAAACGCAAAAAAGGCCACGTCGCCGGCGGCTTCTTTGGCAATCGCCACATGTACATCACCGCGATGGCGCTGCACCAATTGCGCAAAGTAGGGCCCCACCAAGGGCGAGCCAAACTCCGGCGTCCCTTGCTGCAACGCAGCCCAACGGGCAATCTGCTCGTCGGTCAGGGCGTCCGCAGAGAACGTGGTGACTTTCACGGGAGACTTCGTCTTTCAAAACCGAACGCGTGCTGAATTTGACAGATCATTTATCACACAAATCCTAGGATTGCGTTGACGGGGTGTTGGTGGGGGGGACTAAAGCGGCTTTCTTTCAACCTACCCTGTCATCGACGCCGAAGCGTGAGCTGCGAGCGGGGACCTCAAAGGAACGCGCAGCACGAGCTGCGCATGTCACCGCGAACAGATGCGCAGTAGTGCTGCGCGCTCCAACAAGCCCATGTCGTCCCCGCCCAAGCGAAGCGCAGAGCGGGGACCCCAGTGGATTTTGCAGATTGGGGTCTGGGACTCGGCTGACGCCGTCCGGGACGACAATTTCCTTGCTCTTTAATTATCCAAGAAGCTGCGCAGTTTACGCGAACGAGATGGATGCTTCAGCTTGCGGAGGGCTTTGGCTTCGATTTGGCGGATGCGTTCGCGGGTTACGCTGAACTGCTGGCCAACTTCTTCCAGCGTGTGGTCGGTGTTCATGCCGATGCCAAAGCGCATGCGCAGGACGCGTTCTTCGCGCGGCGTCAAACTGGCCAGAACCCGCGTGGTGGTTTCGCGCAGGTTCGACTGAATGGCCGCTTCAACTGGCAAGATCGCGTTTTTGTCTTCGATAAAGTCGCCCAGATGGCTGTCTTCCTCGTCCCCGATTGGGGTTTCAAGGCTGATCGGCTCTTTAGCGATCTTCATGACTTTGCGGACTTTTTCCAACGGCAGGCCAAGCTTTTCGGCCAATTCCTCTGGTGTTGGTTCGCGACCGATTTCGTGCAACATCTGGCGCGAGGTGCGAACCAATTTGTTGATCGTCTCGATCATATGGACCGGGATACGAATGGTGCGCGCTTGGTCAGCAATCGAGCGTGTAATCGCCTGACGAATCCACCAAGTTGCATAAGTGGAGAACTTATAACCGCGACGATATTCGAACTTATCGACCGCCTTCATCAAGCCAATATTGCCCTCTTGAATGAGGTCAAGGAATTGCAGGCCACGATTGGTGTATTTCTTAGCAATCGAGATCACCAAGCGAAGGTTGGCTTCCACCATTTCTTTCTTGGCTTGACGGGCTTCGCGCTCACCCTTTTGCACGGTTTGCACGATGCGACGGAACTCGTCGATTGGCACGCCGGTTTCTTGGGCTAGGGTAAAAATCTCCTGACGGATTTCGTCGGCGCGGTCGCGCTGATCACTAGCAAAGCGGGTCCAAGACTTGGTCTTATCCTTGACGGTGTCGAGCCAGCTTGGGTCCATTTCGTGGCCTTGATAGGCCTTGGCAAAATCTGGACGGCCAATGCCACAGGTTTCGGCCAGACGCATCAATTTGCCTTCCAGACCGATGGAGCGCTTGTTGATGGTGTAGAGCTGCTCAACCAGAGCTTCGATCCGGGCATTGTTCAGCTTCAGGCTCTTTAGTTCATCGATGATACTGTTTTGCAGCGCATCCATCGCTGCCATATCATCATCGGTGATCGATACACCGCGAATACGGGCGTCGAGCGAGCGGTCTTTTAGGGCACGGAAGGCATCAAAATGGGCGGCAACCGTATCGAGGATGCCCATGATGCCGTCGCGAAGCTCGCCTTCCATGGCCGACATGGAAAGCGCAGCGCCTTCATCTTCTTCGGCTTCAGCGCGGGCCGCACGTGCAGCGCGAGCGCCTTCTTCATCATCATCGTCATCATTGCTGGAGAGGACTTCTTCCTCCTCCTCTTCCTCTTCTTCGACCACGGGTGGCGCATTTTCTGCGCCATAGGTCGCTTCAAGGTCGATGATTTCACGCAAGAGAACGCGACCGGTCTGTAATTCGTCGCGCCACACCATGATGGCTTCAAACGTCAGCGGGCTTTCACACAAACCGCGGATCATCGCGTCGCGACCTGCCTCGATGCGCTTTGCAATCGCGATTTCGCCTTCGCGCGACAGAAGCTCTACCGCGCCCATCTCACGCAAATACATGCGGACGGGATCATCCGTGCGGTCTTGGCCTTCCTTGGTGTTGCCGGTTTGGATGACGACCGCAGAGCTCGACGAAGAGACAGTCGCGACTTCGCCGCCTTCGTCTTGCGCGTCTTCTTCAGCTTCAATCAGATTGACGCCCATTTCGCTCAATTGAGCCATAACGTCTTCAATTTGCTCAGACGTGAAGTCTTCCGACGGTAGAATCTTGTTGAGTTCGTCGACCGTGACCCAGCCGCGTACTTTCCCAGCTTTGATGAACTTCTTCACCGAAGCATTGTTCAAGTCCAGAAGTGGCGCATCGGGGGTCTCTGCGGATTGCGCTTCTTCAACTTTTTCTACCATGAATGTGCCGCCTCTTGGTTCCGCCATGTCGTCACACAGCGCACCTGATTCCTATGATAAATCCCTGCCAAACTGTCTTTTTGAGACAATCTGCCACGAACCCGAATTCCCTGCCCCTATAACTGAACTTTTTTAAAAGGTCAGCTAGCGGTGCCTGTCCTCTTTGCCGCTGAAAACAACGGCACAGCCAGCCCGTACTGCTTGAAGCACGCGCCGACTTTCTAATCTTCTGCCGGCAGAGAGAAACCCTCTCCCCCGACGATGGATGCCCCAGCAGAGCTGGTCTCGTCGGCCCGCAGCGCACGGCGCTCACCAACCAGACGCTTCAGCCGCTCAAACGCTGCTTCATCGCCACTGCCTGCCGCAGATACGGCTTCGGCTGCGTCCGACGCCAGAGCCCGATGGGTCTCCAAACGTTGAAGCGCGATAAGCCAAGCCCGCTTAGCCTCCTCCACACTCAGCTCAGGCCGCGCATGGGGGTTGACCGGCGACCGCCGCGCTTCATCGAGAAAGCGCACGGCTTCGCTTTGACCTAATTGGTTCAGATGGAGACGAACGCTCTCAAAATCAATAGTCGTTCCGGCATGATGCAGGTCTAAAAGGCCGTGACGCAGTAAATTCAGGCCTTGATGGTCAAGAACTAGGCCTGCAAACGCCTCTTCATGGCCCTCGAGGAGCTCAGAACGCAGCAAGGGGGCGGTGACGAGGTCAACCAAAGTCCGTTTGGGGCGCACCGTTCCGGCTTTGATTTTCAAGCGCAATTCCGCCGTCGCGCTGCCAATAGGCCCTGTGTCGCCCCCCTTGCCACGGGCCTTGGGCACGAAAGCGGGCCGGGCAGCAGGCGCAAACAAAGCATCAAGATTGCGACGCATGTCTTCATTGAGTTCGCGCTGTAAATCAGGGTCAGTAACTTGGCCTGTCAGCTGGCGTAAGCGCTTGCGCAGCCCTGCGCGGGCTTCTGCTGTCACCAAGGGTTCACGCTCTTGCTCGCGCTGAAACAGGAAGCTGCCGAGTGCCAACGCACTCTCCAAAACCCCCTCAATGCCAGCCGCACCCTTGGCTTTGATCATATCATCCGGGTCTTGGCCCTCTGGCAAGAAGCCGAAGGCGAGGGTTTTGTCAGCCGATACCAGTGGCAGAGCGCGATCTAAGGCGCGCTCGGCTGCTTTTAGGCCCGCCTTGTCGCCATCAAAGCACAGGATAGGCCGCTTCGACGCTTTCCAGATCAGGCCCAATTGATCTTCTGTGAGAGCCGTACCCAAGGGCGCTACAGCGGCAAAGCCAGCGCGCTCTAACGCAATGACATCCATATAGCCTTCCGCGACCAGAATGGGCTTGTCCTTGGCAGCCGCCCGCGCTTGCGCGTAGCGATAGAGATTGCGGCTTTTGTTGAAGACCGGGCTATCGGGACCATTGAGATATTTGGGCTGACCATCGGGGTCGAGCGTGCGGGCACCGAAGGAGACCGTGCGGTCGCGCGTATCGGCGATGGTGAACATCACCCGACCGCGGTAAAAATCAAATGGCGCACCACCATCATCAGGCAGCTTCAACAGCCCGGCTTCCACCAGATCGGCCACTTGATGACCGCCTTGGGTCAAGCGGTCTTTCAACCACGTGCGGCTGTTTGGGCTGAAGCCTAGGCCAAAGCGGTCCCAATCGGCCTCATTCAAGCCGCGCTTGGTCAGATAGGCGCGTGCTTTAGCCCCTTCCGGGCTGCGCAGCGCTTGGGCAAAGGCTGAGCGCGCAGCATCAAGTGCCGTCGTCAAGCGCTTGGCTTGGTCATCCTTGGTGACAGCCTCTGGATCACGCGCAGGCAGTGGGATGCCCATGTCCCGCGCCAAACGCTCCACCGCTTCTGGGAAAGGCACATTCTCCGTCGCCATAATAAAGTCGAGTGCATTGCCGTGCTGGCCGCAGCCAAAGCAATGATAAGTGCCCTTGGAATCTAGGGCATGAAAGCTGGGCGTCGCCTCATTATGGAAGGGACAGCAGGCCCACATATCGCCGCGTGCGAGATTGGATTTGCGCTTATCCCACGTCACTTTGCGACCGACCACATCCAATATGGAGGCGCGCGTCAGCACTTCATCAATAAAGGGGCGGTCAAAGCGGGACATCAGACACGACAATGGGGCTTCAAACCCGAATCATCAAGCCCGCAGCCCATCGCGAGAAAGACGAAATTCGCCAATCGGTCTCAATCGGGCTTGAACTGTTTTTTGAGGAAAGCTAGAGGCAGTTAGCCTGCCAAAATCCTCCCAACATGATAGGTTTAGACCCATGAAGTTTTCGACCCAATTGATTGCCCCCGCCCTCTTGGCCTTTATGGTCGCCGCTCCCAGTTTTGCTAGCGAGTTACATGGCACCCGCTGGGTAACCGCCAATGGCAGCGGCATCATTCGCATTGAAGCTTGCGGCAAGCAGACCTGCGGCCGCATCGTAGGCCCTGGCCCCAAGGCTGACAAAAATGCAGCCACCACCGACACCAAAAACCCTGACCCAAAATTGCGGACCCGCTCAATCGTCGGCATGGCGATTTTGACGGGCTTCACGGCTCAGACGGATGGGAAGTTCACGGGCGGGCAGATTTATGATCCCACCGAGGGCAAAGTTTATCGCAGCGAGTTTCGCCGAAAGCGCGATGGCAAACTAGAAGTCAAAGGCTGCGTTGGCCCGATTTGTGTTGGCCAAACTTGGACGCCTGCCTCCTAAAACGACAAACCCCGCCTTCGTGCTCTACGAAGGCGGGGCCATTTGGTCAGTCCCAATCGCGCAAGCGATCAGGGCGAAGCTTACATATGCTCCAGCATATATTCAGCGCCAGAAACCTTGTATTCGGCAGGCGCTTCGACGAACAAATGCGTCACGACGCCATTGTCGGCAACGAGCGAGAAGCGCTGTGAGCGCACGCCCATGCCAAACTTCGACGCATCCATTTCAAGGCCAATCGCCTTGGCGAAATTGCCGCTGCCATCGGCCAGCATGATGATTTCGTCGCTAACGCCTTGATCCTTGGCCCAAGCGCCCATGACGAACACGTCATTCACCGACAAACAAGCAATCGCGTCAACGCCCTTAGCGGCCAATTCAGTGGCCTTTTCCTTATAAGATGGCAAATGCTTGGCCGAGCAGGTTGGCGTATAAGCGCCGGGGACGGCGAACAAAGCGACCTTCTTGCCGGCAAAAATGTCAGCCGTGGTGCGTGGCGCTGGACCGTCAGCAGTAGGGACCATGAAGGTTGCGTCTGGAAGGCTGTCGCCTACTTGGATTGTCATCTGTCGTTCTCCATCATGGCGGCCAAACCATTTTTCAGCCAAAGGGCGTCAGCGCCAGCCGCATGCTTGGTAGATAATCTATCGCCAGTGTGATTCAAAGATATGACCATGCTCAAATTTTGGGCTCAAATTTTGGGTTCAAACTTGGGCGCAGAATTACCGCCACGAATCTTCCAACTTTTGCCCGCTGTAGGTGCAAGGTGCGACAATTTAGCTCAATTGAACAACGCAAAACTAAAAATTCAGACTAGACAGCAAGAGATTTTGGCAACACGATCACGCTCATGAGAAACTCGCTGGTCGGACGCTTCCTGATTGCCACCCCTTCGATGGCAGACCGTCGTTTTAAACGCTCGGTGATATTGGTGTGCGACCATGATGAAACCCACGCGATGGGCATTGTGATCAATCGGGCAATGCCGCGCCTGATGTTGCCAGACTTACTCGACCAATTGGGTATCGATTGCGCCATCCGGGTTCCCGCGATCCCAGTATTGGATGGCGGGCCCTGTCAACGGGATCGAGGCTTTGTGCTCCACACCGATGACTGGTCGAGTGAAGAGACCACCAGCCCCATTATGGGTGGCTTGCGCATGACAGCCACGCGCGATGTCTTGCAAGCCATCGCCCAAGGCGTAAAGCCGAGCCGCGCCACGTTGGCCTTGGGTTATTCGGGCTGGGACGCTGGCCAACTCGAGGCCGAAATCATGGATAATGCCTGGCTCGTCACCGAGGGCGACATTGACGCAGTTTTTGCCACGGCCAATCTGGACGACAAATGGGAAGACGCCATTAGCCGCTTTGGGCTGGAGCCGTGGCAGATTTCACAAAATGCTGGCCGGGCGTAGGGTGCCATTCCGTTAGGAATGCACCTCTCATTCGCCTTTAAAGGAGCGCGCAGCACGAGCTGCGCTGGCCCCTTGTATAGATGCGCAACTTTTGTTGCGCGCTCCTTTTCCCCACAATATCATCCTCGCCGGAGCGTAAGCGAAGAGCGGGGACCTTGTGGGACTTTGCGGCAGGAGGTCACGGATCGGCTGCGCCCTCCGGGATGACGTCGTTTGGGTGCTTTTCCACTTAAACCGCCTTTGCCGCAGGCTCGGCCTAGGCAAAGGCAGTCCTCGAGTTTTGGCGCGCAATCGCTCGGCGGCTTCAAGGCAAACGGAGCGACGCATTTAGCCGTTCCAAGTGATTTGGCTTAGGCCCGTCAGCTATGATCTCAGCCTGACCATGGTGCATTCCTGTCAGAACGCACCCTAAGGCTTAGAGCTCTGAACCTTTAAACATTCTTAGCGCATCGAATTCACGGGAAGTGCCGTCGCGGTATTGTCGATCCAATTCATGATGTCACTCAAATGTTGTTCTGAAGAACCCTTCAGAATTAAATGGGCAATGTCGGCAAGGCTGATTGCTTGGAGTGACGCTCGGTAAGCTTTTTCCGCCAGTAAAAAGGCTGCCGCAATCGCACAAGGGGTTTTGCAATCCTCCGATAGGGTCGCACAGGGACCATTCTGGCGGATTTCCGTACATTTAAATGCTGGCGCATTTCCTTCTATTGCAGCGCATATATCCCATAAATTTATGTCTAATGGTGCTTTTGCAAGGCGATAACCCCCTCCGGCACCTCGAGTTGACATAATTATCCCGGCGCGGCTGAGGGCTTGCAATTGTTTCGCCATATAGGCTGGCGGCACGCCGTGATAGTGCGCCAGCGCCTCGGCACTTAAACCCCGCTTATCAGGAAGCGCAGCCATTAAGCTAACAGCATGAACAGCCCATTCTACACCTTTTGAAATCTGCATAGATTGACAAATCCTTTAAATCGGATATTTTTTGTCCGATTAATATTTGGCCTAATCGGGACCTCTTACCATGAACTTTTTAAAGGTGATCCGGCAAGCCCATCGTCTGCTTGCAGTCGGATTAGGCGTTTTCATTTTGTTGCATTTGACGGTGCATCTAACCGCACTTGGCGGTCCGCACATGCACAATCAATCGTTGAAAATGGTCCAGTGGATCTATCGAAATCCAATTGTGGAGCCATTGCTGGTTTTGGCGATTATTGTGCAGGCTGCCTCTGGGCTAAAGATGCTGGTGCGTAAGTGGCAAATGCCTAACAAAGGCCTTTGGAGCTGGGCTCAGATAGTCAGCGGCCTGATGCTGGCATGGTTTATAATCCAGCATGCCTCCGCCGCCCTGATTAGCCGCCATGTTATCGGTCTAGAGACAAATTTCTATTGGGTCGCCGGACCACTTCAGAACGAGACCCTTCGGATTTTATTCTTGCCTTACTATTTTCTTTTGGCATTTGGAGTATTCCTCCACATTGGTGCCTTTGCTTACTTCAATAACAAGCGCGATCAAAAGATCGCCGTAGCAATTGTAGCCATAGGCGCTGTAGTATCAACGACGATTGTCGCAACTTTTTCCGGGGTTTTCTTCCCGATTACCATTCCCCCGGAATACTCACGGGCTTACGATGCACTCGCGGCGGGCAATTTGCCTGACCTATGATTCAGGCCGCTCAATTGGCTTTGTGGGGCGAGAAGCGAAAAGCCTAGATGAGGATATGGGAAAGCTGCCTTGCGTCAATCCCGCATTAAATCAGTTCGCTTAAAGCATTATATACTGGAATACCGCGCATTTTTGCTCGGCGTATGTCCTCATCTGCTCCAGTAGATGCACCAGGCAAACGCAACACAGCGTCGCAATGCTCGATGAGCCTATGCGCAACGGGATATGCATATTTCTGATACAAATTGTCGCCGACCATCTTTGATCCGGCGCGGCGCATGAGTGGGAGTGCGACCCACTCTCCAATCATGGGTAAGTGACCAGCCTCAAACAAGGCCATTGCCGCATCTTCCAGTCGCTCAAGATTTGCCGCCATGAGCACAGGATCATCATTCGTGCCACTGCGATATGGGCCCGACACCAGAACTATCATGATGGTCTCTCATCCGTTTTCAGTAGGTGTAATGCTAGGTATTGTAGCAAGATGATCGTCTTTCCGTCCTGGATCTCGCCACTTGCGATCATCTCGAGCGCATGATCGATGGTCAGTTCCAGCACCTCAATATCTTCGCCCTCGGTCTCATTGCCGCCGCCGCCGCTCAAGCGCATCGTCGGATCATATTCAGCGACGAAAAAGTAGAGGCGTTCGGTCACTGAACCGGGACTCATATAGCAGCTGAGGACTGGTCGAGTTGGGCCGAGCGTGAGGCCTAATTCTTCCTCGACCTCAGCACGAATACGATCTTCTGGAGCGGCATTATCGAGCAGTCCAGCCGCCGCCTCTATCAATAAATCATCGCACCCGTTCACATAGGCTGGGTAGCGAAATTGCCGCGTCAGCAAGACCGTCCGGCGGGCTGGGTCATAAGGCAAGAGTACAGCGCCATTGCCGCGATCATAAGTTTCGCGGTTCATCGCCTGCCAAGTACCATCTGATCGACGCCATTCAAAATGCGTCTTCTTCAAGACGTACCAGTCGTCTGAGAGAGTAGTAACACGGTGAATGCGGATACGATCTTTAAGTGACATTCACGCATATTCGTGCAATATCGTGCAGAGTCAAGATTTTTTTAGGGGTTAGTGTCATATGCTGACAGAGCAGCGAAAACGTTATCTTTTGGCACTTTTAGCTAAAGAAGGGAGGATAGTCGCCAAATCTGCTGCAAGTGATTTGGATCTTTCAGAGGATACAATCCGTCGCGATCTGCGCGAGTTGGCAAGCGAAGGGAAGTTGCAACGGGTGCATGGCGGCGCGCTTCCGGCATCTCCGGCGGTGGGCGCTTTGTTGGCACGTACACTTATTGTGCCATCGGAGAAGGAAGCTATTGGCCGATGTGCTGCGGCGATGATCTTGCCAGGACAGCTTGTATTCATCGACGGAGGAACGACGGCGCTCCAATTGGCAAAGCATTTGGATCGTCAGTTGAAAGCAACGATCGTGACACACAGCCCTCAAGTGGCCACCGCGCTATCTGACCATGCGGTCGACGTTCATGTGATAGGTGGCCGCTTGTTCAAACATTCGATGGTTAGCGTTGGCGCAACGGCGTTGCTGGCCCTCAAAGATTTTCGTCCCGATGTCTTCTTCATGGGCGTCACGGGGATTCATCCAGAAGCTGGCCTTACAACTGGTGATGCCGAGGAAGCTGTTATGAAACGCGCTATTGCTGAGGCCTCAGGGGAATTGGTTGTGATGGCCTCGTCCGAAAAACTGTTAGCAGCTTCGTCCTTTGTCATACTTGATGCAAATCGCGCGAACACGGTGCTGGTTCCCGACGACACCAAAGAGGCCACCGTGCGTCAATTTACCTCGTTGGGAATCGAGATTATCCACGCCCGATAACGCTCGGTTGCCGTTGGGTGGACGCTATTTCAGGGCAACGCTCCTTGACTAGATCGTAATACACGATATATTCGTTTTATGCGAATTGAATCAAATTCTGAAACTGCTTTAGGCATTTCTCGCAATTTTGCGGCGATCTATCATCGATGCCATCCCAAATATTCGATTGCTCTCAGTCACCAAAGTGTGCGTGTTCTGCAGCTTCTCAATGAAGAGCAAGCCGTAACAGTGCAGCGCGTGGCTGACTTTTTGGGCTGCGCAGCTAACACCGCTTCCGAGTTAGTCAGTCGATTGGTAAGCAAACTTTTGGTGGAGAAGCGGCGTTCCGAAGATGATGAACGGGTTGTGTTTCTGCGGTTGACGGATATCGGCAGGACCGCCTTCGACGAACATGTCGGGCTGGACGTTTCCCGCTTAGCAAAAGCACTTCAAATGTGTGACGTCCGAACAAAGCACGAAATTCAAACAGCTTTTGAAACACTGCTTGATCTAGTCGGCAAGTTAGAATGATCATGTCCTTACTGGTGAAATCGGCCTTATCGGGGGTAATTGTCCTCGCAATCCTGTTACTCGCTAGGTCGAACCCTCGGCTGGCGGGGTGGTTGACAGCGATGCCACTTATCACGGCTATTTCACTTGGTTGGCTTTGGCTGGACGGCAATCGAAGTCCTGTTTTAACGACCTACCTAACTGGCGTACTAATAGGTGTCGGACAAACCGCTTTACTGCTGGGCACGGTCCTGCTGCGTGTAAAGGCAGGCGCTAGTTTATCGGATGCTTTGCTCACAGGTGTGGCTGTCTGGGCGGTTGCATCGTTCGTAATTTATCAGGCAAAAATCATATGAGATTTCAAGAAATCTGGGGTAACCGACCTGCCTTCCTTGGAATCGATATGCAAGTCGGCATATTGAGCGGATGCGCCGGTGAAAACCAAAGCTTAGCGGACTTGGCACTCCAGAAAATGCTGGGACGAATTGGACGCGTTCAAGAGCGAAGCCGTCAACTTGGAATTCCCGTTCTGCATGTCCAGCATTTTGGTCCTAAGGGGCATAGACTTGATCCATACACTGAGGGCTGGAATATTTTTCCTGACGTTGCGCCACAAGCGCAAGAGCCGATTATCTCTAAAGGCTGGTGCGATGCCTTTTTTGATACGGATCTCGACGCGCACTGCCGAAACTTAGGTATCGAAACGCTGGTTATTGCCGGTTGCATGACGCAGTTTTGTATTGACACGACTTGCCGCCGTGCGCTCGCGCTTGGCTACAATGTTATTTTATTGGAAGATGGCCATATGAACGCCGGGTCTTTGGACCTGTCCTTTGAGCAAGTCATTAGGCATCACAACGCTACTTTAGCTCAGATAGACGCAGGGAACGCTTCGCTTCGTGTCCGGAAAATCGATGACTTGCTGAGCTAAAAATAGATTGCGCTGATTTTTGCTATGAAGTTGGTCCAGTGCCTTTTGTATGAGTGGCAACTATTCCAATGCTTTCACCTTTAAAGGAGCGCGTAAGCCACAAGCTGCGCTTGCCCCCGCGTAGAGATGCGCAACTTTTGTTGCGCGATCCTTTTGGTTCGCCTTTGGCACGCAAAGCGCCTTAAACCTTCAACAAGCCCTCATGAAACTCATTGGCCAAAATGGCATAGAGGACGTGGTCCTTCCATTCGCCATTGATCTTTAGATACTGTCTGGCCAGTCCCTCCTCCTGAAAGCCAAGGCTTTCCAGAAGCCCGCGGGAGCGGACGTTTGTTGGCACGCATGCTGCTTGGACGCGGTGTAGACCGAGCGGTCCAAACGCGTAGGAGACTACGGCGCGGACTGCAGCGCGGGTGAAGCCTTGGCGTGCAAAGGGCTGGCCAACCCAATAGCCAATCGTGCAATCCTGGGCCACGCCGCGACGGATGTTGGAGATATTCACCCCCCCGACCAGCGCATCATCGCTGGTCCGAAACACCAAGAATGGCGAAGCCAACCCTAATTTGACGTCATGTCGCCAGCCTTGCAGACGCCAAAGATAGCAAGCGCGCGACAATTCATCGAAGCGCCACTCAGGCTCCCAAGGCACCAGCCAAGTTTCACTTGCTGCCCGCAAATCTGCCCACGCCTGATAGTCGCCCTTGGTCGCTTCGCGCAAATAGACGCCCTCACCTTCGAGGCGCAATTTGCTTTCGCTTGGATTGACCAGATTGAGAAACACCCCGTTTCGGTCCTTTTCTGCGGTTTAGACGAAGTTTGCCGTGAAAAGGGGTGCTGCCGCAAGCCCTGCAGCTGGTCCAATCGCTGCGGCTGCGGCAAAGCCTTGTTCTGCGGCAGCAATTGCTTGGCGAGCGGCTTGTTGCACCGCTGATGCCTCCACGCGTCTGATCCGTGCGGATACGTCTGCAAGCGGCAAGGGGCGACCATAGAGCAGCGTCTGGCTGACAGCGGCCTCACAGCGGGCGGCAGGGCTCTCTGCCGCCATCATCATGCTGGCTTCTAGAATGCGCACAGCGCGTTTAAGTTCAAGTGGGGTTGGGCCATGCTCGGCCATTTGCACCAAATGATCGGCGGTGCGGCGTGCGACATCGCCAGCGTCGCCCGGACCACAGCCGACAGACACACAAATACGGCCGGAATCTTCATAAAGGTCGCAGAAGGCCTCAACCGAATAGACGAGGCCCCGGGTCTCGCGCAGGTCTTGGAACAGACGCGACGCCATGCCGCCGCCTAGAATCTCACACATGACACGAGCGGCAATCGCCTCGTCGCTGCCCAATCGTGGCCCGGGCAAGGAGAAGGTCAGATGAACTTGTTCTGCGTCCCGCACCTCACTCAAAGCCCGACCACCGACTTTGGCGGGCTCGGTTGCGGCGGGATCAAACGGGGTTAAGCCGCCAAAGGCACGATCAACTTGATCGTGGATCTCGGCCTCGTCCAAGGCACCTGATACGGCGACCAGCATGCTGGACGGGGCATAGGCACGGCCACGGAAAGCATGGATCGCTGCTTGATCGATCCCAGCAAGGCTGGCTTCATCGCCCAAAATGGGGCGACCCAAAGCATGATCTGGGAAGGCCGCAAACTGGTGGAGCACCCCACATCGATCTTCAGGATCGTCAAAGGCCTCGCCGATTTCCTGCAGCACCACCCCTTTTTCAAGCGCCAAATCTTCGGCCCGCAGGTGCGGCTTCAGCACGAGGTCTGCGGTTAAACCGAGCGCAAATGACGCATCATCGGCCAGACAGCGGGCGAAAAAGCCCGTCCGCTCATAGCCCGTTGCGGCATTGAGATAGATCCCACGGCCTTCGGCTTCCTCCGCCAGCGTGCGCGCATCGCGCCCGCCCGCGCCCTTGAAAACCAAATGTTCGAGTAGATGGGCGATGCCATTTTCGCGCATCGTCTCAGACCGCGTGCCTGCTTTCACCCACACACCGACACAGGTGCTGGCGAGGCCCGGGATCGGGTCCATCAAAAGGCGCACACCATTGGAGAGGGTCTTTAAGCTCGCAGCGCTCATGCTGTGGTGCCGATATGGGCGCGGATATAGGCTTTGACGGCGGCGACATCGGCTGGCATGTCGACCATGACTTCTTTGCGGTCGAGAAGATCGGCGCAATGGCGCGGCAGGCCGGGCGCTTGACCCAAGATGGCTTCAACCGTTTCTGGGAACTTCGCGGGATGGGCGGTCGCCAACAGGACACGCGCGCCTTTAATCTCGTCCTCACCAAAGCGGGCGCGCCAGCCCACAGCCGTATGCGGGCACAAAATTTCACCGGTCTGTTCAAAACAATCCGCCAAGGCCCAACGTGTCTCTTGGTCGTCGACGCCAAACGCGTCAAAATGCTGCTTCAGCATGGCGAGTGCGGGTGCCGGAATATCAAACGAGCCGCTTTGCCCGAACTGGTCATAGAGCTTTTTCAGAACCGCAGCATCACGGCCAACGGCCTCAAAGATGATGCGCTCAAAATTGCTCGCGACACTGATGTCCATCGCCGGGCTTAAGGTCGCAAGGCTTGCTTGGGACTTGGCATAGGTGCCGGTTTCAAAGGCTTTCGCGATCCCGTCATTTGCATTGGTCGCAATCATAATGCGGCCAATCGGTGCCCCGATCATCTTGGCGACATAGCCTGCCAAGGCATCGCCGAAATTGCCCGATGGCACGGTGAAGTTGACGGGGCCAGCAGCTGATAGCGCGGCAGAAGCCACCACATAATAGACCGACTGGGCCATAATGCGCGCCCAATTGATCGAATTGACTGGTGATAGTGCCACTTCTTGCGCGAAAGCCTTGTCGGCAAACATCGCTTTGACCAAAGCTTGGGCCGTGTCGAAGTCACCTTCGATATTGAGTGCATGCACATTGTCGCCGCCCGACGCCGTCATAAAGCGGCGCTGCACATCTGACACGCGCCCTTTCGGCATCAAAACGAACAGGTCCACGCGGTCGGTTTCTTTAAACGCCTCCACCGCCGCCCCGCCAGTATCGCCCGAGGTAGCGCACACAATGGCCAAGCGCGCATCGCGGCGTTCCAACGCAAGGCTGTAAAGCCCGGCCAGCAACTGCATCGCAATGTCCTTGAAGGCCAAAGATGGCCCGTGGAACAATTCTAGAATATAGTCCCCCGGCCCAACTTGTTGGACTGGCGTGATGCCCGGATTGGCCCATTGGCCACCATAGGCCTCTTCGGTCAGGCCGATGGCTTCCTGCATGTTGAGATCTTTGCCAGCAAACAAGGACAGGATCGCCGCGGCAGTATCCGCATAGGGTGCGGTCGCGGCCGCGCGGATTTGCTCTGCACTCAAGCGTGGCCAGCTCTCAGGCACATAGAGGCCACCGTCTGGTGCGAGGCCAGTTAGCAGAGCGTCAAGGAAGGAAACCGAAGGGGACCCGCCACGGGTCGAAATATAGCGCATGTTTTTGCTTTATCAGGTTGAAGTTCAGGATGGGGAGCGACCAAAACGTAGTCGGCCGGTACGGATATGCAGGCCCGTATAGACCCCGATGAGCGCGAAGCCAAACCCCCACCATGTTAAGGCATAGCCCCAGTGTCTTAAGGGCGGGACTTGATTGGCACCTTTACTATCAGCCCATGGATTGATTTGCGTCTGACCGGTCGCCAACGGGTCGACCAGAGTGAGGGCGACATAATAAGCCGGCGACCCGCCTGTGAGCCGCAAACTCGCCCCCATGGCAGGCAAGTCAGGCCAAAACCAATCCTTCAAGATGGGGTCATTATCGGGCGTAAAGCTATTGGCTTTGGCCCCCTTACGCAGCACACCCCGGTAGGTAATCTGACCAGACAACGCAGGCACTTTGTCGGCATCGGCTTCAGCGACAAATCCACGATCAACGAAAATCCAGCCATCTTCCAAAACCACAGGGGTGAAGATGCGAAAACCGCTGATACCATCGCGTAGCGCGCGTACGTTGACGCTGCGCGGATCAACCAGACCGGTCAGCTCAACAGGTCTATATTCAGGCTGGGCTGATTGTAAGGCCGCTGCAACGGAAACCGGTGGGGTAGCGGCACTAACGGCGGGGGCACGAGATTTCTCCACATACTTAGTCCATTGCCAATCACCGAGCATGTATAAAATGCCTAAGCAGATGATGGACAGCACGGTCAGAACCGGCATGGGGCGAAAGCTGGCTTTGGACTCTGTGGCTGGTTTGGGTGGGTTTGCTTCAGGTTCAACCGCTTGCACAGGCTCTACGGGGGGCGCAGGTGCCATTGCAGGCTGGGCCTTGGGCGACGCAGGGATTTGTTTCCTGCCCGTCTTGCCGCGCACTTTCAGACCGGCAGGTACCCAGCCATCTGGGGTTTCGACCAAAGGTGGCTTAGTCATGGCTATTCTTTCGGGCCTGTCGGCCTTCGCCTGCCCGATAGCGCCATTGCATGGCAAACATCATCGACTTGAATGGGCGCAATAAGCCGATGCATACGGCTGCGGTAAAGGGCAAAGCGATCAGGATTAAGAGCCAAATCGGCGGGCGAAAGGCTAATTCAGCGATCAGGATGAAGGGCACACAAATGGCACCGGCAGCCAGAATAACAAAAACGGCGGGGCCGTCGCCGGCGTCTTCGATGGAAAAGTCGGCTTTGCAAGATGGGCAGATGGGCTTGATCTTCAACAAGCCGTCAAACAGGGGTGCTTGCCCGCAATTGGGACATAAGCTGAGCAACCCTGCCCTCCACACACTTACCGCCATCTACTTCTGTCCAATCAATCTGGTCTGCCAGTTTAGATTTCGAGCGCCCCCCTTAGCACAAACGATCCCGCGCGCAGACAGGTTTTGCAGAAACAAGGGCTTGAAACGACAAGGGGCGGGAGTTGCCTCCCGCCCACTCAGTCTGTGATGTAGCGCTCGCCTACGAGAAGGCTACGTAGATGAAGGCAAACAAGAACAGCCACACCACGTCCACGAAGTGCCAATACCAAGCAGCAGCCTCAAAACCAAAGTGTTTCTTCGGGGTGAAATGGCCAGCCATCAGGCGGAATAAACAGACGGCCAAGAAGATGGTGCCGATGATGACGTGCGCGCCGTGGAAGCCTGTGGCCATAAAGAAGGAGGAGCCATAGACGCCAACGGTTTCCCCACCGAAGCCGAAGTATTTTTCATGCAAGGCATGCTCATATTCCAGAACTTGCAGTCCCGTGAAGCCCAAGCCCAACAGAACCGTGATGATCAAGCCCAATTGCGCGGACTTGCGGTTGCCTTCTTGCAGCGCATGGTGTGCCCAAGTGACGGTTGTGCCTGAGAGCAGAAGAACCAGCGTGTTCATAAGCGGCAGGTGGAACGCATCAAGGGTTTCGACCCCTTCTGGCGGCCAAGTTGCCCAAGCCGAAGCGACTTCTGGAATGGTGGAGAGCGTACGCTCATCCGCATACAAGCCGACCTCAAAGAACATCCAGAACCAAGCCACGAAAAACATGACTTCAGAAGCGATGAACAAGATCATGCCATAACGCAGGCCGATGCCGACGACAGGTGTATGATCGCCCTTATGGCTTTCTTTGATCACATCGCCCCACCAAGAGGCCATGCAGTAAAGCGTAAATAGGAAGCCACCGATCAAAACAATTGGGTCGCCTTTGCCCAAGAGCCAGTACCATTGCTGGGACGTCTTGAAGTCTGCGATTGTTTTGGCCTGCAGTGCAGGATCGAGGCCTTGGAAGCCGGAATTGGCCTGAAGGCCTGCTTCAACGGTTTTCCAGCCGCCCGCGAGAGCGGCTTTCGCCGCTTCTTCATTGGCGAAATAGCCTTGGATGACCGACAAAGGATCATCAACAAAGCCCTTCATGAAGATAACGGCACCAATGGCCAATATGAAAAGTGCCAGCGACGATACAACCGGCCAAGGGCTGGGATCGACGAGGTGGTAGTCATGTTTTACGGCGGCGTGACCCATGTTTTGGCCCTGTACTATGTCCCAACGCTACAGGCGCGGGAATCCCCAAGTTCAACTAGTCGTTTAGCGCGTTCTTGCCGAAAGAGGCAACCACCGAAAGCCGTTTTACTTCAGCTTCCTTCACTGGGTTGTCACCGTGGGTTCGACCCCACCGGCTTGCGCTTGCGTAATAGCTTTGTCGCCTGCCTCAAAAAACGTGTAAGACAGGGTCACTTCGGTGACTTCATCGACATTACGGTCGGTAGCCAGAGATGGATCGACGTAAAAGATCACTGGCAATTCCATGCTTTCGCCCGGTTGCAGCGTGCGATCTTGGAAGCAGAAGCACTCCAGCTTCTGAAAATAGGGACCGACCTTGTGTGGCGTGACATTGTAGGTCGCCACGGCGGTAACAGGTCGGTTAGACTCATTCTTAACCGTGTAAAAAGCCAAGCCATTTTCGCCGAGCTTTAGCGAAACCACTGGCTTCTCGGGCTTAAACGACCAAGGGACGCCTGGGGCGACATTGGCATCAAAGCGCACCTGAATGGTGCGGGTCAGAACTTGGCTGGCGGCCTCTGTGGCAACTTGCGTGGTGCCGCCATAGCCCGTTACTTGGCAAAACAGCTGATAAAGAGGTACCGCGGCATAGGCCGCGCCCAGCATGGCGAGAGGCACCAAACCTGCGATCAAGCCGAAGCGTGCTGTCTTAGACATTGCCATCGGCTGCTCCTAAAACGGCTTGTTCAGGGCGTGGCCCTGCAGCCGAACCATGGTCACCAAAAACACAATCGCGACAAAGCCGAAGAGGCAAAGGGCAATCGCCAAGCTGCGACGATTGCGGGCGGCGATGGGGTCGAGGGGCGCTTTATCGGTCATTATCTTCGCCTTGCAAACGTGTAAAATTGTCTCAGTCTCAGTACCCGATTTTCCCTAATCTAAGGCCAAAACCTTAGCTGAACAGGGGGGTGTGCAGGGCGAACCCATGTTCGACCAGCAATGCGGCAAACAGCGCCGTCAAGTAAAGTAACGAAAAGGCGAACAGGTCGCGCGCGGGGCGATTGTCGATCTGCTTGTCGGAGTAAAGCGCGCGGCCTTCTTCACGGCCATCCGCATCGCCAGCGCGAGAGCGGAAGACACGCCACGCCAACAGCAAGAAAACAAGGCCGGTCGAAATCGACACCCACGCATAAATCTGACCGCCCAAACCTGTCCAAACGGGCAATACGCCGACGATCACCAAGGCGATTGAATAGAGGAAAATCTGCAAACGGGTTGACGCCGGGCCCTTAGCTACGGGCATCATCGGCACATTGGCCGACGCATAATCGCCCGCTTTGTATAAGGCCAAAGCCCACGAATGTGGTGGGGTCCATAAGAAGATGATGCCAACCAACAGCCAAGCATCCAAAGGCATGTCCCCAGTTGCCGCAGCCCAAGCGACCAGTGGTGGCAATGCGCCTGCAAGCCCGCCGATCACGATATTCTGGGGGGTCGAGCGTTTCAGCCACATGGAATAAACCACGGCATAGAAGAAAATAGTGAAGGCCAAAAGGCTTGCCGCCAGATAGTCTTTCGCGGTTAATGCCAGCAACAATACCGACAAAATGCTCATCACAATGCCCATCGCCAAGGCTTCGTCCTTATCGACAAGGCCAGCCGGCACGGGGCGCATACGGGTGCGCTTCATGAGACCGTCAATATCGGCATCATACCACATGTTGAGCGCGCCTGCCGCCCCTGCCCCCATCGCGATGGCGAAAATCGCAAGAGCGCCCAAGATTGGATTATGGTCACCCGGCGCACACAAATAGCCCACAACCGCCGTGAAAATCACCAAGGACATCACGCGCGGCTTCATCAAGTCGAGATAATCCTTCCAATCGGCAATGCGCCGCTTGGGTTGGACCTCAACAGGATTTTGGCCGGGCAGATTTTGGGCGGGGATTTCGGTCATGATGGCTTTCTACGAAACACGCCCCCGAAGTGGACCTTCGGGAGCGTGTAAAGTCCGGTTAAGTACCGAGGTTGGGATCAGTGGTGATCCTGGGCCTCAATCTTTGGAAGTTCCGAGAATTGGTGGAATGGCGGAGGCGACGACAAGGTCCACTCTAGCGTGGTGGCCGCAGGACCCCATGGGTTTGCACCCGCAGGACGACGGCGCAGCACGAACATATCCAACAACATGATGAAGAAGATCCCCATACCAGCAATTGTGATGAAATAGCCGTAGGACGAGATCAAGTTGAAGTAAGCAAAGGCTTCAGGATAGTCCACATAGCGGCGTGGCATGCCCTGTAGACCCAAGAAGTGCTGCGGGAAGAAGATCAGGTTCACGCCCACAAACATCACCCAGAAGTGCAGGTTCCCCAGCAATTCAGAGTACTTCAGGCCGCTCATCTTCGGGATCCAGTAGTAGAAGCCTGCAAAGATCGCAAACACCGCACCCAAAGACAGCACGTAGTGGAAATGTGCCACGACATAATAGGTGTCGTGCAGGACGGTATCCACGCCCGCGTTGGCCAGAACAACCCCGGTCACACCACCGACGGTGAACAGGAAGATGAAGCCAATGGCCCAAAGCATCGGCGTTTTGAAGTCGATCGAACCGCCCCACATGGTGGCAATCCACGAGAAGATCTTAATGCCAGTTGGCACCGCAATAATCATGGTTGCAGCCACGAAATAGGCTTTCAAATCAACGTCCATACCAACCGTATACATGTGGTGTGCCCACACGATGAAGCCGATGAAGCCGATCGCGACCATGGCGTAAGCCATGGCGAGATAGCCAAACACAGGCTTGTTCGAGAAGGTCGAGACAACGTGGCTGATGATACCAAAGCCTGGCAAAATCAGAATGTATACTTCTGGGTGCCCGAAGAACCAAAACAAGTGTTGGTACATGATGGGATCGCCACCTTGGGCTGGGTCGAAGAAGCCTGTGCCAAAGTTACGGTCGGTCAGCAACATGGTGATGGCACCTGCCAGAACCGGCAAGGACAACAACAACAACCAAACGGTCACCAGAACCGACCACACGAACAGCGGCATCTTGTGCAAGGTCATGCCAGGCGCGCGCATGTTGAAGATGGTGGTGATGAAGTTGATCGCGCCCAAGATCGAGCTGATACCGGCAATGTGAAGCGACAGGATCAACAAATCCATCGACGGACCATTATGGCCTGACGTCGACAACGGCGGATAAAGCACCCAACCACCGCCAAAGCCTGGGTCTGCACCTTGACCGGGGACGATCATGGAGAGTGCGCCCAGAGCAAAGGAGAATGGCAAAAGCCAGAAGGAGATGTTGTTCATGCGTGGGAAGGCCATGTCTGGCGCGCCGATTTGCAGCGGCACGAACCAGTTACCAAAGCCACCAATCATCGCGGGCATAACCATGAAGAAGATCATGATCAGGCCGTGCATGGTAACAACCACATTGTAGTTATGGGCATTGCCCCAAGGGCCTTGCGCCGTTGGGTCGCCGGTTACACCGAAATATTGCAGGCCGGGTTCCATCAACTCCATCCGGATCATGCCGGACAGCGCGCCACCAAAAATCCCCGCAAAAATCGCGAAGACCAAATACATGGTGCCAATGTCTTTGTGGTTGGTCGACAACAGCCAACGCATGGGATTGAAGACCGATGGGCGGTCACTCAAATCCGCCATCGCGGGGGCTTCAAGATGAGCAGCAGTGCTTGCCATGTTCAATATGTCCCTGAGATTTAATTGGCTTGGGCCGAAGCGGCCGTGGAAGTTGGGGTAGCAGCAAACTGGGCCGCTGCAGGATTGGTGGAGCCAGCGTCAGCCGACTTCTGCGAAGCGATCCATGCATCAAACTCAGCCTGCGGCACCGCTTTGATTTCGATTGGCATGTAAGCATGCTTCACGCCGCAGATTTCCGAGCATTGGCCATAATAAAGGCCTGGCTTTTCCACGCGGAACCAAGCTTCGTTCAAACGACCTGGTACAGCGTCCATCTTTACGCCGAACGATGGCATGGCCCAAGAGTGGATGACGTCAGAAGCGGTTACTTGCACGCGAACAATCTTGCCAACGGGAACAACGACTGCATTATCCGTGCCCAAAAGATAAGGCTTACCAGCGGCTTTAGCCTCATCCTGTGGCAACATGTTGGCGTCAAAGCCTACGCCTTCTGCATCGGCATACTCATAGCTCCAATACCATTGGTGGCCAGTGACCTTCAGCGTCATGTCGTATTTGGCTGGTGTTTGGTCTTCTTTGTACAAGAGCGGGAACGAGAAGGCCGAAATCCCGACCAAGATCAAAACAGGGATCAAGGTCCAGACGATTTCGATGGTGGTGTTATGGGTGAATTTCGCAGGCACTGGATTGGCCTGCTTGTTGAAACGGATGATGCAATAAGCCAACAAACCCGCCACAAACAGCGAGATCACGACGATGATCGGCAACAGGATCGCATCATGAAAGAAAGTGATGTCCCGCGCGACTTCCGTGACCGGGGCTTGGAGTGAATAGCCTTTATCTACAGGCTGATCTGCCCAAGCAAATCCGGCGGCCGATGCCGCAGTGATCAATCCAGCCAATCCTGCCGATTGCCAACGACGCATATGATGCTCCCCTTAACCACGTCAAACCCATGACGTGGCCTCATCGAACCGAAATAGCTCTCCGAGACCATTTGTCACGTGCGTCGATGTGTACAAATTGTCGCAGGGCAACAAAGAGTCGCCCTAATCAAACAAGGCCATAACACGCCTAGGCGGCGTGGGGAAAGTGGGGCGACACATTGGAAACACCATGCTTTTCAGTAATCCCAGACGTGTCCCTACCCGCCCAGCTGCCTTTCCCTTGGGTTCACCTGACCGGCACAATCCCGGAAATTTGGCAAATCGGGCCGAAGGCATAGGATTTTGCTTAAAATCAATGGCACGCTTGCCATTTTGGCTGGCTGTATCCCTTATTTGCATTGCCGCCAACACTGCTTAAGTCTGCATGAACGTTGGAAGGAATACCCATGACTGAGCAGATGACCGAACAAACCCTCGCCCCCCTTTCCGAATTGGCCGTGGCGGCAGGCTCTGAAGCGGTACTCAAAGAAGCGCTTTATCATGCCGATGATGGGGAATTATTCTTAGAGCGCGCCCGTGGCGAAAGCTTCGTCTGGGATGATGGGCGTTTAAAATCAGCATCTTATGATTCTGATGAGGGTTTTGGTCTGCGCGTGGTTGCCGGGGAAGCCGCCGGCTATGCCCATGCCAATGAGCTGACACAAGCCTCGCTCAAGCGCGCCTCTGCCGCGGCCAGCATCGCCAAGCGCGGCCATTCTGGAACCTTGGCAGAAGCCCCTGCCCGCACCAATGCGAAGCTTTATAGCGACAGCGACCCACTTTCCGCGCCCAGCTTTGAAGCCAAGATTGCTACTTTGGGCGAGATTGACGCCTATGTGCGGGCCAAGGATTCACGGGTTGTTCAAGTTTCCGTGTCGCTGGCTGCATCGCGCAAAGAAATTGCCATTGTGCGCTTGGATGGCGATGTTCGCACCGACACCCGGCCACTGGTGCGGGTCAATGTCTCCGTCACCGCTGAAAAAGATGGTCGCCGTGAAAATGGGTCCGCAGGCGCAGGTGGCCGGGCCGATTATGCGCAATGGATCGAAGAGGGTCATCTGAAGGCTCTCGCCGATGAAGCCTTGCGCGTCGCCTTGGTCAATCTGGACGCCATCCCCGCCCCAGTTGGCGAAATGGATGTGGTTTTAGGGCCCGGTTGGCCCGGCATTTTGTTGCATGAGGCGGTCGGTCACGGCCTTGAGGGCGACTTTAACCGGAAAGGTACCTCGGCCTTTTCAGGCATGATTGGCCAGCGCGTCGCCTCGCCCGGCGTCACCGTTGTCGACGACGGCACTCTAGTCGATCGACGTGGGTCATTGACGATTGATGATGAAGGCACACCGACCCAACGCACCGTTTTGATTGAGGATGGGATTCTGGTCGGCTATCTGCAAGACCGGATGAATGCGCGCCTCATGGGCGTTGCCCCAACCGGCAATGGCCGACGCGAAAGCTATGCCCATAGCCCTATGCCCCGCATGACCAACACCACAATGGAATCAGGCTCGATGGACCCCGCTGAAATTGTCGCCAGCTTGAAGCGCGGCATCTATGCGACCAATTTTGGTGGCGGCTCGGTCGACATTACCTCTGGCAAGTTCGTGTTCCAATGCACGGAGGCCTATCTGGTTGAGAATGGGAAGATCATCGCCCCCGTCAAAGGGGCCAGCCTGATTGGCGATGGGCCAACCTCGCTCACCAAAATCTCCATGATTGGCAATGATGCGGGGCTCGATAAGGGCGTCGGCACTTGCGGCAAGGCCGGCCAATCCGTCCCCGTCGGCGTAGGCCAACCCACCTTACGCATTGGCGGCTTGACGGTGGGCGGCGCGGGGTAAGGCGAGGGTTGATTTGTGTACACAAAACGTGTATGCATATTTTTCGGTTCATAAATTCTGTAATCCGTCAGGCAATGGCCAAGCCGATGGGCTAGCGTAACCTATCGTGCGGCCACACTAAGGTCTCTTCGCTATTTTGCCGAAGGGACTGGCACTAACGGTTACGCCAATGGAATTTGAATGGGATGAAGCGAAGAATAAGGCGAATATCCTGAAGCACGGCGTGGATTTCGTAGACGCCATGCTGATCTTCGAGACTTTTGTCCTGTCGGCAGAAGATCGCAGACACGATTATGGTGAGCGACGCGTTCGCTCGATTGGCATGGTTGACGATGATTGTTTTGTCGTCGTCCATACCCAAAGAGGGAGTTCGATGCGCCTGATTAGCGCTTGGAAAGGTGGAACAGATGAGCGTGAACTCTATCGTGCGTATGTCTCTCGAAGAGGCGCGAGCCAAGCGTGATCGCGGCGAGACCCGTACCCGCAAAGATGCCCCAATTGGCCCGACTCTAGGCCCTGACTTCTGGGCAGATGCCGTCCTCGTAGAACCTCAAGGCCGAAAATCGGTTCATTTGCGGTTGCAAGCAGAGGTCTACGACTTCTTCGTCGCGCAAAGTGGTGGCAAGGGACATATCAAGAAAATGCAGCAAGTCCTCAAAGCTTATGTGGATGCCCACAAGTAAGGGGGCATTTGTTCGAAGTTTTGCCTGTGTCATCAACCCGTCGTGGCATGGCTTTAAGGCGGCAGTGCCCGTAAGCTAATGGGGCTTTCACTTTGAGGAGAAGCCAGATGTCGTTTAATGTCCAAGAATTAATTACCAAAGTCGGCGGTGCCGACTTCCTCAAAACCCTCGGCGACAAAGTCGGCCTTGAAGCCGAGCGCGCACAAACCTTGGCAGCCGACCTCTTGGCCCATGCCAAGGAAAGCGGTGGCGACATCATGGCCTCGGCTCAGATCATCGCGGAAAAGACCGGCCTGCCGCTCGAGCAAGTGCAGGGCGTCGCCGCTGGCCTTTCAACCAGCTTGGGCGAAAAAGCGGCGGAACTGACCGGTGCCGCTCAAACCTTTGTCGGCGACATGTTGGGTAAGCTGAAAGACACCCCGCTGTCGGGCATGGTCGCCAGCCTCGACAAGGACGGCGACGGCAATCCCATCAACGACCTGACCGATATGGCCAAGAATGCTTTGGGCGGTCTTTTCGGCTCAAAGAAATAGCTTTTTGGGGCGGGCGCGATAGACTTCTGTCGCGCCCGCTTGACCATCCAGCCAAACGCCAGACATTGGACCCAAATTTAATCCAAATTGGCACCTTGGCTAGGACCCTGCCCTCATGACCCAGTTTGAAACCGACATTTTGCCGACTCTCATCGCAACTGGCATGGAGACGGCTATCAATCTTGGTTTAAAGGCGCTGGGTGCCATTGCGCTCTGGTTCATCGGTCGCTGGGTGATTAGCCTGATTGGCCGGGCCATCACACGCGCCCTCCTCCACAATGCGATGGACCGCACGATCAAGACGTGGATCGGCTCCATCGTCACCATCGGCCTCAACATCTTTCTGGTCATCGCCATCCTCAATGTCTTTGGCATTGAGACGACCAGCTTGGCGGCCTTGGTGGCGGCGGCTGGCCTCGCGGTTGGCGCGGCTTGGTCGGGCCTGCTGTCCAATTTCGCCGCAGGCGTGTTTTTGATCCTGTTCAAGCCATTTAAAGTCGGCGACTTCATCACAGCCGCAGGCGTAACAGGCACCGTCACCGAGATCGGCATGTTCGCGACCGCGATCAATACGTTGGAGAATGTGCGCACCATCATTGGCAATAATGCGGTCTCCACCGCGATCATTCAAAATTATTCCGCCAATCCCTATCGGGCGGTGGACTTGCGGGTGCAGTTGGCGGCCAGTGTCAGCCCGGAAGAAGCCAGGGCGATGCTGCTCAAGGCTGTATCCGCCATCCCCAATGTGATCGCAGACCCCGCCCCTGTGATTGAGATCATTGAGTTTACCGAATCTGGCCCCAGGCTTTTGGTCCGCCCCTTCTGCCATAATGACCATTTTTGGCAGGTAGTATATGACACCAACAAAGCCATTGCCGCGACCTTTGGCGATGCTGGCTTCCCCCAGCCGTCGGTCGCGCGCGCGGTCAAAAACGTCTGACCTAAACGAGAGGAGCATTCCATGGCCCAGCCCCCGCTTTCCTTTGAACCGACCATGGTGTGTGAGGATCTAACGGCGCGGCAAATCTATGCCCGCGTTAAAGCCAACCCCAATCGCGCCAAGTTTGGCATTGGTACTAAACTCGCCATCGTCAACATCGACTTCCAACAAGCCTATACGCGGCCGGACCTGTTCCCCAACACCTCGTACGTGACCGATCCACGCCAGATTGAGCACACCAATCGCATCAGCGCCTTGGCACGCGCCGCTGGCATGCCCGTTATCTGGACGCGTGTGGCTTATAAGCCCGACGCAGGCGATGCAGGCGTTTGGGGCACGCGCACCAACACGGCCGACAGCCTGCAGAACATCAAATATGACAGCGTGCGCCACCAATTCGACCCCCGCTGTGAGATCGATCATTCGGTTGACCTTACCTATACCAAGCGCATGCCATCGGCCTTTTTTGAGACCCAACTTGCGAGCTATCTGGTCTGGCACAAGGTCGATACGCTGGTCATCACCGGCGGCTCAACATCAGGCTGCGTCCGCGCCACGGCGGTGGATAGCCTCAGCCACGGCTATCGCACCATCGTGCCAGAAGAATGCGTCGCCGATAAGCACGAAAGCTATCACTTCGCCAATTTAACGGACCTATTGTTGAAATATGCCGATGTGGTGGGCGTGGCCGAGATTGATGACTGGTTTGCTGGGCGGGGGTGAGAATCCACCGAGACTAAGTTCTCTCCCCTCTCCCAGAGGGGGAGGGGCTTTTCTCGCCTCTAAGCCGCGCTGTGCTGCCTTCAGAGCAGACCGACCATTCTTGACGCCCCATCTTGCGCGCTGGCAATCGACTTTAGCCTTTGCCAAGACACAGCCTGCTGCAAAGGCGCTCCGAGTTAGATCGGCCTCGAACAGCGCAGAACTTTTTATGGCTTCGTGTCTCTGATCAAGTCTTCAAGTTCGAAGCCTAAAGAACGACCATCATGCACAGAACCGTCCTTGAAGGTGTAATAGGCCTTACGGATGATTTCATGCATTTGCTCTCGCGCCCGAGCATGACGTTCTTTCCCAAATACGTGATCAACACCCGTATGAAGTTGATAAATTGTGCTCTCCAAAGTTTGTTGCATATAGTCTGGAGCGTCATCAAAGCGAAAAAAAGAACTCGGTGCCCCCAAAACTAAAGAGGCCTGCACTTCCAAAATTTGCCCCTTCGTAATCGGTAAGTAGGGATCAAATCGCAGTTTAGGTAAATAGCTGTATGAAACTGACACTTTATCAACTCCAGTAATCCGCTCCGCGCGCGTGGCCCCCCTCACCCAATCGCCTCGTCCAGCAACAGCGCCCGGGCATAGCGCACAGGCGGTGAGCCAAAGCCCAATATCCCGTCGTGATAGGCCTTCAGCTTAAAGGCCGCGCCTTGTTTGGCCTTGGCCGCCGCACGCGCTTCCATATGCTCGGAGAAGCCGACGAAATAGGTGGAAAGCTGGGTGACAGACAATTGCGCGCGACGCCATTTGCCGGCGGCTTCTCGCTCTTCTTGGAAAGCGGTCTCGGTCAAGAAGGTCATGACTTGGGCTTCACTCCAGCCGTCGACATGGATGCCTTGGTCGATGATGGCATTGGTGATGGTGCGCAGGAGGACCTTCAATTGGGTCAAGCGATAGAGCGGATCGTCGGCCATAAAGCCTTCTTCCACCATCACTGTCTCGGCATAGACCGCCCAGCCTTCAACAAAGCTGCCCGAGCTTAAAACGGCGCGCAGGATGGATGGATAGGAATTGGCGTGGAAAATCTGGACATAATGGCCGGGCATGGCTTCATGGACGGCAATGTCTTGAATGCCGCGGCGATTGTATTCGCGGGTAAACGAGATGGCTTGCTCTTCGGTCCAATCATCTGGAATGGGCGAGACGGCATAGAAAGTGTCCAAATGCTTCTCCAGCGGGCCGGGGCTGTCGCAATAGGCAACCGAGAAGCCGCGCTGGAATTCCGGCATCAGGATGATGCGGACCGGGCCGTTGGGTAAGGTAATCAAATCCTTTTCCACGACAAATTTGCGAGCAATTTCGGTCGCTTCCGTGGCCACTTCCACCAATTTATCCCGCGCGGGCCGATCTGCGGCGGCCAAATCGAGCGCAGCGCGAATGGCCTTTTGCTGTCCCGCTGGCGTCGGTTGCGCTGGCAACGGCGGGGCATCCGCCCGGCCAGACAAGGCTTTGACGGAAACCGCATACATGTCGGCCCGCACATCGCGCACAGCTTGTTCTGCCCGGCGGCGGATTTCTTGCCGTGAGAGTGGCGATAGGAGGGTGTAGGTCAATTGCTTGTCAAACCGGGCAGCGCTTGCCCGAAAGTCTGCCTTGGCGGCTGGCACCAAAGTCTGATCGATCCAGCTTTGGTGGGCATCAACGGCTCGCAAGAACCCGGCAATCGCGGCATTAAGCGCGTCAAGTTCCGCGCCTTTTAGCGCACCCTTCGCAGGCTCAATCATGTCTTTAATGATGGACTTCAAGCCCTGATTTTGCGCGGCAAAGGTCACGGCATGCGGGGTCGGCACGCGTGCGGGCACAAGGTTTTCGCGCGCGTTGGCCAGAAAGCCCGGTAGAAGTTTCAAGCGCGCGGTCACATTGTTCAGCCGCTGGGGCAAAGGTGCAAAATCGCGCGCCATCAAGGTGTAGAGGGCGCTGCCCGCCGCATCTTGCCACAATAAGGGGTTCCACGCCCAGTCTTCCAAAGTCTCAGTCGTCCAGATTTGCGACTCAAGGGCGTTGACCAGCATTGCCCGGTCTACCTGATTGGCGCGCGAAAGGGTGCTGGGTGTGAGCGTGTTCAGACGTGTTAGGATGGACTTGGCAAAGCTCAGCGAGGCGGCGCGGCCCGCAGGGGTATAATCATTCAACAAATGGTCGAACCGGTGATCCCCGGTCCAAGTGGCCGAAACCGGGCTTAAGCGCATCGATTGGTCGAGCCAGTCTGCGGCGATCTTCGCAAAACTGGCATCCGGGCCCGTCTGCCCTTTGGCCCATACGACGCTAGGCAGGAACGGCACCGCCGCAGTCGCCCCCAAAGCCCCTAAAACAGTGCGGCGTGAGTTTTGACGTGATTGGGGCATGCTCTAGTCTCCCAGCTTGCTATTCGATGAGCACTATAGGGCGGTTGGATCGCCTGTCATCCTAATAAGTGTGCACGAAATTTAAGCTCAAAGGCAAAGAACGCGCGCCCCCCTTGCCTTCACCCAACAGGTCGCGCAAACTTTGTTCATGCGTGCTGAACCCAATCTCTACGACGACTGGCCCTATCTGAACCGGCCGAAAATCATCTGGCCCGGCAATAAGAAGCTGGCCTTCTGGATTGCGCCCAATATTGAATATTATGAATTCATGCCGCCGGTGAACCCAAAACGGCCGGGTTGGCCCAAGCCTTCACCCGATGTTGTCGGCTATTCCCAGCGCGATTGGGGCAATCGGGTCGGCCATCAACGGCTGATGGAGATGCTGGATCGGCATGAGTTGCGCGGCTCCATCTCGCTCAATGTCGCCATGTGCCAGCACTGCCCGGAGATCATCGAAGCTTGTGTTGAACGCAAGTGGGAGTTTTTCTCCCATGGCATTTATAACACGCGCTATTCTTATGAGATGGACGAAGACCAAGAGCGTGCCGTCTTAGAAGATTCCATCGCCACCGTTCAAGCGGCCACGGGCCAGCGTATTCGCGGCTATCTGGCCCCTGCCTTGACCCATACGGAGCGCACACTCGACCTCATCGCTGAATATGACTTCTGGTACACGTGCGATCTCTTCCAAGATGACCAGCCCCAGCCGATCAAAACCAAGACAGGCAAGCTGATGAGCATGCCCTATTCGCTGGAGGTCAATGACGTCATCACCTATGGCGCGCTGGCGATGAGCGCGGATCGCTATGCCGACGTTCTCATGCGCCATTTCGACCAATTGCTGGAAGAAGGTGGCGACAGTGGCACGGTTATGTGTATCCCGCTCCATGCCTATCTGGTCAGCCAAAGCCATCGGATCAAGGCGTTTGAGCGGGCGTTGAGCTATATCACCTCGCACAAGGATGAGGTGTGGTTTACCACCGCCGTTGAGATTGCAGGTCACTACCGCGACCATTGTTGGGACCAGACTTTAGCCGATGTTGCTGCGCGCGGGCTTGCGACGGGCGGGACAGGGTTTTCCTGATGCAGATCCGGACACTGACAGAGGCCTTAAATCCGCGCCAATTGGAGGATTTGTGCGCCCTGTTGATCGATGCGGTTGAGGGTGGCGCGTCTTTGGGCTTTCTCAAGCCGATGGAGCCGGAACGCGCGCAGGCCTATTGGGAAAATGTGGCGCGGGCGGTTCAAGCCGGTGACAAGGCCTTATTGGTGGCTGAGATCGAAGGGGCGATCTTGGGCACCGTCCAAGTCGTTCTGGATATGCCACAGAACCAACCCCACCGGGGCGAGATCTCCAAAATGATTGTTCACACCAAAGTCCGACAATTGGGCCTTGGGATGCGGCTACTAGTCGCGGCGGAAGAACGGGCACAACTAGCCGGGAAATCGCTGTTGGTGCTCGACACCCAGACCGGCTCTGCTGCTGAACACCTTTACCGAAAAGCCGACTATAGCCCGCTGCCACCTTTGCCAGATTATGCGCTGACGCCAGACGGCGTGCTCGCCCCCACCACGATCTTCTGGAAGCGGATTTAACTCACCTTGAACCTTACAAGCATTTAACTGGCTCGTCACACGGCGTTCTGGCAGGACAAGCGCGGGACGACTTTCATCTGGGGAAATCATCATGAACTTCAAATTGGGTGCGGCAGCAGCGCTGGCGCTTGCGAGCGCTTTGGGCGGCTGTGTCAGCATTAATGTCAACGAAGCCGACGAAAAGGTGGACGTGGCCCCCATGCCATCAGCCCTCATCGGCACTTGGGATGTCTCCCTCTATAGCGACCCCAATGCCGAGCCCAGCAAGACCGAATTTGTTGTCACCGAAGTTACCGCGGGCACCTTCAAAGGCACATTCTATGGCAGCGAGATCCAAAATGGCCGCTATACCATAAAGGGCAACGAGATTGTGTTTGCGGGCCGCACTGCCGATCTTTCCGGTGCCTATTGGCATTCTGGACGGATGCGTGCCAATTCGGTCATCCAAGGGCAAACCCTGTCTGACGGTCGAAACTTCCTCATGGCGTGGACGGCGCGCCGGAAACGTTGAGGCAAAGGCTGACTACCGCACGACTTTCAACAATTTGCGTTCTAGCACATCCAATGTCGCGGCCAGCTCATGGCCGCGCTTCAAAACTTGGCCAGCGGAGCCTATGACGCTCCATTGGCCTTGCTTGGATGCCAAGGCAGGGCGTTTCTCAATCCGATAGAGCGGGTTCTCACTCGCGCGGCGGAAGATGGAAAAGGTGACGGCATCAGGGCCATCATCAATGGCATAGTCGCGCCACTCGCCAGCCATTTGCCCGCGCCCATAGAGGTTGAGGATCGCATCAAACTCGCGTCGCTCGAACCAAATTTTTAGCGCACGACGCGGTAATGACTGGGCAGAAGTATCAAAGCTCATGACCTAATCTAGGCCCGGTTTGAAGCCGCTGACAAGTGGTTGCTTCAAGTTGGGATAAAGGCGGATTAGACCGCAACCAAACCTTGCGGCTTAGGTCCATAAGCAGTTTCCCAGCTGGTGGCCTTCGTAACAAGGAAGGTCTTGGACTTTACGGTGTCCAATTCCATAAAGTCACCACGCACCCGCTCGGGCGTAATGCTCACCAAAGTATAGCCGCGCTTGGTCTCTTCATGCCATTCGACTTCTGGATTGGCGCGGGTGATGAGCTCGTTTAGAGCTGCTCCTTCCAAGCCAAAATTCGCAAAGGTGTCGGCAATGCTAGGGCTGGTCACCGACGTGCCACCAAATTCAACGCCGCGAACCTCGCCTCCGGCATCCTTTAAGGTGTTGGCCCATGCCGCATGCGTATCACCTGTGCAAACGATCAGGCGTGCACCAGCTGCTTTGGCAGATGCATACAGGCGCTCCCGCGCGGCAGGATAACCATCCCATGCGTCCAAATTGAACGGCACATTGAATTGAGACAGTTCAAAAAAGGCCTTGGTCTGAGGGCGCGCTTTGGCAACGGCCTCAAGCACGCTGGGCGGCAGGCCTGCATTAAAGTTGGGCGAAGTGACGCGAGCCATGATGACTTGATTGCCCAGCACTTGCCACTTCTTGCCGGACTTCACCGACTTGGTTAGTGCCTCTGCAAGCCATGCTTGCTGGCTTTCACCCAACAGCTCGCGGCTTGGGTCATTCAGCTTTTTCTCTTTAAAGCCTGCGATATCTGGCAAAGCCATCACGCCTTGTGGCAAATTGCGTGGGTCTAGCGCTGAAAGGCGCGCAGGATCCGTGATTTTAACGGGCTTGCCGGAGGTGACGTCAAACAGGGCGGGTTCAAGGTCAGTTTCATAATCCAATTGGAAGGTGCGGGCTAGAACGCGGGTTTCCAACATCACGATGGTCGCCAAGTCGCCCCAGTCAAACGTGCGGTTGATGGCTTCGAACGACTTGCCAGGTGCAGGATTGCGTAAAGGCATCCACTCATAATAGGCCTGCAAAGCAGCGGCCTTGCGCAGGTTCCACGGACCTTCTGTCGACGGATTGTTATTCTCCGCACCATCTTTATAGGCGTCGTTAGACGTCTCGTGGTCATCCCAAGTTACCATCCATGGTGCGCAAGCGTGCGCAGCTTGAAGGTCAGGATCGGTGCGATACTGCGCATAGCGCAAGCGATAGTCCGACAGCGTCGTGATTTCTTTAGGCGGCTCGGGAACGCGGCCAACGGTCTTGCCCCATTCGGTAGCATACTCGCCAGGGCCATACTCATAAATGTAATCGCCAACGTGGAGAACCAAGTCGACATCGCCGCGACGGGCAATGGCTTGGTAAGCATTGAACCAGCCAGCAGGGAAATTGGAGCACGAAACCAGCGCGATATTCAACCGCTCACCACCGGTTGCTGGTGCTGTCTGGGTACGGCCAATGGTGGACACTTCGCTGCCAACAGAGAAGCCATAATAATAAATGGTGCCGGGCTTTAGGCCTGTGACGTCCACTTTGACCGTATGATCCCGGCTGGGACCGGTCTTCAGGCTGCCGCGCTTGATGACGTTTGTGAGTGCAGAGTCCGTCGCCACTTTCCAAGTAACAGTGACGTCACTACCGGGAATGCGCGGGCTGACGCGCGTCCAGATAATCACTTGGGTGGTTAGCGGGTCGCCGCTGGCGACACCATGGGCGAAGAGCGCTTGTTCAGCTGCTGCCGCGGACGCGGTGCAAGCCGCAGCGACAAATGCGCCCGATGTTAGGGCAGCTCGACGGGTAAGGGCCATTGTAACCTCCAGTGACCGCTTCCATGCACTTGCTTTGCTCATTTGCCAACACCCCGGTTGCGATGCTCCGGGGCGATAAAGCGATTTGGCGACAGTCCCGTGTCCGTACCATGACGATCACGCGACGATTTCAGGTTAATTGGGCAAAAAATACCCTAAACTAAGCTTTTGATTCATAATCTGTTAACGAAGGGGACGCCGACGGGGGTCCGTCAGCGTCCAGACCAAAGTTGATTAGACGAATTCAAGTACTTTCACATAACGCACTTGTGGCAAGGCTTTAAGCTCTGTCTGCAATGCGGCAGGTACCGGCTGATCGATACCGACAAGCGCAATTGCGTCTTCGCCTTCAGCTACGCGGCCTAGGTTGAAAGTCGCGATATTGATCCCTGCGGTGCCGAGCATCGTGCCCAAAGCACCAATGAAACCCGGGGTGTCAGAGTTATTGACGAAAAGCATCCGAGAATGGAAAGCGGCCTCTAAAGCCATGCCTTTAACTTCTGTGATGCGGGGCTGGCCGCCAATCACAGCACCAGCAACCGTGCGCCATTTGCCCCCAGTTTGGACCTTCACGCGGATCAAGCTGTCATAGGTGGGGGAGAGGTCACGTTTGGCTTCGCTAAAGGGTGTGCCACGATCTTTCAAGATCGTCGGTGCACTGACCATATTGATGTCAGCCAATAAGGGCTTCAAGATTCCAGCCAGCAAGGATGCGGTCAATGGCTTGATATTGAGGCCGGTGACTTCACCTTCGTACTCGATTTCAATTGCCTCCAGACCATCGTCAACAATCTGACCAGCAAAGGCGCCGAGTTTTTCGCACAAGGTGATGAAGGGCTTTAGCTTTGGCGCTTCTTCGGCGGTGACGGAAGCCGTGTTGAGCGCATTGGTGACTGCCCCGGTCAACACATAATCCGCAATCTGTTCGGCCACTTGCAAAGCGACATTTTCTTGCGCTTCGGTGGTGGAGGCACCCAAGTGCGGGGTGGCGGTGAAGTTGGGGCAGCCGAACAAGACGTTGCTGTTCGCAGGCTCTTCAGCGAACACGTCAAACGCTGCAGCACCAACGCGGCCTGTTTTCAAATGCTCCGCCAAGGCTGCTTCATCCACCAAGCCGCCACGCGCGCAATTGACGATGATGACGCCCTTCTTGGTTTTGGCGAGGTTTTCAGCCGACAGCACATTGCGAGTCGTTGGCGTCAAAGGCACGTGCATCGTGATGGCGTCGGCGCGGGCCAAAAGCTCGTCCAATTCCACCTTTTCCACGCCGATTTCCACGGCCCGCTCGTGGCTGAGGAATGGGTCATAGGCGACGACTTTCATCTTCAGGCCCAAGGCGCGGTCGGCCACGATGGAGCCAATGTTCCCACAACCAATCACACCCAAGGTCTTGGCATAAAGCTCTACCCCATTGAAGCGGTTCTTTTCCCATTTACCGGCTTGGGTGGAAGCATCAGCCGCACCAATCTGGCGGGAGGCTGCAAACAACATGGCAATCGCATGTTCTGCCGTTGTGATCGCATTGCCGAAAGGTGTGTTCATGACGATGACGCCGCGTGCGGTTGCCGCTGGAATATCGACATTGTCGACCCCGATGCCAGCCCGGCCAATCACCTTCAGCTTGGTGGCGGCAGCCAACACGTCAGCATCAACCTTGGTAGCTGAACGAATGGCCAAGCCGTCATATTCGCCAATGCAGGCAATCAGCTCGTCCTTGGACATACCGGGTTTATAATCAACAGCGACATGGCGGTTTTTAAAGATATCAATGGCAGCTTGGCTGATCTTGTCGGAGATCAAAACGCGTGGTTCGGTCATTGGTTTAGTCCTTTTTCGTAAGTTTGGCGTGTGAGCGCGTGAACTAGAACGTCCTCGTCCCAAATCTCGCGTTCCTCAATGAATTGAAATCCAAGTCGACGGTAGAAACGAATTGCGCCTTCGTTATCGATTTGCGGATCAATTAGGATTGTGTGGATGGCGGGATCGGCAAATAAGTCCGCAATGGTCTGACGCATCATCTCGCGCCCATAGCCTTTATTGAGGTCTTCCACTTCGCCAATCCAAATATCGATTGATGCATGGCCAGCCGGACGTTCCAAATGTTCCCAATATCCTGACACATCGTGGTTGAGGTCAAGTAACTGGATGAAACCCAAAGGACGTCCGTCTAGCTCCGCAATGATTTGTCTTCTTCCTGGCGAAGGCGCACCGAGTTCCTCCTCCCAATTCCAACCTTCATCCGGATCAGGAGGCGTATGCTCATAGCTATCCCAGCGCTTCAACAACGCGAGGTCAGCTTTGGTCGCTTCACGCAATATGATGGACATAGCGCTTAAGCTTAAAGCTCGGCCACCAGCGTCTCAAACGCCCAGTCGAGCCAAGGGGTCAGAGCAATGACATCGTCTGTATCGATGGTCGCCCCACACCAGAGGCGTAGGCCAGGAGGGGCCGCCCGATAGGCAGCGGCGTCCAAGGCAACGCCTTCTTTGTCCAACAAGCCCGCAAGCTTCTTGGCAAAATCGGCTTGGCCTTCTTCCGGTAGGCCCGTGACGCGGGGATCGACGACTTTCAAGCAGACGGATGTATTGGAGCGGCTTTCAGGCGTGGCAGCCAAAAAGTCGACCCAAGCGGTATTGTCGACCCATTCAGCAATCGCGGCCAAATTAGCATCAGCCCGACCGTGCAAGCCAGTCAGACCGCCGACGCTTTTCGCCCAAGTCAGCGCGTCAATATAGTCTTCGGTGGCGAGCATGGAGGGGGTGTTGATCGTCTCACCCTCAAAAATGCCTTCGACCAATTTTCCGCCTTTGGTCATGCGGAACAATTTCGGCATGGGCCAAGCAGGGCTATAGCTTTCGAGGCGCTCCACAGCACGTGGGCCGAGGATCAGCATGCCATGAGCACCTTCGCCGCCTAGCACTTTCTGCCAGGAGAAGGTGACGACATCGAGCTTATCCCAATCCAAAGCTTGGGCAAAGGCGGCAGATGTAGCGTCGCAAATGGTGATGCCTTCGCGGTCAGCCGGGATCCAGTCCGCGTTTGGGACGCGGGTGCCAGAGGTGGTGCCATTCCAAGTGAAGATCACATCATGTGTTTTGGCGGGCACGGCGGCGAGATCTGGCAATTGGCCATAGTCGGCCTTGATCACCACCGGGTCTAATTTCAATTGCTTGACCGCATCGGTCACCCAATCTTCGCCAAAGCTTTCCCAAGCCAAGGTGGCTACAGGCTTTGGCCCCAGCATGGACCACATGGCCATTTCAACAGCACCCGTGTCCGAGCCTGCGACAATGCCGATGCGATAGCCGTCTGGCACCTGCAGCACTTCGCGCGTCAGATCGATCGCGAGTTTGAGGCGAGCTTTACCGGGTTTGGAACGGTGAGAACGACCAAGGACGGCACCCGACAAAGCGTCGAGACTCCAATTGGGGCGTTTTTTGGTGGGACCCGAAGAAAACCGAGGGTCAGCGGGCCGCATGTGCGGCTTAGGGGTATTCGCGTTCATGTTACTCCCATCCTTTCAGATGAGCGCCCGCCGGTGGGAGCGGGTGGCCCAGCGCGCACAGACACGATGTCGCCCAAGAATGCAAGCGACAATTTGATGAAGGTCGCCCCGCCACCGCCTGTCGGTCAGGCGAAGGCCCTTGTGGCACGGGGGTTTAAACGGGGTGTAAAAAGGGGGAAACGAAAAAGGGGCGCATCCCCAATTCGGAACGCACCCCCATTTCTATTCGGCTAAGAACCAACTGAGCGTGGGACTTATTTCTTTGGCTTGCGATCCGTCGCTACCGCAGTCGTGACCTTCATCTTCTTGTTTTGGAAAGTCAAAGCATCTGATGGCGTCAGGATCGGACGGCCAATCATGATGCCCATGGTGATGGACTGGACTACGAAATAGGTTTCGCCGGGTTCGATTTCCAACCGAAGTGTATCGGTCACTTCCGATTGAATGTTGAATTCACGTGGGCCGGGGTCAGCCACATGTACGAAGTAGCTGCCATTTTGCAATTTGCCGATGCCAGTATCGCCTTCTCGGATGGAGAAGCTCAGCGCTGCACCGGTCAATTTTGATTGGCGGAAGAAGACCACTTGGCCCTTGCCTTCGGGGGGGGCCATGATTGGGTTAGGCCCCGGAAAGGCTACAACTGCAGGTGCCGGGGCTGGGGCTGGGGCTGGGGCTGGGGCTGGGGCTGGGGCTTCTGGTTCCGCTGCTGGAGTAGCTTCGGCGGGCGGCGGTGTGGGTTCGGTCGCGGGTGGTGCTGGTGGCGCTTCCGCTGCCGGTGGGGCTGCTGCGGGCGCAGGATCAGCAGGCGGTGTCGCCGTTGCCGCTTGAGCAAAGGCGGTTGAACCGGTCATGGAGAAAGCCATAAAGCTCGCGGTGGCGACAAGCCCCCGAATATCAAATTGAGGCTTTTTCGTCGTTGCAGTTTTCATAGCGCGAATCTCCAAAAGCTATGCTGGGAAAAGGAAGTTCCAAGCTGGCTGGGCCAGGCGGTCAATCAGTCACGGTGCTGTGGCAGCGGCTGCTGGAACAAAAGGCGCAGCAAGCTTTGCTGTTGCCCAAGCACCAGTTGGAATTTCAACATGCCCACCTTGGATCAGAAAGCTCGCCATGCCCACATAAGGGACAAAGCTGGTAGCCATGACAACATTACTTCTGTCTTCGCCGCCTATAGGCCGCAATTGTAGGCCGCGAATGCCGATTGTGGTTCCGTTTAGCGTCAAGAAACGCCCGGCAATAACCAGCTTACCGGGCTTGCCACCAATGCCCGGCTTACCGACATCGATCACTTCACCTGTCCCAGCTGTGCCAGCAGGGATAACAATTGTATCGCCAATTTTGAGTGGCTGGGCAAGTTTCAAGGCGAACTTGTCACCGACTTTGCTGGTCTTGGTTGAAAGCGGTTCGGTGATCTCGATATCCATCGGCGTGCCAGCCGGAATGGAAGCGATGCTGGCGGAAGGCGCAGCGGCCGGACTTTCGACCGGGGCAGTGGCCTGTGCGGCAAGCGACACTGCGGGGATCAAAAGGCTCGAGAAAATCGCGAGTACGGGAACAAGTTTAGCAAAATTTATCATAATTCCGCACTACCATAAGGTCAGAAGCCGTCAAATATTTTCAACAGCGATCACTTTAAGGTGACTGGGGCGGGCAAAAGCGCTGCCATATGGTTCCTCTAAGAAACCACCAATTCCCTTATCTCCACACTACCACCTGCTTCATAGGTCGGGTTGCCCTTCAAGGCGGCACGCGCTTCTTTGAGGCTTTGGGCTTGGATTTTAATATAGCCCGTTAGCTGGCGGGTCAGAGGGGCCGCATCGCCCTCTTTGCGAAACGTCTGCCCTTGCCCGATGGAGCTACCGCCTTGAAAGCCCCCCATCTCGATCAGCCTACCGATATAGGGTTCCCAGTCTTCATCGCGCTCTGGGCGCAAAGTGTCGGCATGCATCAGGAGGATAAAGTCTTTCATGGTCAGGTCCGTTCTTTGGCTTGGGAGAGCATGTAGGCGCGCAGCACCGCATTCATGCGGCTCAAATGTCCTTTACCTTGGGCTTTAAACCACTGAAGCACGTCGTCATCCACCCGGATCGAAATCGCCTGCTTGGTGGTTCCAGCTGGCATGACCAGACGCGCGGTTTCGAAGAATGCCGCATCCATTTCTGGCAAATCTGAAAAGTCGATGTGATCTTCGGCATGAAGCGTTTCACCGATTTCTTGGATACCGCGCCAACCTCTTAAATTCATCGGAAAATCCCTTAAGCCCTATTTGCTTGATCAATTTATTTACCGACGCAACAAGTGAAACACATTGCAGCCCTAGAAAACACTTTGGTCAAGAAGAACCTGAAGTGAGTATGCACCCATAGGACCGCGCACCACTAGGTGCGCATTTGTGCGGGGTGCTATGCGCAGCTCGTGGCTCACGCGGTCCTAGCATCACCTCGCACGCTTGCTCATACTGCCCTTAATCCACCCGTCAGCCCACTGCGTATCCAACCCCATGTCACCTTTGCCGTTTGACCCCACCCCGCAAGCCCTAAGCCGCGTTGATTGGCCGGGGACGCGGGCGGCTGGCCTAGCGCGCTTAGAGGCATTTCTTCCTGCGGCAGGCACCGCTTATGCCCGCACGCGCAATAGCGACCTAGGACCAGATGATCGATCAAATGTGTCGGCCTTGTCGCCTTGGCTGGCGCGCCGGTTGATCACCGAAGCAGAAGTCGTCAGCCGGGTGATGGCGTGCCATGGCTATGTGAAGGCAGAGAAATTCATCCAAGAAGTCTATTGGCGCAGCTATTGGAAGGGTTGGCTGGAGATGCGGCCCCAAGTGCTGACGCGCTTCAGTCAAGACCGTCTTGCTTTGAAGCAAACGGTGACAGAGGATCACGTGCTTGCCCAAAAGCTGGCGCGCGCAACAGCCGGCGAGACGGGCATTGCCTGTTTTGATGCGTGGGTGCGCGAGCTGACGACTTTGGGCTGGCTGCATAATCATGCCCGTATGTGGTTTGCCAGTATCTGGATTTTTACGCTTGAGCTGCCGTGGCAATTGGGGGCGGACTTCTTTTTTAAGAACCTCCTCGATGCTGATGTGGCGTCCAACACCTTGTCGTGGCGCTGGGTGGCGGGCCTACACACCAAGGGCAAGCATTATGTTGCGCGCGCCAGCAATATTGAGACCCACACTTCTGCGCGCTATAACCCTGTTGGCCAACTCGCCGAAAACGCTGTGCCCTTAAGCGAGCCCTTTTTGGAAACCAGCCCCGGTACCCTGCCCACCGGTGAGTTATTGTTTGAAGAGCGCGTTGGCCTCTTGCTGCATGGTGACGATCTACATCCCGAGTCGCTGCCGTTGACCGCGAAAGTGATGGGCGCTGGCCTGTTGCAGGTGCCCGAGATTGGCGCAGCAGACGGGCTCAAGAATAAGTTTCTGCGCCGGGCAGAACAAGACGCCTGCACCCGCCTCGAGCAAAGGTTCAACGTAGAGGCCCCGCAGATGACTACTCTCGACGAGGCGCTGAATTGGGCGCTGGGTCTGGGCGTGCGCGAGATCGCGACACCCTATGCGCCGGTCGGACCAATTTCGTGGCATATGGCGGATTTAAAGCGGGCCTTGGCCGTCCATGGCATCCGGCTTGTCAGCCTGCGCCGATCTTGGGATAGCCGAACGTGGCCATTGGCGACCGGGGGGTTTTTCAAGCTGAAAGAAAAATTGCCAAATTTGGTGCGCGACCTAGGACACTTATGACAATGCGGCCTAAGGCGCGCCGCTGGGTCTGCAGCGCGCCTTAGATTTCCTACTGGATCGAGCGCAAAACCGCACTTGCCGCAGCAACCACCGATGCGATGCGCAAAGCGGCTTGGATGTTGAGGGCGGGAACCCCATGCTTTTTCAGCTCAACTTCGTGGCTGTCGAGGCACATGCCGCAGCCATTGATCGCCGAGACCGCCAAACTCCACAATTCGAAGTCGACCTTCTCGACGCCCGGATTGGCCAGCACATTCATGCGCAAACCTGCACGTAGGGTCTGGTACTCGTGATTGCTGAGCAAGTGTAGCGAGCGATAATAGACATTGTTCATGGCCATAATGGCAGCTGCGGCACGCACAGCTTCAATGGCTTGTGGCATCAATCTGGCAGCGGCTTCTTGTTCAAAGGCTTTGAGAACTTGGGGCTGGCCAATCGCTAGAGCGGAAGCCAAGAAAGCACCCCACTTTTGCTGGTCAGTCAAGGTTGTCTCATTGGCCAACGAGCCAAGATTCAAGCGGATGTCTTTCGCGTAGTCTGGAATGAGTTCACGCAATTGGTCGAGCGTCATTGGAGTTATCCTTGGGGAGGCCAATAAAGATAGGGCGTCGGATGGACAGGTAGCCCGCCATGCGACGCATCTCGTTTAGAGTACAGCGCCGCCTGCTGGGCGGTTGCACGGGCACAATTCGTCGGTTTGGAAACCGTCGAGCAAACGCAGAATTTCGTCTGGGTTGCGGCCGACGTTCAAATTATTGACCGAAGCGTGCTGGATCACATTGTTTGGGTCAACCAAAAAGGTTGCGCGCAACGCAACGCCTGCACCCTTTTCACGAACGCCCAAGCCATCGACCAAGTCACCCTTGGTGTCTGCGAAGGCATATTGCTTCATGTTCGCTAAATCTGGGTGCTCACGACGCCAAGCCAGCTTGCAGAATTCATTGTCGGTCGAACCGCCAAGCACGACGCAGTCCCGGTCAGCAAACTCGCCCACCAATTTGTCAAAGCCAACGATTTCGGTTGGGCAAACAAAGGTGAAGTCCTTTGGGTAAAAATAGATCAGCTTCCACTTATTCTCGAAGCTGTTCTGAGTGATGTCGAAGAAAGCGCTTTCGCCGTTTTCTTCATGAGCTTTGAAACCAGGCTTTACGCCAGTTACGGTGAATTCAGGGAGGGTATCGCCAACGGTTAACATTTTATTATTTTCTCCGTGACTGCTCGACAGATGGAACAGCACGAGCTTGATGTAGGGCGGGCTTGCATAAAGACAAACTTATTGAAGAAATAAATTCAATAAATTCAAACTATAGATAAACAGGCCGTAGCTATGTCGCTGGTCGCGCAAACGAATCAGGCCGCTTGGCAAGTGTGCAATTTCTTGAGGTAACCACAAGTCAAAATGCCTAAAGACACTGGCAATTATCACGTTGAATTGGATAGATTTTGTGATTGTTAGGTATTGAGTAAATCAATACAATCCCACCAATACTTCCAAGCAACATCGAGTAATATCCATTTATTAAGCATTTCAGAGTTAGCTGCGACCATAATTTCAACGGCTCAATCCTGAGCAATCGTGGGACTTTCGGAAGCAAAAATTCGCGCGATCGTGGTGGCTTCGATCAGTCTTCTGATCTTCGGCCGCTGGGACCCACCACCAAAGAAATAACAAGGGTGCGGAACCTCTCGAAGAGGCGTCGATCGCTTGAAAGCGGGGGAGGCAGACTGTGAAGCTTCAGAAAAAAACTTTGGCTATTGCGGGTCTTTTGACTTTATTTCAGGCAGCCACGCCTGTTCTGGCCGAGGGTAAGAAGCCATTAGATGGTTTGCGCGGCGCACTAGAGCCCAGCGGTTTGTCCATTGAAGCCGAATATACAGGCGAAATGATCACCGCCCACAAGGGCGCAGCGGACGGCAAGTCCTATTATCTCGACAACGTCAATGTGATGGTGACTTGGGACCTTGAGAAAGCCTTCGGGCTCAGCGACACCACCTTTTATATGAATGTGTTGGGCAATTCGGGTGACCGACCGAATGATGCGATTGGCACCTTAGAGGGCGTCACCAACATCGAAGTCGGAGATGGGCGCTTTAAAGTCTATGAGTTCGCGTTTGAGAAGAAGTTTGGCGACAAAGGGGCCCTTTCCTTTGGTTATATGGATCTCAACGCCCATTTTTATGCCACCGACGCTTCCGGTCTGCTGGTCGGCCCTCCTTACGGGATTGGCACAGAATTAGCCGCCACCGGCAGTAATGGCCCCGCCATTTTCCCCTCAACCGCTTTAGCTTTGGTGGGAACGATCAACCCAACCGAAGAAAGCTATGTGCGTCTGGGTGTCTTTGGAGCCCGCGCCCATAATTGGGGCGACCCTGGCAATCCTAATAACTTCAATGAGGGTGCCCTCACCATCGCTGAAGCTGGCCTGACCAACAAAGGCCTGCTCGCTTTGGGTGCTTGGCGTTACACCGATAAAGCCCCGGCTTATAAATCCAGCGGTCCTGCCGGGTCGATCAATCCATGGGGCATTTATGGCCTCGTTGAGCAACCCTTGATGGAGTCTGACTCTGGTCGGTCTGTGACCGGGTTTGTGCGCGCTGGCTATTCAGATGGTGAGACCTCGGATTTCCAAGGCTCGGTCACAGCAGGGATTTTGGTGGACCAAATCATCTCAGGCCGCCCCAATAGCCAATTTTCGCTTGGGGTGCGTCGCGCCTATGTTTCAGACTTGTTTAAAGACACGGCACGCCTTGCAGGCGATGACCCCTTGGACGCAGAGTCTGGCGTCGAAGTCAGTCTTGCGGATCAGTTGGGCGCTGCCGTTACCCTCAAGGGTAGCCTTCAGTATGCCCCAAATCCAGGCGGGATCCGATCTGCAGAAGACGCAGTAGTCTCCAGCGTTCGCCTCTCGGTCGCTTTCTAATCGTAACCTATTGAAAATTAACTCGGTTCCGGCCGCTTAAGTCAAAATCAGGAGTAGAGTGATATGAAAACGATTAAGCAAAAGGTCTGGGCGGGTGGTACCGCCGTTTCCTTGATGATCGTCGTCTGTGCCGGCGCAGGCATCTGGTCTGCAAATGCACTCATCGAATCCAAGAAATCGGTGGATCAAGCCTCCAAAATGTCCAAGATGCACATGCAGGCCGATATGATGCATGATGCCATGCGCGGCGATGTGCTCAACTCCATGCTGGCCGCAGACCCAACCAATGGGATCGACCCCAAAGTGGCGGAAGCGGACCTCGCTGAACATGCCAAGACTTTCTCAGAATCCATTGAACAATCGAAAGCCCTGTCGCCAGACCCTAAATTGGTTGGACTTGTCACCGTCCTTGAGCCTGAGCTGGTTACCTATGCTGAGCGAGCCCAAGCGATCCAGCAAATTGCGGCTACAGGCGAGAAACCTTCCGCCGAAGCTCTCAAGCAATTCGCCGACCAATTCACAGTCGTTGAAACCAAGATGGAGGGCCTCGGTGATGAGATTGCGGCTTTTGGCACTTCAGCCGTGCAAAAATCTGAACTTACCGGAAATATTGCTATCACCATCATGATGGCCATCCTCGCGCTAGGGCTTGTGTTCTCAGCAGGCCTTATCTGGTTTGCAATCAAAGGCATCATTTCGCCTTTAGCTTCCCTTCAAGGTGCTCTGTCCGAACTTGCGAAGGGTAAGTCCAATGTTGAACTGGCCGAAGTTGATCGCGCCGATGAAATCGGGGCGATTGCGGGCTCGGTCGTTGAACTTCAAGACATGCTGGCTCACAAAGCCAAGGCTGAAGCCGAAGAAGAGGCTAACCGGCAACAGGCCGCTGCACAGCTTCGTCAGCGCGAGGAGAGCACTAATCGTGCCCGCGCCCAAGAACAGGCCGATGTCGTGGCCGCGCTCGGCTCGGCACTTGGCCGCCTAAGCGATGGTGACTTGACCTCTACGATTACCGAAGAATTCCCAGAGGAATTCAAGCAAATCCGCGACGACTATAACCAAGCTGTCAGCACGTTGCAGGAAGCCCTGACCTTTGTGGCTGCCAACGCAACCTCGATCCGCGGCGGGGCAACAGAAATTGCCAATGCGGCGGATGACTTGTCACGCCGCACCGAACAACAAGCCGCAAGCCTTGAAGAGACCGCGGCTGCCCTCGACGAGGTGACTGCAACCGTCAACAAAACCGCTACCGGTGCCCGGCAAGCCTCAACAGTGGTTCGCGACACACGCGGGGAAGCTGAAGTCACTGGCGCCGTCGTAAGCGACGCCGTAGCTGCAATGACTGCAATTGAAGACTCGGCGCAGAAGATCAGCCAGATCATCGGCGTAATCGACGAAATTGCCTTCCAAACTAACCTCTTGGCCCTGAACGCCGGGGTGGAAGCAGCCCGTGCTGGCGATGCCGGTCGCGGCTTTGCTGTGGTGGCCTCTGAAGTGCGCGCCCTGGCGCAACGCTCTGCCGACGCCGCCAAAGAGATCAAGACTTTGATTTCTTATAGCTCCGCGCAAGTCAGCTCCGGTGTGACCTTGGTCGGTCGCAGCGGCGAGTCTTTGACCCGGATCGTCGCCCGCGTGGGCGAGATTGATGCCTTGATCACCGAGATCGCTGCCTCTGCACAAGAACAAGCGACCGCCCTTGGCCAAGTGAATTCGGCGGTGAACCATATGGATCAAGTGACCCAGCAAAATGCCGCCATGGTGGAAGAAACCACGGCTGCCTGTCATGCACTGAACCGAGAAGGGGATTCGCTGGAGGCCTCGCTTTCAAGCTTTAACTTGGGTGCCCCCACCAGAACAGCTCGCGCCCCGCAAGCGTCGCGCCCGCAAGTTTCAACCAGTGTTTCACCATCCATTCGCAAGACCATTGCAGCCATTAAGCCCGTGGGCCGGGGCGGTGCAGCCTTCAAGCCAGCACCACAGACTGAATCCGAAGACTGGGAAGAGTTTTGATTGAGATTGGATGATCTAACATGAACGCTTTCCTGCTTCCCGCAAATTTGGACACCCGCGCTGCCCCTGCTCTACATGAGGCCCTGATGGGCTTTGATGGACAGCCGCTTACCCTTGATGGAAGCCAAGTAGAATCGCTTGGTGGCCAATGCCTCCAGATTCTGCTCGCCGCCCACGAGGCTTGGGCTAAGCAAGAGAGCCAATTTGCCATCGAGAACCCTAGTGAAGCTCTAACAGCCCAATGGTCGGCGTTTGGCGCACCCCTAAACCAGCTTAGTCCGCAAGGAGACCCGCAATGACGAAGAAGATCCTGACGGTCGATGATAGCCGCACCATGCGCGACATGTTGATGCTGGCGCTCAGCGATGCTGGCTATGAGGTCGTGCAAGCCGAAGATGGCATTGACGGCCTAGAGGCGCTGGAACGTGAGGGCGCAGATGTCGTGATCACCGATATCAACATGCCGCGCCTAGATGGCTTTGGCTTCATCGAAGGCGTTCGTGCCAATCCAGCGCATCGGGGTCTACCGGTTTTGGTGCTGACAACGGAAAGCTCTGCCGAGAAGAAAGCCCGAGCCAAAGAAGCCGGTGCCACTGGCTGGATCGTTAAGCCGTTTGACCCGGTCAAACTGGTGGATGTTGTTCGCCGCGTTTCAGGATAAGCCAACATGTCTTCAGACGATCCATTTGAAGCCATCAAGCAAACCTTCTTCCTTGAGTGCGAGGAATTGCTGACAGACCTTGAGGCAAGTGTCACCGCTTTGACCTTTGGCGATGGCGATGGGGAAACGATCAATGCGGCGTTTAGAGCCATTCACTCAATCAAAGGTGGCGCAGGTGCCTTTGGTCTAGAAGAATTGGTCCGCTTTGCCCATGTGTTCGAGACCTATATGGATGAGCTGCGGTCAGGTCGGAAGACTTGCGATGATATCGCCATCCGCGCCATGTTACATGCCTCGGACGTTTTGGCAGATCACGTTAGCTTTGCGCGTGGCCTGATCCCGTCGATGGACGAAGAGCGCTCGCAGACAATAGCCAATGAACTTCGCGCCCTGATGGATGGCGGTGGTTCTGTGGTTGAAGCTGCACCAGAACCAAGTCTCGCAGAAGACCCGATTGAGGCTGAGTTTAATTTCACGCCGGTGATGTTTGACTTCGGTGATGCCGTTGATGCGTCAAAGGAAATTGCGCCCGAGGCTTGGATCATCGAGTTCAAGCCGCACAAAAGGCTTTATGAAACCGGCAATGAACCTGCTTTGCTCCTGCGCGAGTTGGCGCGTCTTGGGCCTTGCCAAATTACCTTGGATACTGCCGGTCTTAGCGCCTTTGCAGACCTTGCTGAACCCGAAGCGTGCCTGAGTTGGACAATCGAACTTGACGCGCCGGTCGAGTTAGAAGCAATCAATGAGATCTTTGAATTTGTTGAAGGCGAATGCGACCTCGTGATTTTGCCCAAAGCAGATCCGCTGGCGACCGTCGCAGAAACCTCGGAAGCGGAGGTGGACATTGCAGCCCTTTTGGCAGCTGCGACTGCCCCTGCCCCGGTCCTCGATACCCCTGCCGAGGCAGAAGTCGATATTCAAGCACTGTTGGCTATGGCTGCGGCCTCGTTCGAGCCGCCTGCAACGCCAGCGACTGCGCCCAAGTCACCACCCCCAAGCGCCGCTGCGGCCAAAACAACAGCCCCAGCGGGCAATAGTGCACCTGCCGCCGGCGGGCAGGCTTCCATTCGGGTCGATCTGGATCGGATCGACAAATTGATCAATGTGGTCGGAGAACTCGTTATTCAACAAGCAATGCTGGCACAAAGCGTTGCCGAATGCGGTGTCGCGGCCTCTTCGACCGTCAAGGTCGGCCTTGAAGATCTGGAACAATTATCGCGCGAAATCCAAGACAGCGTGATGGCCATTCGCGCGCAGCCTGTAAAATCGGTGTTTCAGCGCATGCCGCGCTTGGTACGCGAAGTTGCGGATATGACGGGCAAAAACGTCCGTTTGATCACCGAAGGCGAAGCGACCGAAGTTGATAAAACAGTGGTGGACCGCTTGGCGGAGCCCATTACCCACATGATCCGCAACGCGATTGATCATGGTCTTGAAGATGTGGAAGGGCGCGAAGCGGCTGGTAAGCCCAAAGAGGGGATCATCAGATTAGCAGCGCTCCACCGCTCTGGCCGGATCGTCATTGAGGTTAGCGACGATGGCCGCGGCATCAACCGCGAGCGCGTACGCAAGATTGCAGTCGATCGCGGCCTAATCGCGGCCGATGCCAATCTCAGCAACGAAGAAACCGATAATCTGATCTTCTTGCCTGGCTTTTCGACAGCCGACTCCGTGTCGGATATCTCTGGTCGTGGCGTTGGCATGGACGTCGTCCGCCGCTCGATCCAGCAATTGGGTGGACGGATTTCAATCGCTTCCACACCGGGTAAGGGGTCGGTCTTCACCATGAGCCTGCCGCTAACCTTGGCAGTGCTGGACGGCATGGTCGTGCGCGCAGGCGGGCAGACGCTTTTGTCGCCACTGTCTTCCATCATTGAGAGCTTTACGCCGAAAGAAGGCGACCTGCACCGGATTGGCGCGCGCGATTGGGTGATCCGCTTCCGCGAGCGCTTCTTGCCCTTGATCGACACCGGTCGGATCTTGGGCTTTTCCCCACCAGATGCGCCGGCGATCAATGGCCGCGACGGCATCGCCATCGTGGTTGAAAACGAGGGCGGCTCGCAAGTAGCGCTCTGGGTCGATGATATTCAAGGCCAGCGTCAAGTTGTGATCAAAAGCCTTGAGACCAACTACCGGAAAGTTGACGGCATCTCGGCTGCGACCATCTTGGGCGATGGACGGGTCGCCCTCATTCTCGACATTGACGCGCTGGTAATTCTTGGTCGCCAGCAAGCCAATCAATCTGAATTCAAGATAGCGAGTTAGCGACATGTCCGACCCCCTAAACACCCCTGAAGACGCACAACAAGAATTGATGGCCTTCATGGCAGGCGGCCAAGAATTCTGTGTGGACATTATGGCCATCCGCGAAATCCGCGGCTGGACCGCAGCAACCCCGCTGCCTAAGACCCCGGGCTATATGAAAGGCGTGATCAACTTGCGCGGCACGATTTTGCCGATCCTAGATCTGTCAGCACGCCTTGGTTTGGGCATGTGCGAACCCAGCGGCCGCAACGTTATCATGGTGGTTCAGATCGCCAACCGCGCCGTCGGCTTGTTGGTGGATTCAGTCTCAGAAATCATCATGGTAAAGGCCAATGAGATCCAGCCAGCGCCCTCGGTCGCCATGGACGAGATGAAGGCCTTAATCACGGGGATTATTCCAGTTGGTCAACGGCTGTTGAGCCTGCTTGATGTCAATCTGGTTCTTCCTGAAATCGAAGTCGAAGCCGCATGAGCGTTGCCCGGCAAGCCAAACCGAGCTTGGTAAGCGGCGACTATGTCATGACCGCGGACGATTTCGCGCAAATCGCCGCAACCTTGAAAGACATGTCGGGTATCGTGCTCAGCGACGGAAAAGTTGCGCTGGCTTATTCCCGGCTGACTAAACGCTTGCGCATCCTGGGCCTGAACAGCTTTGCCGAATATTGCGCGATGATCGACAGTGCCGATGGCGCAGATGAACTGCAAGCCATGCTGGCGGCTTTGACGACAAACGTGACCCGCTTCTACCGGGAACCACATCACTTCGACACCCTACACAATATTTTTCTGTCAGACCTCGCACACAAGGCCCGATCGGGTGAGCGGGTGCGCCTATGGTCTGCTGCCTGCTCAAACGGTCAAGAGCCCTATTCCATGGCGATGACCATACTGACGGCCATGCCGGATGCTGCCTCTTATGACGTCCGCATCCTCGCCACCGATATCGATCCAAACATGATCGCTGAAGGACGTGATGGCACGTATCGCAGCGAGCTTCTGGACCCCGTTCCACCGCAATCGCGCCAGCGCTTCTTTGAAAGCTTCCAAGACGGCCAACTCACAGCGCGCAGCTCTTTGCGAGAGCTAACCCGCTTTAACGTGCTCAATCTATTGGGCCCTTGGCCGATGAAGCACAAGTTTGACGCCATTTTCTGCCGCAACGTAGCCATTTATTTTGATGAGCCAACCCAAGAGCGTATTTGGGCGCGCTTTGCCCAATGTCTAAACGAAGGCGGCCATTTGTTCATCGGTCATTCTGAGCGCCTATCGGGGCCTGCGGAACGCTATTTCGAAGCGACGGGGCTCACCACCTATCGGCGGAGGCGCGCATGACGATCAAAGTCCTTGTCGTCGATGATTCTGCAACCATGCGGCAATTGATCTCAGCGGTTCTAAACGCAGATCCTGAGATCGACGTGGTGGGCACAGCCGAAGAACCCCATGAAGCGCGTGCCATGATCAAGGCCCTATCGCCCGACGTTATTACCCTTGATGTCGAGATGCCCAACATGAATGGGCTGGAGTTTTTGGAAAAAATCATGCGACTGCGGCCTATGCCCGTCGTCATGGTGTCTACACTGACCCAAGCCGGCACGGAGGTTGCTTTGGCAGCTTTGGAACTGGGGGCGGTTGATGTTGTGGGTAAGCCAACTGGGGCAATCAGCCTTAACACGGGCTTCCCGGACTTAATCGGCAAAGTGAAGGCTGCCGCGCAAGCCAATGTCCGCACGCTGACCCAACCCGAACCTGCGACGCCCGATACAAGTTTTCGCGCGAAGTCGGGTCATGTCATCGCTATTGGCTCGTCCACGGGTGGGGTTGAAGCTCTTTTGTCGATCATCCCTCGTCTGCCAGAGACCGCACCCCCCATAGTGATCACCCAGCACATGCCAGCGGGCTTCACCGGGAAGTTTGCAGCGCGCTTGGATAGAGCTTCAGCGATCCATGTGACCGAGGCTGAAGACGGGGCCCCTTTGATGCCAGGTCATGCCTATTTGGCCCCTGGAAGCCACCTCCACCTAGAAGTCACCAATTCCCTTGTCCCACGCTGCAGGCTGGTGGAGGGCGATTTGATTAATGGCCACAAGCCTTCCGTAGATGCCCTGTTCCATTCCGTTGCGGCCTTAAACCGACCAACAACAGGCGTGATCCTAACCGGCATGGGCCGTGACGGTGCCGAAGGCTTACTCGCCATGCGCCAAGCCGGAGCAGCAACCATTGGCCAAGATGAGGCTAGTTGCATTGTTTACGGCATGCCAAAAGCCGCGTTCGAACTTGGTGCGGTGGAGCGGCAAGTGCCCCTCCGCCGGATCGCGGAAGTTATTCTATCAACCTGCTCCATCCAAAAAAACCTCACTTAGGAAACCAGCTATGCCCGCCGCCAGCGCACTGAATGTTTTGGTTGTAGACGACCAACAGTCCATGCGGATTCTCGTTAGGACCTGCCTTAATCAAATTGGGGTTAGAGAAATTCGTGAAGCCGCCGATGGGGAAGCGGGTCTTCGCGAGTTGATTGTTAAGCCTGCCCATCTTGTGATTTCGGACTACAACATGCCCAAGATTGATGGCTTGGCGTTCCTGCGCGCGATCCGGGCCCACCCACCTGTCGCCAGCACAGCCTTCATCATGTTGACTGGCCGTGCGGATGCGGAGCTGGTTCAGCGCGCGGTGCAATTTGGCGTCAACAACTTTCTGGTAAAGCCCTTCACCACCGACCAGCTCAAAGCCAAGCTTGAGAGTGTTTTTGGAAAGCTGACATGAACCCAGCAGCAGACGTTTCTAGATTTGCTAAGCGCGTCCATGTGAACCAGGGCGAACACTACGCCAGTAGTGACCCTGAGGTGTGCCTGACCGCAATTCTGGGCAGCTGCATAGCCATTTGTCTTTACGATCCCGCCGCAAAAGTGGGCGGCATGAACCATTTCCTTTTGCCCGAGAACCCTGACTCCGTTTATGATGCCCATGGCCGATATGGCGCTTATCTGGCAGAGCTTTTGATCAATGATCTGATGTCGTTGGGCGCGATTAAGTCGCGGTTGGAAGCCAAGGTGTTTGGCGGTGGCAAGATGTTCCAAGGCCTCCGCGATGTGGGTGCCGCCAATGCCGCCTTTGCGAAAAAATTCCTGATGGACGAAGGCATACCAGTTCTGGGTGGTAGTACCGAGGGGACCAGCGCGCGGCGGGTGGAGTTTTGGCCCACGACAGGCCGCGCTTTCCAGAAATTTGTCAGCCAAAGCATGCCGCCGCCGCCCCTACCCAAGCCAGTTATGGAAACCTCTATCGGCGATGTGGAGCTGTTTTGATGACAGGCCCACCCGCCCCTATTCTGGCGAAGTTGGCGCATGAGCTTGCCGCCATTCGGGCTGAGACCGCGTCCTTAGAGGCTTTGGTTAGTGTCGGCGCAGCCAGTCTAGGTCCCGCTGGCATGATTGAAGCGCAAAAGCTCGACCATATTCTGCAATCTCTCGATAGCTTGACGACCTTAATGACAGGGCTGTCGCAAGGTATAACGTTTGAGCGCGCGGTTGCGGAACTGCCCTTAGCCCAAATGGCTGATCGTCTTGGCGATGGACGACCAAACAATCAGGGGGGGGTTGCGCGCCAATCCGACTTGCTGGTGGATCCAGAGCTTTTCTAAGAAGGGATTTGATGGTGTGAGTAGCAAATCCTCTACCCCAACCCAAACGGGCTTAACGGCCATTTTATTGACTGATGGCCCCCACACGATGGATATGCTTTCGGCCGTGACTTCAGGCTTTGGCATGACCAAGCGCTTAAAGGCGCGCACGGTCGAGGAAGCTTTTGACTTTCACAAGGTCAATGCCATTGATTTGATCATACTTGATTGCTCGACCGCTGAGATGAATGGGATCGAAATCACCCGCAGGTTCCGCGCCGAGTTTGAAGGTGAAAAATCCGAGACGCCAATCCTCGCCGTTGCTGGCCACGCCAGCCAAGTTCAAATCGGCCTTTATCGCGATGCGGGGGCAAGTTTTGTCGTGGCCAAACCTGTGGCACCTGGCATTTTACTGCAGCGCATTTTGTGGCTCGCCAAAGACACGCGCGACTTGGTCAACACGCCTACGTTCCGCGGACCGGATCGCCGGGTTCGGGCAACTGGCCTGCCTGCCGGGATTACACAAGGACGCCGCGCCACAGATCTGGATGCGACCGTCAGCGAAATCGCTGGGCTCAATCTTGATCAAAGCAGAATAGATAACATGTTAAAACCAGTTCGGGTAAATCTCATATGACGACCAAGCCAAACCATAATTCTTTGAAGCGCAAACTTGCGAAAGTCGGGAAACTGCCAGTTGAAGAGCTAGCGGGCCACAGCCAGTTGAATATCGACTTAATGAAGGATGAGTTCGAAGTGGTTATGCGCAACCAGATCGAAGAGCTCACCGAGATTGTGCGGGCCAAAGACCCTGCATCCGTTCGCGGCATCTATGAAATGTCTTCCCAGATCATCTCTAGCGCAAGCTTTGTCAAAGCAGATTGGGTCTCTCGCGCCGCACAATCGCTGTGCGAAGTGCATGAAATCATGAGCGCAGGTAAATGGGATTGGGAAGCCATTGACGTGCATGGCAAGACCATACAATTGCTGGCGTCGCTGGAGCCAAACCAAGAAGCCATCAGCCAAAGCCTCTTAGAAGGCCTTGGCGCAGTCGTAGCAGCCAAGCGGGCTTAGAGCGAGCACGCAGGGTCGATCCATGCGTCGCCTCAAGCACCACTGGCCATTATGCTTTGCTTAGCGGACGGTCCAGCAGGGGTTGCATCACATGCGGCGCGGTTTCTGGGTCCAGCCAATCAACTGACGCGAATGCCGTTCTCGTCTATCAGGAGCTTGCCATCTTCTTTGTAAAATGGCCCGTTGGGAGAACGATCCAATATATCCAAAACGACCTCACTTGGCCTGCACAAGCGCACCCCCTTTGGAGTGGCAACCAATGGGCGGTTGACGAGGATCGGGTGATCCAGCATGGCACCGAGGATGGCTTCGTCCGTTACACCGAGCTCTAGAAGACCAAGCTCTCCTGCCGGCGATTTGGTTTCACGCAACGCTTCTCGCGGGGTGAGGCGTGAAGCAGCAAACAGCGCTAAAAGCTGTCCGCGCGTCCAACCTGCGTGCAGATAGTCAACGACCTCCGGCGAATAGCCCGCTGCTTGGAGGATCGCCAGAACATTACGCGACGTTCCACAATCCGGGTTGTGGAAAATCACAATGGGAAAGAAGTCAGTCATGGCGTGTTTGCCTTCAGCCTGGCTTGCACAGCCTTGCCACGCTCATACCAATCGCGGCTTCGGTTCACGACCGCGACGACCGCCAGCATAACGGGAACCTCAATCAAGACGCCGACGACCGTTGCTAGCGCCGCCCCGCTCTTAACGCCAAAAATCGAGATGGCAGCAGCAACCGCAAGCTCAAAAAAATTGCTGGCTCCAATCAAGGCTGATGGGCCAGCCACACAATGCGCCTCACCACTGGCGCGATTGAGAACATAGGCCAAGCCAGAGGTGAAGAAGACTTGAATTAGAATGGGCACCGCCAAAAGCGCGATCACCAAAGGCTGGGCTAGGATTTGTTCGCCTTGAAAACCAAACAGCAAAACGAGGGTCGCCAGCAAAGCTGTCATGGAAACCGGGCCCAGCGCTTTTAGCGCGCCTTCCAAGCGCGAGGGACCTCCAGATTGCAGCAGATACCACCGAACAACTTGTGCCACCGCGACAGGCACAATGATGTAAAGGCCCACAGAAAGCACAAGGGTCTCCCAAGGCACAGTGATGGCCGACAAGCCCAGCAATAGCGCCACGATCGGCGCAAATGCGACAATCATAATCGCATCATTCAGCGCCACTTGGCTGAGCGTGAAATGGGGTTCGCCCTTGGTGAGGTTACTCCACACAAAGACCATGGCGGTGCAGGGCGCGGCAGCCAACAAAATGAGGCCTGCGATATAGCTCTCAATTTGCTCAGGCGGCAGAAGCGGGCGAAACAGCCAACCAATAAAGATTGCACCAAGTGCCGCCATCGAAAACGGCTTCACTCCCCAATTGATGAAAAGCGTAATCCCGATCCCCCGCCAATGGGCGGCAACGCCCCCAAGCGCGCGAAAGTCGATCCGCAATAACATCGGGATGATCATTGCCCAAACCAGAACGGCGACGGGCAAATTGACCTTGGCGACTTCAAGCGCCGCAATGGAAGCAAATGCGCCAGGAAACGCTTGTCCCAACCCGACGCCTACAAGGATCGCAAGACCAACCCAAAGCGTGAGATAGCGCTCAAACAGGTTCATGTTCGGCCACTTCTGTTGGGTTTGGCGCACAGCACGCGAGGTCAGCGGCCGCAAATACGGGCTGGCACAAATCAGGCCGTCCGCCACAACAATCCGCCATCAGAAAGGCGAACAGGTCCTTGGTGCCCTCTATGTTGAGCGCATAAAAGACTAAGCGACTCTCCCGGCTTGGGCTGATCAGACCTGCGCGGCTTAGAATGCCCAGATGGGTGGACATAGTGGTGACAGGCACGCCAACTTTGCGCGCAATCTCTCCAGCCGGTACGCCTTGCATGCCCGCCTGAACCAACAGCTTGAACACCCGCAATCGTGTGGGATGTGCAAGCGCCGATAAGGCCTCTATAGCTTCTTGATCTTTCATGCTACGAGAATTCCAGAATTATCGGATTTAGTCAAGAAGGCCGCGCTTTATGCCTTGTAAACCCCTACTCTGGCTGTTGTTCAGTTTGGCCATAATGGCACCGGATCTGGCGTCATCCCAAGTTACGCCCCCTGCCGCCTTTAAGCTCGATCAGGTATTGGAACTGCCAGATTGGGTAGTTTTGCGCGGCGAAGCAAGGGCACGTTATGAGACATTGGACGGTCAGTTTCGCGCTGGCGGAAAAGGTGGCGACCAGGTCCTAGCGTTTCGAACCTTAGTATTGGCCGAAGCCAATCTTGCAGGATTGGAGCTGCCGCAGGTAACGGCAGGCTTGGAAATACAAGACTCACGGATGGAGCTGGATGATACCGGGACGCCCTTGTCCACCAGCAATGTCAATGCACTTGACGTCTTGCAGGCCTATATGCGCTTTGATCTTGATGGCACGCTCGGCCAAAAGGATGTCAGCCTGACTTTAGGGCGGCAGACCTTAGATATCGGCAGCCGTCGGGTCCTCGAACGCGTGGAGATGGCGAACGTCATTTTTTCCTATACGGGGGCCTATTGGCGCAGCGTCTCAGCGCGCGGGAATGAATGGCATCTGGTCTATGTGTCACCCGTTGGCCGACTGCCATCGACCTTTCCCGAGTTGGCCAGCAATGAAATCGTTGCCGATAAAGAAGAATGGGGCCGCGTATTTTGGGGCGCACACTATCGCCATCCAAAAGCCCTAGAGGCATTGGTTCCCGACACTTGGATTGAGGGATTTATCTACCGCCTCAAAGAACGCGATACCAAGGACTTTGCAACGCCCAATCGAGACTACGTCCAGCCGGGGTTTCGCGTGTTTCGTGCACCGAAAGAAGGGCGATCCGACTTTGAAGTTGAGGCATCGTGGCGAACAGGATCGCGACGTGCCACAAATGCAACGACAGATGTGCTCGACCTTGATGTCAATGCTTGGACACTCCATGCCCATTGGGCTTGGAATTTCAAAAGTGATTGGAACTGGCGCGCCTCACTCGATTACGACTTTGCCAGCGGCGACAAAAGCCCAACAGATGGGCGCTTTGACCGATTTGAGCGTTTGTTTGGCGGCAGGCGCACAGACCTTGGCAACACTGGCATTCATGGCCCTCTAACGCCCGCCAACATCAATGCGCCCGGTGCACGGGTGGAGTTTGCACCATCACGAAGACTAGACTTCAGACTATCTTACAAAGCCGCATATCTGGCACGCGCAACGGACCTATGGAGCGATGCACGACTGCAGGACACAACAGGTCGGTCAGGCCGTTTTATTGGTCATTCCTGGGACAGTCGGATGCGCTATTGGCTGGTGCCAGGCACCGTGAGAGCGGAAACTGGGGTGTCAGCTCTATTTCCCGGCCGCTTTGCCAAAACCGCCCCCAACGCTCCCAAGCAAGGGCGAACCCTCTTTGGCTATGCCGCCGTCGTTGTGACTTTTTAGCCTCTGTGCACCAGGCCAAGACTGTCCGCCAGAGTGGGCCTTACGATTTAGGCCGACCTTTAGGCCAGCCATGCCCTTCGCGCCGTTGGGTGCGTTCCGCAAGGAATGCACCCTGCCGCGCAGAGCGCATTGCTGGGTCACAGTTAGCGAGTTTGTACGCCATTGACATATACGTCATTAGCCTATAAATCCACCTCATGACCGCTCCTCAAACCGTTGTCGAACTGGCTATCTTCGAGAGGCAAGCCAAAGCAATAATGTCGGATGAGGAACGTGCGGCCATTGTCGATTATATCGCGGCTAACCCAGAGGCTGGCGTGCCGCTCGGCGGTGGTTTGCGTAAAGTCCGTTTGGCCCGCGAAGGCGGCGGCAAGAGCGGTGGATACCGGACCTTGTTTGTCTTTGGCGGCGTGCATGTCCCGCTGTTCTTGGTGGGTGTGTTCGCCAAGAATGATAAGAGTAACCTGACCAAGGCCGAGCAGGCCCACCTCGTGCAATTGGCCAAGACGCTGCTGGCAACTTATGGAGAACAAAGATGAGCAAGTTTTACGATGAGTTGGCCGAGGGCCTCAATGAAGCGATTGCCTTTGCTAAGGGTGAGGATACCGGCGCGCGTGTCCACGTTATCGAGGTGCCGGTAATCGATGTGGCCAAGATCAGGGCGCAGACCGGTCTGTCGCAAAGCCAGTTTGCCAAGAGCATCGGCGTTGCCAAGGGGACGCTGCTTAACTGGGAACAGGGCCGCAGGCAGCCCACCGGCCCCGCTCAAGTCCTACTGGCGATGATCGCGCGACGGCCATCGGTGGTGGCTGAGCTGCTGCGCGCGGCCTGACCATTTGCTGTTGATCACTTCCAGATTAGACGAAAATTGCTCTTCCTGCTTGCCAACTGTCGCGCCATTGGAAAAAGCGCCGGGCGCAGTGGTGGCAGGGGCCGCTTGGCGCTGGGCGACAGAGGCGGCGTACGAGCCTTCCCACCCGCCATTATTAGGTGCCCATTTGGCGACCAGCAAAGCGGGAGATGCGCTAAATATTGTGCAACTATCATTGAGGTGGCCAGAAACACTCTACATACCTCAACCTAATGATCAGCTTATGGCAGCCTTGGATCAATCAAATCACCCTAAATCTGCCACCAGCATGACTTTGGTCGAAACAGTTGCAGTGGCATCGAGCAATTTACTGGATGTCAACCTTGGGCGCTATTGTCTCTTCGACTGAGCTTTTGGGATTTAGTGAAGTGCTACCGCATTCCGATGACTCATCAAGCCCCTCTTCGCCGACGGAAGTGTGCCGGTTCGCCGCCAAAAGCGACCATCAACCGACCATCGTCCAAAAAAGAGAAGGATGTGCGCTCAATTTGTGGGCGCGAAGGCTGATCTGTTACTATAGTGTCATCGTCGATCTCATAACGAAGCAAAATGATCTGCTGTTTTCCATCCGTTCGGATGGTGTACGTTAGGTTACTTTCATTGTCGAAGGCAAGCTCCACATCCCCAAATTTTGCGCGAGCGTTATGATCGGACTCGTCAATCACCCAACTTCCTAAGAGCGTCATGTGTGGCCCTTTGCTAGAATGGCTTCAAGTTCTTCTAACTTATTGATGCGCGCTCCTTCTGTAAGTCCCGGTGCCTGCCCAGATTTCCAAAGAGCGAGCAATTCAGAGGTATCAACATACCGGAGAAGATAAGGTACTGCCTTATCGCAAATGACATCCGAAACTTCTATCGATAAAGCGCTTTCTCCAGTAGTGTCCCTTATTTCCCACCATTTGTCTTGCCGATCTGATAAAAAGGTCCCAATGCGCCTACGCAGATGGCCATCAATGGCACGAGATTTTTGTATCGGTACTCGTTCTGAGTCTAACAATAATCCGCACACAATTGCGATATTGACCGTGAATAAAAGTCGCTCACTGGTGTTTCCATTGCTCTTTTGGAATTCGACGATGGCCGCGTTATCTTCCGAGATCAGTCGAAAGACATTGCCACTCTTCTTGAAACCAAATTTCGACAATCGCTGAGCAGTCACGAAGACCACCTTAGTGAGAATCTGATCGAGCGAGGTAGCCACTATCGTGTCCCCCTGACAACATTCACTGGATATTTTTCAATCATTTTCAGCCAGTTATCTTTCGCCCTTTGAGCCGGTGTATAGCGCGAATCGCCGAGCTTCGTCTCGATGCCACCGAGGACTTTCCCGCCAGGAATATCGCTGACTTCTATGTCGATGTAACGCTTTCCGAAGAGTGTTGGCTTGTAAACTTCAATCTCCACGCCACGCCCTTCAGCCCGCAACAACGCCGCGATCTCATCTCGGAACGCGTTTCCAGCCACACGGTTGGAGGTAACTAAAGAATCTGCACCCCCTCCAGCCTTGTCAACCTTCCAAGCAACATCAAATGTCTTTTTACTTTTGGCAAGACCCTTGATCACCCCAGCCGCTGGGAACAGGCTTGTTGCGAGCGTGAACCCATTCACGAAATTTGGGCTCCTTCCAAATTCTTCTGCGGCAAAAAGAGTGCCAGCACCGGGGATTTGCTCAACTAAAAACTGACCTAATAGTGCGCCAGTTTCCGCTGATGACTGCATATAGTTTCGACGATATTCGGCTCGCTGGTCTGCAAGGGTCGGCGTGGGAACGCTTCGGGTGGTTGCGCTAGCTACAATTGGTTCGTAACTGACTCGTAGGCCAATGCTGTCAAACGAGACGTCGCCACCGTCATAAATCACGGCACCCGATTGAGTGGTAATGATCCTTATTGCGGTAGCGTCGCCCGGCCCTCGAATAGAGAAGCTTCTGATATTGAGAGGTCCAGCATCACCGACATTACTGAAGTTCAGCGTGCCAGCCATGAGATTCGTAGCCTTGTTAAATACAAGTAAGGGATACGAATTTTTCGCGCTAATACCTGCCTCAGGAAGCGGGTCCTCTGCGACTATTAGGTCGGATGAATCCACCGAAACGCCATAAATCTTTGCCGCCTTAGCCCTCAACTCGGCTACCTTCATAGCCGGGTTTAGGTTGAGGTCGGATAGAATTGATAAGTTCGCAAAAGAAGCCTTTGGAAAGTCAATTGGCTTGCCGGGCGGTAATTTTATTGGCTCAACAGTGTCGACTCCATCTCCCGGATCCTCTTGTTTCGGCTTGGCGACAACGTCAATGCCCATTTCCCCCGCAATGGCGGCTGCGATGGTACCACCGATGGCACCGGGCCACGCGGCTCGCAGATTATTCTTAAAGTCGCTGCCTTCAACCAGACTGCGGGCGGCCGCACTCGCTATCGCGCTGGCCCCGGAGGCAACCAGATTCCTGCCAATATTGCCCCAATCGCGGGAGGAGCCTTGGCCCATTAAGGGCCTTGCCCCGACCATGTTGCCGACTTTATAACCAACGCCAGAGCCAACGCCCGCCGCCGCCACTGCAGCCCAACTGAACTTGTCCTGCAGGCCAAGGGTCACATTAATGCCCTGACTGATGGCGCTGTTCTTAGCGCCTTGGATAACAGCCTCCATGAGGCTTTTCGCTTTTTGTCCAGGGCCCGCGACGCCGCCCGTTATGAAGGCCGCACCAACTTCCTTCCAACTGAACTTATCTTGAATACCTGTCGCGACCCCAACACTCTGGGATACGATGGAAGCTGCGGCGGCTGCCGATCCCCACCCGGCAAAGCTAGCGGCGACTTGGGGTAAAAACTTGGCGAATGCCTGCGTAAACTCCGGTCCAAGATAGAGTGTCACCACCACCGCGATGATCACCAACAAAATCTGCCCAAACACCCCACACTTTTGCTTCTTGGGTGGTGCCGATTGCGGGGTGGAGGGGGTTACGTCGCCGAGGGTTTCGGCGGGGTTGTAGGGGGTGACGGAGGACGCATTATAGGTGTTGCGCATCACCCCTGCGGGTAGGCGCAGGGTCTGGCC
>VYMG01000057.1_pt1 | contig 89372 bp, 68 predicted proteins | sample 5115261 | NCBI WGS metagenome assembly VYMG01 (sample SAMN12291781, study PRJNA351875) | freshwater metagenome | isolation source: freshwater lake | place: USA: Michigan, Wintergreen Lake | collected 2013-08-08
GCGTGTTATTGAAGATGTGAGGGGAAATGTGAGCACGCGTGGGGGGATGGGCGGGAGCGCGGGTGCAGGGGCGGCGGAATACGGTTGTTGGTTGGCGGCTGACGTCGACGCGATCGGTGCATTGTCAGAGATACCCGGACCTTCGCAGAGCCTCAGGTCCGGCGTCCAGGAGAACCATGGCGACGGCGGCTTCCAGTTTCCTGTATGTGGCGACCCGACCGGAGGGTGGGTATCGCGTGGGGACGCTGCAGGGGAAGGATGAGCGGCATGTGGTTGCGCTGCTGCGGAAGCAGCGGCTGGTGCCGGTGCGGACGATGGAATTGCCCAAGTGGGCGGCGGGGTCGGGGAAGGTGTCGCTGAAGGATCAGGGGGAGATTCACCAGCAGTTGGCGCAGTTGCTCTCGCGCGGCGTGCCGCTGGTGGAGGCGCTGGATGTCGTGGAGCAGTCGGTCTCGGGCGGGACGCAGCCGAAGGTGACGAAGGTGAAGGAGATGGTGTCGGCGGGGTCTGCGTTTTCGAGCGCGTGCGCGGCGACGAAGTTGTTTGACGATGTGACGAATGCGGTGTACGCCGCGGCGGAGAAGACGGGTGATTTGGCGGGCGCGGCGGCGCAGTTGAATCAGAGTGCGCGGCGGCAACTGGCGATTCGCGGCAAGGTGGGAACGCTGATGGCGTATCCGGCGATGGTGCTGATGATCAGCATCTGCGCGAGCCTGGTGCTGCTGACGTATGTGGTGCCGAAGGTGGGGACGACGCTGCAGGAGCAGTTGCAGTCTCAGGGCGGGCAACTGCCGCTGTACACGCGCGTGCTGATGAGTGTGGGGATCTTCATTCGCGACAACTGGGTGTGGGCGCTGCTGGCGCTGTTCGCGGTGATCGCGACGACGGTGATCTTCCGGGCGAAGGTGCTGCTGTTTCTGCAGGCTGTGCTGCGGCGGCTGCCTGTGATGAGGGATGTGGTGCTGGCGCAGGAGTCGGCGCGATTCTTCACGGTGATGAGCGCGATGAGCCGGACGGGCATTCCGCTGGCGGACTCGCTGGGCGTGGCGATTCCGAGCGTGCGGCACGTGCTGCTGCGTCAGCAATTGACGACGCTGCGGACGAAGTTGATTGAAGGGGGCGTGCTGCGTCAGTTGATTGACAAGGTGACCGCGCTGCCCGTGGGGACGCGGCGGCTGATGATCGCGGCGGAGCGGTCGGGGGACTTGCAGCAGGCTTTTGAGACGTTGGGCAAGGACATGGAGGAGGAACTGGACCGGCGGACGTCGCGATTGCTCGCGGTTCTGGAGCCGGGACTGATCGTGCTGATGGCGGTGCTGATCGGGGGATTGATTCTTTCGATCATGATTCCGCTGCTGACGATTACGGGACAGGTGGGGGGATGAGCGACGGCGAGCGGAGAACGGGGAGCCGGGAGCGGGGAAGAATGGGGCGTGTGGACGAGTTGGTTGGTGTGGGCGAGATTGGTCGCGGCACCGTCAGAGAATGAACTGGAGATTGGTCATGCAGAAGCGGCATGTTGAGAATGTGGTGGCGCGGCGCGGTTTCAGCCTGCTGGAACTTTCGCTGGTCGTGGTGATCATGGGGATTCTGGTGGCGGTGGTGGCGGTGAACGTGGGGGGACAGGGCGAGCGTGCGAAGCGCAACGCGACGAAGATCAAGCTGCAGGACATCAAGAAGTATGTCGAGCAGTACAAGCTTGAGAAGAACGAGTATCCGCCCGCGCTGACGGCGCTGGTGGCGGAGAAGTTGATCGAAGCCAACAAGACCAAGGACGGCTGGGACACGGAACTGAACTACGACCCGCGCGGGCGCAATGCGGAGCAGCCGTTCATTCTGTCGTCGAGCGGGCCCAACAAGGTGCTGGGCGATGAGGACGACATGAGCGTGTGGGACCTGAAGTGAATTTCTAAATGGCCAAATGGCTAAATGGCCAAATGAAGGCAACGAGGAAGTCATGCGGCGGAGCCGGTCCAATCGCGATGGGCTGACGTTGATTGAGGCGGTCGCCGCGATCACGTTGCTGGCGGTACTGGCCGCGACGGTGTTGTCGTCGTTGTCGGGGATGATCAAGGCGCAGACGCGGCAGTTGCAGCGGCTGGGCGCGGGGGAGATCGCGAATCGGTTGATGCTGCAGTATCTGGATGATCCGCAGACGATGCCTGCGGAGGGGCTGCCTGTTGCGTACGACGGGGCGCGGTATCGGTGGCAACTGGCGAAGAGTTCTGCGCGTTTGACGCCTGCGGTGGCGGGGGATTCGTCGCGCGGCGGGCTGAGCCTGGACCGACTGGGGACGGTGACGATTCGCGTGTGGCTGAGTGAGGAATCGGGCGGGTCGGCGACGTTTGGTCCGGCGGGGGTGCCCAATTACACGCTGACGCGGGTGGTGGATCCGACGTATGTGTTTCGCAATCCTGACAGCCTGGACAACATGATCAAGAACCCGCAGCGGATGCGGGAATTCCAGGAGATGTTCACGGGGGTGGAGCAGGGCGGGTTCATCAATCGGCGTGACGGCAACGTGACGCGGCCTGGCACGAGCAAGCCGACGCAGCCGCGTGAAACCAAGTCTGGCAGTGAGCCGCCCAAGAGCAACACGACGCCGCCTTCGCGCACGCCGAGTGCGCCCAACACGCCCACGCGACCGGCGGGTACGGGGACGGGTGGCAAGAGCGGGGACGGGATACGGCAAGATCGCGGGCGCGAACCGGGTCGAAAGAGCGGCGGATGAACGCACGCGCGTACAGGCTGATGGCAGGCGGAAACGCAGGCGGGCGGCGTGGTTTTTCGCTTTTGGAGATGGTGCTGGCGGTGATGGTGGGATCGATGGTCGTGATGCTGTCGATTGCGCTGCTGACGAGCATTGAGCGTGGCAGCGGCATGATGGGGGCGCGGACGGAACAGACGGCGGAGATGCAGACGGTGCGGCTGGTGATGAACCGCGCGCTGAACTCGATTCTGGCTGCGCCGCCGGTGCAGAATCAGGGGCGGGCTCCGGCGGTGGCGCGGGCGGAAGGTGAGCCAGCGCCTGCGCCAGAACGCACGCAGGCACCGCGTGTGATGCTGGATTTTGACCCGCAGGTGACGGGTGTGATGGAACGTCGCGATGCGGATGGATCGGTGGTGGTGCAGCAGCCGCAGCGACTGGAGATTGTGCTGCTGGATTCGCCGGTGCCTTCAGCGATGGATGTGGATCCGTTTGCGCTGGCGCGGGTGGCGAAGCGCGAAGCAGTGCGGCGTGAGCGGGGAAGCCAGGGAGACGCGGAGAGCGAGCAAGCAGGGGCGGAAGATGAGGCTCTTGGTGAAGAAGATGTGACGGCGGCAGGAGAGACGGCGGCGGGTGAGGAAGAGCAGTCTGTCGAGGATGGGGACCTGGGAGTGCGGGCGGTGCGGGGCGTGTTTGAACTGCGCCAGCAACTGCTGACGGCGGCGCAACGCGAGCGGCTGCGCGAAAGCGTGCGTGACAAGCCCATTTATGAACTGTGGTGGCGGCCAGTGGCTTCGCCCACGAGTGCGGCGGAGTGGGCGGCGATGTCGCGCGGGGAGCGGATGGTGGAGACGGTGCGGCTGGGGCGGCCTGTGCGGCTGGCGGGTGACATCACATTCGCGCGGTGGCGGATGTTTGATGATCGCGAGAAGCGCACGCAGTACGAGGCGACGCAGTACAACCAGTTGCCGGCGTATGCGGAGTTTGAGGTCGAGACGACGGCGGGCCTGCGGCACCAGTGGCTGTTTGAGATCGGGTGGGCGATTGGTCCGGAGACGACAGCGGAGCGCGAGGCATCCCGACCGGGCGGGACGAATGTGAACACGCCGCGGAACACGACGGGGGGCGATACGCCGACGGCGGATGGCAACTGGCGGGTGCAGCGAGGGAATGGGGTGGATGCGAATGGGGCGGAGAGCAAGAGCGGGGGTGGGAAGTGATGACGCAGCGGGTGAAGACGGGCAGGCCAGTGTCGCGGCGAGGTTTTGCGCTGCCCTTGGTGGTCATGCTGACGGTGATTGCGGGGATTCTGCTGGCCGCGATGCTGGAGCGATTTGGCACGCAGCAGACGTTTGCGCAGCGGCAACTTGAGCAGTACCGGGATCATCACATCGCGCGGGGGCTGCAGGAGGCGATGCAGGCGTGGGTGAACAGCGTGGACACGCAGACGCAGAGTCTGAAGGCATCTTTGGGAGAGCGTGGCAAGGCGTTTGATCTCGAATTGGACGGGCAGCGGGTGACGGTGTATCTGCGGGACGGGCAGGGGACTGCACTGGCTGAGTTTGCGGGGCTCTCGCCTGAAGAGATGGGCACGGCGGCGGAGGTTCTGGATCAGTTGCGTCAGCAGGATTCGCGTGAAGCGCGGCAGTTGATCCGGCGGGAAGGTCCGCTGGCGGTGAGCGTGCGTGCGGCGGATGAGCGCGTGCTGACGGCGGTGGCGCGTGCATGCAGCAGCAGCGCGCGGGCGCCGCGGGTCGTGGCGGAGTTGATGCGCGTGCGGGATGAAGAGGATTTCACGATCGCGACGATGGCGGAGGCCTTCACGCGGGCTGGGGTGGAGGGGGAGGAGCGGGTGAAGTTGATGCAGATGCTGGTGACGGAGCCGACGCTGTACCGCGGCGTGGCGGAGGCTCCGCGAGCGGGTGGCGGGGTGATCCGGTACACGTTCAATGTGCTGATTCCGTCGGGGGCGAACCGGGCACGGATGTCTGGCGGGGTGACGCGTCCTATGGCAGTGATGGATTGGCAGCGCGATCGGTCGGCGGATGAGTGAGGGTGTTCTCGGGAGTGGCGGCGGGGCAGGGGGGAAGGGGTTTGCATCGAGGGGTTTGCAGAGATAAGGGCGTGAACGCCGATGCCTCGTCGGCGGATAATGGCGTGTACGCTTTCCGTACGTTGGCAGGCTTTGTGTGGAGCGGTGTGGCGAGTTTTGTCATGGATCGAGCGAGTGCAAGCAAGATGACGATGCTGGCCCAGGCGGGCCTGGGTGTCGGTGCGCTGGCACTGGGCGGGGTGGTGTTCGCGGGGTACAGGACACAGCCGCCGGCGGACGCAGCCAGTGAGATCAAGGCACCGGAAGTGAAACTGCCGGAAGAGACGGGACCTGCGGGGGACAAGACGGCGACGCGGCTGGACAGCGCGGGTACGGCGAGTCGGTTCGCGCGGGTGGCCAACAGCCCCAAGCCTGATCCGGTGGCTCCTCCTGTGGAGCAGCCTCAACAGCAGCCGGTGGTGCAGGAGTCGCTGACGTATCACGGGATTGCGAGTATCGGAAGCCGTGCGCTGGGGCTTGTGCGGGTGAACGGGAGGCAGAAGTTCGTGAGTCTGGGCGGGGTGGTGAGCGGGGACGAGAAGGCTCTGGAGATCGATGCGGCGTTCATTCGCGTGGGTGCGAGCGAGCCGGGGCGACGGATTGAACTGGCGGCGCGAGCGGGCGGGAGCGTGACGCTGGGGACGGTGAGTTCGGCGCCTTCGATGGATCCGAGCGACCTGATGCGACAGCGGCAGATGGAGATGATGCAGGCGAGTCGGATGAACGGCGCGCTGGGCGTGGGGCCGATGCGCGCGATCAAGGATGTGCCGGAATACATCAATGATGCGGACATCAACCTGTTTCGCAAGGCGCGGACGCGCGTGCTGAATGATCCGCAGTATGCGGGGCAGGGTGATCCGAATGACATCGCCGCGAAACTGATGGAAGAAGAGCGGCAGATGCTGGAGGAGCGGGTGGCGAAGGGGCTGCCTGTGGAACTGACGCCTGAAGAGCAGCAGATTGAAGCGGCGCACCTGAAGGACCGGGGAGGTCCCAAGTGAGCGTGCGTGTTGCATACATGCGGCGGCTTCGTCGCGGCGGTCTGCTGGAGGGACTGCGGCTGACGGGAGCGACGGGTGAGGCGTTGTGGAAGCCGCGCGAACAGGCGGAGCAGGACGCGAGCGCGTTCGTGGACGCGGCGAAGTGGATCAAGCAGACGCTGGAGGGGCCGCGGTCGCGCGATGCGCTGGAGGCGATCGTGCTGGACGCGAGCGGCTCGGCGTGCGCGTGGATGACCACGACGAGCACGGACCTGAGTGTGCTGGGAGCGGCGGCGCGGGGCGCGGGCGCGACGGAAGATGAAAGCGGCGGGAGCGCGACGAGCGCGGTGGAGTTCTTCGCGCCCAGCGACATGGACTCATCGGTGCAGCCGCTGGGTGTGGAGATCAAGCCGGAGAGTCAGCACACTTTGCTGAAGGCGCGCAAGCCCAAGGATGCGCCGCAGCCACAGCGTGTTGCGGTGTTGGCGGCGGGTGATGTGCCGGCGCGGGTGCTGGTGGATGAACTGGACAGGCTGAACGTGCGCGTGGGACAGGTGTGCACGGTGTGGCATGCGATGGCGGCTGCGTGGGGCACGACTGCCAACGCGCCGGGAACGCCGGTGAGCGGCGGGCGCGACAGCGTGGCGACGAGCACGGCGGATGCGGTGGTGGGGGTGGTGCTGGTTGATCCTGAGGGGCAACTGCTGTGGTGCTGGGCGCACGAAGGTGAACTGCTGGCGAGCGGCTCGATGCGGCTGCGTGTGCTGCGGCCTGTGATGGCGGGCGGGAGCGATGAGCCGGGTGAAGCGGTGGTGGCGTGTGACTCGGCGGATGTGGGGCGGCTGGTGAATGAATGGCTGGGATGGAGCATGCAACTGTCGCGCGGACCGACGCGCGTGGTGTGCGTGCTGCCCGGGAGCATGGGCGAACTGCCTGATGCGGAAGCCGGAGTGATGCGGGCGGGCGAATTTGGTGAGTCGTTCGCGAGCAAGTGGGCGATGGCGAGCGTGGATGCGGTGGTGCATGATGACCCCATTGGCGCGACGCTGAAGCGATTTGTGGGTGTGCTGGAGGCGACGCCGGCGAGCGCGACGGTGTCTACGGGACAGGCGCTGGTTGCGCTGTCGAACCGGCCCAACGTGCAGACGCGGCGTCTGTATGTCTGGGGCGCGGCGGCGATGTTCGCGGTGGCGGGGGCGGTGGGCGGACTGGGATGGCTGTTTGATCGGCAGACTACAGCGGCGGAAACGCGGGCTGCGGGATATCGGCAGGCGTGGCAGGATCCGGCGAAGCAGATCTATCCGCTTGCGTTTGACGCGACGTTTCAGCGTGGCATCGCGCCTTTGGACAAGTTGCTTGACGAAGTGAAGCGGCGCGAGAGGGCGATGAGCAAGCCGACAGTCGCGAGTGAGATCAAGCCGGTGCTTGCGGAACTGGAGAAGATCTCGCTGGTGCTGAGCGCGCCGAACGTGAAGGTGGAGAACATCTCGCTGGATTCGAGCGGTGTGCCGCGAGTGCAGGTGACGGTGCCGACGACGCGCGATGCGGAACAACTGCTGGAAGGGTTGCGGCGCGTGTCGGGAGGTGTGCTGTCAAACTGGACGATGAGCATGCAGGACGTGGGGGGCACGGGTGAGCGGCGAGCGACGTTTGAGAGCAAGTGGCCTGGAGAGCGGTGAAGACGCATGAGTCAGGTTGATACATCCACGACACTTGCCGGATCCGCGGATGACGCGGCGGCGACGCTTGCGTTGAAGGCGGCGCGGACGCAGCGGCGCAACCAGCCGCAGTATCTGGTGCTGCTGGGCGTGCTTGCGCTGGTGGGGACGAGCGTGTGGACGGTGGTGAAGTGGACGGACTCGCGCGGTGCGGCGGATCGCGCGGAGGCGGCGCGATCGCAGGCGCAGCGTGCGATGGAGGCGGTCAAGAAACTGGAGGCGTTCGCGGCGGCGAATCAGGGCGGGGCGAATCTCGCGGTTGCGCCAGCGAACATTCGCAGCACGATTGAGAGCGCGGGGTCACGTGCGGGGCTGAGCAAGCCGGTGGGCGTGGGGTCGCAGAGCACGTCGCGCGCGGGTGATGATGAATGGAACCAGGTGCGATACGCATACACGCTGCGCGATGAGTCACTTGCGGCGATGCTGCGGTGGGTGGAGATCGTGAAGCAGGATGTGCCTGATCTGGAAGTGTCGGCGGTCTCGATCGTGCCGGAAGCCAACGAATGGCGCATGACCGTGACGTATGTGCGATTTGAACGGAAGGCGGAGGGTTCGACGACATGAGGCGCGCTGAAAGTCACGAGTTGCGGATGCGGAAGATGGTGATGATCGCGGCGGCGGCGAGCGCGCTGCTGCTGGGCGCGTGCAACAGCGGTCCGCGCGCTGCGGACGTGCAGGCTGATCGGCAGCGATCATTGGGCGAAGCGGTGGCCCTGGCCAACCGCGGGCAGGCTGCGATGCGAGCGGGCGAGTACACGAAGGCGATCGAGCACTTCTCGAACAGCATTCAGGCGGCGCCGGACTTCGGGGCGAGCTGGCATGAACTGGGCCTGGCGTACATGAAGCGCGGGACGGATGATGACTACATGAAGGCGGGGCAGGCGCTGCAGCGGGCGGCGAGCTTGATGCCGACGGACCCCAAGCCGCTGCGGAATCTCGGCATTCTGTATCAGCAGCGCGGGTTTGAGCAAGAAGCGCTGAAGTTCTTTGAGGATGCACTGACGATCGCTCCCAATGACATCGACAGCCTCCGCGGTGCGGCGGCGAGCGTGAAGCTGCTGAAGAAGAGCGACCAACTGACGCTGGAGATGCTGAAGCGGGCACAGATGATCGAGACGGATCCGGTGTGGCGCGATCTGATCGTGCGCGAGCGGATTCGCGTGGAAAACGAGATTGAAGAACGACTGAATGGCTGAGCGTCAGAACGGGCGCTTGGTGGGGTTCACGACGATGTTGTCGCGGCCCAGAATCAGCAGGTCGGCGATCTCAAGAGCTTCTTCAAAACTTGATTTGGCGGCGGCCAGGTCCGGCACGGGACTGGGCGACTTGCCTTGTTCGATGTGTTCGCTGGTGGGGATGGCATCGCCACAGATGAGAGCGGTGTGACGCGTGTGGCTGAGCAGCAGGCCGCACATGCCCGGACTGACGCCCGGCAGCGGGAAGAGATCAACACGATCGGCGAGGGAATCGGGCGCGGGTTTGCACTTGGCGAGCAGCGCGACGTCGTGCTCGAGCACTTCGCGGAGTGACTCGTCTTTGGCGACGCCGCCTTGACTCTCACTGCGTGTGACGAGGTCCTTGAGCGCTGTGGCGAGGTTGACGCCGACGACTTCGCGTTCGGTCTCGCTGATGTGCCATGTCGCGCCGTCGAAGAGGGCAAGGCCGCGGCGAACATCAGGCGCGAAACTGGTGAGGAAGACGTCGGTGATGTCCTGAGGCGAGATGCCGGCACGCTCGCTCAGGCGTGCGGAGAGAGCCTGGGGCGGCAGGCCGGGATCAACCAGAATGCGGCGTTTGCCGGATGTGATGAGGGTGGTGGTGGCGTGGCCCGTGCGTACAGCGCCGCGCTCGTTCCAAAGCGGGTGAGCAGCGAGGCAGCCGATGGAGATGATGCGGAAGTCCATAACGCGGAGCGTAAGCGACTCGGGCGGACGTGGAGCTTTGCGCAATCAGCAGGTCGTGTCGCAGGCGGCTGCGATGCGCTGCAGGTGGGAGATGCGCTGCGCGAGTGCGGCGTCATCGTTGCCTTGATCCGCGGTGATGTTGATGTGACCGATCTTGCGATTGGCGCGGGATTGCTTGCCGTAGAGATGCAGCCGCGCACCGGGGATGGTGAGCACGTCGGCTGCATTGGGGTTGGTCCCGATGAGATTGACCATGGCGCACGACGTGGCGGGGTGCGTGGGGCCCAGCGGCAGGCCCATGACGGCGCGGACGTGCTGCTCGAACTGGCTGGTGATGCCGGCGTCCATGGTCCAGTGCCCACTGTTGTGGACGCGCGGGGCCATTTCATTGGCGAGCAGGGTGAGTGAGCCGCCAGTGCGCACGACGAAGAACTCGATGGCGAGCACGCCCACGTAGGTGAGGCGATTCATGAGTTCGTGCATGTGCTGGGCTGCTTCACTGGCGATCGCATCGCTCACGCCAGGGGCGGGGGCGACGCTCTCGCGCAGGATGCCGCGTTCGTGGCGATTTTGCGTCAGCGGATACGCGGCGAAGGAGCCATCGCGACCGCGAGCGGCGATGAGGGAGAGTTCACGTTCGAAGGGGACGAAGCTCTCCACCAGCAGGGGTACGCCACCGAGCGAGCGCCACGCGTCGGCGATGAGGGATGGATCGCGCAGGACGATCTGGCCCTTGCCGTCGTAGCCGCCGCGGCGGGTCTTGATGACGCAGGGCGTGCCGAGCGTGGCGACGGCGGTGAGCAGATCGCTTTCGCTCTCAGCGTTGGCGTACGGATGGACGTTGAGGCCGGCCTGCGCGAAGAGTCGCTTCTCGAGGAGGCGATCCTGGCCGGTTTCGAGGGCGAGAGCGGGGGGGCTGAGCGGTGCGGATCGCTGGGCGATGTTCACTGCGGTGAGCGGGACGTTTTCAAACTCGAACGTGATGGCATCGCAGCCGGAGGCGAAAGCAGTGAGTGCGTGATCGTCGGTCCATGACCCGCTGCGGAGTTCGCAGACATCGCCTGCGCAGGCGTCGGGGTCGGGGTCGTAGCAGCGGACGCGCACGCCCAGAGGCGCGGCAGCGAGCGCGAGCATGCGACCGAGTTGTCCGCCTCCGAGCACACCCAGCAGCATGCAAGCTCCTTACTTGGTGGTCTTGCGAGGATCGCGCTGCGTGAGGACGCGGCGGGTCTGTTCGTCACGGAAGTGATCAACGGCGGCGGCGATCTTTTTGTCGTGCAGGGCCAGAATCATGGCGCTGAGGAGTGCGGCGTTGATGGCACCGGCCTTGCCGATGGCAAGGGTGCCGACGGGAACGCCGCCGGGCATCTGCACGATGCTGAGCAGCGAGTCCATGCCTTTGAGGGCGTGGCTCTCGACGGGCACGCCCAGAACGGGAAGCGTGGTCTTGCTTGCGCACATGCCAGGGAGATGCGCTGCGCCGCCCGCGCCGGCGATGATGACGTGCAGGCCGCGGTCTTTGGCGGAGGAGGCGTAGGTGAAGAGCCAGTCAGGCGTGCGGTGCGCGCTGACGATGCTGACCTCGTGGGGGACGCCCAGTGCGTCCAGCGTTTCGCTGGCGTGGCGCATGGTTTCCCAATCGCTCTGGGAGCCCATGATGACACCAACGAGCGGAGGTGGCGTGGAGGCACGTGACTTGGCGGGGCTGACCTTGCGGGGCATGGACCGAGGATAAGCGAGCGGCGGCGGCGAGGCAGCGCGAGCGAGGTTCAAGCCCGTGGCATTCAAGATCGCGGGAGGCGGCGGGCGAAGGCGGCGAGGGTCTGGGGTGAGCAGTGGTGCTCGATGCCTTCGGCGTCGCGCTCGGCGATGCGGGCGGAGACGCCCAGGGAGCGGAGGAAGGCAACGACGAGCTGGTGGCGCTCGCGGCTGCGACGGGCGAGGCGCTCGCCGGCAGCGGTGAGGAAGATGGCGCGATAGGGCTGGGAGTTGACGAGCTTTTCGCGCTGGAGGCGTGCGACAGTACGGACAACGGTGACATGGCTGACGCCCATGACCTGGGCGAGATCAACGACGCGGGCCTCGCCCCGCGTGGTGATGAGCATGGCGATGGCTTCGACGTAGTCTTCGGCGAGTTCGCTCGCGTGCGCAGCGCGGACGGATGCATGTGCGGCCGCGCCGCCCGTGACGGGCGGTCCAGACGCCGAACGAGTGCCAGACGAGCGAGGCATGGGCGGATTATAGCGACTAGACGGGACTGCTCAAGCGTAGTCGGAGCCACCTTGTGTAGCCCCTGCATGACTTTGTAGCCGATGCTACACTCTGCGCGGCGCCGCGAGCGGATGCGGCGGCCTGTGAGGAAACCGGCATGAGCACACGTTCTGACAAGTTGACGCGGCGGGGTCTGTTGATCGTGGCGGCAGTTGCGGGTGTCATGGCACTGGCGACGGGCGTGAGCGGGTGCAAGCCCGCCGGCGACGCCCCCGTTCCCGAGGCGGCGAAAGACAAGGTGGTGGTGGTGGCGACCACGGCGATGGTGGCGGACATCATCGAGCGTGTGGGTGGCGAGCATGTGGCGGTGCAGACGCTGCTGGGACCTGGGACTGATCCGCACCTGTACAAGCCCACACCCAGTGACATGCGAGCGCTGCAGGGAGCGCAGTTGATTGTTTATTCGGGGCTGAAGCTTGAAGGCAAGATGACCGACACGCTGGAGAACATGGCGAAGAGCAAGCCGGTGCTGAACTACAGCGACGCGATGGCGCGTGAGCGGCTTCTGGCGGCAAGCGAGGAAGATGCGCAGGATGGCAAGCAGTTTGACCCGCACGTGTGGTTCGACGTGGCGCTGTGGGCGAGCGGGATTGATGCGGCGCGCGATGCGTTGAGCAAGGCGGACCCGGCGAACGCCGAGAAGTTCGCGGCGAACGCAAACGCGTACAAGCTCATTCTGGCGGATCTTGACACGTGGGTTCGCGAGCAGATCGCGACGATTCCTCAGGAGCGACGCGTGCTGGTGACGGCGCACGACGCGTTCGGGTACTTCGGGCGTGCGTACGGCATCGAGGTGCAGGGTGTGCAGGGATTGTCAACCGAGAGCGAGGCGAGCCTGAGCGATATCAATCGGCTGGTGGATGAACTGGTGGCACGAAAGGTGCCGGCGGTGTTCATCGAAACCAGCATCAGCCCCAAGAACGTGGAGGCCCTGGTGCAGGGCGCGAAGGCGAAGGGGCATGAGGTGCGGATCGGCGGATCGTTGTTCTCTGATGCGATGGGAGAGGCGGGGACAGCGCAGGGGACATACTTGGGCATGGTGCGGCACAACGTCACGCAGATCGTCGAGGCGCTGCGATGAGTGCGGTTGACATGACTGTCGCGATTGATGTGCACGACCTGACGGTGGCGTACAACCGCAAGCCCGTGTTGTGGGATGTGGATGTGCAGATTCCGGCGGGACGGCTGGTGGCGATCGTCGGCCCCAACGGCGCGGGAAAGAGCACGCTGCTGAAGGCCATGCTGGGGCTGGTGCCACTGGCGAGCGGACGCGTGGAGATCTTCGGGCGGTCAATGCGCGAGGCGCGGGCGCTGGTGGGTTATGTGCCGCAGCGGGAGAGCGTGGACTGGGATTTTCCGATTGATGCGCTGGGTGTGGTGACGATGGGAACATATGCGCAGCTTGGTTGGCTGCGGCGCGTGGGGGCGAGCCAGCGCGAGCGAGCGATGCGAGCGTTGGAACAGGTGGGCATGAGCGAGTTCGCGCAGCGGCAGATCGGGCAGTTGTCGGGCGGGCAGCAGCAGCGCGTGTTTCTGGCGCGCGCGCTGGCGCAGGATGCCGCGTTGTATCTGATGGATGAGCCCTTCGCCGGCGTTGACGCGGCGACGGAGCGAGCGATTCTGGATGTGCTGCGCGGGATGCGCGACGCGGGCAAGACGGTCGTGGCGGTCCACCACGATCTGCAGACGGTGCCGCAGTACTTTGATCATGTTGTGATGCTCAACATGCGACTGGTGGCGGCGGGACCGACTGCGGATGTCTTTACGCAGGAGAATCTGCAGAAGACGTACGGAGGGCGGCTGAACCTGCTGGAGCAGGCGGCGGAAGCGGTACGACGGGCGGGGGCTGGGGCGAGTTTCTAAGTGGCTTTACAGCGCGGTGGATGACTGATCGCGGACGTTCCAGTCAACTCATCCATCCTGACAGTCTCGCAGCAGTTGTCTTCTCGTCACTCTCTTCTCATGCCCTCCTTCCTCACATTCCCTGACTTCAACACCAATGTCGTGCTGGCGGGCAGCACGCTGTTGGGCGTGGCGTGCGGGCTGGTGGGGACGTTCACGGTGCTGCGGGGACGCTCGCTGATGGCGGATGCGCTGGCGCATGCCGCGCTGCCCGGCGTGTGCATTGCATTTCTGCTGACAGGTTCGCGGGAGCTTGGTCCGTTGCTGGCTGGCGCGCTGGCCTTTGGCGTGGCGGGCGTGCTGGCGGTCATGGGGATTCGGCGTGTGTCGCGGGTGAAGGAAGATGCGGCGATTGCGCTGGTGCTGTCGACGACGTTTGGACTTGGTGTCGCGCTGCTGAGCAAAGTGCAGCGCATGCCGACGGGGGCGCACGCCGGGCTGGAGGGCTTCATCTTCGGCAAAGCCGCGAGCATGGTGGTGCGGGATGTGCAGTTGATCGCCGTGGTGGCGGTCGTGGTGGTGGCGATCTGCACGATCTTCTACAGGCAGTTCAAGGTGCTGTGCTTTGATCGGGAGTTTGCGCAAAGCGCGGGGCTTCGGGTGCATCTGCTGGACTTCATGCTGATGGCACTCGTGTGTGTGGCGACGGTGGTTGCGCTGCCTGCGGTGGGGCTGGTGCTGGTTGTCGCGCTGCTGACGATTCCTGCGGCGAGCGCGCGATGCTGGAGCGACAGACTGGGCGTGATGGCGCTGATGTCAGCAGGATTCGGAGCGGCGGCGGGCGCTATCGGGACGGCGATCAGTGCGACGCAGCCGCGACTGAGCGCGGGACCGGTCATCACGCTGGTAGCGGCGGCGCTGTTCGTGCTGTCGCTGTTTGCCGCGCCGCGGCGGGGCGTGCTTGCGCGGTGGCTGCGCGGGCGAGCGTTGCGGCGCAAGATCGCGATGCAGAACGTCCTGCGAGCGGTGTACGAAGTGACAGAGTTGCAGGGCGGCGCGAGCGCGGCGGTGGCGGAGATTGCGCTCAAGCGGGCATGGTCGCGGGCGGAACTGGACGGACTGTTGGCGCGGGCGCGGCGCGATGGGTTTGTGACGCGTGAGGCGGATCGCGTTTCACTGACGGAGACCGGGCGCGAGCAAGCCCAGAGCATCGTGCGGACGCACCGCTTGTGGGAGATGTATCTGGTGACGTATGCGTCGATCGCGACCGACCATGTGGATCGCGATGCGGACACGATTGAGCACGTGCTGCCGGCGCACATCATCGCGGAACTGGAAGAACGGCTGCGGACTGACGGGCGGTTGCCGGCGGCGGGCGTGCCTGTTTCTCCTCACGCGGTGGCGGCGCACTCCCGCGCGGGGGTGCACGAATGACGCTTCTGACTTCCAGCGAGTGGTGGACGCTCGCGACGGCGTCGCTGTGCGGGCTGCTGTGCGGGGTGGCGGGGTGCTACCTGGTGCTGCGACGCATGAGCCTGCTGGGTGATGCGATCACGCATGCGATTCTGCCGGGGCTGGCGGGGGCCTTCCTGCTGACGGGCACGCGTGATGTGTGGGCGATGCTGGCGGGGGCGATGGTCGTCGGGCTGTTGACGGCGGCTGGAACAAGTTGGCTTTCGCGGGTCGGGCGTGTGCCCAGCGATGCGGCGATGGGCGTGGTGTTCACGTCGCTGTTTGCGCTGGGGGTGCTGATGATCTCGCGTGCGGCGGACAAGGTTGATCTTGATCCGGGATGCGTGCTGTACGGGCTGCTGGAGTTTGTCGACGCCGATCGCGTGAGCGTGCTGGGTGTGGACGTTCCGCGTGCGTTTGCGACACTGGCGGGTGCGGCATCCGTCACGTTCGGGTTGCTGGGGCTGTTCTGGAAGGAAGTGAAACTGGTGAGCTTTGACGCCGCACTGGCGACGAGCATGGGATTTTCAGCGGTCATCATTCACTATGCGGTCATTGCGGTCATCGCAGGCGTGAGCGTGGCGAGTTTTGAGGCAGTGGGGTCGATTCTGGTGATTGCGATGCTGATCGGGCCTCCGGTGACGGCGAGCCTGCTGACGCAGCGCTTTGGTCGCATGGTCGCGCTGGCGGGGATCATCGGTGTGGTTGCCGGCGCGGTGGGCACGATCGCGGCGGTGCAGTTGGACGTGTCTATCGCGGGTAGCGTGAGTGTGGCGGTGGGCGTGCTTTTTGCACTGGCGCTTGTGCTGTCACCATCGCAGGGGCTGGTCGCGGGATGGGTGCGACTTGCGGGGCTTGCACTGCGGGTGCGGCGAGAGGACATTCTGGGCGCGCTGTATCGGTTGGAGACGGACCCTGAAGCGAGAGTGACGCGAGAGGACGCGCAACGGTTGACGCGCGGCGTGAGCGGACAGATCGCGATGCGGCAATTGCGGTGGGCGGGGCTTGTGAGCGGGCCGACGGAGCGACTGGCGCTGACGCCCGAGGGTTCAGCGGGCGCGCAGCGCATCTTGAGGGCGCACCGGCTGTGGGAGAGTTACCTCTGTCGTGATCTGTCGTTGCCAGTGAGCCACGTTCATGATCCCAGTGAGCGCATGGAACACTTCATCAGCGAGCAGATGGCACGCGAGTTGGCGGATCATGTGGCGAATGATCGCGATCCTCAGGGGCGGCCGATTCCGCCCCGCGAGGGGTGATTCACTTGTTGTTCGCGAGACTGAAGAGCAGCACAAGGTGCACTCGGTTGCTCACGCCAAGCAACTGATAGATGGCTTTGGTGTGGTCATGCACGGTGTGCTTGCTGCGATCGAGGGATTCGGCGATTTCAGGTTCGGTTTTGCCTTCGAGCAACTGTTCCAAAACGGCGCGTTGAGCGTCACTGATCTTCGCGAGAAGATCAGGCCGGCGGGCTGCCAGTTGACGACCGAGTCCCTCCGGAAATTCCTGTGTACCTGCCATTACTGTCCTTGTGCAACAAGTTGACGCCCCTGCTGGTTCGCATGGCTTCGTTCGCGGAAGCCGGATGCACATTGTTCACTATATCGACCTTTGTTTCAACGAACGTCCGGGTTTCTTGGGAAGTTTGTGGTGTTGTGCAGGTGAGTTTCTCCTCGCGTGTCAGCGCCCCCACGCGTCGATAGGACCGCGCGTGACTTCGCTGAGTTGCTTCACCTGCTCTGGTGTCATGGTGTCGCGTGCTGATACAAGAAATGCGTCAGCGGCTTCGCGACCTTCGCGCTGGGAGATGGCGAGTGCGGTCCAGGCGGTGTCGCGGGCCAGCGAGTCTTCGCGGCGTGATATCCGGAGAAGATTGACGAGGCGCTCACTGGCCGAGGCGAGACGCGGATACGCGGTGTGCCAGAGCGCGTCCTGCAGGGCGAGTCGGTTCATTCGCGGTTTGTCAAGCAGATGGAACGCGGCGACAAGATCGTCGGCCCGCTGCTGACGGAACAGCGGAAGGATGAGAAGTTCCGCGGCAGCGGGTGTGAGTTTGTCGGCCTTGTCGCGCAGCATGGGGCTGGCGAGGCGGGCGAGGTCGGTGTCGCGTCCGGCGAGGATCAGCGCACGCAGCGCGTCTTCATACTTCTCCGCTTTGAGGTCGTCACGCAGGTTCGTGTCGACGCCCTGGGTGTTCTCGAGCGGCAGGGGTTCCACACCACGCACGAGCGAGTTGGCGCTGGTGAAGAGCGGATCGCCGAAGGCTGCGAGCTTCCAAGGTTCGCCGTTGTCGTATCGGAGCGCGGCGGACCATGGCGCGCCGACATTGATGCGGGCGGCGATCTTCTCTGGCTGCAGGAACGCACCAAGGAACGGCTCGTGCACGCTGCCGTAGTAGAAGAAGACACCGCGTTCAAACCAGCGACCGAGCAACTGGCTGGGCAAGGCCGGGAAGAGTGCGGACCAGGAGTGGATGAAGTGGACGGCGGCGGGTTGATCCAGGAGGGGTAAGTCTGCTGGGATGCAGCGGCCTGGCGACAGGTCAAAGAAGTCACTGTTGCCCATGGTGTTCACCATGAGAATCTGTCCCTGCACGGGGCGTGCGGCCCGCGCCCGCCACTCGGCCGCGCCGGCGTCGGGCCAGTCGATCACTTCAACGCTCATGCGGGCAGCGCGAAGGGCGTCGCCGGCTTTGGTCAGGTCGTAGGCTCCAAAGGCACCTTCGTTGCGATAGCCATCAAAGAGCCACGCAGAGCGCGGCGAGAGGAACATGCCGCACATGGCCTGGTAGTTGGCGGTGCGCGAGGAGCCGAAGATCTGCGAGGCCCATGCCCAGCGTTCGGGTTGCTGGGTGCCCGTGCCGATGCGACCGATGCGATCGGTGGTGGCGATGAACTCGCGCTCGGCGGGCTTGGCGGGTGAGGGGCGATCGATGCGGGCGGCGCAAGCGAAGGCGAGTGTGATGGTTTCGATCTCGTCGCCCAGTGTGTTCCAGCGCAAGCCAAGAGCCTGCGCACCGTCTTCGATCTGCTTCGCGAGGTTGTCGGCGTCGTCGATGGTCAGACTGCCGTTGATGGCGCTGATGGACTTGACGAACACCATGGGCTGGCCACGACCGGCGGCGAGCGCGAGACCTGCTGTCCATGCTGGGTCGGCAAGATCGATGGCGACAACGCCCGGCGGAGCGGCGTCGGCGGAACGCCAGAGTTCGATCATGCGCTCCTGCGTGGTGTCTTCCGCGATGTCCCAGCTCTTCGCAACGGAGGAGATCAACTGTTCACGCGTGACACTGGTGAAGGTGACGGTACTGGCGTCGGCGGCGGGGCTCTTCCACGTCACGATGCTCTGGGGGCCGAACCCGCGGACGAAGCGGGCGATCTCCTCGGCGGCGTCGGGTGAGCCGTCATCAATAAGGACAGGAAAGCGAAGCACTGGTGTCCAGCTCGCCACGGCGTCGAGAAATGACTGGGCATCGCGCACGATGACCACGTGCGGCAGCACGCGCGACGCGGTATGGGCCTTGGCCAGACGCTGGGCGAGCAGAATGGCGGGGGGCATCTGGCCGGGCGCGGTGGGAGCGGGCGCAGAGGGCTGCAACTGTGCGAGCCCGGCGATGGCAGCAATAGCGAAGGCGGCGTGCATGATGGACTGTAAACGCATCAGGCCGCGTCCGAGTTCTGTCATTCATGTGCCGCGATGCAAGTTTGGCTCGGCCTGCGGCACGAACAGATGTAGAATCGCACATGCCCAGCCTCTCGCGCGAAGCCTTTGTCGCACTTGTTCAGGCCCATGCCGGCAGCGGCCGCACGGTCGCCGTGCCGGTTGCGCTGCGGGTACTGAGTGATCAGTTGACGCCAGTGTTGGCGTACCGGCGGCTGGTGGCGGCGGATGACCGCAAGGAGCCGAGCTTTCTGTTTGAAAGCGTTGAGGGTGGCGAGCGGCAGGGGCGGTATTCGATTCTGGGCAACAAGCCGCGAGCGGCGGTCACGGCGAAGGGCAAGATGGTCCGTGTGTGGCACGACCATGCAAAGCAGGATGTGCTGCAGGCCAGCGAGGAGCGGTTTGCGTGTGATGATCCGCTGGCGCTGCTGCGCGCGTATGCCGGACAGGTGCAACTGGTGATGCCCGGCGACACGCGCGATCTGCCTGCGTGCGTGCTGGGCGGCTGGTTTGGGTATGTGGGGTACGACAGCGTGCGATACGCCGAGCCGGAGAAACTGACATTCAGCGGCGCGCCGCGGGATGATCGTGATCTGCCGGATGTGAGCATGTATTTCTTTGACGGCGTGACGGTGTTTGATCACGTAGAGAAAGTGGTGTATCTCGTCGCCCTCGCGCTGTGCGCGCCGGGTGCGAGTGCGGATCATGCGTATGAAGACGCAATCGGACGGCTGCATGAGCGGCTGGCGATGATCGAGCGGCACAGCAAGCCGCTGCGAGCGGGGCTGCTGGAACGGGATGCATCGCCCGCGGGCCACTCACTGCGCAGCAACATGACGCGCGAGCAGCATGCTGAGATGGTGCTGAAGGCCAAGGAGTACATCAAGGCGGGAGACATCTTTCAGGTGGTGCTGGGCCAGCGATTCGAGCGCGAGAGTTCGGCGGATCCGTTTGATGTGTATCGCGCGCTGCGCACGGTGAACCCCAGTCCTTACATGGTGTACATGCAGGCGGATGGGTGCATTCTGGTGGCGAGCAGCCCGGAGATTTTGTGCCGGGTGCGCAAGCGCGAGGACGGGCGGTGCGTGCTGACCAATCGTCCGCTGGCGGGTACGCGGCGGCGCGGGCGAACGCCTGCGGAAGACGTCGCGCTGGAGGCGGAACTCCGCGCGGATGCGAAGGAACGGGCTGAGCACATCATGCTGGTGGATCTTGGTCGCAACGACGTGGGGCGCGTGGCCGAGCCGGGCACGATTGCATTGCCCAGCGTGCTTGAGGTGGAGCGATACAGCCATGTGATGCACCTTTCCAGCACGGTGACGGGCGTGCTGCGGAGGGATCAGGACTGCTGGGATGCACTGGCGGCCACACTGCCGGTGGGCACCATCAGCGGGGCGCCCAAGGTGCGGGCGATGCAGATCATCGATGAACTGGAGCCGATACGACGCGGGCCTTACGGCGGCGGGATGGGGTACGTGAGCCTGGACGGTCAGATGGACATCGCGCTGACACTGCGGACGATCGTCGCGCCGTATTCACTTGCGAAGCAGACCTCGGCGGGCCTGCGGTGGACGTATCACCTGCAGGCGGCGGGGGGAATCGTGGCGGACAGCGTGATTGAAGATGAATTCATGGAAACTGTGAACAAAAGTGCGGCCCTGGCGCGGGCGATTGACGTCGCCGAGCGTGCATTCCGCGAATAATCCCGGGTGATGGAAGACGTGAAGGTGACAACATCAACCGCGACGATCACCAAGCCCCGCGAGCCCAAGCCGCTGGAGATGTGGCACGTCATTCTGCTGGATGACAACGATCACTCGTACGAGTATGTGATCCGCATGATGCAGGAACTGTTCGCGTGCGAGAAGCCGCGTGCGTTTGAGCTTGCGACGACGGTCGACAAGGAAGGCCGCGTGATTTGCACGACGGTGCACAAGGAACTGGCGGAACTGAAGCGCGATCAGATTCACGCGTATGGCAAGGACAAACTCATCGCCAGTTGCAAGGGTTCGATGTCCGCCGTGATCGAGCCCGCTCGCTGAGAAGACACACACCATGCGACGATTTCAGCCACAAAGCGAGCAGCCGGTCGAACCAGATGATGGATTCACGAAGCAGGAACTGCTGGACGTGTCGGGACTGTCGAGCAAGACCTTTGACATGATTCGCAAGGCTGCGCGCATCAAGGGTCCTGGTCATGGCGGACTTGACTGGGTGTTCTCGCTGGATGATCTCAAGGCTCTGGTGCACCGGGCGGAGTCGGGTTCGTTCACGGAGCGAGGCGACCCTGCTGCGCGGGCGTGGCGAGCGCTGCTGGAAGAACGCGGCGTGAAGCTTGATCGGCGCAAGTGAGCGGTCAGCGGCGACGGCGGGTTGCGCCGGCAAAGGCGGCGAAGGCCACCAGAGCGAGAGCGCCCGGGCTGGGAATGGCGAGCAATTCAAAGTCGAGCATGGCGGTGTAGGGGTCGTTGGCGGGAATGTTGCCCAGCCCCATGCGCACGCGAACGGTTGCATCGATGGTGTACAGGCCGGGCGTGAGGATGCCCGTGACATCAAAGCCGCCCGTGGGGCTGCGCTGGAAGTCGATATTGTGAAACTCGTGCAGCGCGCCGGTGGGTGACCAGAATGCGATGACAACGTCGCTGATGGGCAGGCCGTCGAACGGACCCGACTCGCTTTGGCCGCCCGGCAGACCGGAGAAGCGGTAGGGCGTGAGTTGATCGACGACGAACTCGAAGCGCACGCGAGCGGTTGCGTCGACATCGCGCGTGAGGCCGGCGTCGGTCATCATCAGGCCGTCGTGGCGGCCCTGCACCCAGGTGCTCGAAGTGATGCGAGAGGCATTGGCGGATCCGGAAAGGCCGCCCACGTAGCGAGCCATCTGCTCCGTGCCGGCGTCGCTCGCGATGACGCGCAGGCGCGCGGTGGCGGTGCGAAACTCGTTGAAGGCCACATTGTGATCCAGCAGTTGCGGACTGGTGAGCGAAACAGTGCGCGTATCGCTCAGGGAGTATGCGGACGCCTGCACGTCGGCCTGAGCGTCAAGGCTGTAGGACGTGGCGACAGGCACGAAGCCTGCCAGAGCCGGCATGGTGCACGCGGTGAGGACAGAGAGAGACACGAGGCCACGCATGGTCATACCTCCGAGTCGTGTAATGTGCCATGCGAATCGCGTCGCTGCCAGAGGGGAAGCGCGTGGGAAGCCTTATGAGACGACCGTGGATCGCACGATCACACCCGCCGGAATGCGCGCGGGAGTTACCGGTCGCGCGGTCATGGGCGCGCGGTACAGGCGACCTTGGGAGGCGGCGAACGCGCCGGCGACGGCGCTCCAGATGGCCAGACCGATGGCAAAGACGATCAGCACCAGACCGATGCCGCAGACAGACAGGAACATTCCCGCCAGGCCCAGAAAGAGATTCCAGATCTGCACGTTCATGCACTCGCGCCCGTGATCATCGACGAGTGCGCTCTCTCGACGACGCGTGGCCCAGAGAATGAGGGCGGGCAGCAGCGGAACTCCTAGCGCAGCAGCGAAGACGGACAGATGCACCCACATCGCCCAAGTGCGCTCCCAGCGCTGGCAGACAAGTTGAACATCCTGTTCCGGTCGCACGCACCGCATTGTTGGGAGGTCGCGCTGGCCGCTTGCAGACAACCTGCAAACATATGTGTCCATACCAGCGTGACGGCATCTACATTCCGGCATGACCAGCGATGTCACCATTCAGCCACCTGCAGTCGGCTGGCCGGCGCGGCCGATGGCCACGAGCGGGCTGGCGCGAGCGACGCGGGTTGCACTCGGCCTGCCGGACGACCGAGTGGTGGTCATGTCGGGGCATCAGGCTCAGTTGTGGCATGCAGGCATCGCTGCAAAAGCGTTTGCCGGGGCACACGTGGCGCACAGTGTGGGGGGTGTCAGCGCGTGGATATCGGTGGATCAGGATGCGACCGACGCGGGCGCGATCGCGTATCCGACAGCAACGATGCGCACGGCGACGTGGCGGCTCGACGCAGGATCAGTCGGTGCGACCCGAAGGGCGGAACTGCCCGCGATCGGTCTACGCGGCGCGGAGAAAGTACTCTCGCCCGTGCCAGGCGACATGCACGCGAGCGCGCGGACGGCGGCCGAGGGCGTGTTGACCACGTTGCGCAAACACGCTGACAAGCCGACACTGGCGGCGCAATTCAATGCGGCTGCGTTTGCGCCGCTGGCGGGGCTTGCGGAGATGGATGTGCAGTGTGGCGCATTGACGCTGTCGCACACGCCGATCTTCGAGTCGGTGCTGGCTCTCATGCAGGCTGATCCATTGGCATGCGCCCAGCGGTACAACGCCGCCGTCGCGGGTGTTCCCGCTGCGCGGCTGCGTGCTCTACTGGTGCATGACACGCGTGTGGAAGTGCCGCTTTGGCGTGTGCGGCCCGGCTTGCCTCGGTCGCCGGTTTTCGCGCATGATCTCGCGACACTTCCTCGCGAGCAACTTGCGCCACGAGCGTTGCTCATGACGGCGATGTTGCGCGCGGCGGCATGTGATGTGTTCATTCACGGGGTGGGCGGCGGGGTGTATGACCAGGCGACAGACGTGTGGTGGCGCGCGTGGTTGGCTGATGCGAGTCATGCGGCAGGCCAGTCTTTACGCGAACTCACGCTTGCGCCGACGGCTGTGGTGACTGCGACGCGGCGGCTGCACTTTCCGGGTGTGCAAGTGCCCACGCCCGCGGAGATTGATGCGTCGGTGTGGCGGGCCCATCGAGCGAGGCACGATGTGAGTGCTTTGGGACCCGCGGCTTCAACGCGCAAACAAGAACTGCTCGAAGCGATCGCACAGGCTTCGCGGCGCAGCCCGCAGCGACGCGGGCTGTATCGAGAACTGCACCGGCTGATCGCGCAGGCCCGCGAGCGAAGCGCGAGCGTGATTGCCGAAGCACGCGAGGCGGCACAGATCGCGCTGCAGTCACGGGAGATTGCCCAGACCGCGCATGCGCGAACATGGCCTTGCGCGTTTTTGCCGCGGGCAACGCTTGAAGAACTGTGTTACAGCATCGGACGGGCGCTGAGCAGTTGATGCTTCAGCGTTCCACCAGTACGGGCACGGTCACGCGCGGGCTCCACTGGCTGCTGGGCCGTGTCCACCACAGGGCGGACTGAGCGTCCGCCTTGGCGGTTGCCGGCATGGCGTCGGGCAGTTCAGCGAAGACCACTTCGCCCTTGAGTCGGTCGCGGAGGACCGCACGGACCGCATCAAAGGCTCGCTCGGTCTGGGGAAGATCAAGCAGATAGCTGGCGCTGAGGGCGGGCCCGCTGGCGATGGTGGCAGGGGCAAGACTCGTGACGGTGGCACCCGGACCCACGAGCGGGGTGATGAGGCTGGCGGTGGAGAACATCGCGGTGCCGGAAGGTGATGAGCCGACAACCTCGTGCGCGGCACGAAGGAAGGCACGGCTGGCTTCGCTGGTCGCGGGCAACGCTGCAGCGAGCACCGCGGGGGGCACATCGCGCGACAGTTGCCAGCTCTGGTTGCCTTTGCGGGCTGCGGTGTCCTGCTCGAGCCGCGAGAGTCCCCGGAGATCACGGGCGGTGACGCGAATGGCAAGGCGACCCTCACGGGCCAGGCTGACCGCTTCGTCGATGGTCACTTCGCGGGCGACTGGCCCGGCAGCCAGCGGCGCCACACTCATGCGAGCGGCGGCAGCATCGGCCGCCAACGCGGTGTCGTTCGCCGCGAAGGTGACGGGGTCGGAGGCGGTTGCATCGCCAACGGCAGAGGCTGACTCTGGCGCGCCTGGCGCGCCACTGCCGGCTTGGGCGAGCGTCGTGGGAGCATCAGCGAGTTTGGGCGATGCGCTGCGGAACAGCTGCGTGGTCCAGAACGCGCCGCCGGTCACCAGAAGCAACAGACCCGCCGCAAGCGCGAGCGACGGCGCTCGCTTGGTCCAGTGAGAGCGGGCGCGGTCTTCGCGAACAAGCCGCAGTTCGGCGAGCGGTGCGGTATCCGCCGGGGCTGCTCGCTCCAGAGCGCGCAGCTCCTGTTCCACGGATTCATGGCCGACAAGCGACTCACGCTCAAGCGCGGACATCACGCGTGCGTGCATGTCGGCGGGTGCTCGCACAGCGCCGCGCGTGTCGCCCAGACTCCGCAGCACATCGCGGTGGCGCTGCATCTGCGCAACGCGGTCATGCAGATCCGCACGACCCGATTCAGCGGCGAGGCGACGCACATCCTGCGGAGAGAGCGAGCCGTCGATCCAATCGACGAGCGCGTCTTCGCTCACGGGCTGGCGGGGGCCCTCACGGCCTGCGGAGTTGGAGGGGTTGGTCGTCATGACTGCGAACGCTGATCGGTCGAGTTAGGCTGAATCTTCATCCTTCATACGAGGCGCACTGGCGCGGGCCATCTGCTCCACCATGTCTCGCAACGCGGTGCGAGCCCGGAAGACGCGACTTTTCACCGTGCCCACCGCCACTCCCAGCACCTGCGCAATTTCCTCATAGGGCAAGCCCCGGCAATCACACAGAATCAGGATCGCCCGCTGCTCGGGGTCGAGCTCGCGGAGCGCGGCGAGGACACGTTCTTGTTCTTCACGCAGTTCGACGTTCGCGGTCCCTGCCGGTTCCCGACCTGCGCCCTTTCCGACGGAACTTTCCTGCGCGATCAGGTTTTCCCAGTCGCCTGCCCGCCCATCCCCCGAACTTCCGGCTGCGAGTGCGTCGAGGCTGGCGTGCCTCCGAAGCTTCTCTGCCCGCAGTTTTGAGAGACACACGTTCATGGTCACGCGGATCATCCACGTGCTGAGTTTGCTGCGCCCGTCGAAGCTGTCGATCCCGCGAATCACCTTGACAAAGGCGTCCTGGGTGAGATCGGCTGCCATCTCCCGGTCGCGCACCATGCGGAAACAGACGCCAAAGAGACGGTCTTGGTACTCACGGATGAGGGCCGACCAGGCTGCAGCATCGCCCGCGCGAATGCGGGCGACCAACGCGAGATCCCGCGCATCGGTGTCATCCGCAGGTGGACTGGCAGGGGAATGGGCGGGCGAATTCTCCAAGGCCGGGAGGTTATACGGGCCGGACGGAAATATGAGTCGCGCCGAAGGACGGCATGCGAGTCGTATGTGTAGCAGGGTGGCGTTCGGAGGGGGGCTGTGGCGGAGGCGCGGGAGGAAACGCAAATCCTCGCAATTGCACTGTTCCCGGCGGTTTGGCCGGTCGATACCCCTTATGGGTCCAACCACGATCCTTGTGGATCGGCGTGCGTATGGACTTGTGCCGGAGCGTCGCTCTATGGCAGAGCGGCTCCGCAGGTCGGGCAAGCTTGCCGGAGGTTCATGATGAACGCGCCGCGCCTCTCTCCTCTCCGTTCGCCTTTGTTCGACGAAGGTGGTTTCCTGCGTCGCGAGCCGCTGAGCGATTATCGCGGCGTGCAGCGCGAGACCGGCGCGCCCGTGGGCGGCAATGTCAGCGGCGCTGACCTCATCGCCAGCGTCGATGCACGGCTGGATCGTCGGCGCTTTCAGGATCATCACTGGAGCGGCACGTTCTGGGAGTACCTGGACATCTGCGCCAAGCAGCCCGGTGTCGTGCGCAACGCCTATCAGCGGCTGTACGACGCCATCATGAGCCAGGGCAGCGAGCGATACAAGGTCTTCAAGAAGGAAGCGATTCGTTACACCTTCTTCAGCGATCCGTTTGACAACGGCGCTGATGCCATCTTCGGCCTCGACTTCGCGCTGATGCAGCTCGTGGACTTCCTGCGCTCCGCCGCGGAAGGCTACGGGACGGACAAACGCATTCTGCTGCTGCACGGCCCTGTGGGCAGCAGCAAGAGCACGATTGCACGCCTGCTCAAGAAGGGCATTGAAAACTACAGCAGGACGCCCGAGGGCGCGATGTACTCGTTCAGTTGGCTGCTGGATGAACAGTGCGAAGTCTCAGCGAGCGAGCATGACGCTAAGCTCGCGGCCCGCACGCATGAGTTCAAGTGCCCGATGCACGAAGAGCCGCTCGTGCTGATTCCTCGCGAAGCTCGCGCGGATGTGCTGGCCAAACTCAATGCGACGTTCCAATCGCCCTATCACAACGGCAAGCTGAAGGTTTTTGGTGACCCGGATCCATTCTGCCGAAAGGTCTTCGAAGATCTGATGGCGTTCTACCAGGGTGACTGGCGCAAGGTCATGGACCACGTGAAGGTCCGCCGCATCGTGCTCAGTGAGAAGGATCGCGTGGGCATCGGCACCTTCCAGCCCAAGGACGAAAAGAACCAGGACTCGACGGAGCTGACGGGCGACATCAACTATCGCAAGATCGCGATGTACGGCAGCGACAGCGATCCGCGTGCGTTCAACTTCGACGGCGAGCTCAACATCGCCAATCGCGGCATCTGCGAGTTCATCGAAGTGCTCAAGCTCGATGTCGCGTTTCTGTACGATCTGCTTGGTGCCTCGCAAGAACACACCATCAAGCCCAAGAAGTTCGCGCAGACGTACATCGATGAAGTCATTCTGGGCCACACCAACGAGCCCGAGTACAAGCGCCTCCAGAGCAACGAAATGATGGAGGCCTTCCGCGACCGCACGATCAAGATCGACGTGCCGTACAACATTCGCCTCGACGACGAGATCCGCATCTATCAGAAAGATTTCACCAGCGGCAAGGTCCGCGGCGTGCACATCGCGCCGCACACGCTCGAAGTCGCGGCAATGTGGGCGGTGCTCACGCGTCTGGAAGAGCCCAAGAAGGCCGGCCTGACGCTCATGCAGAAGCTCAAGCTCTACAACGGCAAGAGCATTCCCGGCTACACCGAAGACAGCGTGCGCGAGCTCAAAGACGAAGCGCATCGCGAAGGTCTGGGCGGCATCAGTCCGCGGTACATTCAGGACAAGATCTCCAACGCGATGGTCAGCCGCCAGGCGATCGAAGAGCGTTGCATCAATCCCTTCATGGTGCTCAACGAGATCGAGAGCGGCCTCACGCACCACAGCCTCATCAACGACGAGAACACCCGCAAGCGTTACCGCGAGCTGCTTGCCGTCGTGAAAGAGGAGTACGAAGACATCATCAAGGGCGAAGTGCAGCGGGCGATTTCCGCCGACGAAGACGCCATCAAGCGGCTGTGCACCAACTACATCGAGAGCGTTCGCGCGTACACGCAGAAGGAACGCGTGAAGAACAAGTACACGGGCCGTGATGAGGAGCCGGATGAGCGGCTGATGCGCAGCATCGAGGAGAAGATCGATATCCCCGATTCGCGCAAGGATGATTTCCGCCAGGAGATCATGAACTACATCGGCGCGCTCGCTTTGGATGGCAAGAAGTTCGAGTACAACACCAACGCTCGGCTGTACCGGGCGCTGGAACTCAAACTGTTCGAGGATCAGCGCGACACCATCAAGCTCAAGAATCTGGTGAGCAGCGTCGTTGATGATGAAACGCAGCAGAAGATTGATATCGTGAAGCAGCGCCTCATCAAGAACTTCGGCTACAACGAAACCAGCGCGACCGATGTGCTGAACTACGTGGCGAGCATCTTCGCACGTGGTGATAGCAAGAGCCGGTGATGCAGTCGGCGGTCTGCTCCTCCGGGGGCGAACGCAAGCAACGCATCGCCGAACTCGCACTCACGATTCAACTTCAAACCACACCACACACGCCCGCAAGGGCGTGTTGTGCTTTCCAGCGATCATGCTTGAACATGCCCGATTATGTCCGGTCACGCCTCCCACGTGGCTTCACAGCCCGGGGCTTCGGTCACGCTCACGCTTGCAACCCGCGTCTGCGGCGGCAGCACAGCCGCGAGTGAATGCTGCAGCGATTCGCCCACGATACGGGCGATCATCTCCGCGCTGGGGTTGACGCCAGCGAACGCGGCGGCATCCTGCAGGTTCGCGTTGCGCCATGGCGCGATGACGCGTTCGAGAGCCTTCTCGACTTCGTGGAAGTCACACAGAACGCCGTCCGCATCGAGTGCGGGCCCGGCAATCAGCACACGCACACGAAAGTTGTGCCCGTGGATCGGCTCGCGCACGCCTCGAAACATGAGCGCGTGGGCGGCGCAGAACTCTGTCGTCACACGTACGGTGTATCGTGCCATCGCTTCTCCCGTTCAGCCGACAACCAGGTTCACCATCTTGCCGGGTACCGCAATCACTTTCTTGACGGACTTGCCCGCGATCGTGGCGACCACCTCCGCGTGAGCCATCGCGAAGGCCTCGAGAGCTTTGGCGTCTTTGGCCTGAGCCGCTGGCACCATGATGCGCGTCTTTACCTTGCCGTTCACGCTCACCGGCACCTCGATCTCGTCATCGACGAGCATCGTTGGGTCCACCGTGGGCCACGTCTGCGTCACCACGCTGCCACTCGCGACGCGTGACCACAGCTCCTCGGCGAAGTGCGGCACAAACGGAGCGAGGACCTGCGCGAACCGCGCAACCTGATCGCGCGTCAGACTGCCTTGTCCCTTGTCCGCGCTTGTGGCTCCGTTCACAAACTCCATCATCGCGGCGATAGCCGTGTTGAACGCCAGCCGCTCAATGTCGCCGCCCACCTTGGCAATGAGCCGATGCAGTTGCTTCTCGAGCGCAGTCGACGCTTCGGTGGTTGCCTTCAACTCACCCGTTTGCTCATTCACACACAGCCGCCACGCCCGCTGCAGGAAGCGATAGCATCCGCTGATATCCCGCGGGTTCCAAGGCTTGCTCGCGTCGAGCGGCCCCATGTACATCTCATACAGCCGGCACGTGTCCGCACCAAACTCCGCGATCACATCATCAGGATTGATCACGTTCTTGTAGCGCTTGCTCATCTTCGTGATGATGGGCGAGACCTTCGCGCCTGTCGCGATCTCCACGTACTCGCCCTCGCTCACTTCCTTCACTTCATCCACCGGCACGATGCTCTTGTCGCTGCGCTGATACGCAAAGCTCGTGATGAGCCCCTGGTGGAACAGTTTGCGGAACGGCTCCTTGCATGACACGACGCCCAGATCATGCAGCGCGTTCTGCCAGAAACGCGAGTAGAGCAAATGGCCCACGGCGTGCTCGCTGCCACCCAAGTACAGATCAACGCCCTGTGCCGAGCCGCCCATCCAATACTGCTCGGCTTGCGAGCCGACCATCGCTTGGGCATTGCGCGGATCGCAATATCGGATGGCATACCAACTGCTGCCTGCGCTGCCAGGCATCGTGTTGGTTTCGCGCGTCACAGGCGTGTTCGGCGCGAGCAACGCCGGATCAACCCCCGCCTCGCCTGCCGTCGTGTGCATCCAGTCCTTCGCCTTTGCGAGCAGCGGCTGAGGATCATCGCTCTCCACGGGCGCGTAATCCGCCAACTCCGGCAACTTCACCGGCAACGTCTTCTCGCCGACCGGATACGCGTTCCCCGCCGCGTCGTACACAATCGGGAATGGCTCGCCCCAGTACCGCTGGCGCGAGAACGTCCAATCGCGCAGCTTGTAGTTCACACGGCGCTTGCCGATCTTCTTGCTCTCCAGCCAAGTGATGACTTTCTGCTTGGCTTCGGCAGTGGGGAGGCCGTTCAGCGAAACGGTGTCGCTCGCAGAGTTGATTGCGACGCCATCGCCACTGAAGCACTCGCGCTGTGTACCACCACGCTCCGCGTGTGGCGAAGCTTCCGTCGACTTCACCACCTCCACCACCTCGAGCGCAAACTTCTCCGCAAACTCGAAGTCCCGCTCATCATGCGCTGGCACTGCCATGATCGCGCCGGTGCCATACCCCATCATCACGTAATCCGCCGTCCACACCGGAATCCGCTTCCCCGTCGCCGGATTGATCGCATAGACACCCGTGAACGCGCCGGTCTTCTCCTTGCTCTCCTGCCGCTCCACATCGCTGCGGTTGCGTGCCCACTTCACGTACTCCGCCAGCTTCGCGCGCGTGGCTTCATCCGCACTGCCCGGCGTGCTGATGATCGCGCCGCACAGTTCATGCTCGGGCGCAACGACCATGTACGTTGCACCAAACAACGTGTCGGGGCGCGTGGTGAAGACCTTCAGCGGCTTCTGCAGTTCGACAACCGCTGCCTTTGTCTCAACATGCAGTTGAAACTCGATCTCCGCCCCCTCACTCCGCCCGATCCACTCGCGCTGCATCGCCTTCGTGCTGCCCGGCCAATCCAGTTCGTCCAACTGATCAATCAGCCGATCCGCATACGCGGTGATGCGGAACATCCACTGCTTCATCGGCTTGCGCAGCACGGGAAAACCGCCGCGCTCGCTCTTGCCGTCGATGACTTCGTCGTTGGCCAGCACCGTCCCCAGCTTCGGACACCAGTTGACCGTGGTCTCGCTGCGATACGCCAGGCGGTAACTGTCCACAATCCGCCGCTGCATCGCCGCGTCGATGCTGCTCCACGCCCCCAATTCGCGCACCCGCTCGGCCTCGCTGATCTCATCCGCCCGCGGATTGAATCGCACCGCACGCGCCCCGCGCGCAAACTCATCCACCAACTCGTTGATGGACTTCGCCCGTCCAGCACCCGCGCCGGGTTTCCCCTCGTTCGCTCGTTCGCTCGTTCGCTCGTTCGCTCTCTCATCAAACCACGCCCCATACAGCTTCAAAAAGATCCACTGTGTCCACTTGTAGTACTCATCATCAATAGTCCCAAACTCGCGCGACCAGTCGTATGAAAAACCGAAGCGCTGCAACTGCCGCCGGAAGTTGTCGATCGCTTTGCGAGTCGTGATAGCCGGATGCACGCCCGTTTGAATGGCGTACTGCTCCGCGGGCAGACCGAACGCATCCCAGCCCATCGGGTGCAGCACATTGTGCCCCGTCATGCGCTTGTACCGACAGATGATGTCCGTCGCCGTGTACCCCTCCGGGTGCCCGATGTGCAGCCCCGCGCCGCTGGGGTACGGAAACATGTCCAAGCAGTAGAACCGCGGCCTGCTTGCATCAAACCCGCTCGCGCCGGGGTTGGGCGTCTCATACGTCTTGCTGGCCGCCCACGCATTTTGCCACGTGGGCTCAATGCGGTTGGCAAACGCTGCGTCATACCGAAACTGCGGAACATCGTTAGACATAGAAGATTCCCAGCAAGCAACCAGATCAGCCCGACCCGTTCAATCAACCGCCCCGTACGTTCCCCGCAACCTCACGCCGCCTCTTTCTCTCTTCGTCACTTCACGAAAAAAGGCCCCGCCGAGCGGAGCCTGCTGATACAACATCACCAGTTCGCGCGCGGCTACAGCCTATCGACCTGCATAAGCAGCGAGCGAGGCACCTCAAACCTCAAGCATGTGGTGCGATTGCGGATCATCGGGCGAGTATACGCCTCGCGTGCTGCGCTCGCCGTATCAGGCGCGTCCAGCCCGCTGCTTTTCAAGGAAAAGCCGCTTTGCCTCACCTGCGACGGCGAACGAGCCGGTCACAAGAATCAAATCGGTCGTCATCAGTCGGCGCGCCGCCGCGTTGATGGCATCGCGCACGTTCGCTTCCACCTGCGCCTGCCGTCCGATCAGATCCTGATACCGCTTGGCCAGTTGTCGCGGCTCCATCGCGCGCGCGTTGCTCGCAGCCTTGGTGAAGATGACCTTGTCCGCGCCGCCGGAAAGCGCGGCGAGCATCGCGTCGACTTCCTTGTCGCTCGCGCAACCGAAGACAACCCACAGCGAGTCATACTTGATGGACTGGCGCAGCGCCTTCACGGTCTCGCGGAGGCTCTCGGGGTTGTGGGCTCCGTCCACGATGATGCGCGGCTCGCGATACACCAGTTCCAGCCGCCCCGCGTGGACGGTATTGGCAAGGCCCGCCGTGATGCGCTCGGGTGGCAGCGTACAGCCCTGCCTCGTCAGTTCGTCGGCGATGGACAGCACCAGCCCGCAGTTCAACGCCTGATGCTCGCCCTTGAGCGGCACCGTCACGTGCTCCAGATGCAGTGACTGTCCCTTGAAGTTCACCTTGTGATGCGGACCCAGGTCCGGACTTGCTTCCAGTCGCAGTGAGAAGTCATTGCCCACGCCAAGCACGGTCATCGGTGCCTGCACGCGCTCCGCCGCGGTGCGAAAGACCTCCATCACGCTTTCGGCCTGCTGGGGAAGCACGATCGCAGGCACGCCCGGCTTGATGATGCCCGCCTTGTGCGCTGCGATCTCCTCAAGCGTGCGGCCCAGAAACTGACGGTGCTCACCCTGAATCGCCGTGATCACGCTCACGCGCGGCGTGATGATGTTCGTTGCGTCGAGCAGTCCGCCCATGCCCGTCTCAATGACGGCGAAGTCCACCGCCTGTTCAGCAAAGTGCAGCAGCGAGAGTGCAGTGACAATTTCAAAGTGCGTGCATGCGCCGAGCGATGTCGGCACGCTGTCGGCCGCACGCATCACGCGGGAGAGTGCGTCACAGAACTCGCCGGCGTCAATCCACGACCCGTTCACCTGCACACGCTCGCGCAGCTCGATCATGTGCGGACTGGTGTACAGCCCCGTTGCACATCCGCAGCCTTGCAGCATCGCCGCCGTCATCTGGCACACGCTGCCCTTGCCTTTGCTGCCCGCCACATGCACCAGCGAGAGACTCTCGTGCGGGTCATCGAGCTGCGCCATGAGCGAGCGCATGCGATCCAGATCAAAGGCCTGCGAAAGTCCGGCGATGTCGCTGCTTGATTGCCGTGACGTCTCGATATTGAGCCGCGTATCCAAGGCCGCATACGCCTCGGCGATACTCGCGAACTTGTAGGACACACCGGCGGACATCTCCACATCATAGCGAAACGCGTCCGGATCGCTACACGATTTGCTCCTGTCCGCGAGTCTTCACGAATCCTGTCGGTGCCCGCCCCGATTGCATTCCGGACAACTCAGAGCGGCTTCACGAGCATGCCCATGACCAGGTCATCAAGGTACGTGTCACCCACGCGCATGTACTTGCGTCGTCGGCCTTCTTCCACAAAGCCATGTTTGCGATAGAGCGCAATCGCCCGCGCGTTGTCCGCAAAGACCTGCAGCTCCACGCGGCTGATGACCGGATGCGCCGCGGCCCACGCCAGCGCGATTCGCAGCATCGCGTCACCCAGCCCGGCGCCGCGGAAATCCTTGCGAATCTCCATCCCCAGTTTCGCCACGTGAGCAATCCGTCGAAAGTGCTTCGTCCCCAGCGTCAGGTCCGCTATCACGTCGTCGTCGCGTTCGCCGCAGCGGGCCAGCAGTCGCAATTCGTTCGGATCGGTCACGCTCAAATCCCGCAGCATGCCGGGTGCGCGAGCATCCACTTCATCCGGCTCGAGGAGTGTGTAGGCACGTTCGTGAGCTACCTCCCGGCGCAATTGCACCATGCCGGGCCCGTCGCGGCTTTCCACCTCGCGTACCAGCACGATGCGGCCATCCCGCAGTGTCACGCGATCGTTCAGCATGATCAGCCAGACCGACGAGTGAAGGCGATGTGATCCGTGCTCGCGCGCTGACCGCCCAGTTCATGCACGATGCGAGCCGCCTGCCCGCGGTGATACGTCGAGTGATTGAAGACATGCACAAGCACCTCGCCGATGGTGCTGACGTACTTCGTGCCGTCGCTCGCCGTGTAGTGCAGCTCGTGGCCCAACTCGCTCTCACGCAAGCCGCCCAAGAAATCACGCCACAGCCCGTCAACCTCCGCCGCTTCGGCTCGCGTGCGGGCCGCGTCCCACGCCGGAAACCACTCCCTGGGGTTCTCATGCGGCGTGCCCCGCACACGCAGCAGCCACGTGCGCCGCGCGATGATGTTGTGCGGAATCAGCCCGCACACACGCGCGTACTTGTCGCCCGATCGGTTCTCCGCCGGAATCGTCTCCAGCGACGCGATCGTGCGCTCATTCGCCCATGTTTCGTACCCCAGCAGTTGCTGGTAGTGGTCAAGCAGCGTCATCGTTCCTCCTCATGTCCCGTCACGGCCGATCACTTCAACGACTTCCGCGCTCACGCCCGTCGCCATCGCCTGCAGCATGTCACGTGTCGCCTCTCGCAGTCCCGTGAACACGCTTCGGCTGATGATCGCATGGCCAATGTGCAGTTCCACCACGCCGGGCAACGCTGCTATGGCGCACACGTTCTGGTAGTTGAGTGCATGACCCGCATTGAAGCGCATGCCCCGATCAACGATCGCCAGTCCTGCGTGCAGCACCTTCGTCAGCGCCTCCCGCAGTTGCGGCTCGCGAAAGTCGCCGCCACATGCTGCAAAGACCTCCGCATAAGGACCCGTGTGCACTTCGCACACATCAATCCCCGCGTGCAGGCATGCGTCGATCTGTCGCTCTTCCGCATCAATGAACGCACTCACCTGCGCGCCCGCGTCCCGCAGGCGCCGCACGACATCGCGCATGCGATCAAGTTGGCCCGCCACGTCAAGCCCGCCCTCGGTCGTGACTTCGTTACGGCCTTCCGGCACCAGCATCGCACTGTGTGGCTTCACGTCACGGGCGATCGAGATCATCTCATCCGTCGCCGCCATCTCCAGATTGAACTTCACTCGCGTCAACTCGCGAATCACCCGCACGTCGCGATCAATGACATGCCGACGATCTTCGCGGAGATGCACCGTCACGCCCTGCGCTCCTGCGATCTCTACCTCTTGCACCGCGCGAGCAATATCGGGTTCGCCATACGTCGCGCTCTTGCGATACCGCGCCTGCCGCAGCGTCGCGATGTGATCGATGTTGACGGACAAAAGTGCCATAGGGAATGGTAGAGGAGAATGGAGAGCAGAGAACAGAGAGCAGAGAGCAGAGAGCTGAGAAGAGAGGAACGACCGGAGAGAAGCGAGAAGCAGGAAGTCATGTGTACCCCCGAGTGCGCTACCCGCGTTCAATCTCGCCCGCTCTCCGCTCTCCGCTCTCCGCTCTCCGCTCTCCGCTCTCCGCTCTCCGCTCCCTCTACGCTCTCCCATGCGTTTGCTTCTCCTGCCCGTGGGCTCGCACGGCGACATCCATCCTTCTATCGCAATCGCGCATGAACTCGCCAAGCAGGGGCACGAAGGCATCATCGCGACCAATCCGTACTACGAGAAACTCATTCGTGGCGAAAGACTGCCCTTCGAGCCACTCGGCGAGCATCTTGAAATTGCCCAGGCCGCCCAAACCCCCGGTGCGATGGACGAGCGCCTCGGGTCACTCAAACTCATGCGACGGCTGGTCATCCCCGCAATTCCCGCTGCAACCAAGCAGTTGCTGGAAGTTGCGACACGACTGAAGCCCGACGCCATGCTCATGCATCCGCTGTCTCTCGGCGCGCCCAGTGTCTGCGAGAAGCTCAGCATCCCCTACGCATGCTCCAACCTCGCGCCCATCGGTTGGATGAACCCCGTTGATCGTCCCATCTTCAATTCGTGGGAAAAGGACGAGCCGCCGCTCTGGATGTCTCGCGCCCAGATCGCGCTGGGCCGCTTCATCATGAGCTTCCTGCTCGATGGCCCGCTCAACCGCATTCGTCGCGACATGGGCCTGCGCCCGCGACGTGGCCATTTCATCCAGCTCTGTCAAGGCGGCGTGACCAACATCGGCCTGTGGTCGCGACACTTCCGTGATGCCATCCCTGGCGACCCGCCCACAGGCATCATCTGCGGGTTCCCTTGGTTCGATCGCGTGCGTGCCCACGACGCAGAGCAGGATCGCCTGCAAGCGTTCCTGCGTGATGGCGAGCCGCCCATCATCTTTTCGCTCGGTACCGCCGCTGTACACGTCGCCGGTCGGTTCTACGAAGCCGCTGCGCAAGCATGCACCCTGCTCAAACGTCGCGGCCTGCTGCTCACCGCAAAGCCCGAGTACGCCCCGCGCGCACTGCCTTCAGGTGTTGCAAGTTTCAACTACGCTCCCTACTCGCAGGTCTTCCCGCAGTGCGCCGCGATTGTGCATCACGGCGGCATCGGCACGACCGCACAAAGCTTGCGGGCCGGTCGCCCCATCCTCGTCACTCCCATGAGTCACGATCAGTTCGACAATGCCGCTCGCATCAAGCGCCTGGGTGCGGGCCTGCGCCTTCGCCACGCGAGCGTCACGCCAGATCGATTGGTCGAGCGCTTGCGCCGCCTGCTCGATGAACCATCGTTTGCAAGCCGCGCGCGCGAACTCGCCCCGCTTGTCGCGCAAGACGATGGCGCAGTGGTCGCCTCTCGAGCCTTGATCAAGGCTTTCGCAAAGGCGTAGCGCACGCGAGTGATCTGTCGAACTGCTTCACTCAGGCCGCATCAGCGGGAAGAGCACAACGTCACGAATGGTCCGCTGATTCGTCAGCAGCATCGTCAGCCGATCAATCCCCAGCCCCATGCCGCCCGCAGGAGGCATGCCCACGCGCAGCGCACGCAGGAAGTCATGATCCATCGTGCGATACGTGTTCTCTTCCGCGTTCTTGTCCGCGTCAATGCCCGTGAGCTGTTCGCGGAACTTGGCTTCCTGAATGTCAGGATCATTCAGCTCGGTGTAGTGCGGTGCGATTTCCATGCCCGCGATAAACAGGTCCGCACGATCCGCCAGCATCGGGTTGTCGCGCTTGGGCCGCGTGAGCGGACTTATCGCCGCCGGATAATCGGTGATGAACGTCGGCGTGCTGTGATCGAGTTGCGCCTCGCCGCCTCGTTCCTTGTCTTCGAACAACTCATTGACCGCGAGGATCGGGTCCATGTTGTCAATCGCCGCCGCGTGCTTGGGCATGCGTTGCTTCAGTGTCGCCTTCACCTTCGCAGTGTCCAGCATCGAGAAGCCCCACGCCTTCTCGAACAGTTCCGCGTACGTCCGCCGCGCAAACGGCTTGCTGTAGTTGATCGACAGTTCGCCAAACGGCAGTACCGCGTCGCCCTCAGTGCCCGCAAGCGCCTTCGCACACGTGCGAATCAGGCTCTCGGTCATCTCCATCACCGTCTCCACGTCGCCAAAGGCGTGATACGCCTCGAGCATCGTGAACTCAGGATTGTGCTGCTTGTCCAAGCCTTCGTTGCGGAAGTTGCGATTGACTTCAAACACCTTCGGGAAGCCGCCCACCAGCAAGCGCTTCAGGTACAGCTCCGGCGCGATGCGCATGAACAGGTTGATATCCAGCGCGTTCATCTTCGTGACAAACGGTCGCGCCGCCGCACCGCCCGCGAGCGATTGCAGCATGGGCGTTTCCACTTCCATGTACCCCCGGCTCTGCATGAACGAGCGCACCGTCGCCACAATCTGGCTGCGCTGCTCGAACACCTTCGCCGTTTCCGGGTTCACCCACAGGTCCACATAGCGCTGGCGATAGCGCAGCTCCACATCGCTCAAGCCCGCATGCTTCTCAGGCGGCGGCACCATGCACTTGGCGCCGGGCTCAACCTTCGTCGCCCAGATCGTGATCTCCCCCGTCTTCGTGCGCATCAGGCGGCCTTCCACCACGACCACATCGCCCAGGTCCACAAGCTTCGCAAAGCTGAATGACGTCGCATCACAGTCGCGCTGCGACACGGCCACTTGAATGTCGCCGCTCATGTCGCGCACGTTCATCCAGATCAGCTTGCCACCATCGCGCAGCAGCATCACGCGACCCGCGACCTTTGCGACCGGACGCTTATCCACAAAGCCCGGCGTCTTGCCGTTGGCCTGCTGGTCCTTGTCCGCAGTCTCGTCGTACATGCCCCGAGCCTGCGACGCATGCACGATCCCGTCCGTCTTGGACCCGTAAGGCTGCAACCCCAGCGCAACCACCGCTTCACGGTTTTTCCCGCGCTGTGCGATAAGTTCCGACACCGGCGTCTGAGGCGTACCCGAGGCATTCACAGGATCAGTGGTCATACAGACGCACGATAGGTTTGACGCCGGAGATTCGGCATGACTTCCCGTCCGATTGGCGTCTTTCGTGCCCCCGTGCATTTCCCTCAACCCTCAGCTACCCTGCACCCAGCCGGGCGAGTAGCTCAGCGGCTAGAGCATCCGCCTTACACGCGGAGGGTCCAGGGTTCGAATCCCTGCTTGCCCATTACAGGAAAGCATTGAGCACAATGCTTCAGGCAATAGTGGAGCGACAGACGGGCATCGCATCTCAGCCCAATGCCCAATCCCTACTGCCTCATCCCGAGCCTTTCGTGCCCATGTCGCTCCTCGACCTCCTCTACATCCCCCTCGCACTCGTCACCGCACCCTTCTGGGCCCTCAAAAAGCGCGGCGGCTGGGCCGGTCGATTCGGCAAGGGCGAAACGCTTCCCGCCAAGCAGCCCGGCAAGCCCCGCGTCATGCTGCACGCCGTGTCAGTGGGGGAGGTCTCCGCCCTCCGCTCGCTCGTGCCGCTTCTAACGAAGGAAGCCGAAGTCGTCATCACCACCACCACCGATACCGGTATGGCCCGCGCCCAGGAACTCTTTGGTTCCACATGCCGCATAGAGCGATACCCCCTCGATTTCTCCTGGAGCGTCCGCCGATTCCTTGATCGCGTCGCACCAGACGTCATTGCGCTCGTGGAACTCGAAATCTGGCCCCAATTCGTCGACACCTGCGCAGATCGCGGCATTCCCATCTGCATCATCAACGGCAGGTTGAGCGCACGCAGTTTCAAGGGCTACCAGAAGATTGCCGGCTTCTTCGGCAAGCGACTACGCAAGCTCGCCTTCGCCGCCGTGCAAGATGCTGACTACGCCCAGCGATTCGAAGCCCTTGGCCTTCCCGCCGACAAGTGCCTCATCGTGGGAACCATGAAGTGGGACGGCGCAGGTCTGGTCGACGAGGTGCCTGGCGCCGCCGAACTCGCGCAGCAACTCGGCATCGACCGCAGCAAACCACTCATCGTCGCAGGCAGCACTGCAGAAGATGAGGAAGCGCTGCTCTTCAGCGCCAAGCCCGCCGGCGTGCAACTGCTCTGCGCCCCCCGCAAGCCCGAACACTTCGAAGTCGCAGCCCGCGCCATGCCCGGCTGCGTCCGCCGATCCAACGTCGCCGGCGACCCCGCAAAGGGCCTGTTCCTCCTCGACACCATCGGCGAACTTCGCAAGGCCTACAGCCTCGCCGACGTGGTCGTGGTTGGCCGCAGTTTCGGATCCTTATATGGAAGCGATCCGATCGAACCGGTCGCTCTTGGCAAACCCACGGTCATCGGTCCGGCGACGAGCGACTTCGCGCAAAACGTGCGCGATCTGGTGAACGCCGGTGGTCTTCTCCAGATCTCACGTGAACAACTTGGGGAGACCCTGTCGCAACTGCTCGCCGATCCGGCGCGGCGCCGACGCGTCGCCGAGGCGGGACGGACCCTGATTCGGGAGCGGCAGGGTGCATCGGCGCGGCATGCAGAGCTGATTCTGACGATCGTGGCCAGATAGAATTTTGTTTGGTATTTCGTCTGGCCGTGAGAAATTTGGGGCTGGCCGGACGAATCCCGACTTGTGCGTATAGTCAGTTTCGGAGAAGATAGGAACAGGATGAAGCGGGGCCCGTAAGCTTTATGAGCCAGCGGGCAAGCAGCGGATGCTTCGTGTGCGCGCGTGGAGACACCGCAAGCACATCGACCCGCCGCCCGTTCCAGCCAACTGTGTTTGTTATGTCGCAGTGACCCCGTTCAGCGAATGGGGCGAGATTGGAGTCTTCGTATGTCGCCGAGCCGTACACGCCGACTGTTCGAGAAGGCCGCCAGCGTTGTTTCCCGCCTGGTATCCACCAGCGGCAACTCACTTGAAGCCCTCGAACCGCGCCAGCTGCTCAGCGGCGAGGCTCTTCCTTCCGGCTCGGAGTGGGTGCAGTGGGGCAACACGCCTGTCGCGGCGGTGAGCGGCTCATACATCGTCAGCTTCGATCAGCAGATGAGCGCGGACAACGCCGTGCTGCTGACGCGTGATATCGCGGCATCGATGGGCATCCGTATCTTCAACGAGCGGTCCATCGCCCGTGGCTTCAACGCGGTCTTCGAGACCGATTCGACCATCACTCGCGATCAGGCTCGTGCCATCGCCGACGCACTTTCCGGCGTCAGTTTCATCGAGCCCAACCGCGTCTTCAAGACCCAGCGCGTCCCCAACGACCCGCTGTATGCCAATCAGTACTGGCTGAACAACAACGGCCAGACTCTGACGGGCGTGCCTCAGGGTGTCGACCCCGGCACGGCCGGCGCCGACGTGCGAGCCGAATCCGTGTGGGACATCACCATCGGCTCGCGCGATGTCATCGTGGGCGTCATTGACACGGGTGTCGACATCGATCACCCCGACCTGCGCAACAACATCTGGACGAACCCCGGCGAGATCGCCGGCGACGGCATCGACAACGACAACAACGGTTATGTCGACGACGTCAACGGCTTTGACTTTGGCGAGTTTGACGCCAACCCGCGCGACGATGATGGCCACGGCACCGCCGTCGCCGGCATGATCGGTGCGGTTGGCAACAACGGTCAGGGCGTCTCGGGCGTCAACTGGCTCGTCTCGCTGCTGCCCCTCAAGATCGCTGACAACTTCGGCCGCCTGCGTTCTGACGCCATCATTCAGGCTCACGATTACGCGACTCTCATGCGTGAGCGCGGCTTCCGCGTCGACATCACCAACAACTCCTACGGCGGCTATTCGCCCGACTTCTACGACGAAGACAACCCTCAGGGCGTCAACTCCGAGCAGGCCGCCATCGATCGTTACATCCTCTCGGGCGGCATCTTCGTCGCAGCGGCAGGCAACGACGCGAACGACAACGACGGGTTCCAGTCCTTCCCCGACGGCTATCCCAACCCCGGCATCATCGCTGTCGCCTCCACGGACAATGACGACGCCCTCTCTGACTTCAGCAACTTCGGCGCTCAGACGGTCGACATCGCCGCGCCGGGTACCAACGTCTACACCACGCAGAATGGTGGCGGCTATCAGTACATCGACGGCACAAGCTTCGCCTCGCCCCTCGTCGCCGGCGTCGCGGCACTCGTCAAGAGCGTCAAGCCCACCGCCAGCGGCGTTGAAGTGCGCGAGATCATCATCAACACCGCCGACCCGCTTCCCAGCCTTCAGGGTCGCGTCGCCAGCGGCGGTCGCGTGAATGCGCTGCGCGCCGTGCAGGCCGCGCTGACGGACGGTCCCGTGGTGCAGGGCGTGAACCCCGGTCCGGTCACCACGCAATTGGACCCCTCCACCGGTCTGCCGATCACAAGCATCAACGTCAGCTTCAGTGAGTCGGTGGACAACAACCCCGCATTCTTCAACGCCAGCGCCGTGCAGCTTCGCGCCGATGGCGTCGACAACACGTTCGGCACTGTCGACGACGTCACGATTCCTGTCACCGGCATCGTTCGCAACGCGACCAACCCGCGCCAGGTCACCATCAATCTCAATCTCGGCGCCTTCAGCGGTCGTCTGCCGCTTGACACCCTGCAACTCACCCTGCTCAATGGCGGCTTCCGCGACGCCGCGGGCAACCGCCTCAATGGCAACGTGAGTTCGGGCGTCAACGACGTGCGCACGATCCGCGTCGTCAACACGGGCGGCGACAACGAGTTCAACGACACCATGTCGCTCGCCACGCCGGTGCTGTTTGATGCCAGCGGCCAGGCCACCTTCGCCGGCGTCTTTGTGGGCAACGGCACGCAGGGCGCTCTCGACGTTGACATCTACCGCATCGACATGACTCGCGGCGGCCAGATCACCGCTGAAGTCGTGGCTCGCCGACTTGGCACGCCCAGCTCACTCGACAGCGTCATCCGCCTCTTTGACGCCAACGGCTCGCAGCTCGCCATCAACGACCAGTTCTTCGGTCAGGATTCCTACATCGACTTCTTTGTGCGCACCGCCGGCACCTACTACATCGGTGTCTCGGGCTTTGGCAATACCACCTACAACCCCACCAATCTGACTGGCCGCACCGGCCCCCAGAGCCAGGGCGCTTATTCGCTCAACGTCGGTGTGCAGTTGTCGCGTAACGACGTGGTCGATTACTCCGGCTCCGCCAACGCCGTCGCCGGTCAGCCCGCCTTCCCGATCAACATTCCTCGCGGCGGCGAACCCAACCCTCCCGCCAGCACCTCCACGCAGGGCGTGAGCAGCGTTGCGATGACGATTCTCGACACGCGCGAAGTGCTCGACGTGAACGTCAGTCTCAACATTCAGCACGCCAACGTGAGCGATCTGGAAATCAGCCTGATCGCTCCCGACAACACCACGGTGCTGCTCTTCAACCGTCGCGGTGGCAACAGCCCCGACCTGGGCACCCGCAACAGTTCCGGCTCGCCCGTCGCCTACACCACCTTCGACGACGAGGCCGTCAGCGCTCCCATCTCGGCTGGCGCGGCCCCCTTCAGCGGAACCTTCGCTCCTGAAGCCGGTCTGAGCGCCCTTGACGGCAAGCGCCTCTCGGGCACATGGACTCTGCTCGTTCGCGACCAGCGTGCGACCGCCAACGGCCGCATCATCGACTGGAAGATGAACATCGAGTACCGCAACGACACGTTCGGTATCAACGAGAGCAACGACACGATCAACACCGCGACGAACCTGACGCAGATCGTCGGTACCGGCAGCCAGACCATCGAACGCGCCTTCATCGGCGACGGTTCGTTCGGCGGCCTCGATCGCGACATCTTCACCTTCACCGCCGATGCCGGCGCCACCATCACCATCAACGCGCAGCCCATCGCGGCTCTCACGCAGGGTGGCAACCCGGTCGCAGGCACGACCGTGCTCAACACAGCCCTGCGTCTGTTTGACAGTCAGGGTGTTGAAATCGGCGTGAGCAACATCGACGGCATTCTGACCAGCGCGATCACCAACTACGTGGTGCCCAGCGCCGGCCGTTACTACATCGCCGTCAGCGAGTCGAACAACGTGGCTTACAACCCGCTCGTGCCCGCAGGTGGCACGGCTTCGGGCACCACCGGCAACTACTCGCTCACGGTGAACGTCGCTCCGGGTGTGAGCGATGGCGCCACGACCCTCAACGGCAATCTGGTTGACGTGACACTCGGCGCTTCGGGCACTCTGGGTGCGGGCGGCTCCTCGCCTCGCATGAGCTTCACGAACATCGACTTCCTGACGGCGGACGGCAACAAGTCGTTCCTGGGCGCCACCGCCGGTGGCATCGGCTTCGTCAATGCCGACGACTCCGCTTCGCTGCCCTTCTCGGTCACCAGCGAAAGCGACTTGAAGAACAATCGCGCCAAGACGCTGGGCAACTACCGCGGCCTTCGCATCGAGCGCACGCTCAGCTATGCGGTGACGGATTCGTTCATCGCCATCGATGTCTTCGTCACCAACACGAGTTCTTCGACGCTTGCCGGTGTCTCGTGGATGGAAGGCTTCAACCCCGATCCCGGCATCGCACTCAACGAAGGCGGCAGCGCGACCAACAACGACCGCAGCACCGATGGGCGCGTCGTGCAGGCTCGCTACACCAACAACGTCTTCCAGAACGGTCTGTTCACGGCGCTTGCCATCTCGCCCAGCAGCGGCGGCACGGGCCGAGCGCTGGTGCTTCCGGGCAACTTCACCGTTCGTGACTCCGCAGCGTTGCTGGGCGTGACGGCCACCGATCCCAACGGAGCCAGCAGCGACAGCCAGCTCGCTGTCTCGTTCGATCTTGGCGATCTCGCCTCGGGCGCGTCCCGCAGCATGCGGTACTTCGTGTTCTTCGCCAACAGCCAGGGCCAGCTCGATGGTCTGGTGGCGCAGATGAACAGCAACACGGGCAGCGGCTTCCTCACGGGCAACTCCGGCGTCACCTCGTTCGAGACGCTCTCGACGGGCCAGCAGGTTGCCAACTACCCCTACCGCCTCTACTACCCCGAAGGCTTCAACGGCGCCAACATCTTCAGCTTCATTCCGATGACCAATCCCAACAACCAGCCGGTGCGCGTGGTTGTCATTCAGCGCTTCGAAGGCGTGAACAACGTCGCCAACCGCGATCGCGTCGCCGCGTTCGAATATCGCGATGCGGACGGCAACGGCTCCGTTGAGCGCGTGCTGGACGTTGAAATTCCCGCGCTGGCCCGCCGTGGCGTGGACATCAACCGCCCCGACACGTTCGCGGCGGGCGTCTATCCCGACGCCGACCAGACCGCCATTCCGCTGGATCAGCGCAACCGCGCCTACTCGCTGGAAATTCGGTCCACCCTGCCCATCGCCGCGACGTTCAGCTACTACGACTTGGCGCAGATCGCCAGCGGCCCCATCGCCGTGGGCGAGAGCTTCACGCCGATCACGAGTCGCGACTGGAGCTTCGCCAACGTTGAGAAGAGCGACCCCGCCGTGCAGAGCGGCGCACCGATCGTCAACAGCTACATCCTCTTCCAGAACCCCAGCGCCACGCTCATCCGCGCTGAGATTCGCCTGTTCAACACCGACAACAACCGTGTTTACCGCGTCATTCGCGATATTCCGGCGTTCGGTCGTTCGGGCATCTATATGAGCGAGTTCCAGCTCGCTGACGATCTGACGGACACCCCTGAAATCTTCGCGACGATTCCCAATGGTGTGTACGGCGTGACCGTGCAGGCCGACGGTCCGATCGTCGCCGCCAAGACGACCTTCGATCCCAGCCGTCGTCAGGCCACCGGCACGATCGGCGCCGACAACCTCGGCAGCACCGCCGGCATCCTGCCCGAAGGTCAGTTCGGTCAGCGCAACAACTCCGAGTCGCTGGGCATTCTCAATCCGACCAACACGCCCACGACCGTGGCTCTCACGTACACCTTCCAGAATGGCTCGTCGGTTCGTCAGGAAGTCCAGGTGCCTGCCAACAGCCACCGCACCTTCAATGCTTCGAGCATTCCCAACTTCCCGACGGCCCAGCCCTACGGCATTCGCTACTCCGCCAGCGTCCCCGTTTCTGTCAACATCACCTCGCCCGTGTCACAGGTCGGCACGAACTTCAGCGATGCCCTCAGCGTCACCGACTCCAGCAAGGCGTACACCTACTGGGGCTTCGGTGAAGGCTTCCGTCCGGGCGACAACGTTGACTTCAACGCGAACCTCCCCGGCGTTCAGCGTCACCCGGGTCTTACCGAGACGCTCCGCCTCTACAACCCGCAGTCCACGCCCGTCACCATCGAGATCACCTTCAACTTCGACGCGGTGGGTGGTGCAGGCACCGAGACGTATCGCCGCACGCTCCCGGCTCGCCTCGTCAGCGAGTTCAACATCGATCAGTTCATTCAGGGCAACCGCCGCCTGACGAATCAGTCTTTCGGCATCTTCATCAAGGCCCCGCAGCCCATCGTCGCGTCGATGAACCACATCGACCTGCTCTTCCCGGGCGGCTTCGCCACCCTGGGTACGCCCCTGGGTCTCACCGCTCCCCTCACCTGATCGCGTTGGTGCAAACTGCTTCTGCAAAGGCCGCTCGTTCTCGGGCGGCCTTTTTCATGCAGATCTGCAGGGTGCACAAGAGAATCCTGGCAGATGATCGCTGGAACTTCGTTGCTCGCTCGCTGTCCGGGTCTCTGCCCTTGCCCTTCCCCCGCATCCATCCTGCACCTACAATCGAACCTGCGCTCGCTGCAAATGCAGTCGCAGGCCCTCCACGGGGACGTAGCTCAGTTGGTAGAGCATCGGACTTTTAATCCGCAGGTCCTGGGTTCGAGTCCCAGCGTCCTCATTCCGTGTCGAAGTGATTGATCCGTCGAGGGAGCGACAGTGCCCAAGGTTTTGCACGCCAGTTGGTCTTCCGGTCGCTTGCACCTCTGGGCTGAAGACGCACGGCAGTATGCCGTAGCGGCCTCATCCTCGACTGCCGCCTCCACACACCCATTCGCCAAGGGCGATTTGTCATGGCTCGCCGCCTTGCCGGCGCTGCGAGACGCTCAGCCTGCGCAGTTGGTCGCGCGTCTGCCCTTCTTGGGCGAGACGCCCGCGCCCAGCACTGGGCTGGAGCGACTCGCGGGCAGTGCGCTCGCGGGCGATGACGACGTGGACTTTGAAGATCCTTCCGCTCTTGCTGACGCACAGGAGGATGTGGCCGCGGCCGCTGCGGAAGCAGCGACCGTTGTCGCCACCATCACACTGCGCGATTGCACGATCGACACGGTCGCCTTCGGGCCTGATCAGACCAGCGCGGTGCTGCTCGCTCTGGCGGATGCGCTTGAGAAGCAGGCAAGCGGCGAGGACACCGACAAGACCCACGAGCGCATCACCATCGGCAGCGATCTGGAGTACTGGATTCTCGCGGGACGGTTCGCGCAGCACGTCATTGCGCAGCAGCGCTTTGTGCCCATGCTGGTGCAGACGCTGACGGGCGAACTCAAGGGCGGCTGGCGCCCGTGGCTGTCAGACGAAGCGATGGCCGGTAAAGCCACGCTGCTTATCAGCGCCATGCCGGCGGCCGCTCGCGCGGTGGTTGACGCGCAGGAGCACGACGCGTGGAGCATCACGGAGGACTTCCTCGCTGCGCTGGTCGACAGTGCTTGTCGTGCCGCGCTTGTGCGCGAGGACTTTGGCGCGACGATTCACGGCAAGGATCCCTCCACCGATGCGCACGTTGCATGGCTGAGCGGCCTTATCTCCACGGCCGATGCCATTCCGGGTCCCATCACGATCCGTCAGGATCTCGCCAAGCGCGTGCGGGTGTGGATTGGCGGGCTTGAAGATCGCGGCACCAGCAGCGCGTGGCGGTTGGTGCTGCGTCTGAGTGAACCTGATACGAAGATGCTCGCTCCCGATCAGGCGCCTGATCCGGGACAGGAGTCGTGGCTGCTGTCGTTCCACCTGCAGAGCGTTGATCAGCCCAACCTGCTGGTTGACGCGAGTGATGTGTGGATCATCAAGGGCGACAGTGCGACCATCATGGGTCGCCGGCTCGACATGCCGCAGGAGCTGCTGCTCAAGGAACTCGGCCGCGCTTCGCGATTCTACAAGCGGCTCGAAGTCGCCCTCGATGAGAGCGAGCCCAGCGAACTCAAGCTCAACACGCGGCATGCGTATGACTTCCTGCGTGAAGTTCGACCCATCCTGATTGAACAGGGTTTCGGTGTCGAAGCTCCGCTCTGGTGGGACACGCCCACCGCCCGTCTGGGCGCAAAGCTCATGCTCGAGGCCGACGACGGCACCGACCCGCGCACCGCCGCGGGCGGCCTGTCCAACGCCGCGAAGGCGCAGCTGGGTCTGGCCACGCTGGTCAACTACCGCTGGGAGATCAGCGTGGGTGACACCACGCTGAGCCTTGAAGAGTTCGAATCACTCGCTGCCAAGAAGGTTCCGCTCGTCCGCGTGAATGGTCGCTGGGTTGAGATTCGTCCGGAGGATGTGCACGCGGCGATCAAGTTCATTCGCGAGAACCCGGGTGGTCGCATTCGCCTCAGCGAAGCGATGCGTCTGGCCTACGCGAGCGAACTGAAGACCACCGGTATTCCTGTCGTCGGTCTTGAAGCCAATGGCTGGCTTCAGGGCTTCATGAATAGTGAAGCCGCGACCAAGCAGCTCGAAATGCTGCCCCCGCCCAAAGACTTCCAAGGCACACTGCGTCCTTACCAGGCTCGTGGCGTCAGTTGGATGATGTTCCAGGAGCGGCTGGGCTTTGGCATCTGCCTTGCCGACGACATGGGTCTTGGCAAGACGGTGCAGTTGCTCGCGCTGCTCGCGTACGAGCGCGAAGGTGCGACGGGCGAAGGCGCTCCGATGACGCCCGCGGGGCCGGTCGCCAGCATGGCGGATGTCGCGCTCGCGAGCGACAAGAAGGCGACCATGGATGCCAACGCGGAGGCGACTGGCGCAGCCGCCGAAGCATCCAGTGAGCCCAAAGTCACCACAAGTCTTGCGCACGGCGTGCCCCCCACACTGCTGCTGGTGCCCATGAGCGTCGTCGGCAACTGGGTGCACGAGACAAAGCGATTCTGTCCGCACCTCAAGGTGTTGGTGCACCATGGCGCGGAGCGTCACCAGGGTGAAGCATTTCTCGAACATGCGGCGCAGGCTGATCTCATCATCACCACGTACGCGCTCGCCCATCGCGACCGTGAACTGCTCGCGAAGGTGCGCTGGGGCCGCGTGGTGCTCGACGAAGCCCAGTACATCAAGAACCCCAGCAGCAAGCAAAGTCAGGCCGTGCGGTTGTTCGAGGCTGATCATCGCGTCGCCCTGACGGGTACGCCCGTCGAGAACCGTCTGACCGAACTCTGGTCCATCATGGACTTCCTGAACCCCGGCTATCTGGGGAGCGCAGGCAGCTTCCGCACGCGCTTTGCCGTGCCCGTGGAGCGCTACCACGACAAGCACAAGGGCGAGCAGTTGCGCGGGCTTATTCGCCCGTTCGTGTTGCGCCGCCTGAAGAGTGATCCGACGGTCGTGAGCGATTTGCCCAGCAAGCTGGAAAGCAAGGAGTTCAGCCACCTTACCGCCGAGCAGGCGACGCTGTACGAGACCTACGTCAAGCGCATGCTCAACGAAGTTGACAACGCCGAGGGCATGCAGCGCCGCGGTCTGGTGCTCAGCGCACTTATCAAGCTCAAGCAGGTTTGCAACCACCCGTCACAGGTCCTCAAGGACTGGGACGAGACCGGTGGGCTCGCAGGCAATCAGGGCACGCTTGATCCCACGCGCAGCGGCAAGTGCATTCGTCTGCTCGAAATGCTCGATGAAGTGCTGGCTGAGGGTGATCAGTGCCTCATCTTCACGCAGTTCCGCACCATGGGCCGCATGCTGGAAGTCATGATCCGCCAGCAGTTCGAGCGTGAAGTGCTCTTCATCCACGGCGGCGTCACCCAGGCCAAGCGTCAGATGATGATCGAGCAATTCCAGAAGGGCGGCGGCAAGTATCCCGTGCTGCTGCTCAGCCTCCGCGCGGGCGGCGTCGGTCTCAACCTCACCGCTGCCACGCACGTCTTCCACTTCGATCGCTGGTGGAACCCCGCCGTGGAAAATCAGGCGACTGACCGCGCCTACCGCATTGGTCAGACGCGCACCGTGCAGGTCCACAAGTTCGTCGTCCGCGGCACGCTCGAAGAGCGCATCGATCAGATGATCGAAAGCAAGAGCGAACTGGCGGAGAACATCATCGGCCAAGGCGAAGCCTGGCTCAGTGAACTCAGCACCGAGCAATTGCGCGACATCCTCACGCTGCGCAACGACGCCATCGACGACATCGGTTGAACCGGCACTGGGCATTCGGTCTTGGGCACTGATGAAAGACAATCACAGGAAAATGGCATCGCTCACGCGATGCCTTTTGTCTTTCACCAATGCCCAGTCCCCAGTGGCTTCTTCAGTGCCCACTTCCCGCGTATGCCGGGTACGTGTCCTTGAAGCCCTTGAACTGCATGTTCAGTTCCGCGCGCGTCTTGGTCATGTCCGCCACGCTGTCTTCGCCGCCCATCTTCGCCATGCCCTCGTCAAACGGCAGGAATTGGCCCAGCCCCACCAGCCCCGCCGCCTGCGCCTGCAGTGCCGCAATCCACGAGGGGATGCCGAAGGGCTGCAGAGGCAGCGAGCCAGGCGTCCTTTCCTTCATGAACTCCAGCATGTGGGGCCACGTCATCACGTCGCTTCCGCACAGGTTGTAGGTTTCACCGACTGTCGCGTCGTTCGTCAGTGAGCGCACGAACGCGGCACACACATCCTCGACGGCGACCGGTGCAATCCGCGGATCGCGAGGATTCACATCCCCCAACGGAACGCGCTGCTCAAGCACGCCGCCTTGGAAGTAAGGCAGGAAGAAATACGGCTGCGCCTCGCCCTTGAGCCATTCCTGAGCCTGATGAATGAACTCGCCGTCCTTGCCGTGAATGAGACTGGGACGGAAAGTCGTCCACGCCAGTCCGCTGCGTCGCACGATCTGCTCAGCCTCGAACTTGGTGTGCTGATACTCCGCCACACCTACGTCACGCGCGCCAAGTGCGCTCATCTGCAGATACCGCTTCACGCCCGCCTTCTCGCACGCCGCCACAACCACGCGCGTGGCTTCCACGTGCATGCGGTGGAACGTCTGTCCCAGTCGCTTCACTTCACGAATGATGCCCACCAGATGCACGCACGCCTGCGTGCCCTGCACCAGATCTTCCACGCTGCGAGGATCGGTCACATCACCCACGACCAGCGTCAGTTTGCCCGGCGCGGCGGGCAGCACGCTGCGAGCCTTCTCGCGATCGCGCACCAATGCACGCACGCTATACCCCGCATCAAGCAGAGCCCGAACCATGTTGCGCCCGACGAACCCGCTTGCGCCAGTGACAGCGACGGTGGAAATGGTGGTCATAGGCGGGCAGTTTAGGGGCAAAACCGCCCCCCGTCCCGTCGTGTCCGGAGCGTCGCCTTACGGGCACCCGCCGCCCGCCAGCACATTGAAGAAATCAATCACATCCTGATCTTCCGGGAACACCCCGTTGTTGTTGAAGTCGATATCCGCACACGCCCCGCATGTGCCGCCCGCCAGCACATCAAAAAAGTCGATGACGTCCTGATCCTCAGGAAAGACGCCGTTGCGGTTGAAGTCAATCCCATCGCACCCGCGTGCCGCATCCACCATCAGGTTGTCAATCGCCCACCACCAGTTGTTGCGTGCGTCCAGCAGCGCGAACTCCAGCGTCATGTTCGTCGCCCCCGCCGGGTTGGGCACGGCGATGCGCACCGCCTCATTCAGCGTGTCCGGCTTGAATGTCGCTCCAGCAACCGAACTCCACTCCAGCAATGTCACCGGCGCGCTCCCGTCGAATCGCGCCAGCAGCACCGCGCGTTGCAGTCCTTCCTGTCGCCAACTCGCATCAAATGACACGCGCACGCTGTTGGGCTGCGCACTGCTCAGATCAATCGCCGGCGTCCTCATCCGCGCGTTGTACGTACCCAGCGTGCTGGGTGCGGGGCTCCCACGATCGTCCCACTCGTCAGGATCAGCGACCGCAACCGTGCTTATCCCTCCCGTGAACTGGCTTCGCCCTTGATCTTGAGCGACGGCGCTCCACCACGCCTTGCTCGTGAATGCCCACCCTTTCCACTCCGTCACGCCAACGGCAGGATTGCTGACTGCGGGAACGCCCGAATCATCAACCGTCCACCCCGCGGGCGGCGTGTCCGTCCATACGTTCGTCGCCGCCGCTTCGTTCACGCTGTTGCCCAGCGTGACAGATTCAAAGTCCTCTGTCAGCAGCGTCACGCGTGCATCCACCCCGCAAGACACCGGCTGTGAAGGCGATGCAGCCATGTCGAGCCCTACCGCGTTGCCATCCCAGCCCCACGCGGGATCCACGGAAATGCCCAGAAACTGCATCACCGTCGGCGCGATGTCCGCAAGCGTCATCGGTCCAGTCAGCGTCACGTTCTGCTGCGCGGACGGACCGCTGAACGCGAAGAACGTTGTGCGATGCTCCGGCGTGTTCGCGCCGTGCGATGTGCCGCTGCCGCCGTGATCGCTGCACAGCACGATCAGCCAGTCCTCGTCCGCATATGTCGGACGCGCCTGCATCGCCGCCACGACTTGTGCGATATGCGCATCCGTCGCTTCAATCGCCGCGACATACTGCGGCACCGTGGGCGAAAAGCCAAACGCATGCCCCGCGTGATCCACATCATCAAAATGCAGGAACGTGATATCCGACGACGAAAGCACCGGAGCCGAGATCTCCGCGATGGCGGCGTTGCGAACTTCAACGTCCGTGGCGAAAGTCTGCAGCAGATCAGCCTGGCCAAGCGCGATCTTCTGATTGATCGGCGCCCAGTGAACGATCGACGACTTCCGCAGGTTCGGACAGTTCTCACGCACGCGCGCGAAGAAGTGCGGATACGCATTGAAGTCCGCCGGCATAAACGAGTTGTTGATCACGCGGTGCTTGTTGCGGTGCACGCCCGTGAGAATCGTGCTCCAACAGGGCCCGCTGTTGGAGATGTCCTCGGCCTGCACGTTGTAACTCACCGCGCCCGTCGCCAAAAGTGCGTCAATCGCGGGCGTGTTCGCCGCGATGAGCGCGTCGGGCCGCACACCGTCAATGCCGATGATGAGAACCTTCCGCTCCATCGCAGATGCCGAACAGGCAACGCCCGCGAATGCGAGAGCAACAACAGAGCGGCGTGAACGCGTGATCAACATGTGTGCTTCCACGGTGTGTGTCATCCAAAGCACGCAACTTACCGGATAGACCCAAGGCAGTCAAGCCGAATGCGCCGGCAAATGACAAAACAAGGGCTCAGCACCCTCGTTCTGTTCGCATGCTCGTCGCAACAGCCTTTTAGGGGCACCCGCCGCCCGCCAGCACATTGAAGAAGTCAATCACATCCTGATCTTCCGGAAACACCCCGTTGTTGTTGAAGTCGATATCCGCACACGCCCCGCACGTGCCGCCCGCCAGCACATCAAAAAAGTCGATGACGTCCTGATCCTCAGGAAAGACGCCGTTGCGGTTGAAGTCAATCGAATCACACGACGTGATGTTCCGCATCAGAATGATCACATCCGCGATCTCATCCGTCAGCGCAAGGTCAATGTCACCGTCATTGTCAAAGTCAAACGGCACCGCGCAGCTCGGGTTCGCCGGCGCGGGAAACTCATCGCGAGGTGTGAACACACCGTTGCCGTTGTTGGTATATGTGTACCACCGGCCCGCACCAAAGCTGCTCACGATCCAATCCAAATCGCCATCGCCATCCAGATCTGCAAGATCAGTCGAGACCGTGTGCCCACCCGTCGGTTGCACCGCCGCCGCTTGCAGCGTGCCGTTGCCATTGCCAAGCAGCACGCTTGCATTGCTGCTGAATGAGTTCGCCGCGGTAATGTCAACCTTCCCGTCGTTGTTCAGGTCACCCGCCATCACCACCCACGTGGCTCCACCGATAGCCCGGCTCGACACCTGCGTGAACGTGCCATTGCCGTTCCCTCGCAGAATCTTCGCTTCCTGACTGTTGCGGCAGCCTACCGCCAGGTCATAGATGCCATCGTTGTTGAAGTCCGCCGCCGCCATGCCATAGGGCGAACCGGTCACAGTCGTCACCACCGGCGCGGCGAAAGTCCCGTTGCCGTTGTTTGCCAAGTAGTTGATCGCACTTCCACCCGCGCACGCAACGGTGATGTCATAGTCGCCATCGCCATCAGCATCAAACACGCCAAAATCCCGCGGAATCTGCGAGACGATGATCTCCTGCACGCTGGAGAAACCGCCATTGCCATCACCCAGCGCAACCGCGATGCGCTGGTCATAGTCAGACAGCACCACGTCAATGAATCCATCGCTGTTGAAGTCCGCCGGCATGTTGGGGCTGCTCTCATACGGAATGGGCGTGTAAGGCGTCACCATGCCCGCAAACGGCGTGTTCACATTCTGCAAGTTCAGCAGCACCCGCAAATCCGCCGACACTTCGTTGATCGTCGCAATGTCCGTCCACCCGTCACGATTGAAGTCCGCCGCGATGCCGCCATAGATTCGCGTCTGTGCGCCCGTCGCATCACGGTTGCTGATGCTGCCGATCTGCTGGAACTGATAGTTCGACACACCCGCGCGAGCGTGAAACTCAAAGTGATAGCCCGCGCTGCGCAGCGTGCCTCCGCCTGCCGCCGCGACGTTGCGCGACATCGTCACCATCACCACTTCACCAGCTTTGAACGGCTGCGCGGGCGTGAACGTCACCGTCGTCCCCGCGCCATCGAGTGAGATCGTGCCCGCTATCGGCCCACTCGCCTTGCCAAACACGCGAAAGTTCGCCGCCGTCAGCGACGCCGCGCTCACCGGCACGTCAAATGTCACCGTAATGGGCCCGCTGCGATCCGCACTGGGTGCATGCTTCGCGGGCGAGTGACTCACAACGCTCAATTGCGCGTGCGCACACACAGCCATGCCCGCAACCAAAGCGAACGACAGCCCCGATCGATCATTGATGTTCATACCGCTTTCCCGGCTGGAGTACACCTCTCGCCTGCCAGCATACCGGACGAAGCCTCCTCCACCAAGAGAATTGTCGCCGATTTCCCCAGCGAACAAGCCCCTTCCGCCAGAGCTTCTCCGCGCCCGAACTACGCTTGTGCATGTCCTGCGAGACCGCCAGCAAAAATGCCACACCGCCCACGCCCGCCATCGCGCCGGGCGCGGACGAGATCAACGTCCGCGCCGTCGCCGCCGCGATCGGTGCAGGCACCTGGCACTGGCCCGGTGGCGGCCCCAACCCCGCCGCGTGCATCGATCCGCGCGTCGCATCACTCATGCCCGGCTTCGACGCGCCCTTCTTCCAAGCTGGTCTTGCAGGCTACAGCGACGCCGCCATGCGCATCATCGCGCGCCGCCACGGTTGCCCCATGTGCGTCACCGAAGCGCTCCTCGATCGCACGCTGCTCGCCGGCGGTCGTGGCTTCGACAAGGCCGACCTGGGCGAACTGCACGACAACATCCCAGGCGGCAACGAAGATCACCCCCTCACCTGCCAGATCATGGGCAGCGATCCCGCCGAGATGGCTGCAGCGTCCATCAAGGCGATGGAGCAGCGCAAGCGCAGCGACAAGGCCTATCGCCTGCTCGCCTACAGCGGCAATGAACCTACGCAGCCCACATCGAGCGAAGGCGGCCGCAAGCAGATTCTCCGCGCCCCCGGCGGCGAAGTAGTGGGGGAGTTCGATCCCACCGAAGGCCTCGAAGACGAAGCGATAGATAGCTGCGATCCGCTCGACCACGAACCCGACGCCAGCGCATTCGCAGAAGCTATCTCAAACGACACATCGTCACCAAGTCACGCCGCCTCTTCGTCAATGGCCTTTCAAGCTATCGACGTCAACCTCGCCTGCCCCGTCAAGAAGATCGAGAAGAAGTCTCGCGGCGGTCACTGGCTCACCGATCCGCGCGGCGCAATCAAACTCCTCGAAGCCGTGCGCGAAGCAGTCCCCGCGAACGTCCCCTGCACCGTCAAACTGCGCCGCAGCTTCGACGACACGCCGGAAATGGTCGACAACTTCCATCGCATCTTCGCCGCGTGCTACGACATTGGCTACGCCTGGACCACCGTCCACGCCCGCACCGTCGAGCAGAAGTACATCGGCCCCTCACGCTGGACGTTCCTCAAAGACCTGCGCCAGCGTCACCCGGACAAACTCTTCCTGGGCAGTGGCGATGTCTGGTCCGTCGACGACATCTTCCGCATGATCGCATACGCCGGCGTCAGCGGCGTCAGCGTCGCCCGCGGCTGCATCGGCAACCCTTGGATCTTCCGCCAAGCGCGCGAAATGATGGCAGGCAAGGCTCCGACCCAGCCCACCATCGCCGAGCAGCGCGAAGTCCTGCGCCAGCACTTCGAGCTCAGCCTCGCCTGCACGCGTCGCTTCCGTCAGCCCGAAATGGCCACCGCCATGATGATGCGAAAGTTCGGCATCCGCTTCGCCATGCACCACCCGCGAGGCGATGATGTCCGCAAGCGATTCATCGCTGTCAAGGGCACGCAAGACTGGATGAACGTTCTCACCGAGCACTATGCCCAGTGACGATCTGCCGCGCGGTTCACTGATCCAGATCCAGCACGCGCATGCTTAGGAATGTCGTGCGCTCGCGCCGCAGCACACCCGTCGACAGGCTGCCATCGTCCGCCCACGTATCAAACTGCGCCCACAGCATCAGTGGTGGCGTGAGGTGAACGATCGAGATGTTCGGGCCAATCGTCGTCCAGTGCCCGACCACAGCCCCCGACGTGTTCGTCCGGTTGTTCCAGTCCCAGTCCCCGCCGATAGGTGTCGACGACAGAAACACGCGCGTATCCAAGTATGGTCTGAACAGCGCGTGTGGTGATCGCTGCGAGTAGTCAGGCGGATACGCCCCGCGATCCGCGCGGTAGTACTCCGCCGCTCGCGCAATGGCGTTGAACGTGCCGATCGTGCTCGCGAACCGGCTCGCCTCCTGCGCGCGCGACATCCGCGGTACGGCAATCGCGACAAGCACGCCGATGACCGCGATCACAATGACCAACTCGAGCATGGTGAATGCGCGACGCATGGTTCCTCGATGGTGTGTTCTTTATCGGCATGCCACCAATAGGGCTGTCCGTTTGTGGGTGGTACTCGGGTTATGCGACGCGCCGTCTGCATCACAGACACACAACCCGTGCTCGCACGTGCGACCCCTGCACCGCCGTGCGATTGTCCATGATCTTCCCGTCTCATCCCGTCTGGCCCTGCACATCAAGCGCCTCGCTTCTGCCAGCCAGAGCGGTGCGTCGCCGCAGTTCAGCATTCGCGAGCCCTTAGTCAAGATCGGGCACACGCAGCACCAGAAAACGTGTCCGCTCCCGTCGGTATGTGCCTGAAGTCAGGTTGCCATTGTCCGCGTAGCGATCAAAGTCAGTCCACAGCGCCAGCGGCGGTGGATTCATCACGATGGAAACGTTGGGTCCGATGACAGCCCAGTCACTCACGTTCCCACCCGACACATTCACACGATTGTTCCAGTCCCAGTTCCCCCCCAGCGGCGACAGTTCAGTAAAGATCGACGTATCGATGTATGGTCGGAATCCCGGGTGTGATGTGTTGCTGAGGTAGTCAGGCGGATACCGCCCGTTCTCCACGCGGTAGTACTCTGCGGCTCGTGCTATCGCGTTAAACGTCGTGGCCGTGTTGGCAAATCGACTTGTCTGCATCGAACGACCCATGCGCGGCGCAGCGATCGCGACGATGATCGCAATCACCCCCATCACGATCGCCAACTCGAGCATGGTGAAGCCGCGTCGCAACATATGTGTTCCCGCTGAACGGCGAACACCAGCGAGATCGACGATCCACCCCAGGCATGTGACACTTTCAGGTGAATCAGTCGGTTATGCGACCTGTTCTGCGCCACCTGATCGGGAGGGTCATGTCCCCATAATCATCTCGCGGTCGAAAGTGGCTTGGGCTCACTTGCGCTGCTCGCGGGCGTCGTCCGCACATCCTCGCGCCGTCCAGTGGGGTAGGGCACGCGTCCGTGGTACATGCTGGTGATCGTCCGCGACACGCTCTGCACGATCAGGTGCAGTTCCTTCAGCGTCAGTTCGCAGTCATCAAACTGCCCATCGTGCAGCCGCTTGTTCGCGATCTCCTGCACCAGCGACTCAATCTTCGCCGGACTCGGTTCACTCATCGTCCGGCACGCGCTCTCGCACGCGTCTGCGATCATCAATATCGCCACCTCGCGAATCCTGGGCTTGGGACCTGGATAGCGATACGCGAACTCATCGGGCATGAGCGTTTCGCCCGGTTCATCATCCTCGCGCGCCAGAGCCTCAAGGGCCTGTCGCTTCGCGCGGTGGTAGAAGTACTCGACAAGCGTCGTGCCGTGGTGCGCCTCGATGAAGTGAATCAGCTTGCCCGGCAGCTTGAACTCCCGCGCCAGCTCCGCGCCGTCCTTCACGTGCCCGACCACCAGCAGCAGGCTCATCGCCGGGCTCAGTTTGTCGTGCTTGTTCACGCCCAGTTGCTGGTTCTCGACAAAGTACTCGGGCTTGTTCATCTTGCCCACGTCGTGATACAAGCACCCCACATACGCCAGCAGGCTGTCAGCGCCAATAGCCTCCGCCGCCGCCTCCGCAATCGTCGCCACATTCAGCGAGTGCGTATACGTGCCGGGCGCACGCAGTTGCAGTTCCCGCAGCAGTGGCTGCTTGGGGTCGCGCAGTTCCGTCAGCGTCAGTCCCGTTGTCACGCTGAACAGCCGTTCAATCAGCGGCAGCATGAAGTACGTCAGACCGCCCACCACCAGTGCGCCCGCCGAAATCAGCCCCGCGTCAATCGCCAGTTCGCGCAGCACTCGCAGCGGCTGCACATCCACGGGCCGTCCGATCACGCCAAACACGAACACCGCGGAGATCAGACCCACGCTTGCCGCGATCGTCGTTCGCACCAGGCTCTTGCGGTCGCGGACCTCACGCAGCGACGCCGCCACGCATGCCACACCCGTCACGCACATCGCCAGCGTCGCCACCGACGCGCTCAGCGCCACGCATGTCAGCAGCCCGTGCAAAAGGCCGAAGGCCAGCGCCGTGCGCCGGTCGTAGCCAATGCAGAAAAGCATCGCCACCAGCAGTGTGGGCAGCACCGTAAAGGGCAGAATGAACGCCGGCGCAGCCGCCGCGCCGAAACAACTGATCGCCAGCGCGGTCAAGATCAGTGTCGCCGCTCCCAGCACCCGCATGGCGTTGCGCCGGATGCGCGGCGCAAACAGCAGCGCGTATCCCGCCATCGCCGCAGCGATGCTGGCCACCGCCAGCGTCCGACTCGTGCCATCCAGCATCCGCGCCAGCCACGGGCGCTCTTTCGCGAATGTCACCAGTTCCGTCGCGTACAGATCGCGCTGTTCACCATCCAGCACATCCCCGCGACGGAAGATCACTTCGCCCCGCGGAATCCGGATCATCACCGCCTGCACAGCCTCCGCCGCCTCTGTCTGCATCATGGACGTGGCATTGGCGTCATATGTGTACGTCGGCTTCTCAACAGCCTTCAGCCGGCTCACAACCACCTGCCGCGCAGGCTGCGTGAATCCCGCCTCCCGCGCCACCGTGTCCATGCTCCGTTCAAGCATCGCGACGTTCGACACGTTCACCAGATCGCTGCGCAGCACCTCATACGTGCCGCCACCCATGCGCGACACCGGCTGCGGTCCGAACGAAAGGTCCGCCGCCACGCTCACCAGTCGAATCGTCGTGTGTGTTCCCTCTTGCTGGCTCCGCTGAAACGTCTGCGTGTCCACCACGGGTCGCAGTCGCAGTTGATACGCCAGTTCCGCCGTGTTGCGAGCCCACCGGTCCAGTTCCGCCTGCTGCTCGAATCGCTCAACCAGATAGTTCAGCATCTCAAGCGTCAGGCCGAACTGCGTCACGATCAGCGGATCAACATCCTCCAGCGTCTTCGCGCTCGCGATCGTCGCCGGAAAAGTCTGCACCGAAGCGACCAGTTGCTCCAGTGCCGCGTCGTCAGCCACATACACCCGCGGCACATTCTGTCGCGCCCGGTCCCGCTGTAGCCGCGTCTGTGCTTCGTCCTTGATGACCACCTGCTCCACGCGCACCAGCCGCGTCGTGTCCATCACCCGCCCGATCTCGACCATCGGCTGATGCCGCGTCCAGATCGCCAGCCACGACGCCGCCGCGATGAACAGCCCCACGATGATCAGCCCCAGACCGATGCTCGGCTGCGTCAACGCCTCCAGCACGCGCCACAGACCCGGAATCCCCAGCGCCTGCTGGTTCAGCGCACGCTTGCGCGCATGAACACTTCGCGCCAGCGCTTCGGTTCTGCTCGTCAATCTGGAATCATCTCTGCTCATACGGGCGCCGCGCGTGCTCCACGTCCGCGGCTGATCAGTCCTTTGGGTCTTCCTTTACTATCGGGTCTTCCCCGCTCGCTGATGCCTCTTTCCCCGGCTCTTGCACCTCCGGCCGCGGCTCGCCCGTGCGATCCCGACGCCCATCCGTCATCCGTGCGCCCATGCGCATGCCTCGCAGGCCCGACCTGCCGTTATCACCATCGTCATACGCGCGGATAATGCGCTTCACCAGCTCATGCCGCACCACGTCCTGCTGCTCAAAGCCCACAAACGCGACTCCGTCCACGCGCGCCAGCCGCCTCGCTGCATCAATCAGCCCACTCTCCATGTTCTCAGGCAGATCGTTCTGCGACGGGTCCCCCGTCACGATCATCTTGCTCCCCTGCCCCATGCGCGTCAGGAACATCTGCATCTGCCCGCGCGTGCTGTTTTGCGCTTCATCCAGAATCACCACGCTGTGGTTCAGCGTCCGCCCGCGCATAAACGCCAGCGGCACAACTTCCACCACGTCATTCTCCATGAACCTGCGCACTGTCGCGAAGTCCATCATGTCATTCAACGCATCAAACAAAGGCCGCAGATACGGGTTCACCTTGTCGCGCAGGTCACCAGGCAAAAAGCCCAGCCGTTCACCCGCTTCCACCGCAGGCCGCGTCAGCACCACGCGCTTCACACGCCCCGCCCGCAGCAGGTGTACCGCCGCCGCCACCGCCAGATACGTCTTGCCCGTACCCGCCGGCCCAAGCCCAAACACCAAATCGTTCTCACGAATCGCCCGCAAATATGCCAACTGATTGGGCGTGCGAGGCCGCACGGGCTTGCCCCCCACATACACATTCAGCCGCTGCTCCCACTCATCAAGGTCTTCTTCTTCCGTGGTTGCAGTATCCGTGCCGAACTGCGCCTCGCCCGATTCCCTGGGCGCCGCCTTCCACCCCTTGCGAGCCTTGGCCGCCTCCGCCGTCTGCTCCGCGATCAAATCCAGCACCGCCTGCCGACTCAGCGGATTGTCGTTCTCCGCCGCGTCAATCAGCGTCTCGAGCACCCGCCGCGCCGCACCCACCGCATGATTCGCCCCGCTCAACACCACCCGGCTGTCGCGCGCCAACACTTGCACGCCCAGCGCGTCACGCAGCAACTTCAGATTGCGATCAGACGACCCGACTACCGCCACGCGGTCCGGGCCAGAAGGGACTTTGACTGTGACTTCCAACAAGCTTCTCCAGAGTGCCCCGCAAGCCAGTCCGCCACACCACCCACGCGCGAGCAGCGATTCTAAGTCGGTTGGACGCATGAACCGCCCCTCGGTTGCTTGGATTTTGCTAGGGTTTTCATGCCTCCTCTCCGGCTGCTCCGGCCCCGGCTGGGCCCAGCTCGGCGGCCCCAGTACAAGCACCACCGTCCAAGCAATCGGCGACTGGAACGACCTCGACGCCGCCCTCGAACTCGCCGCCCCCTCCGTCGAGCTCGCCCTCGAACACGCCGAGCCCCCCTCCGAATTCCGCGGCCGCACCCAGCGCGTCTGGACCCTCCGCGGCATCCGCGACGAAACCGCCACCGTCACCGCAACGGCGGGCGAGTCCGGCGACGACCGCTCCCTCCAGCGCGCCGGCACCATCCCCATCACCCTCTCCGCGTCGATCGGCAACCTGGGAGATTCCACCCGCGAGCGCACCCTCCTCAACACCATGAAGCAACGCCTCGGCAAACTCGCAGGCGTCGACTTCGCCCCGCTGCGGTAACCACGATGCGATAAGTCCCATGTGACCTATCCGTCCCATGAATTTCAGGCCTTGTTTTTTTCCAGCCAAGTGAATCAGTTGCATCGCCTTGGCGCAACCTCTGCCGAACACACCCCCCGTCCGAAAAATTCTTCGCTCCTCGCTCAACGCCCCCCATCCCAAGCCCGATAGCCCTTATGTCGGCGTGCGTGCCGTCACTCGAACGTCTCTCGGAGCTTGGTCATGATGCGGATCAACAACAACGACTCCTCGAACGAAACCGCCGCTCACATCTTCGATGACGGCGGCGTGAGCGAACCCTCCACCGCAAACTTCACCACCGACCCGGCGCCGCGCGTCACACGCCAAGTCGCCAGCGACAACGCCCAGCTCAAGCTTCAGCACGAACGCCGCAAAGTGCCGCGTCGCGAGATCAAGGGCGGCGCAATGGCCGTCTTCTCCTCAGGCCGCGGCGCAGGCACGCTGGCACGCGTCGAACTGCTCGACGCCAGTTGGACCGGCCTGGGCGTCGTGAGCCCCATGGAAGTCGAGCCCGGCACCGCCGTAAGCGTCATCCCCGAACACGCCATGAGCCCCCGCCAGATCGGCATCGTCGTTCGCTGCGAGAAGTTCAATGACGGCTGGCGTCTGGGCCTCCAGTGCCGCACGCAAAAGGCAGTTGCCTAAGAACGCGATCTTCCATCTCACACAGCGTGCGTAATCTGCACGTATGCCCGCAAGGCCAGCCCTCGTCGTCACATCGATCGCGGGCGACACCAACCCCATCCTGCAGCAACTCGCCCGTGGAGCCCACGCCGCCGGCTGGCGTTCTCTCATCATCGGTGACACCAAGTCCCCCGCGACCTTCTCGCTCCCACACTGCGAGTTCCTCAGCGTCGCCGATCAACTCGCGTGGAGCGACTCACACAGCCTCACCTACGCGTCGCTCTGCCCCACGAAGCACTACGCACGCAAGAACATCGGCTACCTCGAAGCCATCCGCGCTGGCGCGCCTTTCATCGTCGAAACCGACGACGACAACCAGCCCATCGAGTTCGCGCCCGCTCGCGATCACAACCAGCATTCCGCAACCTTCTTCGCCCCGCGATCCCTGCTTCGCTCCGCGAAAGTGCTTCGCGATCATGGCTGGCTCAACGTCTATCGCTACTGGAGCGCAACCGACATCTGGCCGCGTGGCTTTCCACTCGAGCACATCCAGCAAAGCGTCCCCAGTCTCGCCGACACGCCCGCGCAGCTCGTTGCGTGTCCCATTCAACAAGGCCTCGCCGACGAAAACCCTGACGTCGATGCCATCTATCGCCTCACGCGATCACTCCCCGTCTACTTCGCAGCACACCCCGACATCGCCCTCGCCCACGGCACCTGGTGCCCCTTCAACAGCCAGAACACAACGTTCTTCCCGCAGGCCTTCCCACTTCTCTATCTCCCCGCGCTCTGCAGCTTCCGCATGACCGACATCTGGCGAAGCTTCATCGCCCAGCGCATCTGCCACGCCAACGGCTGGCCCATCCTCTTCCACAACGCCACCGTGCGCCAACTCCGCAACGACCACAACCTCATGCGCGCAACTCCAAAATCTGCGCCGCGCTCCAAGCACTCACGCTCCAACCCGGCGAGCAGCACACGCTCGCCAACCTCCGCACCTGCTACACCCAACTAATCGCCCATGGCTTCTTCCCGCGCGAAGAGCTCGCGCTGCTCGACGCATGGCTGCACGATCTCTCTCGCGTACGCGGCGAAAGCACAAGCCCGTTGATCGAAGTCAAAGCACCCGCGCACCAAGCCACACTGCCGCGCTGACGGCAACGCAGACGCCCCGACTACTATGCCCCACAAGCAATGTGGCATACCTCTGCGCGCCGCCAACCAGCCGCGCACCGCCACAACGCTCCAGCGCCTGCACCCTAGCAGGCGCGTCACGTGAGAATCCCAAGTGAGTGCCGTCACCGCCGCCCACCCGGCGTCCATCCTCGAAGGAAAACCGCCGCCACGCGCAGCCACACTCCGCGTGTCCCTCTGTCTGCTCGTCTGGAACGAACTGCAAGGCTGCAAGCTCGACATCCCAGGCCTGCCGCTCGACCAGTTCGACGAGGTCTACGCCGTCGACGGCGGCAGCACCGACGGCACCATCGAATACCTCCAAAGCCGCGGCATCACCGTGTACGCTCAGCGCAACCGCGGCTACAACGCCGCCATCATCCAATGCTTCGAACACTGTACGACCGACGCTGTCGTGCTCTACCACCCCAAAGGCAGCATCGAGCCCATCGAAGTGCTGCGCTGCAAACAAACACTCGCAAACGGCAGCGACCTCGCCATCGCCAGCCGCATGATCCAAGGCGGCCGCAACGAAGAAGACGCCAAACTGCTCCGCCCCCGCAAGTGGTTCGTCCAAACCCTCGCCTTGCTCGCAGCCGCACTCTGGAAGCGCAGCACATTCCCGCAGCCCATCGTCTGGGACGTCCTCCACGGCTTCCGCGGCATGCGCCGCGACAACTTTTTCGCCATCGACCCGCTCCCGACCGGCGTCTCGCTCGATCTCGAAATGGTCGTCCGCAGCTACCGCAAGGGCTTCCGCATCACCGAGTTCCCCAGCATCGAAAAGCCCCGCCCCCACGGCGCCACCCACTTCGCCGCATGGCCCACCGGCAAGAAGCTGCTTCGCTACGTCCTGCAGGAACTCCGCCGCCCGGCGTGATCACGCCGCGCTTCACTTCTCCTGCTCTTCCTCATCCTCCCCGCCCCAATCACTGTAATCCCACCCGATCAACTCCTGATCCACGCCACCCCACGGATCGCTGCCGTGCCGGCGTTTCTCAAACGCATTTGCCAAATCCTGTTCATTCTCAATGCCCGTCTCATACGCGTTGCGCTGATTGTCATCCAGCATCGCCACGATCTGCTTGATCAGATCCTTCCGCACCCGCGCATCCTTCTTCTGTCGTTCCAGGCCTTCAGGCGTCTGCATGCGCTGCCATGCGGGCTGGTCATCCTTCTTGCCCGCAATCGTGTCTTCGTCTTTCTGCTTCAGGTCTTCAATCGCAAACTGCAGCAGCTTTGCGTCCGCCTCTTTCACCGCCGCGTTCACCTGCTCACGCTGCTGGTCCGTCAGGCTGCGCAGCTTCAGCACCGCCTTCACCTGCGGCAGTCGCTTGCTGGGCTGCCATTGCCACGTGTGCTCCGCTCGCAGTCGCTGCCGCATGAAGCGATCATGCGCCTCGCCCTTGAGCACTTCCGCCACCTGCCGCGCGAAGCGCACGTGCGTCTGCCGCATCTTCTCGATGCGATCCTTGATCGTCTCCGCATCGCTCTTGCTCAGGCCTTCTTCATTCGCCTGCCACATGCCCCACTCCGTGCCCAAGACCGGCTTGGCCGCCACGCGATATTCCTTGATCAGCGTGTCCATGCTGGTCGCATACTGCTCAAGCAGCAAGTCCAGTGATGTCATATCAGCCGCCGTCAACTTGCTCGCCCGCAGAATACCGACAAGATCGGGCACGCCCGATTCCTCACCGCCCCACATATAGCTCATCGCTTCGCCTTCCGCGGCGCTGTGCTGCTGCATGGCGTACTGCACCTGCTGCTGCACCTGCATCACCCCGCGCAGCAGCAGCCGCCGCCGCGACCGCTCAAACTTGGGCCACCCTTCATTCGCCTGCTCCGGCTCCAGCAGCGTCTTGAGGTCGTTCATCACCGACTTCTCAAGGTCGATCACTTCCGTCTTCCGCTCTTCCACCTTCTTCTGCCATTCCTCCATCATCTTCGCCTGATCCGCGACATCCTCCAGCGCCTCCCAGTCATCCATCGACCGATACGCCCGCAGCGTGATCGTCCGCGCCCGCGCCATCCCCGACCGCATCAGTTCCAGCGCGGCGTCCTTCTGTTCCTGCGTCAGCTTCGTCGCGTCCGTCAGGTTCTCCAAATCTTCAATCGTGAACAGACTGCTCCCCAGCGACACCTCATTCGCCACCGTCTCCTGCCCGCGAGCCGCCCCCGCGAACGCCACCACGCTCACCGCCGCCACCCAGCCCAGTCGCGCAAGACCATTTCCATACAGCATGTTTCACCCTTTCCCGTTGTACCCGTCCTGTGCCCTTCTGCAGGCACCCACAGCCTACCACACACAAGACCCCGCCGCAACCCCGCCGTCCGGCCTTCCCCACGCTCTTCCCACCTCCTGTATACTGCCCCCATGGCCAGCATCTGCTTCTACTTCGAGGTCCACCAGCCCCACCGCCTGCGTCGCTACAGCGTCTTTGACCAAGACCCCTTCTACTTCGACGACACCAAGAACGGCGAGATCTGCAAAAAGGTCGCCGACAAGTGCTACCGCCCCGCCACGCGCCTCATCTTGGACCTCGTGAAGCGCCACAAGGGCAACTTCCGCGTCAGTTACGCCATCACCGGCACCGTCCTCGACCAGCTCGAGCGCTGGGCCCCCGATGTCATCGCGACCTTCCAGGAACTCGCGAAGACCGGCTGCTGCGAATTCGTGGGCGAGACCTACTTTCACTCGCTCAGCGCTCTCTACTCGCGCGTCGAGTTTGACGAGCAGGTGCAGATGCACACCAACAAAATCCAAGAGCTCTTCGGCCAGACGCCCCGCGTCTTCCGCAACACCGAGCTCATCTACAACAACGACCTCGCCTGGCACGTCAGCAACATGACCGACAAAGACGGCAACCGCCGCTTCAAGGGCATGCTCTGCGAAGGCGTCGACCGCCACCTGGGCTTCCGCAAACCAACCTACGTCTACGCCCCGCCGGGCAAACCCATCGGGCGCGACAGCAAGCCCTTCGGCGTGCTCCTCAAGAACTACCGCCTCAGCGACGACATCGCCTTCCGCTTCAGCAACCGCGGCTGGGCCGAATGGCCCCTCAGCGCCGAAAAGTTCGCCCAGTGGGTCAACCAGATCAACGGCGACGGCTACCTCTGCAATCTCTTCATGGACTACGAAACCTTCGGCGAACACCAGTGGGCCGACACCGGCATCTTCGAGTTCCTCGCCGCCTTGCCCGAGAAGGTCTTCGACGTCGCCAAGAAAGCTAACGGCGAAACCGAAAACCACTTCATCACCCCCAGCATGGCCTTCGACCAGTTCCAACCCGTGGGCGAGTACGACGTCCACGACTACATCAGTTGGGCCGACACCGAGCGCGACCTCAGCGCCTGGCGCGACAACGCCATGCAGCACAACGCCCTCAACGAAACCTTCGCCCTCGAGAAGTCCGTCAAAGACGCCTACCAAAAAGCCATGATCGCCGGCGACCAAAAGCAACGCCACGACGCCTGGCACCTGCTCAACGACTGGCGCAAACTCACCACCAGCGACCACTTCTACTACATGTGCACCAAGTACTTCGCCGACGGCGACGTCCACAAGTACTTCAGCCCCTACGACAGCCCCTACGACGCCTACATCAACTTCATGAACGTCCTCGACAATCTCCGCACCAGGCTCGATGTCGCCACCGAACCCGCCGCCGCGAAGCGCTAAGGCAGGTTCACCGCGGAGCCCGCAGAGAACGCGGAGTGAACACAGGGCTTTACCACAAAGATCCAAAGAGCACAAAGAAAGGCAGGAGTTGTGACGGGTTCAAAGCCCACCGCAACTCCTGCCTTTCAGTTTTCACCACCGACTTTTCTGACTTGAACCCTGACTTCTTTGCCTTCATCTCCGCGCTCTCCGCGAGCTCCGCGGTGAACGCCTTTGCCTTGCTTTGTGCTCTTCGTGTCTTTGTGGTGAATCCCCGCCTTTACGGACAGTTCCCGCCCGCCAGCACATTGAAGAAGTCCGTCACGTCCTGATCCTCGGGGAAGACCCCGTTGTTGTTGAAGTCGATGTCGTTGCACTCGGCACAAGTCCCGCCTGCAAGGACCGCGAGGTAGTCAACGACGTCCTGATCTTCAGGGAAGACGCCGTTCTGATTGAAGTCGATGGTGTCGCAAAGCGTCGTGATGACGGTGAGGCGGACGAGGCCCGGGAAGTAGGAGACGTTGAACGTCACGCCGGACGGGACGTTGTAGTTGATCGTGCCGAACGTTCCTTGCGAGGGGTTGAGCACGAAGGTGTTGACGATGGTGTACTCATCGCCCACCGTCGGTACGAAGCCGGGGGCGAGGCTGACGTTGAGAATTGCGCTGTTGAGCTGGAACTGACCGCTCACGGTCACGCGATCGGTGTCGGCGGGCGTGCCGGGCCGGGCGTCCAGCTCGATGTTGACTTGGGTGGTGGGGCTGAGCGTCAGCGTGCCCGCCAAGGTCAGCGTGCCGCCTTCGTCGCCGGGATCACCGGGCGAGATGACGTGCGGCGCCAAGGCGAGGTTGAGGTTTGCGGCGGTCAACTGGCCCAATCCGCTGATGGTGCCGCCTTGCCAAATCGCTCCTGCGAGCGAAGCGGTCGCATCTTTCCGCACGCGGAAGGTGGCGCCGGGGTTTTGCACAAACGTGAACGAGCCAGTCCGCGAGAACGAACCTGCCTCGACATCCCACAGCCCGTTGTTGATGCACGGCACAGTCGCAATGGTTGCGGCTCCAGCGCCGATCTTTCGGAATGTGCCGTTGTTGGTGACGCTGTTGCTGCTAGAGCCAAAGCGGCCCCAGCTCTGGCTGCCGAACGTCAGCAGGCCGTTATTGGTGACCGCAACGGTTGAGAGAGAGGTTCCGGCGTTTGTGTTGTCTTCGAGCCAATCGCCGTCATTGACGATTGCTCCGCCTGAAATGAACTTGGTCACGGCGGAGGTGTTCCGCACGCGCGTGTTGGGTCCCCACGTCAGCGTGTTGCCGTTCAGGTTCGTTGACGGGGTCAGAAACGTGGTCTCGGCGGGGCCCATGTTCAGCGTCGTGTTGGCGAGCAGCGACATGCCGTTGATGAGCACGCTGCCGTTGTTGGTCCCTTCAATATCACCAGAAGCCGGGCCGTTCAGCGTGAGTGACGCGCCCGACGAGACGTTCGTGACCGACGACGCCGACGCGGTGAAGCTGCCGCCGCTCAGCGTGAGCCCGCCCGCGAGGACATTCAGTGTCCCGTTGTGTGTGACGGCGATGCTGGTGACGGTGCTGGCGATGGGGGTGGTCTTGTTCCATACGCCGTTGTTCACGAAGGTGTTGGTGCTTGCGCCAAAGCGCGCCCAGCTTTGTCCGGCCATTGTCCATGAGCCGTTGTTGGTGATGTTCGCCGTGCTGAGGCTGGTCAGGAAGCCGCCCGTGTCGTCGGTCCAGTCGCCGTTGTTGATAATGTTCACGCCGAACAGGCTGCGATTCGCGCCGCCGGTTGCCACGACATCCGTCATCGCGCCCACCGTCACCGTCTGACCGGAGGCAGACAGGTTGCCGCCGGTCCACCGCAGGGCATTGCCGCTCATGTTCCAGGCCGTGTTGTCCGTGAGCGTGATGGTGTTGAGCAAGACAGTGCCGCTATTGGCCCCGGCGAGCGTTCCGGCGATGGAACTGCTGCTGAGGGACAACGTGCCGCCCGTGCCCACGTTGGTTGTCGAAGATGGCCCGAAGACGTTGTTGTTGTTTGCGAGCGTCAGCGTGCCTGAGGGAACTTGAATCAGTCCGTTGCTAGTCAAAGGAATGTTGTTGATGGTCGATGGGCCGGTGCTGCGGAGCGTCCCGTTGTTGGTGTAGGTGTTGCCCGAACTTCCGAAGCGAGCGAGCGTTTGTCCCACCAGTTCATGCGTGCCGTTGTTGGTCATGTTGACGGTGCTGTAGCTGGTCACCTGTCCGCCCGTGTTCTCCACCATCACGCCGTTGTTCACAATCGTTGTGCTGCTGAACGAGCGCGTCGTTGGTCCCGTTACCTCAAGGGTTGCGCCGGGCGCGATGGTCACCGTATTGCCGTTCCCGTTCCAACTCCCGCCCGTCCAAAGCACCGGATTACCGCCCATGGCAATGGTGAAGTCCAAAATCTGGCTGGGCGCGACCAAGCTGATGCCCCCGGCGTTGGTTCCCGTCATCACGCCCGACAGTCGCGGCTCGGAGATAACCAGATTTGCTCCGGCGAGGATCGTGGTCGTCGAGCTGGGGGCGAAGCTGAGCCCGAGCGCGTTCTGCGCCAGCGTCAGCGTGCCGCCTTCCACGCGCATCGTGCCCGCGTTGGCGATGCCGATGCTGGAGATCGTCGCGGTCGCCGGGCCAAGCTTGCGGAAGGTGCCGGCGTTGTTGAACGTGTTGTTCGAACTGCCCAGCCGCGACCAGTTGTTGTTCGTGATTGTCCAGTCCGCACCGGCGTCGTTGGCCAGTCCCGCCGTACTCAGCACCGTCGTCGAGCCGCCCGTGTCCTCGCTCCACGCGCCGCCGTTGGAGATCGTGCCCGTCATGGTGCGACCGACATTGCCTGTGACCTGCGTCGTGCCGCTCAGCGTCGTCGGCAGCGTCACAGTCAGGTTTCCCGCCGTCCACGTGAGCGCGGTGTTGGAGTCGGTCAGGATGTTCTGCACGCTCGCCCCGGCGTTCATCGTCACCGTGGCCCCGCGAATATCCGCCGTGTCCGCCGCACCAGGCGCAGCGAGCGCGGCCCCGCAGCTTGTCTGCCCCCAGTTGTTAAAGGTCTGCGTGCCGCTGGGGACGCAGGCCGCGCCGGTGCAGTTGCCGGTCCAGTTGGGCGATGCGCACTGCTGGGTAAACACAAAAACCGCCGCTCCCGCGCTGGTGGCGTGTCCCGCCGCCAAGACCAACGCCGCCACGCCTCGCATCGTGTTCAACTGCTTCACGCGCATCGCCATGTCCCTCTCCTTGTGCTTGACATTGACCCTCTACCGCCCCGCAACATCGCGCGGCGCGCCCGCAGAGCCGGGCATGCTGCCAACATCTAGTCACGCCGAGAAGCCCCGCTGACACAAAGTGCCCGAAAAACCTTCCGCCGCTCGCCCATCAGCCCCCCACCTGCCCGCGCTCGCGGGATCAACGGACGAAAACAGTTTCACCGCGGAGGACGCGGAGAACGCGGAGCCAAGAAAGAGATTCACCACAAAGACGCAAAGAGCGCAAAGAAGAAGGTAAAATATGGGGTGGCGCGGGGGAAGAGCAAATGGCCAAATGGTCAAATTGCCAAATGGCCAAAGAAAGACAGACGCGCGGGAATCACCCGCGCGCCTGTTCAATTGCCTCTATTTGGCCATTTGGCAATTTGACCATTTGGCCATTTAGGGACACGCCCCCCCCGCCAGCACATTGAAGAAGTCCACCACATCCTGATCTTCAGGAAACACACCGTTGTTGTTGAAGTCAATGTCATTGCACGCGGCACACTCGCCACCCGCCAAGACATCAAAAAAATCAACCGTGTCCTGATCCTCCGGAAACACGCCGTTGTTGTTGAAATCGATGCTGTCGCAACCCGCGCCCGGGGCCGCGTAGCCCAGCACACTGGTGATGCTGTATCCCGGCGGCAGGTTCCACACGATCGTCGAAGCGACATCCGCCGCGCTGCCCTGCAGGTCGTAGCCGAAAGCAACGTCAAAGGGCGTGCCCACGACGCGCGTGAAGGGCGTTGTCAGCGTTTCGTTGATCGCCAGCGTCACCGGCGCGGGGCCGTGGTTCGTAAACGGAATCGATCGCGACCGCTGGCCGCCCGCCACGGGGTTCACGCGAAACTGCTCGGTCGCGGCGTTGGGGTTCCACGTGCCAATCTCCAGACTGATGGAGCTGCCGCCCACCGCCGCCGTCGCGTTCGCGAGCGGCACGCGCAGTTCGCCCACGGTCGTCATCGTCACGCTGATATTCACGCTCTGGCCCGCGCTGCCCGCAGGACCGGTGATGGTGTAGGTGTCCACAAAGCTGTTGCGCAGGAAAATGTTGTCGATGAAGTTGCGCGTGTACCGCGCCCGCAGGCTCGTCGCCGTCGAGGCCGCCTCGGCGGTGATGAACTGTCCCAGCGCCAGTCGAACCGGATCCATCACGTAATTCGGGCTGGGCGACGGCATCGCCGCGACAAAGCCAATCTTGTCATCAACGCAGGTACACGGCGCAATGCTGTTGGCCGACAACTCAATCCACTGCCGCGTGCCCAGCGGCATCCCGTTCTGCCCAAACGCCGCCGCCGCCGCCACCCCCAGCGCAGTCAGCACGCCCACACGACGCACGCCCCGGTCCGGCCTCAGAACGACATGTTGCACCGTCTTCATGCCAGCGACTAGCCCGCCAGGGCGCGCCTACCGGACACGACTTGGCGGAATTTCCGTCGCAACGCCAAGGAAGAAGTTCAACACAGAGCTCACCGAGGGCACAGAGACAAGACCGAGTCTCACCACAAAGACACAAAGAGCACAAAGAAAGGCAGGCGTTGCGGTGGGGTGTGAAACCCGCCACAACTCCTGCCTTTCTGTCTTTAACCCCTGCATTTCTGTCTTGAGTCTCTACCTCTTCTCTGTGTCCTCTGTGACCTCCGTGTTCAACGCCTTCGCCTTTCTTTGTGCCCTTCGTGTCTTTGTGGTGAATCCCCGTCTTTACGGACACGTCCCCCCCGCCAGCACCGTGAAGAAGTCAATCACGTCCTGCTCTTCCGGAAAGACATCGTTGTTGTTGAAGTCGATGTCATCGCAGCCCGGCTGGCCCTGCACGGTCACGCTCGTCTGATACGTGATCGTCTGGCAGGCAGTCCGCAGGCGCAACTCGTACGCGCCGCTGTCGCCCGGCTGCGCGTTGTCGATCGTCAGCGTGATGGGCTGGGTCGACGTGATCACACCCGTCGCGCCACTCACCACGCCGCCGGGAGAAGCCGCGCCCACCACGCGCAGCCATTGGTACGAGATACCACCCGTCACCGATTCCGCCAAGCCCGTCCAAGGCATCGCCGTCAGCGTGACCGTCTGCCCGGTGCTCACAGTGACGGGCTGCAGTGACTCGACGCCAACCACAGGTGCCAGGCCGGTTTCATACAACGCCACATTCGCCGCCGAACCCGGCGCCACTGAATTCGCGCTAAAGCTACCCACCAACGCCAGCCGCCCATTGTTCAAGACGGACATGCTGAAGACTTCGTAGGCGAAGTTGAGGTCTGTAAGAGTACCGCTCAACCCCAGTTCCCTCGTCGTGCCATCCGGCAAGAGGCCCATCAGTCGCGACGGCAGGGTGCTAGCACTGACGGTCCGGTTCTCTTGGAAGACGATCATGCCGCCCGGCAGAGCCGCCATGTCGTTGAAAGCGACTGAAGTGTCAGTGGAGCGATACACGGTCGACCAAGCCCCGTCGTACTTGCGGATCGTGGCCCGGACCACCCCGTCGACGGTTGTTGTCCCGCACACATATACATAGCCGTTGGCGACGAGCAGCGGATCCTGCATCGTCAATTGGTCCAAGGATCCCTGCAAAACGGAGTTCAGTCCCAGTCCGGGCAGTTGCGTCCATGTCGCACCGCGCACGAACATGCTGGGAGGCACAGCCTCTCCGGATGGGCCGACACGCTCGGCCGTCAGAAACATCAAGCGGCCTTCAGGCGTGAAGTCCAGTGACACTACGCGGCCGTTGTCGGGCACGTCAGTGGGTGTCGCCTCCACACTCCATGCGTTGCCTGTCCATCGCGCAATCACGGCGGGCGATCCCGCGGAGCCGTCGGCGTTGCGTAGTGCGAGGATGTTGCCACCCACGTACAACTCACCGGTCTGAGGATGAACTGCCAGCACCGCGCCGAAAGGGCCGAATGATGCTGTAGGGGTTCTCGGTACGAAGCCGTTGCCCAGCGGCTGCCACTGCGTGCCGTCCCACATCAAGACGTGGTAGTCGCGGAATCCCCCTGGCACCAGATCGAATCGTGCCGGCATCACCACCACCACGTTGCCATTAGGCAGTACTTCAAGGTTCTGTACAGCTACGGGCGACGTTCCCTCCAAAGCTACGCCCAGATCAGGCCGTGTGCTGAGAGGTGTCCATCCGCTTGCCGTGCCGCGCAGCACCCATTGCCGCCGGACGCCCGAAAAGGAAAAAGCCGGGTCAGTGCCTGCCGTCACCACCACACTGCCATCGGGTGCACCTGCGACCACGCCCGGATACAACTGCGCGCCGTCGGGCAGGGTGGGCAGCGCAGGCAGCCCGCCCGTTCCCACAGAAAGGCCCGGTATCCCCGGCGTCAGCCATTGGCTGCACTGCGCCTGAGCCGTATCGCCCAACAGCAGGCCCACGCCCAGCACCAGCCACGCGGCGGCCTTGCTACCCACGCCCAACTTCCGCACACATTGCATCACCATCACACACCTCCACATCATGCTCATCATGCACACCATGCCGCCATGCATCGTGCGATGTCCTCGCAGGACCCGCCCGACACACCACCCGGCACCCATCTGACAGCGCACGCCGCGTGGCATCGGGATCACATCTGCGCACTTTCTCTCAAAAACCTGCTCCGCAAAATGACAAGTGCGGCGACCAGAGCCAACTCCAGTCGCCGCACCCGCCCTTTGTGTCAAAGTCTCTCGCCTTTACGGACACGTCCCCCCCGCCAGCACCGTGAAGAAGTCAATCACATCCTGCTCTTCGGGGAAGACGCCATTGTTGTTGAAGTCGATGTCATCGCAGCCGGGCTGGCCCTGCACGGTCACGCTCGTCTGATACGTGATCGTCTGGCAGGCAGTCCGCAGGCGCAACTCGTACGCGCCGCTGTCGCCGGGCTGCGCGTTGTCGATGGTCAGCGTGATGGGCCCGGTCGTCGTCAGCACACCGGCCGCGCCGCTCACGACGCCGCCGGGCGAGGCCGTCGCGACCCGCCGTGTCCATTCATAACTGATCCCGCCCGGCACCAGTTCGGCCAGGCCAGCCCAGGGCATCGCCGTCAGCGTCACGGTCTGTCCGGTGCTCACCGTGGCCCCGGGCACCGACTCGCCCACAATCGTGGGAGCCAACCCGGTTTCATACAGCGCCAGATTCGCAGCCGACCCCGGCGCCACAATATTGGCGTTGAACCGGCCCACCACCGCCAGCCGCCCGTTGTTCAGCAAGGACATGCTGTAAATGGTGTGTTCGACAGGAGGTTGAGTCGCGCTAAGCCCGCTGAGGCCCAACTCCACGGTCGTGCCGTCGGGCTGCAGGCCCAGCAGTTGCGCAGGCGCCTCAAGCGACCCTCTGTGGAAGTGATTGAAGACAATCGTCCCGTTCGGCAACGCCACCATGTCGTTGGATGGGTACCGGCGATCAGGACTGAGAAAGACCGTCGACCACGCGCCGTTGTACCGCCGGATCGTGGCCCGCGGATTGCCGCCCACATCTGACAGTCCCATGACATACAGATATCCATTGGCGACCAGCAGCGGGTCTTGCAGGGTCAACGGACTCAGCAGGCCCGAGTTCGTCGACGTCAACCCCAGCCCGGGCAATTCCGTCCAGGTCGCGTTGCGCACACGCACGGTGGGCTGGGTTTCGCTGATCGGGCCGAGGCCAAACTGGTGCATGACGACCATGCGTCCCTCAGGGTTGAAGTCCAGCGCGACCAAGCGGGTCGGGGGGAAGTCCGTGGGCACGGCTTCGACGCTCCATGCACTGCCGGTCCAGCGGGCAATCGCCGCGGGCGCGCCTTCCGTGCCGTCGGTGTTCCTCAATGCCCTGACGTTGCCCGCCACATAGATCTCGCCCGTCAAGGGGTGCACCGCCAGCACGATGCCGGCTCCTGAGTTACTCAAGAAGGTTGGCAAAAACCCCGCGCCCAACTCTTGCCACTGCGTGCCATTCCACATGATGACCGTGACGTCGCCTTGCGAAACCGAGTAGTAGGAGGTGACAACGTTGCCGTTGGGCAGCACGAGGAGGCCTTGAAGTCCCCGCCACCTTGTCGCTTCCACCGCCTTCAGATCAGGCCGCGTTGTGAGGAACGTCCATCCGTTCGCATCCCCGCGCAGCACCCACAGGGTGAAGTCGCCACCGTTTCCGGTATTGTTGGTCGCCGTCACCAACACGCTGCCATCGGGCGCGCTCTCCACCAGCACGGGATAGAGCGGCCCGCCAGCGGGCATGTTCGGATCAATGCCCGGCGGCAGGTTGGGCAGCGGCGGCAGCCCGCCCATGCCCGCCGTAAAGCCCGGGATGGCGGGCCCAAGCCAACCACTGCACTGTGCCTGAGCCGCATCACCAAAGAGCAGGCCCACGCCCACCGCCAGCCACGCGGCCGCCTTCACCCCGCACACACCCATCTTCCGCAGCAAGTTCAAGACCATCGCACACCTCCACATCACACGTGTCCAGTCACGGCAGCGTGCAAGGGGGTCGTCGCCCGACCCTACCTCTACACCACCCGTCACTGCCTTGACAGCGCAATCCACGTTGTGGAGGGATCACAAATACAAAGATTTTTCTCCGCAAGCACATCTTCGCAGAAAGAGTTCCGATATGGCTCCTGCTGCATCCAGCGCGGATACGTGCAGGGCCCAGAGATCATCAAGCTCGCCAAGCCAGCGATTCACCACAAAAACACAAAGAACACAAAGAGAAAGGCAGGCGTCGTGATTGGGTTTGTGCCCCATCGCAACGCCTGCCTTTCTGTCTTGAACCCCTGTATTCCTGTCTTGAACCCCTGACTTTCTGTCTTGAACACAGGCCTTCCTGACTTCAACTCTGCCTTCTTCTCTGTGCTCTCTGTGCCCTCTGTGTTAAATGTCTTCGCCTTCCTTCGTGTCCTTCGCATCTTCGCGTTGAACACTTCTCACAGCGCCTTGCTCAAGATCACACTCCGATAGTTCGTGTATGGCCACTGCCAGTGCTCCACGAACCGGTACCCCCGCCGCATATAGAAGTTCATGAGGTCCGTGTCGGGCTCCGCCATGCTCAGCCCCAGTTCCTTCGCCTTGTCTTCACGTGCGCGGCGTTCGACCGTGCCCAAGAGCATCTGGCCGATGCCGCAGCCTTGGTAGTCGGGATCAACCGCGAACTGGCTGAACCACGCCACATCAGACCGGTGAAACCACGCGGGCCCTTCGGCTTCTTCAATCTCGTGATAGAGAATGATGCCCACCAGCTTTTGCTGCGCGACAGGCAGCACGCCGTTCGCATCTTCGGGGTCAGGCACCGGAATGTGCTCAACCGCCACCCACGGCTCACCGCTGAACAGCCGCTGCTCAGTCTGCGCGTCAGTCTGCCGGCCCGCCAAGGGAGCCAGACCCATTGCCACCTGCTTCGCATACGCACGGTGCAGCAACTTGGTGATCTCGGGAATCGAATCCGTCGGGCTCAGCCGCCGCACGGTGATGTTCGGCGCATCCGCCCGCGGCAGTGCCTGTGGAGCCTGTGCCGGCTCTTTGCGTCCGTCAGATTGCGCCTTTTCGTGCGACATCGAAAGAAGTGTAGTCTGTGCTCGTGCCAATTCAGTGATCCTGTACATGCTGCCCAACCCCTCGCCGACCCGCGTGCCCGTCTCGCGTCGTCTCTGGCTCGCTCAACGCCACGCGCGAATGATGCTGTGTCGGCCTCTGTCCCAAACCAAAAACGCCGACACTTCTCATTCGCATAACTATACACGCGGTTTCATACCTATGCACTCGCCTCATCAGCCCCCCAAGCTCGCCGCCGCCCCGCTCTCCAGCTCCTGCAGCATCCAGCTCCGCGTGCGCTACAGCGAGTGCGACCCCATGGGCGTCGCGCACCACGCCAGCTACGCCCCATGGATGGAAATGGGCCGCACCGAACTCCTCCGCGCCAGCGGCGTCAGCTATGCCAAGCTCGAAACCGAAGGCGTCTTCCTCGTCATCGCCAAACTCGAGATCAACTACAAGCGCCCCATCCGCTACGACGACATCGTCGAAGTCCGCACCACCTGGAAAGGCGGCGGCCGCGTGAAAATCATCCACGACTACGAACTCTGGGTCATCGAACACGGCGGCCACGCCATGGGCAACATCGCCGCCACCGCCGCCAGCCCCGTCCCCATCCTCTGCGCCACCGCCAGCACGCTGCTTGCGTGCGTCGACGCCAAAGGCGCACTCCGCGCCCTCCCCGACTGGCTCGCAAGCGTGTGAGTTAGGAAAAGCGAACGAGCGAACGAGCGAACAAGCGAACGAGGGAATGGCACGGATGGCATCCCCGCCACGATGTTGCCAACAATCAAACTTCCCCCCACAAACCTCTCCGCGCCCTTCGCGATCTTCGCGTTCAAGAGCCCTTCCTACCAAGCCAAGTGTCGCGGCCGCTCCCCGTTCAAGACCGCCCACACATCCTTCACCACCCAGCTCATGTTCGCATGCGCCGTCGCGGTCGCCGCCGCCAGGTGCGGGCTCACATGCGCGTTGGGCAGTTGCAGCAGCGGATACGTCGGCCCAAACGGCTCAGGTTCATGCACATCAATCAGCGCCGTCGCCTTGTTGTTGTCTCGCAAGAACGCCGCCAGCGCAAACTCATCGACGATAAACCCGCGGCTCGTATTCACAAAGATCACCGTGGGCCGCATCTGCCGAAACACATGCGTGTTGATCAATCGATGGTTGCTCGCCCGCGTATCCACATGCACCGTCACGATGTCCGCCCAGTGCAGCAGATCCGTCATGGGCATCGGCTTGGCCCCATGCCGCCGCTCTTCCGCAATCTCCGCCACGTCGTAGTACGCCGTCTCCATCTCAAACCCGCGCGCCATCTTCGCCACGCGAGATCCAATCCGCCCCAGCCCCAAGATTCCCAGCCGCAGTTCGCACAGTTGGTTCGGCGCTTCCAGTTCCTTCCGCAGCGCATTCCACTCCGCCGCCGGAATCGACTTATCCAGAAACACCCGCGGCCGCACGCCGTCCATCAGCATCGCAAACACATACTCCGCCACCGCCGTGCTGTTGGCATCAGGCGTGTGGACAACCGCCACGCCGCGCCGCCGACATTCCTCCACATCAATCCGGTCCAGCCCCACCCCCGCGCGTCCCACCACCCGCAGCCGCGATGCCTTGTCCAGCAGTTCCGCGTTCACGCGCGTGTACGTACGCACAATCAGCGCATCCGCCTTCACCAGCAGAGCCTCAAACTCCTCCGTCTGCGTGAAGTGACACGCCACCACGTCGCAGCTTTCTTCCAGCCACGCCCGCGCCGCCGCATCCAGTTCTTCCGCAATGAGCACCAAAGGCCGCGTCATGCCGCAACGCTAGGCCCATCGCCAACCGTTCCTGCACCGGCTTAGACTCCGCCCATGCTCGCACTCGCCCTGCTCGCCGCCACACTCTCGCAAACGCAGCCCGCCGCCTCGCAGCCGCAAGCCGCGGCCGAGCCCACCCCCGCGCAAGAAGTCGCCGCGCCCGCCACCACCACCGACGCACCCGCCTGGCAGCACGCCCAGCTCCGCCTCCGCGTCGAGCCCAGCCTCTGGTACATGGGCCCCGGCGGCGAACTCAAACTCCCCAGCCCAACGCTCGCCGGCGAAGGCGAAGACATCGAAATCGACGAACTCGGCTTCGACAGCCCCGAACTCGTCCCCCACATCGAAGCTCACGTCTTCGCTGGCCGCAACTGGCGCTTCGGCGTCCGCGGCTTCACCTTCAGCGACGACCAAACCACCCTCATGTCGCGCACAGGCCGCATCGGTGACATCGGCTTCGACAACACCTCCACCATGCGCAGCGGCCTCGACTACAGCACCTTCGAAATCGAAGCCGCATACGGCTTCGAAGTTCTGCGCGGCGACGAGTCCAAAGAACCGCTCCTCATCAACGGTCGCCGCCGCTTCGTCGCCCGCCTCGAAGGCATCGCCGGCCTCCGCCTCATCGACATCGACTGGGAAGTCGAACGCATCGCCTCCAGCTCCGTCTTCCTCGGCGGCTCCCGCGCCGCCGTCGACGAAACCTACATCCAACTCCTCGGCGGCGGCCGCTTCGCCTTCGCCTTCAACGAAGAGTGGGGCGTCGACGTCACCCTCATGCTCGGCGCCAGCCCCTTTGGCGACGCCACCAGCTTCTCAGGCGACGTCATCGTCGGCGGCACCTACGAACCCCACTGGGCCCCCAACTTCGGCATCCAACTCGGCTACCGCAGCGCATTCTTCAGCCTCGCCAGCGGCGATGGCCAGGACGAATTCGAATACGCCGGCGCCCACCAAGGCCTCATGCTGGGCGTCGTCCTCAAGTTCTAAAGCCCGCGCTCACTTCGCCGCCGCAAGCCGCTCACCCACCTGCTCCATCACCGCCTTCGCGACTTGCTCCGGGCTGTGTCCCGCCGGCAACTGCACAAACGGCTTGTCATGCCGCCGCGCATAATCGCGTGCGTCATCAATATGGTGGTGCCCCGCCAGCCGCGTGATCGCCACCACCAGCGCGGTATCGCTCTTCGCAATCACCGGCTCCATCGGCGCGCTACTGGCGTGCTCACGCAGTGAAATCCAATCAAAGTCCGCCAGTTCAAACGCATCGCGCAGTCGCTGTTCCTGCTGCGGAAATCTCGTCCCGCCGATCAGCACCAGCCGCTTGCCGCTCAGCAGCCCGCGCACATGCAGCACATCCGCCGAATATCGCGGCCCGCTCGTCGCCTCGCGCTCCGCTTCCTTCTCCGCCTGTCGCTCGATCTTCCGCTGAATCGTGTCCAGCAGCGTCGAGAACGACTCCTCCAGTTCAACCTCTGTCGGCACCCCATCCTCGTGCATCAGCTTCGCCACCGGCGCAAGCATCTCTTCCAGTTGCTCGCGTGATCGCGAATCCAGCCCGCTCACACTCCCCAGCCCCGCCACGCCGGTCTGCAGACTTCTCCAGTCGCCCGCCTCACTCGCCTCGCCCGCTTCCGCAATGCGCTGCGCATGATACTTGATCTTGTTCAGTGCCTTCTTGCTCTGCTTCGTGTCCGTCGTCGTGCGCTCCACCTCAGTCGCCAGCGCACGAACTTCTTCCCGCAGTTGCGGCGCACGCACCGGGTCCGCCGGATCATCCAGCCGCATGAACCGATCCACAAAGATGTGCTGCGCCTCCGCCGTCCGCCGCAGCCACATGAACGCGTCAAACTGATCCATGTCATCGCGTTCCAGCCACGTCTGCTTCAGTATCACCCGCAGGCCGTTCTGCGCTTCGGCCATCATCTTCATGCACGCCGTCAGTTGTGCCGTGTTCCCCGCGCTCCCCGCTGCATGCAGCGCGCTCGCCGCCTTCGCTCCATCGTGCATCGCCCCATAGCACTCACGAATCATGTCCATCACGCCGTCATCCGGTATCTCATGCCCAGGCATGAACATCCACAAAAAGCAGTTCGGCAGTGCCTTCGCTTCCGCAATCAGCCCCGCGACCTGCGTTCGTATCGCCTCCCGCCCCTCTCCCGTCTTCTCCGTCGCGCGACGCTGCTTCGCCACATCACACGCTCGCATCTTGATCGCCGTCCGCTTCACGATCAGTTCCAGCAGTTCCCCTTCATCCGCCGGTGTCGCCGCGTTGTGCTTCGGCTCCGCCGCTTCCGCCTCCACGATCGACTGCCGCGCTCGCGCCAGATCGCTGCTGCTCCCCTCCACTCGAAGATGCATCTGCACCCCGCCGATCTTCAGCGGCACAATCCCCTCCGACAAGACCCGCGGCCCCACAATCGCCACCTTCGCCGGCGTCACTTCACCAGGCCGCGCAATGATCCGCGCCGGCTCACTGGGCGCTTCCGCCGCCGCAGGCACGCTCGCTCCCGTCCCGGGCGCGGCATCACCCCGCGCTCCACTCCCCGCCTCACCATGCTCTTCGCCGCACGTCTCCAGCACCACTTTCGCCAAAGCCACCACCAATGCCTTGGTCGTCGGGTCCTGTGCCAATTTTGTCGTCAGATAACGCTGCAGCGCTGCTGCTAACTCTTCGCCGGCTGGTGATGGCATAAGTCACTCCAAGGACGTCATACACACACGCGCCCCCTTCGCGAACTTCTTCTGCCGCGTTTCGATCGCGGCAATTCTCTCGACGCGTCCATCATAGATAGACGCCATACGCCGCGCGATAGTTTCGCTTCACCCAGCCCACCAAATCCCGCGATTGCGCGCTACCCAATCTCCGTGAAGTGACCACACCCGCCGCGCCGCCTCCGCACGCCGCTCGCCTCACGCACATGCCGCACGCGTCAAGAACTCATTATGCATGATTATGCGTCATCCCTGTCCGCGTGAATCTTCACGGCCCGCGCATACACCCAGAACTGGTCCCCAAGCCCGCCCTGCTAGAGTTTTCCGCTATGTCCCAATCGCTCTTCCAACAACTCGCCATCGCCTCCGACTCTCGCTTCAACACCAAGGGTCTCCCCGCCTCTCGCATCCACACCTGCAAGAGCGCAGTCGACGGCGCCACCATCGCCACCATTGCCCTCGATGATGCCGCCTCCTACGACGCCACCGTCGCCAAGAGCCACGCAGCATTCCTCAAATGGCGCGACATCCCCGCCCCCCAGCGCGGCCTCGTGGTCCGCGCAATCGGCGACGAATTCCGCACACACAAAGACGCGCTCGGCCGCCTCCTCAGCCTCGAAGTCGGCAAGATCCTCCAAGAAGGCTGGGGCGAAGTCCAGGAAACCATCGACATCGCCGACTTCGCCGTGGGCCTCTCGCGTCAGCTCTACGGCCTCACCATGCCCAGCGAGCGCGAAAGCCACCGCCTCATGGAACAGTGGCACCCCCTCGGCCCGATCGGGGTCATCAGCGCCTTCAACTTCCCCAACGCCGTCTGGGCCTGGAACAGCATGCTCGCCGCCGTCTGTGGCGACACCACCGTCTGGAAACCCAGCCTCCTCGCGCCCCTCACCGCCATCGCCAGCAACGCCATCGCCCAGCGCGTCGCCGACAAGATGGGCCATCCCGATCTCTTCACCCTCGTCATCGGCACCGACAGCGAAGTCGGCGAACGCATGATCGCCGACCGCCGCCTCCCCCTCATCAGCGCCACCGGCTCCTGCCGCATGGGCAAGCGCGTGGGAGAAGTCGTTGCCAATCGCCTCGCACGCTGCTTGCTCGAACTGGGCGGCAACAACGCCGCCATCGTCGATCAACACGCCGATCTCACCCTCGCCATCCCCGCCATCGTCTTCGGCGCCGCCGGCACCGCAGGCCAGCGCTGCACAACAACGCGCCGCCTCATCGTCCACGAAAGCATCGCCGAAGATGTCTGCACCAAACTCGTCAACGCCTACAAGCAGATTCACACCCGCATCGGCAACCCGTTGCAAGACGGCACGCTCGTCGGCCCACTCATCAACGCCCGCAGCGGCGAACTCTTCGACCACGCCGTCGCCAGCGCCAAGCAGCAGGGCGCTCAAGTCCTGATCGGCGGCGCACGCGTCACCATCAATGGCTGCGAAAACGGCGTCTACGTCCAGCCCACCATCATCCGCGCCCCCAAGTCGAGCGACCTGCCCATCTCGCGCGAAGAAACCTTCGCCCCCATCCTCTACGTCTTCACGTTCAAAACCTTGGAAGAAGCCATCGCCATGAACAATGGCGTCGACCAAGGCCTCTCCAGTTCCATCTTCACGGATAGCATGAGGAGCGCCGAACGTTTCCTCTCCGCCTCCGGCTCCGACTGCGGCATCGCCAACGTCAACGCCGGCACCAGCGGCGCGGAAATCGGCGGCGCATTCGGCGGTGAAAAAGACACCGGCGGCGGCCGCGAAAGCGGCAGCGACAGTTGGAAGGCGTACATGCGTCGCCAGACCAACACCGTCCACTTTGGCAACACTCTCAAACTCGCACAAGGAATCAAGTTTGATTGACCCCATCGCCAGCCGCCTCAAAGAGAGCATGCCCAAGGCCTACGCCGCCGCTGGTGCCACAGCCGGCCCCATCACAGGCAAAGGCCACGTCGTCGCCCCCGAGCACGACAAGCTCGCCCAAGCCGCCATCGCCCCCATCGCCAGCGGCATGACCGTCGGTCTTGGCACCGGTCGCAGCAGCAGCCGCGCCATGCGCGCCCTTGCCCTCCGCGTCCAGCAAGAACACCTCGACATCAAGTGCGTCAGCACCAGCATGGCCACCGACCAACTCGCCCGCGAGCTCGGCCTGCCCACCATCCCCTTCGCCGACGTCCAAAAGGTCGACTACCTCTTCGACGGCTGCGACGAAGTCGACAACGACCTCCGCGTCATGAAGGGCCAGCACGGCGCAATCACCCGCCAGCGCCTCGTCGCCCAAGTCGCCGATCACGTCGCCTACCTCGCCAGCGAAGAAAAACTCGTTGACCAACTCGGCAGCAAGGCCCTGCTCGCCGTCGTCATCATCCCCTTCGGCATCGCCAGCATCCGCGAGCGCCTCCGCGCCCTGGGCCTCTCTGGCATCGTCCGCCGCAACATGGACGGCGAAGTCGTCATCACCGACGGCGGCGGCGTCGTCCTCGACATGCACATCACCGGCAAAAACGTCGAGCAACTCGCCACCGACTTGGACCACGTCACCGGAGTCGTCGACCACGGCCTCTTCCTCACCGAAGCCGACGAAATCCTCCTCGAAACAAGCACAGCCGAAGTCCGCAAGCTCGCATGAATCCGGTGGCCCGCCCTTCCGGGGCGGCCGCATGCCAACTTCAACCAATCACAAAACCACTCTATTCCCAGCGAAACCAACACGCCCACTCCGTCACGCATACGTCATCGCGCCAACAAAATGTCCAATCGCGCAATCAGCACGCGTCGCGCCACCGCCGCCTCTGCGTGAACTAACAACGCGGCCTGCGCAACTCACCGCCGCGAACGGCGCAAAGTCAACAAAACACACGGCAGCGCAGTTGCAAGAATTCCCGGTTGTGGAATACTGGTGGCAATTCTCAGTCCCCATCCGGTTGAACTCGAATTTGGTCTCACTGCGCCACTGCTCCAAATTTCGTCACCCGATGCGTCCGCATCCCATCGGGATCCGTCTATGCGACGGTACGTTTGCCCGTTTATCGAAAAGATAGATTCCGTCCACTCCGTCGTCCCCCCCGCCGCATCTAACAACCCCCACGGCGTCTGCGCATTCGGATATGACCCCAGCGGCACCAAACGCCCCGGAAAGTTCGGCCCCGACCAATCCGAGTTCGCCTGATTCGCCGCACTCCCATTCGGAAATCCAACCGGCGGCCCATACACCGGCAACGCATCTGACCCCAGCGGCCCTTGCCACCACCCACCAAGCGACCCATCAAGATTCGGCTTGAGTGGGTCGTAATGCACCGCCTTCAACCACTCATCCCAACTCGGAATCCAGTACCGCGCCCCCGGACTGCGCGACGCTTGATCGGTAAAAGTCGGAAAGTCACTCGCGCTGAACGTGCTCACGTCATACGCGCCGCTCATGAACGCCGCCGCATCTGTGCTCTTCCCGTTGTGCAGCCAGTTGCAGTAAATCGCCGCCGTCCGCCAAGACACCGGCACCCCGCGCATGCCTGCACCAGCCACGTTGGGGTTCACGATCCACCGCGTCCCCGGCCCCGCATAGCCCGGGTCCGTGATCGCGCCCCATGACACTGGCGGCAGAAACACGGTCCCCGCCGGAATCGGCAACGGATCAGGCCTCGCGAACGCGGCGTTATAAAACTCCACCCACTGCGCCGTCGTCACTTCAAAACGACCAATCGAGTACTCATACCCCACCGACCCGCGCCCGGTGACCCCAATGTTAAATGGGTCCACCCCGCCATACGCCGGGTTGTTGAGTGCCCCAATCCGCGAGAACTCCGCCCCGCTCAGCGGGTCCGTGAAAAACTGCGTCTGCGCATGCGCGCATGCCGCTGCAGCGATCACCACACCCAATGTCACAGCCCCAGTAGCACGCGTGCTCATGCCTCCAATATGCCACAGGTTTCGCCCCCTGCCACCAATCCGCGCCAATTTCTTGCTCCCCCCCGGTGGCCCGCCCCTCCGGAACGGACGCATGCCCTGAGCGTCACGCCGCCTTGCTTTTCGCCCGCCACAAAACGAAAAAAGGCCCCGCTTTCCGCAGGGCCCGTCAAGCATCCGTCTTGACTGTCTTCAGCACTCGCCCCCAGCGAGCACATGGAAGAAGAGAATCACGTCTTGCTCCTCAGGAAAGACAAGGTTGTTGTTGAAGTCGATGTCGTTGCAATCGCCCGTGCTGCACGAACCGCCCGACAGCACATTGAAAAAGTCCGTCACATCGTCTTCTTCAGGAAAGACGCCGTTGTTGTTGAAGTCGATTGAGTCGCAGATGGACGTGTCGCCGCAATTCGCAGGGTCCGTAATTCCATCCGCGTTGCAATCCGGTGCCAGGATGAACTCATACTCAAAGTCGGCAACCTCTCGAATCGGGCTCCCGGGCAGCAAATCCGCGCAGACGAGACGTTCAGTTCCAGGGAGCGGTTTGACTTGATACCGACCTGACGGCAACGGCACCGACCCTCCGTCCTTGGCTCGCAGGCCAATTACTCGAGAGTTCAACTGCGGCTCTGCAATCACGAACCGCGAGACGTCGAGGATCGGTTCATCATTCGATCCAAGCAGCAAAACTTGCACCTTCGGTTGCGATGTACTGCCCGCAAGTGCCACTGGGCCTTGGAAGTCAAGTTGGACGCTCGAAGGCTCGTGGGTGCCGTTAAATGCCGACGTCAGCATTGGGACCGACTGAACGGGAAAACGAGCATAGTTTTTCGGAGCGCTGCGGGAGTCGCTGAGACGGAAAGGCACGCTGCCCGTCGCGCCTGACAGAAAAACTGTGGATGTCAGCGGAAACACTGACGGCGGCAGCCACAAGGTCGGTCCCTCAATCTCGGGTCCGCCCTCATACGCCAGCACACCGCGCCAACCATTCTGAGTGGTTTCGTCGCCTCCAGACGCATTCGAGATGATGTTGCTGAAGAGAAACGAATTGCATACGAGTTCAGTCTCCGTGCAATAGATTCTCGGACAGCCGATTGTTGTGAATCCCCGGATATCACCACCCACGCGCACTTGGGTTTCACCTTCGATCAGCGCCCCCCACGGCAGAGTGAGCTCGGACTCGGGTTGCACCACTCCGGCCACATTGCCGAACGTGCCATCAATCTGCACACGCATCACGGGACCAACCGCAATGACTCCCGCGCGAGCGACGCACGCATCGCCTTGGATGTGCAAAAGGTCAATGAACGGCGGTGCCGAAAGGAGCAAAACGGGGTTGTTGATTCCATCGTCCGAACAGTCAAGCATAGACTGGCCGGATCCAGTCAGCAGCCCCTCGAACGCTCCTAGACTGACGAGCGTCGCACTTGTGATCTGCAGATTCCCGTCAAAAAGGCCATCGACCTCCATCTGCCCCACCTGATCGGCAGTGAACAGAACCATCGTTCCTTGCGGACCTAGCATGTCTCCACCAACGACAATTGCATCGAAGTCGTCCATGTGAACCTTGCTCGAAAGCCAATCATCAAGCACCTGAACTGAAATGAGTCCGCTGGTGGACTGGGCGTCAAGTCGAAAATTACCGACGATGTCGTTGGCGACAATACTGAGACCAGTCGTCGTCCCGCGACCGCTGAAGGCGAACTCAGTAGGATCAACCGTTGCCGGATCACCGAGTGTGTCCGCGAAAATGGTGCCAGCAATTCCTCCGCTGCCCGCGTCAGTCACCAGCAACTGCCTCAGATCTCCACTTCCGCCAAAGGCATTCGCCGTGATATCCGCATTGATCGCTTCCGCCACCACGCTGTCGATCCCGTCCACCGCCGTGATCGCCACGCGCGTCGTTGCGTCCCCCAGCGTCCCGTTGGTCGCCAGCACTTCGCCGATCTCGCTCGTCGCGATCACGTCACCTAGAAGATCGCCGGTCGTCGTCGTCACCGAGCCGATGAACCCCGGATTCCCCGGCGAACCCGCGCCGATGTCGCCATCGATGCCAACGCTGCCCGCGACGATGACGCCAATGTCCGCCGCCGCCCCAAGTTCGCCCGACGCATCAATCTCCGCGTTAATCGCCCCGCCCACTTGCAATCGCGTGATTGTCGCGGCACGCACTGGCCCCGTGATGTTGCCGGAAATGCCTGCGGCGACGCGCAGTTTGGATTGCGTTGCTGCAGACACGTCGAGACCGGCCCAGTTGGTGGCGACAGGCGTTAGTTCAACGTTGTCCGGTGGAAGCGCGCCTTGCCCGAGAAACAGATCGACGCTGCTGGATGAACCGCCCACAGTCAAACTCATCGCCCCGACATTCGCGCTCCCGCCAACGCTGAAGACATTCACCCGTGCGACATTCGTCGGGATCGTTCCCAGATTGATTGCCGCACCACTCGCGAAGTTCTGCGCCGTGCCAACCAGCGCTCCTCCGCTGTCACGCAGTTCAACTTGCACACTCTGACCGATTGCCTGCCCTGCGGCAGCCAGAAGACCGATCGCCCCACCAACGAAAACCAAACGACTGTTCATGGTGCTGCTCCTATTGTGGGGAGCCGCATGCCCCCCAGCATGCATGCAGCATACCGGAAAGTCGTCCGATAGGTACCCAGAATTTGTGATTTTTCTACAACCGTCGATTCGACCGAGGCTTGCGCTCTCCCCAGAGTGGTCTCAAACGCCCGCCAGCCCGTCAGACAGCGTGCCGACGTCTCCGGCGCGAGGAAAGTGCGCCGCCAATCACAACAAGTGTGAGACAACCAGGGCTCGGAACGCTGCTGGCGAGGCGAAGACCGTTTCTGGTAAACGGCGCGTTTGGCGAATCCGAACCGCGAAGATACACCTGGTCAAATGGATCGGCCCCCCAACGACTTCCATCAGTCATGCGCCATTGCCCTGCGGCGTTACTAACAATCGTCTCCGTCCACTCCGCCGTGCCCCCCGCTACATCAAACAACCCCCACGGCGACTGCACATTCGCATATGCACCAAGCGGGATGCTGTATTCAACATCGTCGGGCGTGTTGAATCCCGAATTCGCCTGATTCGCCGCACTCCCGCCCGGAAATCCCGCCGGCGGCCCGTACGTCGGAGCCAAGTCGCTCATGTGCGGATACAGCCACCACCCGCCCGTTGAACCATCACTATTTGGCCGATTCGGGTCGTAGTGCGCCGCCTTCATCCACTCGTCCCAGCTCGGAATCCAATACCGCGCCCCCGCGCTGCGCGACGCCTGATCGGTGAACGTAGGAAACCCGCCGCTGAATGTGGACACGTCATACGCCCCACTCAAAAACGCACTTGCATCCGTTGACTTGTTGTTATGCAACCAGTTGCAATATATTGCCGCCGTGCGCCACGAAATCCCACCAACGGGCAGCATCGCCGCATTCGCGACATTGGGATTCACACGATACCTCGTCCCCGGCCCTGTATACGAAGTGTCGCGCACCGCTCCCCACACCGTCGGCGTCCACAGCGTCTGCGCTGGAAACGAAATCGCATCCGGCCGCGCCAGCACCGCGTTATAAAACTCCACCCACTGCGCCGTCGTCACCTCAAACCGCCCGATCGAATACTCATACCCCACCGACCCGCGCCCCGTCACCCCAATGTTAAACGGGTCCACCCCGCCATACGCCGGGTTATTGACCGCCCCAATCCGCGAGAACTCCGCCCCGCTCAGCGGGTCCGTGAAAAACTGCGTCTGCGCATGCGCGCATGCCGCTGCCGCAACCACCACACCCAATGTCACAACCGCAGTAGCACGCGTGCTCATACCTCCAATATGCCACACGTTTCGCCCCCTGCCACCAATCCGCGCCAATTTCTTGCGCCCCCCGGTGGCCCGCCCCTCCGGGGCGGCCGCATGCCCTGAGCACGCGCATCACCCCTCCCAAAAAATCTGCCAGATTTCCGCCGAAATTCTGCCGCCAGTTGCCACAAGCACTTACGCCGCAGACTGACACGCTGCGCGCGCACAACATGGCTTCCGCACCCCTCTATACGGAGGCGCGACATTTTCCCGCGCCGCCCACAAGGGGATCACCATGACCCGCCCATCCCAACTCACCGACGCCTACCTCGCCTGCATCGAGCCCCACGACATCCCGCGCGTCCTCCGCTACTTCGAACTAAGCCGCGACCTCTACGCCCTCGCCAGAGACCTCCGCTTCACCGCCTTCGAAATCGAACGCTGGGCCGCCGAACCCGCCATCGCCATGTGCCTCGCCGTCCCCCCCGACGCCCCC
>VYMG01000039.1_pt1 | contig 88441 bp, 74 predicted proteins | sample 5115261 | NCBI WGS metagenome assembly VYMG01 (sample SAMN12291781, study PRJNA351875) | freshwater metagenome | isolation source: freshwater lake | place: USA: Michigan, Wintergreen Lake | collected 2013-08-08
CCCAGTGGAGGAGTTCGTTGTAGGTGATGGAGCGATCGACGCGGCAGAGTTCGCGGAGGTCGCCGTTTAACTCGACGAGCCAGAAGATGCGGCGGAGGTCGATGGGGTCGAGGTGGATGAGGTGGGCGGGGGTGATGGCATCGTTGACGGTGCTGTAGTCGTTGCGGTCGCACATGGCGCGGAGGTGTTCGTGTGTGGTGGGGATGAATTCGAGGTGGGGGTCGATGTAGGGCTGGGCGCGGGCGCGCTGCTCGGTGAGGTAGGGGACATCGGGCTGTGCGTAGACGGGCTGCACGGTGTGGGCGAGGTGGTGGGCGGCGGTGATGCAGGTGATGGAGGTGATGGAGGCGAGTTGGGTGAGCATGTGCGGGCCCCGTGGTGCAGTGTGGCTGCTGGAGAGATGCGCGGTGCGTCCCTTTATAAATGAAGTAAAAAGGCGCGTTGCGCGCGCACAAAGCGTGTCGTGCGGCGGGTGGTGCGGCGCGCAAGTGGCTGGGGGGACTGGAGAAGAAAATGTTGAAAATCGGGGGCGCGGGTGGGCGATTTGGTGCGGTGGCGCGCGCACAAAGTGGTTGTGGGTTGGGTGTGAGTGCGCGGGGCGTTCGCACTGTGGTTATGACGGGTCAATGATGTGGTGGTTTAGACGAGCGACCTTTTGGAGTGAGCGTGATGTGCGCTGATGCTGATCGCTTTCGGGGCGCGCGTGAAGCAGCACTTGCCTTGGAGTATGCGCGTGCGCTGTCGACGTCGGCGGACATGCGGGGCACGATCACTCGCTTTCTTATGGACGCACAGCTCGCGGGGCTCTCAGTGCCTGAGACGATTGATTTGTTCTGTGTTTCGACGCCGAACATCGTTGAGGAATCGGGTCTGGATCCCGATAGTCAGGACGCAGCAGTCGAGCTGCTTGATGAGTTGCTTGTCACACTGCGATGGTTGTGACTGGGGCGGTGGGCAACTGACGGCGGCAGGCCGGGGGTGGGTGATCGCAGGACATGACAACGGTGTGATGTCAGACCGCGTATGTGCAGATGTTTAGCGATGCGTGTTGCAACGCCTCAATACCACTGCAACTTGTTTAGAAGTCCGTCACGGAACATCGTGGCGACCTCTTGGAAGCGTGAGAGTTTGCCGTCAAACAGCCCCGCCTTCAGCGGCGGCCACGCATCACCAGCCTTCTCTGCTTCTGCAACGAGTTCAGAAAATGGATCGCGTCGGTGCCTTCGCTTCCAGGCAAAACGACCCGGATGTCCCCAGTAGTCGTCGGTGAAATCTGCGTGGCACAACGCGTAAAGCAGTTCGAAGCGATCAAACAAATCATCGTACTTCTTTCCGACAAAAAGCTGATCCTCAATGACCGGTTGAAGTCGCTTGTAGAGATACTCACTTTGCGGAGTGTGATTACGTTCGTGTCCGGGCACATGCTTGAATGCGTCCATGCGTGCAAGATCAAGCATCGCCTCGCAGGTCACCACCAACACGGGCTGATGGCTGGAGTTTCTTGGACTTTCGACGGTGGTTGCAAACAGAGTCTTTAGAGCGACGTAGTTGCCACTTTCGACAGCCGCAAGTCCGCCGGTATACATTGCCAACAGCATCGGGTAATGTCGAAGCGACAACCACAACGTCATGCCGCCAGAGGGTTCCACGTTCCCCGCTAGCGTGTTGACTATCTGGCCAACCACTAGTTGCTGTTCTTGATCAGACCAGCGGCCCAAGAGTACCGCGATCTTCAAGACATCTGACATGGCTGTCTCGTACTGCCCAAGCCGCTCCGCAAACGCCGCTCCACTGGCATCGCCACTTACAGGGAAGCGGTCGTTACACAGAGCCTGCTGTGCCTTTCGCAATTCTCGAACGACCAAATCGTTCAGGTGTATGCGGTAGCGCCGATCAGATAAGTACTCCTTCAACTGTTCGATCATGGATGTCGGCACCGGCTCCTCCTCTTGGGGCACCAGATTCGCAGGGACGGAGATCATCGTGTCTACGGCGGGGTGGGGCACGTTCTGGTCTGGAGCGAGCTTGGGAACAAGAAAGTAAAAATCGCCATCGCCTTCCAGGTGTCCGTGATGCGGTGCCTGGCGTGAATTGGCATCTCTTCCGACGCTGTCATAGACCCGTGCCATCACAGTGCTTGCTGGAAGAACGCCCTGAGAAACGAGAGAATCGTCTTCCAGTGCTTCAAGCAAATGCCCGGTAAAGATTGAGTGTCCCTTGCGAGGCCCGCCGCCGTCGGCCACTGGTTCATCAGCCTTACCTGCGGTAAGGAACTGTCGCGAGTATCGCGTGAGCATGTCTCTCACTAGCCGTGCCGTACCCGGTGCACGAGCACGTGTGCCAATGAGGCCTCCGTAGCAGGCATCGAGAACGAATAGCGCATGCTTCGCGTGAACGAGCGACATCGTTTGTACCAAACCGTCCCACGGCACCAACGTGGAGGTGTCGGACATGTCGCCGTCCACCGGGATGATGTAACCAACGTCTTTGCGTCGGCCATACATGGTCATGCCGTGGCCGGCAAAGTAGAACAACACACGATCGTCAGGTTCGCATAGCGGAATCATGCTATGAACCGCGGTCTGAATCGCCCGGTGTGTGGCATCTGCGTCGAGCAACAGGTACACGTTTGATTGGTCAAAGCCAAATCGCTCCAGCAGCAACTTATGAACTGCTGTCGCGTCGGCAGTGGCACCGTCGAGCTTCCCGACGGTGCGGTACTGGTTGATACCAACCACGATAGCTCGACTAGTTGCGTATTCAGCGAGGTATGGGCGTCCGGTCATTAGTGCTCCCGTGCGAGATCCTACGAAGCGGCTTCCTTGCCCGCAACCCCATGCCGGAATCGCCGGGGGATTGTGCGCATCGCTTTCCGCCGGGCCGGAGAGCGGGCCCTTTCTGGCGAGGAATCAGACGAGTCGGCGGCATCCCGTACAATCTCAGACAGAGGCGTCATGGATTCAGGACGCGTCTCGATGTGACCGCGAGGTTCACGGTAAGGTGGAGCGTTGTTCTAGCGGGCATGTTGCTGTTTGGTAACTTCCTCAAGGAGACAACGATGGACCATGTTACCCCGATGCTGATGGTTGGTGCTTCTCTGCTGCCCCTGCTGGTGTACGCGCTCCACCTTGGCTGTGAATCAGTGGTTGTCTTCGTGACGTGCTCCCCATGAAGCAGAGTTTGGGGTTCGATTCCTCTTGGGGGCATTCCCGCTGCCGCTGGCCGCGTAGTCAATTGTCAAGGAACGGGCGAGTCGGCCACTCTGCGGGGTAGTCGGGTGGTGGTAGCGGACAAGGGCTGGTGTTGAAGGGTGTCCGACTGGGCACCGGGGTGACACAACACACTGGGCTCATGGGTGACACGATTCGCCGCGCACATTGTGACGGGAAGGGCGAGGAAGTGCATCCGGTAGAGCGAGGCGTTGGTGCGCGGTTAAGCGCAGACGCTGATGATGGGAGATTGTCATGCAGTCATTTGCCGCTCGGTCGTTGGTTGTGGTGTTGGCGTGTGCTGGGTTGTCGCCGCTTGCGCCGGTGGGGGTTGAGCGGGCGAGCGGGCAGATTGTGGTGCGGGCTGTGGGCGGGGGCGGGGCGAGTGGGACGACGTTGATCACGACGCGCAGCGTGGATGCGTATGCGAAGCTGCTGGGGTTGACGGCGGAGCAGCATGAGACGGTGAAGACGCTGCATGAGGGGTATCGCGCGGCGTGGAAGGTGGCGGATGAAGAGCGCGAGAGCAAGCAGGACGCGGCGCAGGAGAAGATGCAGGATGGTGATTTTGAGGGGATGGGGAAGGCGATCTCTGAGACGATGGATGCCTTCGCGGAGAAGACGGCGAAGATTGAGTCGCAGTTCATGGAGGACGTGAAGACCGCGCTGACGGCGGAGCAACTGGAGAAGTGGCCTGCGGTGGAGCGGCATCGGCGGCGTGAGACGCGTTTGCGGCAGTCGAGCTATAGCGGCGCGGGTGTGGACCTGATTCGACTGGTTGATCGCACGGGGACGGATCCCAAGACGGCGGAGTTCGCACAGTTGCTGAGTGACTATGAGATGGCGATGGATCGTCAACTGGTTGAGAATTCGAGCCGGACGAGCGGCGTGGCTCCGGCTGACAAGGATGCGAGTTTTGACCCCAAGCATCAGGAAGAACTGATGAAGGTGATGAGCGAGAATGGGCGTGCGCTGCGCGATCTGAATCGTGATTACGCGCGCCGATTCGCGGCGCTGATGCCTGAGAATCTTCGGACGACGTTTGAGAACGAACTTGCGAAGCGATCGTTTCCGCAGGTTTATGAACCGACGCATATTGAGCAGTGCTTGACGGCTGCGAGCGGGTTCAGTGATCTGGATGAGAGCGCGAAGGCAACTATCGCGCAATTGAACGAGCAGTGGCAGCGTGAATCGTCGCCGCTTAACAAGGCGTGGGCGCAGGCGGTGGTTGAAGCGGAGGAAGAAGCAGGCGGCTCGCTGCAACTGCAGATTCAGCAGTGGAGCGGCGGCGGCGGGAACAGCGAGATCAAGGCAGCGCGAGATGCTCGGCGTGAACTTGAGAGGCGTTTGCGTGCTCGGCTGGATGAAGTGCTGACCACGGCACAGGAAGAGCGCTTGCCCGCGAAGAAGCGAGCGGAGAACGGGCCGATGGGCGGGCTTCGCATCAACATGGGCGGCGGCGACAGCGACGAGGAGTGAACAACTGTCAGTCGTCGAGACTGCGGCGATCTCGCTTGCGCTGACCGGCTTGCTTCTTTTCATCGAGACGGCGCTGCTTGGCGCGGCGCGAGGGTTTGGTTGCGCGGCGCACTTTGGGGGCGTTCCATGCGTCGTGGATGAGTTGTGTCAAGCGCTCTTCGCACGCGGCGCGGTTGCGTTCCTGGCTGCGGTATTCGTCGGCGGTGATGAGCAGGTCGTTGTCGGCCGTGAGCAGGTGCTTGGCGGCGGCGGCGAGGCGTGCGGCCTGCGCGGGCGCGAGCAGCATGGCGTGGAGCGAGACGCGCAGGATGCACTTGGTGGCGCGCTTGTTGACGTTTTGGCCGCCTGGGCCGCTGCTGCTGATGTAGGAGATATCCATCGCGGCGGCGGGGACGACGAGGCGGCCGTGGACGGCGATGCCTTGGGGCGGTGGATCAAGGTTGGGGACGGCAGGAGCCATGACGATCAGCGAGCGTACGGGGCGGATCGCTGGGCGAGTTCGAGGCGCTGGGCCATGGCTTCGCCCGCTTGGAGCAGATGCGTGATCCATGCGCCGAGCTGATGCAACTGGTTGCCGGTGACCTGTGCTTGATGCAAGAGGCCGATGAGTTCGCGCGTGGGCTCGAGCGTGGGCTGGAGAACGGGCTGGGTGTGGGGGAATGAAGCGGTGGGCTTGGGGGTTGTCGCGGTTTGGACGGTGGCGAGGCGTTGCTCGATGACGTCGGTCGCTTGTGCGGCGGCGATGACGCGCTCGCCGAGTTGGACGCGTGCTTCTTCGGCGCGGGTGGCGAGTGATTCAAGCCGTGTGATGATGCCGGAAACGTGCGACTGCGTTTGTGATGCGTGCATCGTGGCGGACTGCAGCTGCGCGAGGACATCTTGCGCGAGGGGCATCGTTTCGACATCTGCGAGTGATGTCGTGATGCGCTGCATTGATTCATCGCGATGAGAGACGCCGGCTTGCGCGGTTGCTGCTGCGCTTTGGATGGTGGCGACCGCTTCGATGCGGGCTTGCTCGATGCGGGTTGCGTGCTCGGCGGCGAGCTGGGAGAGGGCATCGGCGGCTTCGCGACTGCTGGCTTCGAGACGAGACTGCACTTGCTCGTGCGTGCTGGCGGGAATCTGCGCAAGCGTGCTTGCGGCATGCTGCGAGGCTGCGGTGATGGCGTCGATGGCGGCGCGGCGTTCGGCGGCGAGGGCTTCGCGGTCGCGGGTGATGATGTCGCGCGATTCGGTGACGAGCTTGGCGGCGTCGGCGCGGAGGGCGAGGAGCTGCTCGGCGATTTCGCTTGCGACGGCTTCGGTGCGTTGCTCGCTTTGGCTGATGGTGGACTCGAACTTCATGGAAGCGCGGAGGACGGCTTCTTCGAGGCTCTTTTCGATTTGCTCGGCGCGCTGGGCGATCTGGTCGCTGCCGGTGCGGGTGGCGTCGAGGCGTTGCTCGAGGGAGCGGACGCTGGACTGGAAGCGGGCGATGGCGGCGTTGGCGTCGGTGATGGTTTCGCGTAGGGTGGTGTCGAGGGCGAGGGTGTCGAGGTCGAGGGCTGGCTGGGCTGGGGGCGTGATGGCGGGGGCGGGGAGGCGACTGAGGTGGTCGTTCACGCGCTCGCTGATGGACTGATTGATGGTGGCTGCGATGTGCTCACGCAGCTGGGTTTGGACAGAGTCCATGACCTGGCGCAAGACTGACTCGCGGAGTTCGGTGGTGAGTTGGCGCACCAGACCTTCGCGCTGGGAGAGGAGTTCCTGGGCCACGCTGTCGCGCAGTTCGCGTGCTTTGGCGATGGCGGTTTCGTTGCCGACGTGTGTCATGAGCTGCTGCACTTTGGCGGCTTTGGCTTCGATGACGGGGAGGGCTTTGATGGCGGCGTCGGTCTTGGTGGTGAGGTCGGTCATGAGGCCGCGGAGCTGTTCGCTGAGGGCTTTGACCTGGCCGTGGGTGATGGTGAGCGACTCGCCGGCTTTGCCGGCTTCTTTGGTGAGCTTGCTGAGTTGGCCTGCGAATTCGTCGAAGGCGCGCTGGTCGACGACGCGGGGCGAGAGGAAGACCTGCTCGACTGCTTGGTGGAGTGAGCGCTCGACGGGGTCGAGGCGCGACTGCGGGCTGAGTTCGGGGCGGGGTTCGGGGCGAGCTTCCACGAGCGCGGCAGGCGCCTGCGGTGCGGCGACAGCAGAGCCATCGGGCTTTTCGGGACCGTTGGGTGATGCGTCACGAACGGAAATGGCGGGCATGCGAACCTCCGAAACAACCGGCACGCGCGGGATGCCTTGCCTTGATTGGGCAGGGCGGTGCGCATCCGATAAGTGTCGGCGGTTTCAGCGGGAATCGTGCAGATTTACTCGGGCGGGCTTTACTGGCATTGGCCGCCGGCGAGCACCGTGAAGAAGCTGATGACGTCCTGGTCTTCGGGGAAGACGCTGTTGTTGTTGAAGTCGAGATCGCAGGGGCCGGAGGGGCAGGGGGCGCCGGCGAGGGCGTTAAAGAAGTCGCTGACGTCTTGATCTTCGGGGAAGACGCCGTTGCGGTTGAAGTCGATGGAGTCGCAGGTCAGGCTGACGAGGTCGGCGTTGAGTTCCCACATGGCGAACTGATAGCCGACGGTGCTGCGGATGCGGATGGTGTTGAGGCCCGCGTTGAGCTGGACGGGGATGGCTCCCCACCACTGCCTGGGCATGGGGGCGGGCCAAGCGGGATTGCTGAGCGTGAGGGAGCCGATCTGCGCGCCGTTGGCGCCGAGCCAGATGTCGGCGCTGGCCACGGTGGGTGCGGCGAGCAATCGCAGGTTGTAGGTGCCGGGCTGGGAGACACGGACGAGATAGTCGCGCGTGTCGTTGGGGCCCATCTGCTCGTTGGGGCGAGTTTCCCAGTCGGTGTTGCGATTGAGGTGTCGGCGTGCGTCAACGGGGCCGGGGAAGGGCACGCCTGCGAGCACTGCGGGCACGGGCTGCTGGGCCATGGCTTGTAGTGCGCTGTACTTGGGGCTGCCGATTGCGAGCGATTCGGTGAGGCTCCAACTGCCGTTGTCGTTGATCCAGGAACCGCTGCCGGCGTGGAACCACATGAAGAGGCCGCCGCCCGCTTCGTGCCATTGGCGGAGGTATTGCGTGCAGATGGAACCCATGCGCGGGTCGTAGGAGGCATCGCGCTTGGCGGCGACGTTTGCGCTGCCTGTGGTGTCGGGGCCGCCTTCATAGGCCATGAAGGGTTGGAGGCCGTGCCAAGCGGTCATGGTCGCGAGGTGTTCATATTGATACGAAGTGGGCAGGCGATCGAGCATGCCTTGCAACGCATCGAGCACTTCGGGAGGTGTGAGCGTGCGCGTGTCGGCTCCGCCGAGATTGAAGTAGGGCGCGACGGAGAGGGCGTAGATGCGGTCCTTGGCGGGGCCGTATGCACCGTTGATGAACGAGAGCATTTTGTCGAACTGCCAGGTTGCGCCAAACTGTGCGGCGAGCACGGGGCGGACGCGGGTGTTCATGCTGCCGGGGCCAAAGACGTTGGCGAACTGTTGACCGATTTCGACCGTGCGCTTGGCGATGCGGCGGTGGCGCATGGTGTCGGCATCGGTCACGCCGTCGTAGCGCAGGATGCTGGCGGGGTTCTGTGCTTCGAGCACGCCCTGGTCGTAGTTCCAGTCGGCCTGCTCGAACATGAAGTTCCAGACTTCGTTGCTGTACTCGACGTAGACGTTGAGGTCAGGATCGAGGCGATCGCGAATGAGGATCGCGAGTTTTTGGACAAACTGATCGTCGGCCATGTGGGGAACGTTGATCCACATGTCGCGCTGGAGTTCGTTGCAGAGATCAACGCACAGCTCGTAAGGCACGCCGGTGCGCCAGCGGTAGCTGGCATCTTCAAGCGTGCTGCGATCGCTCCAGCGCACGGCGGGGCTGTTGTTGGTCTTGGTCCACGGCATGAAGCGAATGGCGCCGAAGTGGCGGAGCGAATCGACGAAGGTGGGCATGAAGACCTGGCCCTCGGTCGTGCCGGGACGCATGATTTTCATGTTGCGCAGGCCGCCTTGGGTTTTGTAGAACGACATCAGCAGGCGGTCGCCGCCTTGCGGAAAGAACCACTCGCCGTAGACGCGGCCGGTGAGCGGATCGCGCTCGTAACTGATCAGTTGACCGGAACTATCAAAGCCGCGGAAGCGCGGGGTCTCGGTGCCTGCGCAATCGAAACTGAAGCGATAGACGCCGCTGAGGCCTTGTTCCACGTCGGTGGGCTGGCAGCACATGATGTAGAGGCCGGCGTCGTCGAGCGGATGGCCCGTGTCATCGAGAGGGACGACACCGTCCCACGGCGTGTTGACCGGCGCGAAGCCGCGCGATTGCTTGGTGATGTCGGCGAACTCGTGCGAGCGCATCCAGTCGGCCACGCCGCCGAGGTTGGCGGCGATGTAGGGATTGGTTTGCGCGAGCGCGGCGGCACTGGATATTGCGAGCGCAAGCAGACCACCAAGATGCATCGTGCGACGGCTGAGCTTCATGCGGAATCCTCCCGGCTGAATCATGTTATCAGATGCACGCGTGCGGGAAGATCAATTTGTTGTACCAAAGTTCGCGACGCTTCACATCGCAACATGGTGGAAGGCAACCGTGACCCATGCAATGACAACGCGGCCACGTGGGTGGCCGCGTTGGACGAGTGCACGGTCAGTCACTTGCTGAACACAAATCCGGCCGGCTCGGCATCCACCTTCACGTTGTCGCCATCGCCAAACTCGCCGTTGAGAATCTTCGTCGCCAGCGCGTTTTCCACACGCTGCTGGATCGTGCGCTTGAGCGGGCGGGCGCCAAACTGCGGGTCCCAGCCTTCGCTGGCGAGCAGTTGCTTGGCGGCGTCGCTTACGTCGAGGGTCATGCCGCGTTCGGCGAGGCGCTTGCGGAGGCGTGACAACTGGATCTCGACGATCTGTCCCAGTGCCGTCTTCTGCAACTGGTGGAAGACGACGACTTCGTCGATACGGTTGAGCAGTTCGGGGCGCATCAGGCCGCCCTGCATCTGCATCGCGGCGCGACTCATGACTTCGGTGACTTTGGGCGGGAGGCCCGCGGCCTTACCCAGGTCTTCGGCCATCATGCCGGCGGGGCCGCGCTTGAGCATTTCGCGGATGGCGGCTTCGATTTCCCAATCTTCTGCGCCGCCTGCGGTGAGTTCTTGAATCTGCGCGCTGCCGTAGTTGCTGGTCATGACGACGATGGTGTTGCGGAAGTCGACCGTGCGACCCTGGCCATCGGTCAGGCGACCATCGTCGAGCACTTGCAGCAGGATGTTGAAGACGTCGGGGTGGGCCTTTTCGATTTCATCGAGCAGCACGACGCTGTAGGGGCGGCGGCGGACGGCTTCGGTCAGTTGACCACCTTCGTCATAGCCCACGTAGCCTGGGGGCGCGCCGACGAGGCGTGCGACGGCGTGTTTCTCGCCGTATTCGCTCATGTCGATGCGGACCATCGCTTCGTCGGTGTCGAAGAGGAACTCGGCGAGGGCCTTGCACGTTTCGGTCTTGCCGACGCCGGTGGGACCCAGGAACAGGAACGAGCCGACGGGGCGATTGGGATCACTAAGACCGGCGCGGCTGCGGCGCACGGCGTCGCTCACGGCGCGCAGGGCGTGGTCTTGGCCGATGACGCGCTTGCGCAGGCCGTCTTCCATGCGTGTGAGTTTCTCGCGTTCGCTTTCGACGAGACGCGAGACTGGGATGCCGGTCCACCGCCCCACCACTTCCGCGATGGCTTCGGCGTCGACTTCTTCTTTCACGAGCGCATCGCCGCGAGCCTTGCGCTTGGCGAGAGCTTCTTCGGCGTGTTTCAGGTTGACTTCAAGATCGCGCATTTCGCCGTAGCGGATGCGTGCGGCGGCTTCGAGGTCGCCGCGGCGCTGGGCCTGCTCGAGGGCGACTTGCTTGCTGCCCATCTGTTCTTTGATGGCCTTGACGGCATCGAGTTCTTTCTTTTCTTCATCCCAGCGAGCGGTGAGGGCGCGATTCTGTTCCTGTAGTTCAGCGAGTTCGCGCTCGACGCGTTCGAGTTCGCGTGCGGTGCCGCGTTCGGCGGCTTGTTCACCCACGCGCTTGGTGGCTTCGGCGGTTTCGATCTTCAGGGCTTCGCGCTCGATCTCGAGCTGCATGATCTTGCGACGCAGTTCGTCGAGCTCGCTGGGCATGCTGTCGTTCTCGATGCGCAGGCGGCTTGCAGCTTCGTCCACACAGTCGATGGCTTTGTCGGGCAGGAAGCGATCGGCGATGTAGCGGTGGCTGAGTTGTGCCGCAGCGAGAATCGCGCTGTCGAGAATGCGCACGCCGTGGTGGGCTTCGTAGCGGGGCTTGAGGCCGCGCAGAATGGCGACGGTTTCTTCGACGTTGGGTTGATCAACGAGAATGGGCTGGAAGCGGCGCTCGAACGCGGCGTCCTTCTCAACGTGCTTGCGATACTCATCGAGCGTTGTCGCGCCGATGCAGCGGAGTTCGCCGCGAGCGAGGGCGGGCTTGAGCAGGTTGCCTGCGCTGACTGCGCCGTCGGCGGCGCCTGCGCCGATGATCGTGTGGAGTTCGTCGATGAAGAGGATGATTTGGCCGCTGCTGCTTTGCACTTCGCGCAGCACGCTCTTGAGGCGCTCTTCGAACTCGCCGCGGAACTTAGCGCCGGCGAGCAACTGGCCGACGTCGAGGGCCATGATCTTCTTGTCGCGCATGCCTTCGGGGCAGTCGCCATTCACAATGCGCAGGGCGAGGCCTTCGGCGATAGCGGTCTTGCCGACGCCCGGTTCACCGATCAGTACAGGGTTGTTCTTGGTGCGACGGCTGAGCACCTGCATGGTGCGACGGATTTCTTCATCGCGACCGATGACGGGGTCGAGCTTGCCTTGCTGGGCTTTTAGCGTGAGATCGATGGCGTACTTCTTGAGCGCTTCGAAGTTGCTCTCGGCGTTTTGGTCAGTCACGTTGCTGACACCGCTGCTGGCGCGGATTTGCTTGACGGCTTGTTCGAGTGCGCCGACTTTGACGCCGGCGTTGCTGAGTGCATCGCGAGCGGGGCCGGCGACGGTGGCGACGGCGAGCAGCAAGTGCTCGCTGCTGACGTAGCTGTCACTCATGCGCTTGCTGAGTTCGTCGGCCTTGATGAGAATGTCCATCAAGGCGCGGCCTGCGTTGCCGGGGTTGCCGCTGACCTTGGGCAGGCGCGTGAGTTCATTCACGACGGGCACCTGGACGCGCGTGAGATCGCCGCCGGCTTTGGCGAGGATGGAAGCGGCGGGTCCGGAGCGATCATCGAGGAGCGCGTTGAGCACATGCAGGCCCGTGACCTCGGGGTGGCCCGACCGCGCGGCGGCGGATTGGGCATCGGCGAGGACTTGCTGGGCGGCGGTCGTGAATTGATCCTGACGCATAACTACTCCTTACGGAAGAGCCCGACGTTCGTTCACGACGGGCCCGCTGGAGTGGAACATGCAAGCGCCGTGCCGAAGTTGTCACATGCAAATACATGGGAATGCTGCACTTGAGGTATACAGAGGGGCTGCCAACCCGGCAGGTTCTGCCAAAGGGTCGCCTGGCGAGGGAGGACGGAATGGCCATAATTCCACCCGGAGGCATAGAACCTCCGATGGAGTTGACCCGGATATCCTCCGGGAGTGGTGGCTTGACGCCGCCGCCCGTTACTGGTACAACTCTCGTCCCGCTGGTGGCGTTGGGCCATGGCGGTGCGTCTGTCTGACCGGCCCAGCACGTGTCCATGAGATTGGAGTAGCCCATGCGTTCGAACCTCCCCACTGCTTCGATCCTTCGCGCCGCTGGCCTGGCTGGCGTTGTCGCCCTTGCTGTCAGCATGACGGGCTGCGCCCAGAACGATCGCGCTGACGGCGGCCGTCTGGGCCAGATTCAGGGCGATGTGTCGCCTGAGCTCGACACGCTGGCTCTGCGTCCCATCGACGTTGACAACCGCATGTACTACACGTGGGACACCAATGGCCGCATGTTCTGGGAAGATGTCTACAGCGGCCTGCTGATGGACCGCCCCACCCGCCTGACCAACGGCCCCACGCCGTGGTGAATGGTGGCGCGATGGCTCGCGTCATGAGCTGATCATCGCGCTCGCAAGACAAAGCAATGAAAAACCGGCAACCAAGGTTGCCGGTTTTTTTGTTGCCTGTCATTTTGGTTGGCGGTCTTTTCGTGGGTGACCTCTGTCGTCGCGTCCTGATGTCAGAAAGGTTCGCGATGAGAAGATCACGAGGCGGTGTACTGACCGCGGCCGACCTTCTTGAACATGGAACGGTTCTTGATGAGCGTTTGGTTGACGATGGTGCGGAAGTTGGCGGCGTTGGTCTGGTAGCCGGACTTGAGAACAGCATCGGCGGCTTCGCTCACGCCCATGGTCTTGCCCTTGAGCACGCCTGCGAGCGCATCGGCGAGATTGACGCTGTTCTGCGGGCGGACGCGGCCACCGGGCACGTTGCCGCCAAGTTCGCGGATCTGCGCATCGACGGCGGCGAGCTTGGCGAGGAGCTTCTCACGACGGCGCTGCAGGGGCGTCACGGAGCGTTGGCGGCGGCGAATCTCAGCTTGAAGTGTGGAAACAGGGATGGCGCTCAGCGACGATGAACTCGGACGACGACCCATTGCACATTCCTTTCAGGAAACGGTGATACGACAAACGCAGCATCACGCCCCCTCACATCATTTGACATGCGCATGCACGTAAGAACTCACACTTCTCATTGTTCGCACGTTCTGCGCACGAGTAAAGTGATGTGAGATATTCACCAACAACTGTGTTGTCGCGCGTCAAAATGTAATGTTGTGTTGTTGTTCGTGTTCCGCGACGGGCGTCATCCGATGGCGGAAAAGCCGAGTTTTGTCACGACGCCATCGAAGTGATCCAGGCCGTAGAACTCGATAATCAGGCGACCGCGCTTGCCGGCGGGATCGGTTTGAATCTGAACTTTGGTGCCCAAGTGAGCGCCGATCTGGCGTTCAAGATCTCGCAGCACCGCATGACGCGGACTGACGTCGGTCGCAGCAACCCCCCCACTCTTGACCGCGGGACCTGTTCCTTGCGCGATTTCGCTGGCGACGGCTTCGACCTTACGGACACTCCAGCCGAACTGCGCTGCGAGGCGTGCGATCTCCACGCGCTTGCCGGAGTTTTGAATGCCCAGCAGGGCCTTGCCGTGACCGCCGGAAAGCTTGCCGGCGACAATGAAGTCGGCGATTTCCTGCTCGAGGGCGGCGAGACGGAGCAGATTGGTAATGGTCGAGCGATCCAGACCCAGTCGCTCTCCCAGTTCATCATGCGTCAGACCGAAGTTGGTGAGCAAGGAACGCAAGGCAAAAGCGCGGTCCATGGGATTGAGGTCTTCGCGCTGAACGTTCTCGACCAGGGCCCACTCTGCGGCGGTGCTATTGGAAAGCTCGCGAACAATCGCAGGGAGCCCGGAGAGGCCCGCTCGCTGCGCGGCCCGCCAACGCCGCTCACCGGCGATGAGTTCGTACTGAATCTCTCCGGCGGCAGGCACCACCGGGCGCACCAAGATGGGCTGCATGACACCCGAAGCCTTGATTGAGCGGGCAAGCTCTTCGAGGGCTTTGTCATCGAACGTGCGTCGGGGCTGATAGGGCGAGACGCGGATGGCAGCAACGGGAACGCTGACAACGTCCGATAAGTGATTATCGGGCTTCGCCGAGGGTTGTGGGGCCGCGGGAATTGATGGCGGTGTCGCAGTCGGAGTTGATGCTGGTGCGGGATCTGGTACTACCGACGACGGCGCGATCGGCGGAGCCACTTGCACCGGAGCCTGCAAGTTCATGAGGCCAGAAAGTCCCTTTCCCAGTCGGCGCACAGGGGCCGCGTCTCGTTTGTTCGCATCCATGCGTGATCCTTTCGTGCCTCAGCATAGCGAAGGACGATACAACTCGCAAGGCATAACGAGAGAATCATGCACGAGACTCCGCAACCAACAAGAATCGAAGTGATCGCCCGCGGCGTGATGTTCCACGAGGAACACGTGCTGCTGTGCCAGAACTGCAAGCACGGCTACTACTACCTGCCCGGCGGCCATGTGGAACCTGGCGAAGCAGCTGCAGTAGCGCTCTTGCGAGAGATGCATGAGGAAGCGGGGGTTCACGTCAACGTCGGCAGCGTGATACGTGTGGAAGAACACGTGTTCATGCAGGGTGGGAAGGCCCGGCATGAAGTGAATGTGTACATGGCGATGAACGTGGCGAGCAATCCGCGCGCGATTCGCAGTGTGGAGGCGGATATCGCGTTCGCGTGGGTTGCACTGCGCGAAATCGAGCGGGCTGATATCCGGCCCGCACATGCGCGAGAGGTGATCAGCGACGCGACAGGTTCAACGTCGCTCGCGTGGCGGAGCGTGACCGCTCGCTAGGTTCCACGTGCAACCTACGCCTTGGGAAGCAGAATGACATCTTGCGGGTCGATCGAGCAGTGAACCGTCGAGCCGGTGGCGGGGAGGGTGTCGCGCGGATTGAGGATCGACAGCGACAGGGAATGCTTGTTGTTGATCAGTTCCAACTGGGCGAGTTCACCGAGATAGATCGTGTCGTGGACGGAGCCAGTCAGCACGTTGGTGCCGTTGTTCTGTGCCAGACGCAAACATTCGTGGCGAAGGGAGACGAGGACGTTGCTGCCGGGGGAGACATCGCAGCGGCTGAGGTTGCTGGAGTGGAGACGGCCGAAGGCTGTGTCCACCTCGACGACGTTCCCCGTGGAAGCAACCACACCGTCGAGGATGTTGGTTTCGCCGAGGAACTCGGCAACGAAGCGGTCGGTGGGGCGTTGGTACAGTTCGATGGGGGTGCCGAGTTGGACGATATTACCGGACCTCATGATGGCGATCCGGTCGGCCATGCTCAGTGCTTCTTTCTGGTCGTGTGTGACATAAACAGTGGTAATACCACTGGTTTTGCATACGCGGCGGATCTCGCTGCGCAGTTCGATACGCAGTTTGGCGTCGAGGTTGCTCAGGGGTTCGTCGAGGAGCAGTACGCGCGGCTTGACGACGATGGCGCGGGCGAGGGCGATGCGTTGTTGCTGACCGCCGGAGAGTTGGTTCGGCTTTCGTGCGGCATATTGCTCCATGCGGACTGCAGCGAGAGCTTCGCGGACACGAGACTCTCTCTCGCTGGCCGGCACTTTGCGCACTTCCAGGCCGAAGGCGACGTTCTGGGCGACGGTCATGTGGGGCCAGAGGGCGTAGCTCTGGAAGACCATTCCCGTGTCGCGCTTCTCGGCGGGCATGAAGGTCACGTCGGTGCGGGCGCCGTCGCTGGTCTGGAAGAGGATGGTGCCGCTGGTGGGCTCGATGAAGCCGGCGATCATGCGGAGGAGCGTGGTTTTTCCGCAGCCGCTGGGGCCCAGCAGGAAAAAGAGCTCGCCAGCGTTGATGGTGAGGGAGACACGATCCACAGCGGTCGTGGTGGGGGGGCTGCCGGGGCCGGGGGCGATGGCCGGGTAGCTCTTCACCAGGTCGTTGATGACGATGGTCGTGGACATGCAGCTTCCTCGCGAGAACGGAGCGCCGAAAGAGACGGGCGCGGTGAATGGCCACAGTAGTCGGTGAAGAACCGAAAGACGCGGCCCGCGCTTTCGCGCGGGCCGGCTTGGAGAGTGGAGTGAGTTATGGATGTTCTTGTCAGCAGAGGACGAGCGCACCGGGAGCGGGAACTGCCTGAGGAATGAAGACTGCCATCATCCAGCCATCTTCAACGAGTTCGCCCGCGATGGGATGGCGGGCATGCATGATGAGCAGCGACGATGCCGCCGGTTTCTTCGTCTTGCGCGCTGAGGCACGGGCTTGCGCCGCGCACGAAGCGTGACGAGCCGAAGGTGCCGGGAGTGCAACTGGTCACGCGGCAGGCGTTGGGGTTGGCGATGTCACTGAAGGCTGCGCTGGAGATGCGGGTGGGAACGCTGACGCTGTTGACGGTGCCGCGCTGGGTGGCGGATGTATCAACCATGGTGAAAGCGCCGTTGAGAGGAACGGGGACTCGTACCATGGAGCATGAGTCGCGCGGGGTCCAACTCGTCGGGTCGCAACTCCGCGATGGCGCGGATTGAAGCACTGCGGCGCTTTCGCGCGGTGACGCCGCGGAACGTGTCGATTGAGGGTGAAGTAGACGCGTTGCTGCGTGATGCGAAGAAAGTCGCGAAGGCGATCAAGGCAGTTGATGAATCGTGGCGCGTGGCGTTGCCCGGAGACATCGCGCCGCGCGTGCGGGCGGAGAAGCTGGCACGGGGGACGCTGACACTGATTACGAGTGACGCGGCTGTGAAGTACAAATTGGAGATGTGGCTGCGCGAGGGCGGGTTGCAGAGCGTGCAGGCGGTGGCGAAAGGGGTGAAGCGGGTGGCGGTGCGACTGTGAAGCGGTGGAAGGAGAGGCGACGGTGAGCGAACAGGCGCCGGGGATAGAGCGTGCAGCGGAACTGGACGATGCCGATCGTGAGATGGTGTCGTTGCTTCAACGGCTGAAGCTGGGGTGCCCGCAGTGCCGGTATGACCTGAGCGCGAATGAGACGCCGGTGTGTCCGGAGTGCGGGACACATGTGCGCAAGAGCGATTACCGCGTGCGCAAGGGACTGCCACGGAGCAACGCACTGGTGGTGGCGATCGTGGGGGCGTGCCAACTGCTGTTTGCGGGGCCTGCGGCGACTGTCGCGTTGATGTCGCAGTTGATGCTGCCTGGCGCTGTGGAAGGCGCGTTGGTGCTGCTGAGCGTGGCGGTGTGCGGAGTGGTGCTGTGGGTGGTGGCGTATCGGCCGCTTGATGTGCTTGGATTGCCGGGGGGCATGAAGATGCTGGTGCTGGGCGGGCTGGCGATAGTGGGGGTGGTGGCGACGCTGGGGATGGTGATTGCACCGGTGTGGCTGGTGGGGGATGCGATGGGGTGGTGGTAGCCACATCTGCGGATCCACTTGCGGCATGTGATAAAGTGCTGGCATGACTCCACTCACGTCTCCGGCCGTGAACGACCCGCATGGAACTCCCGTTGGCAAGCCCTTGAACACGCGACTGGTCGCCATTGGTCTGCTGATCGCGACGATCATCGGCTATCTCGCGATACTCATGCCGCTCGCGCGCCGTGGTGCGCGTGCGGGGGGTGACGGGCGGTGGGAGAGCACCTTGACTGCGATCATGATGCTGGGGCTGGGTTTTGTGCTGGCGATGCCGGGCGTGCTGTGGTATCGCAAGCGAGCGGCGACGTGGGCGACGTGGAGGCCGACACCCAGCATGCCTTGGCTGGCGTGGGGGCCCAGGTTGCTAGTGGTGTGTGGGCTCTTGACCGCAGGCTATCTGCACGACACGTTGTATTGGTTGAGCAATATGGCGATGGCGTTCAATACTGACAAGGGTGACATGCTTCGGCAGGGGTTGGAACGCCAGAGCTACCAAGCGTTCCGTTCATTGATCATCGGTATCGGCTCGGCGGTTTGCGTGATCGGGTTGGCGGGCAGCGCGACCCCTGAGGCGCTCTCGAAGTGGACGCATCGAACTTTCTACCTGCTTTGCGCGATCTGCGTGCTGCAAGCGCTGGCGTGGCCCTGGACGATGATTCAACAGGCACTGATGAGTGGAAGCACGCCGTGAGTGAGTCGGACAAGCGTGACACGCTGCATTCATTCCTTGCTGATCGTGACGAGCCGTGCCCCAACTGCGGATACAACCTGCGGGGGCTGGCGACGGATGTGTGTCCCGAATGCCGACAGGAACTGGTGCTGGGCGTTCGTGTGCGGGAGCCACGACATGGGCCGTACGTGACGGCGGTAGTGGGGCTGGCGTGCGGCGCGGGGTTTCATGTGTTTCTCAGCGTGATCATGCTGGTCGACCAATTGTCGCGCCAGGGAGTTCAGGCGGCGTCCAAGCTGGCGTACCTCGCACTGGTTGACGTGCTGCAGATTTGTGTGCTTCTGCTGTTCATTCGCTTTCGGAAGCACATGGCCAAGTGGAACGCGCGCACGAGACTGAGCATGGCGGCCGCAGCATGGCTGGTGACCATCTGTTCGGTGATCATCACCTATTATGTGTTCAAGTGACGCGTGTTTGCACCTGATCCTGAAGTTGATGATTGACGTATAGACATGGGTGGTAACAGCCGATAAGTGCTGTACCACAGGAGGCTCCCATGGCCGCCATGTCGCAGGGTTCCACCGTTCGCTCCATGCCGCACACGGATCTCTCGCCCGAGCTGCTGGAGCACATGCAGCGCATCAAGGCGAAGGCGATTGAGTATGGGCTCGACTTCTTCGAGGTCGTGTACGAAGTGCTGCCGTTTGAGGTCATGAACCAGATCGCGGCGTATGGCGGCTTTCCCACCCGCTATCCGCACTGGCGCTGGGGCATGGAATACGACAAGATGAGCAAGCGCGATGCGTACGGCATGGGACGCATCTATGAGATGGTCATCAACAACGATCCGTGCTACGCGTATCTGCAGGAAGCCAACAACGTGACGGACCAGAAGCTGGTGATGGCCCACGTGTATGGCCACGCGGACTTCTTCAAGTGCAACTACTGGTTCAGCAAGACCAATCGCAAGATGATGGACGAGATGGCGAATCACGCGACGCGGATTCGGCGGCATATGGATCGGCACGGGCAGGACGTGGTGGAGCGGTTCATTGACGCGTGCCTGATGATCGAGAACCTGATTGACCCGCACAGCGTGTATAAGGCGCAATCCGGGCACACGGGCACGCCGAACAGGATGATGTTGCGGCATGTCGACGACAATGGCGAATCGCCCGCGACGGAGGGGCGAGCCACCAACGACAAGTTTGCGGCCAAGGACTACATGGATCCGTTCATCAATCCGCGCGATGTGCTGGCGAGGCAGCGCGAGCAGGAGCAGCAGCGTCTGCGTGCGCAGCGGGACAAGTTCCCGAGCGAGCCCGCACGCGATGTGCTGCTCTTTCTGCTCACACATGCGCAGTTGACGGACTGGCAGCACGATGTGCTGGCGATCATTCGTGATGAGGCGTACTACTACGCGCCGCAGGCGATGACGAAGGTGATGAATGAGGGCTGGGCGACGTATTGGCACAGCAAGCTCATGACGCAGCACTTTCTGGACGCCAAAGAGATCGTGCATTACGCCGATCAGCACAGCGGCGTTGTCTACATGCAGCCGGGCGGGTTCAATCCGTACAAGATCGGCGTGGAGATGTTCAAGGACATCGAACGCCGCTGGAACACGGGCCAACATGGCGGCGCGTGGGAGAACATCGACACCATCGGCTCCAAGAACGCCTTCGACGACAAGAGCATGAAGGGCCGCGAGAAGATCTTTGAAGTGCGGCGCATCTACAACGATGTGAGTTTCATTGACGAGTTCCTCACCGAGGAGTTTGTCGAGAAGCACAAGATGTATCAGCACGCGCGCGACCAGCACACGGGTGAGCTGCGCATCGTGAGCCGTGACTTCAAGCGCGTGAAGCAGACGCTGCTGCACTACCTGACCAACGCGGGACAGCCGTTCATCTACGTGGTCGACGCGAACTATCTCAATCGCGGTGAACTGGTGCTGGCGCACAAGTTCACGGGGGTTGAGGTGGAGCTGGAGCGAGCCAACGAGGTGATGCAGAGTCTGCGTCTTATCTGGGGCCGCCCCGTACACCTGGCGATGATGCTCAACGAAGAGCAGTACTTCCTGAGCATGGAAGAAGTGGGGGGCAAGCTGAAGAAGCAGCGCGTGAACGAAGAGATGCCACCTCCTGCGCACGTTCTCTGACCTGGCGGGCCGTCAGGGGCTGCCGGATTTCACGCGCAGGACCCCAGTCGACACATTACCACGCAATCAACACCATTCCCGCACGTTGCACTCACAACCACATCGGAGATTCCCCACGTGCGTTCCTTGTCCTTTGCGTCCATCTCGTGCGCTTCGCTCACTGTCCTCGCATCGCTCTGCTTTCCATTCAACTTCAGCCCCGCGGCTGCTCTCGCGCAGCAAGGTGCAACGCCGCCTGTGGTCACATCACAGCGCGCGCACTTCGACGAAGCGGCCGACTACTCGACGACGTACAGCGGACGTGCCGTGCTGGTCATGCACAAGGGCGAGGTGGTCTACGAGCGCTACGACAACGACTGGACGGCTACGCGCCCGCACATGCTTGCCAGTGGCACCAAGAGCTTCACGGGTGTTGTCGCCATGTTTGCTGTGCAAGATGGGCTGCTGACGCTGGACGAGAAAGTCGCTGACACGATCACCGAATGGAAGAGCGACGAGCGCAAGCGTGACATTACCGTGCGTCATCTGCTCACGCTGTCATCGGGCCTTGATCCCGCTGACGCTGCCTTCCCAACCCGCGGCGAACGCGCCGGCCTTCGCGGCCAGCGCAATGAGATAACCGACGCACGCACCAAGCGCATCGAGCGTGAGAACGCGCGTACGGGCGTGAGCAAGCTCGCGACAGGCAACTGGTTCAAGGATGCCGTCAACGTTCCTGCGAAGCACGACGCGGGCGAGCAGTTCGAGTATGGGCCGAGCCACTTCTACGCCTTCGGCGAGTTGATGAACCGCAAGCTTGTCGCACAAGACAAGATCAAGGCCAACACCTTCGGAGACTACGCGAAGTTCCGTATCTTCGAGCCGCTGGGCATGTCCATTGGCCGATGGGGCAAGGACGAAGCCGGCAACGTCAACATGCCGGGCGGCATGATGCTCACCGCGCGCGAGTGGGCGAAGTTCGGCCGCTTCGTGCTGCAGCGTGGCGCGTGGAAACAGGCCGATGGTTCGATGAAGCAACTGCTCAGGCCCGAACTGCTCGCACAGTGCTTCGAGCCCAGTGCCACCAACAGCGCGTATGGCCTTACATGGTGGCTGGGCGGCGCAGCCGGCGAGGCAGACGGTGCACACGCAGTAGACACCACGCCACACACAACGACGCCCGACGCGGACACGCCTGCCGGCGATCGGCTACGTGAACGCTTGCGCGAGGAGTCCTCTGACACACGTATCACCATCAACGGCAAGACAACGCCCGTCTACATGGCGGCGGGCTTGGGCAAGCAGCGGCTGTTTGTGGTGCCCGAACTGGATCTTGTGGTCGTGCGGTTTGCGGAGCCTTCACGCAATGGCCTTGAGTTCAGCAATGAGGACTTCCTCGCACCGATTGTGCAAGCGATAACGAAGTGACCGCAGCGTCACCCGTGCGCACCATTACATAACCCCATGAATCACCAACGCGCGATCACTTCTTCAGCGCGGCGTTCGGTCGCTTCGGATCGCACATGTCCTCAATGTTCAGTTCCGCCGCCTGAAAGCGTTCAAGCAACGCGTCAAAGCCCTCTTCCAGCTTCAGATCCATCTCTTCCTTGTACAGCGGAACGATCTGGAAGAAGTGCACCTTGAATCGTGGTGCCTTGAGCTCAAAGAACGGGTCAGCCATCGAGAACGGTGGAATGACCAGCCAGCCCACAAACTTGCATCCCGGCGTGAACGCTTCGGGCGGCTCTCCGTTGGGCACCGTGTGTGCAGTGTTCAAGTACGTGTCAAAGTCTGAAGGCAGACGCGCTAGATTCTTCAGCCACAGAATGGGCCAGTAGTACTCGTCGTTCTCGCCCGGCGCGAGTGCCTTATCAACAGGCCAATCCGCGGGCAAGACGACGCACAGCTCCGCACGAGCGCTCACGCCCTCGTCGATGTTCATCGGAATCGCGCTCATTCCCATCGTCACGAACGCCCTGTACGGAAACTTCTTGCTGGGCTCGATCGGCAGAACGTCGAGATGAATGCCCTCAGAGATGATCTCATGTAGCACGTTCTTGAAAGGTCCCACGTACTTCTTGACGTGCGCCTCCACCAGACTCATCTGCTTCTCAGTCAACGTTGCCGGTGGAAAGCCCCCCAGAGCCAGTGGCTCGTCGTGCCGAAGCATTTCCGAGCCTCCCCTCGTGTACTCCGCCTTCTTCCGCTTCGCGGGCGGACGCGATGCCTTGCGAGCGGCAGGCTTCGCAGCCTTACCCGTGCTGCGGGTAGGTTTGGGCGACGCCTTCGAACGAGTCTTCTTCGTTGTTGAGCGAGCAGCCGACGATCGGGCGGACTTCTTCTTTGCCATAGGACTCCCCTTGCTTCACGATACCGCGCGGCGACGCGCTGCGCATGACAGTCATCTAATGACTTTTGATTGGCGCGGTTTCCATCACACCTGCAACACACCCGTCTTGAACTCGCGCGAGTAGTCCCAGTTCTGGTTCGCCGCTTCCAACGCGGCGATGAGTTCCTTGCGGGTGTCTTCGGGCGCGATCATGCGATCAACCCAGCCGCGGGCCGCGCCGTGGCGGATGTCGGCCTGCTCGGTGTAGCCAGCGTGAATCGCGCCGTAGATTGCGTCGTGGGCTTCTTTGTCGATGGTCTCACCCTTGCGCTTGCGGCTGGCTTCTTCGATGGTCGTAAGCACGCCTGTCGCCTGGTTCGCACCCATCACGGCGCACTTGGCGCTGGGCCATGCGAGCGCGAGGAACTGATCAAACGCTCGGCCGCACATCGCGTAGTTGCCCGCGCCGTAGCTGCCGCCGGTGATGACGACGATCTTGGGCACCACGCAGTTGCTCATGGCGTTCACCATCTTCGCGCCGCTGCGGATGATGCCGTTCTGCTCGCTATCGCGACCGACCATGAAGCCCGTCGTGTCGTGCAGGAAGACAATCGGAATCTTGCGCTGGTTGCAGTCCATGATGAACCGCGCGGACTTGTCGGCGGAGTCATCATAAATCACGCCCGGCATGTTCACGCGCTTGCCGCCGCCTTGACCGCTGCCCATCTGGCTCTGCGTCACCTTCTTCTGATTCGCCACGATGCCGCACGCATGTCCGCCGATCTTTGCGTAGCCACAGACAATGGACTGGCCGAAGTCGGCCTTGTACTCGTCGAAGTCGGCGGCAAGCTTGTCGCGGTCCGCGCACACGTCCACGATACATGCGATGAGTTCCTTCACGTCGTACTGCGTGCCGGGCTTGTCGGTGAAGATCTTGAAGGCGTCGTTGGGTTCGCGCAGGGGCGGCACAGTCGGCGCCTGCTCCTCGCGCTCGCGGTACTTGCTCACCAAGCTCTGAATGCGCGCGATAGCGTCTTCGTCGCTCTTCTCTTTGAAGTCAATCGTCCCGCTGATGCTCGCGTGCATGCTCGCGCCGCCGAGTTCTTCGTCGGTCACTTCCTGGCCGATTGCCGCCTTCACCAGTGCAGGGCCCGCGAGATACAAGCCGCTGCCTTCGGTCATGATCAGCGTGTCGCACAGCACGGGCAGATAGCCACCACCAGCGACGCAGAAGCCCATGATCGCCGCGATCTGCGGAATGCCCATCGCGCTGATCACCGCGTTGTGCCGGAAGATGCGACCAAAGTCGTCCATGTCGGGGAACACGTCTTCCTGCAATGGCAGGAACACGCCTGCGCTGTCCACGAGATAGATCAGCGGCATGTGGGCCATCATCGCGATCTGCTGCGCGCGGATGATCTTCTTGCATGTCATGGGAAAGAACGCGCCGGCCTTCACGGTCGCGTCATTCGCGATGATCATGCACTTGCGGCCTTGCACCGTGCCAATGCCGGTGACCACGCCCGCCGCCGGCGCGCCGCCGTGCTCTTTGTACATGTTCCAGGCGCACCAAAGTCCCAGTTCCTGAAAGTTCGTCGCGCCGCTTTCTTTGGTCACCGGATCCACCAGCAGCGCGATGCGCTCGCGCGCCGTCAGCCGCTTCTTCTCATGCTGCCGCGCGATGGCGCTCTTGCCGCCGCCCTGCATGATCTGTCGCTCTTCGATAAGCATCAGATCCGTCAGTTCGCGCAGGGTGTACACGTGCTGGTTGCTGGGCGTAGTGGGGCTCGACATGGCCCGAGGGTAGCGGCGGGCGATGCACAATGCCGGTCACATCAGGCGGCGCGTTGCAGCACGTCGGACAACTTGGCGGCGAGGAATCGCCGACGCTCAGTGCTCAGGCCCGTACCGAAGTTGATGGTCTTATCGGCCTCGATGGTGATGTTGGCCTTCTTGCGCCGGTCGCCGTCGCCGTCGGTCCACTGCTTGTCTTCGAGTCGCACATCCTTCACACGATGCACGTCAAAGCGCCGTGTCCAGCCGAGCAGACCGATGCCCTCAAAGACCTTACCCGAGTCGCGGTCCACCGTCACCTCGACTCGCCCGGCCAACGCCGAGAGAAATGCGGCAAACATGCCCAGGCCGATGAGAACAAAGGGAGTCAGAAACAGCCACATGAAGATCGTCATGCCGACAGGGATATGTGAACCGTTCATGTTGGGTGCAGGGAACCACGCTGGCAAGGCAATACCAAGGTGCTTCATCGTGGATGCCAGCACCACCGAGACAAAGACACTGACAATGCCGTTCCAGAACAAACAGAAGAACAGCAAGCCGAACGCGGTTGGGAACGAGCGCATGCTGGCACCAACCACCATGCCGCGGCCATCGTCGCGCGTCCATGTGCCGGACGGGGCCTCGCCCTCGAACTCGCGGGCGAGCTTTCGCTTCTCTTCAGCCTTCAGCAGATGAGAGAGGCGAATGAGCTTCTCGCACTCTCGGCACAGTGCGACACCTTCGCCCACGTTCACGTCGGCCGCGTCCAGTTCGGCGTGGCACTCGGGACACATGGCTTGGGAGGAATCCGGCATCCGCATGATGCAGATATCGGCAAGCCGCGCGGTCTCAACGCCCGGCGGGAGCAGCGGGCGGGCACCCTGTGCCGTCTGCATCGCCTGTACCGGCGCCACCCGCTGAGGATGTGGTCGCGCAAAGAAAAAACCGGCGACAGGTCGCCGGTTTGAACGTGCTGAAGACTTGCGTCGCGATTACTTGGCCGCGATGCTCAGGTACTGCTTGACGCTGGCAATGTCACGGGCCAGGTCGTAGTTGAAGGTCATGTTCCAGTTTTCGCCCACGGCGACGTGAACGACCTTGGCGGTCTTTTCGCGCTTGTGCCAGTCGCGGTTACCGCGGTTGTAGATCACCTCGCGCTGCTTGCGCATGCGCTGAGCCGTACGAAGGGCCTTCTTGTTCGCGGGGTCAAGGCGCATCAGGCGAGCGATCGTGTCGCTGGCGCCTTCGTTGAGCGGGAGCTTCTCGACCGTGCAGGCCAGATGCTGGCCGGGCTTGTAGTTCAGTTCGGTGACCTTCATGGCAGACTCCAAAACCCCACCGGTTTTCCGAGTAGGGTCAAGATGCTAGGCGCGAAGCGCGGGCGTGTCGAGGCGACCGCCCACGCATGAACACATACCAAACACACCGCTACAGATCGTCGTGAGAAGCCAAAGAACTCGGGCGAACCCTTGACATTGGTACATCTGTACAGTACATTTGTACGAACACACCGAGGACACATGGCCACTTCCCCTTCCACCACGAAAGATTCCATCATCCACGCCGCGGGTGAACTCTTTGCCTCCCATGGGTTTGGAAGCGTGACGGCACGGCAGGTCGCGAAGGCGGCCAACGTCGCGTTGAGTGCGATTCCGTATCACTTTGGGAGCATGGAGAATCTCTATCGAGAGTCGCTCCTGAGGGCATGTGAGATTTCGCCGCAGGCTGTGCCGTTCGCGCAGCGGGCGATGGCGGCATCACCTGAAGAGGGAATCCGCCTCGCCATTCAGTGGGCGATGGAGGACTACGCGGGGATAGAAGTAGCTTGGCCGGTGCGACTGATCGCCCGGGAGGAACTGGATCCTTCGCCCACATTTCAGGAAGTGATCGATCGCAAGTTCGCGCCCGAGTGGGACTGGCTGAGTCAGGTCGTCGCCCGGGCGTCGGGGCGGGAGCGGTCATCGCCTGCGGTGAAGTTTGGCGTCATGACCATGTACACGCTGGCTGTGTCAACGATCACACACCGGGCGGTGCTTGACCGGCTGGCGCCGGAACTTCTGCAGACGCAGCGCGCGGCGATCATCGAGACCATCGCCCGTGTCACGCTTGATGCGGTCCAGCATTATGCGGCTTCCACGACGGATTGCTCCGCAGGGAGCAATCGCGCGTGATCCGCATCGCCTTTCGCATTCTGTTGCATGATGCGGCGAAGTACCTCGCGCTGATTCTGGGCATCGCCTTCGCGACGCTGCTGATCGGCCAGCAGTCGGCGATCTTCCACTCCGTGGTGCAGTCGTCGGCGCGCGAGATTCTTGAAGCCAGCGAAGCTGACATCTGGGTGATGAAGCCCAGCGTGGAGACGCTCGACCAGACCGACCCGATGGCGGAACTGGCGGTCAATCGCGTGCGCTCCGTGCCGGGCGTGGAGTGGGCAGTGCCTTACTACCAAGCCATCGCGCAGCTCAAGACAGCGGACGGTCGCAGCAAGTCCGTCACGATCATCGGCGTGGACGAAACATCGCTGGTCGCCGCCCCGCGCACCATGCTGGCGGGTTCCCTGGCGGACCTGGCGCGGCCCGATGCGATTCTGATCGATGCAGCGGGGTTCTCCTCGATCTTTCCTGATGCGCCGCTGGAGACAGGTGCGGTCGTTGAGATCGGCCAGCGTCGTGCGAACATCGTGGGCATCAGCCATGTGGGACCATCGTGGACGGGACTGCCGCGCGTTCACGCGCGCCGCACGCTGGCTGTGGAGATGGCTCGCGAGACGGTCAATCCGGTCAGTTATGTTCTCGCTCGCGCCAAAGAGGGCGAGTCGGCGGACGCGGTTGCGAAGGCGATCACACAAGCGACGGGACTGCAAGCGCACTCGAGTGATGGCTTCCGCATGCAGACGCAGGACTGGATCATCAGGTACTCGGGCGTGGCGGAGAACTTCGGCATCACCATTCTCATGGGCGTGGTGATCGGCATCGCAATCGTCGGACAGACGTTCTATATGTTCAGCGTCGAGAACCTGCGCCAGTTCGCCGCACTCAAGGCCATCGGCGTGGCCAACCGCCGCATCCTGGGCATGATCTGCGTGCAGGCACTGTTTGTCTCCGTCGTGGGCTTCTGCATCGGCATCGGTGTCGCCAGTCTGTTCTTCGCGATCTTCAGCCCGCAACTCACGGGCGGCCTGCGCGGCATGTTCATGCATCCAGCCATCTTCGCCGGCACGGGCGTGTTCATCGTGCTCATCACGCTGGTGTCGTGTGTCATCAGCGTGCGTCGTGTTCTCACCGTCGATCCCGCCATCGTCTTCCGGAGTTGATCATGTCCGGTGTCATCTGCCGACAAGTCGCCATGGAGTTTCCCAGCGCGGCGGGATCCGTAAAGGTCCTGAAGGGCGTTGACTTTGAAGCCCGCGCGGGAGAACTCACGATGCTGGTAGGCCCCAGCGGGTGTGGCAAGACCACGCTCATCTCCATCATCGCGGGGCTGCTGCGCGGTGCGAGCGGCCGTGTCGATGTCTTCGGTCATGATGTCACATCGATGACTGATCAGGATCTCATCACGTTTCGACTTTCACACATCGGGTTCATCTTTCAGCAGTACAACCTGCTGGCGGGGTTGTCAGTCGTTGAGAACGCGGCTGTGCCGCTCGTCGCCGCCGGCGTGACCTGGAACGACGCACTTGACACCGCACGTGATCTGCTGGCAACGCTGGGCATGACGCCGCACCTGACCAAGTTTCCTCGGCAGTTGTCGGGCGGGCAGCAGCAGCGCGTGGCCATCGCGCGTGCGCTCGTACACAAGCCGCGACTGCTGCTGTGCGACGAGCCCACCGCCGCACTGGATGGCAAGTCGGGCCAAGCCGTCATGACGCTGCTGCGTGATTTGGCAGTGAAGCCTGATCGTGCGGCCATCGTGGTGACACACGATCCACGCGTGTACGCCTATGCCGATCGCATCGCCCATATGGAAGACGGCTTGCTTGTCAAGGTTGAAGAGCCCGACACCACGCGACTCGCGGTTTCCCACTGATTCATCGCAACGAGGTTTCCCATGTTCATCAAGTTTGGCATTCCCGTGATCGCCGCGCTGTCTCTGGGCTTTGGCCTGGCGACGACCGTCATTCTGAAGCCCGAACAGCAACTGACGCAAGCGGTCAACCCGCCCGCGCTTGCCACGCTGGGGGCACACACCATCGCCGGACTGGGCGAACTGCAGACGCCAGGTGAGCAGATCGCCATCAGCGCCGCTCTGCCTGGCATCGTGCAGCATGTGTACGTGACCACAGGCAGCGTGGTGCGCACGGGTGACCCGCTCTTCGCGATTGATGATCGCGAACTGACGGCGCAACTGGCGGGCGCCCAACGCGCACTCGACGCGGCGAAGGCTCGTCTGGAGCGGCTGCGCGCGGGCACACGCAGTGATGACCTGCCACCGGCGCGGGCGCGGGTGGATTCCGCACAGGTGCTGGTGGACCGCAATACGGACTTTCTCGAACGAGCCCGTACGCTCGTCTCGTCGGGCGCCCTGAGCAAAGAGGAGTTCGCGACGCGCGACTTTGCGCTGCGCCAGGCGAAGGCGGAACTTGCTGAAGCGCAGGCGCAGCTTGCGCGATTGGAAGCCGGACCTTGGATGCCCGATCTGCTGGTGGCCCAGAGTGAACTCAACCAGGCGCAGGCGGAGGTTGATCGCATGCGCGTGGAGATGCAGCGACTGGTGGTGCGAGCGCCGCAGGATGCGACGGTGCTGCGCGCGGACGTGCGCGTGGGCGAGTTCGTGCAGCCGGGCGATGCCGCGCGTACGCCCATGCTGCTGGGGGCTTCGGGACCGTTGCAACTGCGTGTGCAGGTGGACGAGGAGGACGCGAGCCGCGTGAAGCCCGGCGCGAAGGCGGAGGCGTTCGTGCGTGGGCGCGAGCGCATTCGCGTTGATCTCTCGTTCGTGCGCATCGAACCGCGCGTGGTGCCCAAGACATCGCTCACCGGCTCGACCACCGAGCGCGTTGACACCCGCGTGCTGTTTGTGATCTATGAAGTGATCGGTTCTCCCGAGCGTGTGTATCCGGGTCAGAAGTTTGATGTGTTCATCACGGCGGCTCCGTGAACATGCGGCCTTCGGGTCGGTTTGGCTGATATCTCAGCCGAGACACCCCTCCACGCGGCCTCCCGGCCAGACCACCGGCATAACCGGCCCAACCCCACCCGCGCGCGATGTGCCACGCTCAATCTGCTGGCATCGCGACGCGGGATTTTTCATGATTGATGTGTGTGGGACGTGTCGCCCGGGCCACGGTGGTCGCAGGCGGCGTGACCCGACGTTGGAGGAGGTCACCTGCATGCAGGCACTCGAGCAGTCCACACTGCCTGGCGAAACCGTCCTGACATTCAGCATCCGCCATGGCGCGGGCTTCGTGACGCTGGCGGCGTCGAATCTGACGCAGCGCGAATTGTCGCAACTGCTTGATCAACTGGGCGATCTGGCGCGCAAGGTGCAGGGCAACATCGCGCTTGATCTGGCGATGGTGAAGCCGCTGAACTGCGCGTGGATCAACAGTCTCATTGAGTTTCACCACGCCTGTCGCGGTCTGGGCGGCCAGCTCGTCATCGCGGGGCTGCCCCCCGACGCCGCAGACATTCTGCGCGCGACCGGACTCGACAAGAAACTCATCATGAGCGCGACACGCGAGGATGCGCTGCGCTACTTCCGCACGGGTGAAGATCCCAGGCCGGGGCTTCTCAGTTGGCTCAAGGTCCGCAAGGCTGCTTGAACATGCGACAGCAACTTTCGAGGTTCCATATGCACCACCCGCATCTCACACCACCACCGCACACAATGCCTGACGCGCTCGCACCGCCCCCATGAGTCGCGACGCGTCGGCGCTGCGACCCCGCAGCGTCAGCATCGGTTCGAGGTCAGTGCGTGAACTCACCAGCGTCGCCGCCGCGCTCGCCAACGAGCCCGCCGTCACGCTGGTGAGTTCTATTTCGTGTGCCAGCAGCGTCGCCATGGCGACGTCGAACGCCGCGGACGCCACGGGTGAGGTCTTCACGATCACTCGTCCACGCGGCCGCGCAAGTTTGCTCGCCATCACAAGCCCCGCGGGTTTGCCTGTGCAGTCGATCACCACATCCTGATCGTGGCGAAGACCGGCCTCGCGCGCGTCACGATGCTTGATGCCCCATTTCTCACACAGGCCGTAGCGGTGGGGGTGGTGTCCCAGCAGGCGCACGCTCGCGCTCACGCGCGCCAGTTGCTGCGCGATGAGCAGCCCCATGACACCATCGCCCAGCACGGTCACAAACGGCTTGCGGTCCACACGCACCATGCTCGCGATGGTCATGACGCTCGCGTAGGCATTGGCGAAGATCGCATGCTCATCGCGAAGCGCGGCTGGCGCTTCCACGCACGCGCTCGCGGGTACCACGAGTTCTTCTTTGCCCAGCATCGCCGCCATCGCGCCGCTGGTTCCGTCCCACCCCGGCACGCGACGCCTCAAGCAGTGTGTTGGCAGCCCCCCTTTGCACCGCTCGCACGCACCGCATGCGATGACACTCGAGACGATGACCCGCTTGCCTGCGCCCTCGCCGCGCTCGATGACACCGACGCATGCGTTACCCGCGCTCGCCGGATCGATCGCGCAGTCAGGCGTAAACAGCCCGACGCACGTCGGCTTCACGACCACATGGCCAGCAGGCAGGTCCATATTGGGTTATCGGTTCAAACGCGACAGCGATTGAGTCGGATTCTGTTTGCGTAACTCCTTGGGAATCAAGAGACATGACGAATCTGCCAAAGGCCGTGCAATACCGACCGGGCGTGGCCGTTTCGCTGCCATCGGGATCGCGATGACACGCGCGCCCAACGCAGGCCCGCCGTGAGGGGACGGGCCTGCGTCATTTTTGGGTGCCCAGTTCGTGCCTTTACTTCTCCCATGCCCACCCTTCACACGGCGAATGGACTTGCCGGCGTGCCGCACGCGTTTTCAACCCGCCTTGGCGGCGTGTCGCGCGGCCAGTTTGATTCCCTCAACTTCGGCAACCCCAGCGAACTCGTTGGCGACGCACGGGACCCGCGCGAGAACATTGCCCGCAATATCGCGCTCGCCCTCGACGTGATGGGCACGAGCGGGCGCGAAGTTGTGCAAGTGCACCAGGTGCATGGTGGCGACGTGCATGTGCTTCGCGCAGGGCAGCCCACGCATCACGGGCGCGACGACACCAAAGCCGATGCGATCGTGACCGACGACCCCGCGCGCGTCGCCATGGTCCGCATCGCCGATTGCGGCCCGGTGCTGCTTGTGTGTGAAACCGGCCGCGTCGTCGCCGCCGTACACGCGGGCTGGCGTGGTGTGCTCGCAGGCATCGTGCCCAACGCCATCGCCGCGATGCACGAGCTGGGCGCTCGCAACATCCGCGCCGCCATCGGCCCGTGCATCCATGTCGATGCCTTTGAAGTGGGAGAAGACGTCGCGCAGCAATTCGCGGCTGCCTTTCCGCACGCCCCGGTTGTACAGCGCCGCAGCGACTGGCCCAAGCCTCACGTCGATGTCATCGCTGCTATCACCTCGCAGTTGCACGCCGCTCGTGTCGCCAGCATTGATGTGGTGGGGGAGTGCTCCTTTGCTCGGAGCGATCTCTACTTCAGTCACCGCCGCGACGGCATCCGCAGTGGCCGCATGGCCGCCTTCATCGGGCCGCGCACTTCCACTTGATACGCTGCACGCATGCTCGCGCGCCTCGCACTGCTCGCCCTCGTCCTCCTCACGCTCGTCGCCTGTTCCGCTCCGCGCGCCGGCACACCGCACCCGCGCCGCGGCGATGAAATCATGATCGCAGGCCAGCTCTTTCATACGGGCGGTGCCCGCGTCAAGCTCTGGTTCGACGAAGGCGGCTACGACGCCTATCGCATTGAGCGACGCTTTGCCAAATGGCCCGAAGCCAACTGGGAAGCCACACAAAGCGCCGGCAAGCTCAAGCAGCCTGAGCGCTTCGGCCTGCGATTCGGCAAGAGCATGAGCGAGGACGACATCGCCCGCGTACGCGGCGGCACCTGGCCCATGGCCATGCTGCGCGACAAGGTCGATCAGTTCATCATTCATTACGACGCAGCCGGCACCAGCCGCAGTTGCTTCCGCACATTGCACGATGAGCGGGGCCTGAGCATCCACTTCATGATCGACCTCGACGGCACGATCTACCAGACGCTCGACGTGCAGGAACGCGCCTGGCACGCGACCACCAGCAACGACCGCAGTGTGGGCGTGGAGATCGCCAACATCGGCGCGTACCCGTTTAGACACGACGACGCGGGCGACATCATCATGCCCGCAACACTCGCCAAGTGGTACGCGCAAGACGACGCAGGCTGGCGCGTATCGCTGCCGGGCTGGGTGGGTGACGGCGGCCTCGCCACACCCAACTTCGTCGCCCGCCCCGCGCGAAACGAACTCATCACGGGCACCGTCCAAGGCCAGCAGCTCGCCCAGTTTGACCTGACCACCGCGCAGTACGACGCCCTCATCAAGCTCACTGCAACCCTGCACGCCGCCTTGCCCAAGATCAAGCTTGACTATCCACGCGACGCGCAAGGCCTGATCACCACCAAACTGCCCGACGATCAGTTGCCCAGTGCCACAGGCCTGCTCGCCCATTGGCACATCCAAAGCAACAAGATCGATCCCGGCCCGGCCTTCGATTGGGACCGCGTGATTCGCGGGGCCAAGCGCGAACTGCGCCGCTATCCTCACGCGCCATGAAGATTCACGAATACCAATCGCGCGACCTCCTCGCCTCCTTCGGCATCCCCGTTCCCGCGGGCAAGATGATCACGACCATCGAAGACGCCGCGCAGGCCTTCAAGAGCGTCACCGCTGGCCAGGCCAAGCCCCTCGCCGTCGTCAAGGCGCAGGTGCACGCGGGTGGCCGCGGCAAAGCCGGTTTCGTGAAGCTCGTGAAGACCGCTGAAGAAGCCACCGAAGCCGCTCGCTTCATGTTCACCAACCGCATGAAGAGCCCCCAGACTCCGCCCGAAGGGCTGGAAGTCAAGAAGCTCCTCGTCGCTGCTGGTGTCGATATCGCTGATCGTGCTGGCGGCGGCAAGGAAGAGTTCTACCTCGCCATCACCGTCGATCGCGCCACGCGCCGCAACATGCTCATCGCTTCGCGCGAAGGCGGCGTTGAAATCGAGCAAGTCGCCCACGACCGCCCCGATGCGATCATTAAGGAGCCCCTGCACCCCACGCTGGGCCTCATGAGCTTCCAGGCTCGCGACATCGCCTTCAAGCTGGGCTTCAAGGGCAAGCAGGTCAATCAGGCCGCCGCCATCATGAGTGGCTTGGCGAAGTTATTCGTCTCCAAGGACTGCTCGCTCGCTGAGATCAACCCCCTCATCATCACGCCCCCCAGCGCCCAGTTCCCTGATGGTCAGGTCATCGCCATCGATGCCAAGTTCTCCTTCGACGAGAACGGCATCGAAGCCCGCCACAAAGACCTCAAGGACATGGCCGACCACACCGAGGACAACCCCGCCGAACTGCGGGCCCAGAAGTTCAACCTCTCTTATGTCGCCCTCGACGGCAACATCGGCTGCCTCGTCAACGGCGCCGGCCTCGCCATGGCGACCATGGACATCATCAAGCACCACGGCGGCGAACCCGCCAACTTCCTCGATGTGGGCGGCGGCGCGACCGAAGAAGCCGTGACCGAAGCCTTCGGCATCATCCTGAGCGACCCGCAGGTGAAGGGCGTCATGGTCAACATCTTCGGCGGCATCATGCGTTGCGATGTCATCGCCCAAGGCATCATCAACGCCGCCACCAAGCACAAGAACGCCGACGGCAGCACGGGCTTCAAGATTCCCCTGGTCGTGCGCCTCGAAGGCACGAACGTCGAAGCCGGCCGCAAGCTGCTGCAAGACGCCCAAGGCAAACTGCCGACGCTGCAAGCCGGTGCCGACCTGACCGACGCCGCCAAGAAGGTCTGCGCCGCAGTGAAGTGACTGGGGGCCAGTGACGGCCACAATCTCACAACCACTTTGTCAACAAGCACTTAACGAAACACACCCCGCGGTCTGGGGTGTTTTTCTTGCGCAAATGTCTCATGAATGTGCGAAATCACGCCGCCCCCTACTTGTGCGAGCTCATATCTGTGATATGCTGTACCGCATATACGCGATCGGAGAGTGCCTTGACGGGCACGGAGATTCCGATCGCTCGTGAGTGGGAGGAGAGAGACATGCGTTTCGCACTCAGTGCTGTTCTGCTTGCAACTGTCGCCGGCTCGGCGAATGCGCAAAGCTTCACGCTCCAAGACGGCAACTCCAGCAGCGTGTTCAACGCCAGCGGTGGCGGCCAGATTAACTGGATCGTCGACGGCGTTTCCCAACTCTTCAATCAGCGCTTCTACTACCGCTCGTCGCTCTTCAACAATGACGAACGGCCGGTGGACTCACTGACGTTGACCGGTTCGCAATTGACCGACACCAACACCTTTGACGACGCCCGCAACGACACGCTCTCGCTGCGGTACAACGACACGGCGGGTCTCGAGTTCCGCATCTCGTACCTGCTGCGCGGCTCCAACGCCGGCTCTGGTACGGCGGACCTGGCGGAAACGATCCGCATCTCCAATCCCACCAACACCACGATCGGCGTGTCGTTCTTCCAATACGTGGACTTCGACCTGTCCGGCACCTCTGGTGGTGACTTCGCCGAGCTGATCAACGCCAACACGGTGCGCCAGTGGGATCCGGGTTCCAACTTCTCGGTTGCAGAGACGGTTGTCACCCCCGGCCCCACGGCATATCAAGTCGGCAGCTTCCCCAACATCGTCTCGCTGTTCGGCAACGGCGTGGCCGACAACCTCAACAACGCCGGCGGCTTGATCGGTCCCACCGATGCAACGTGGTCTTTCCAGTGGAACTTCACGCTCGCTCCGGGCGGCTCGTTCACCATCTCGAAGGACAAGCTGATCACCATCCCGTCACCGGCTGGTCTTGCGGTGCTCGGTCTGGCGGGCCTCGCGGCTACCCGCCGTCGTCGCGCCTGATCATCGGTGCCATCAACGCAATCATAATGAACGACCGCCCACACGGGCGGTCGTTTTCTTTCTGCTCAGTTCTCTCGCCGCACGTCTTCACGCAATCGGCGGCCCATGAAACGTCAACGCATGCTTCGCGAAGATCGCGCCCAGCGTCTCCGGCGTCAATGGCCCGGCCTTCGCCGCTGCCACAGTCTCGCGAAATGGCTTCTCCAACCCCGCAGGTGTGCAGATCACCAGCAACTTGCCCATCTTCGTGTCAATGTTCGCAAACGTGTGCGTGCTGCCCTTGGGGCAACTCACAAACGTGCCCGGCTCCGCGATGATCTCCACGCCATCGCGCACGAACTTGTGCGTGCCTTCCACCACGTAGAAGTACTCGTCCTCGTGCGAGTGCCGATGCAGCGGCGGGCCGCAGTTGGGCGGACTGCACGATTCCATGATCATCAGCCGCCCGCCCGTCGTGCTCGCATCCGCAAGCATCCGCACGTTGTCGGTCACGACCGTCATGCACTCGCCTTCACCAGGCTTCAGACACACGCCCTTTGCAGGCGTACTCCACGAGACATCACTCATAGCCCTTCTCCACTTTCCTCATGCCAGCCAGCGGCGTTACCGTTCGCACATGAGTGGCTCATCATTACAAGCAAGTTTTCAAGCGTCAACACCCACGCTCGCGGGAACGGGCGTCACGCTCCGCCCACTCACACTCGCCGACGCACCCGCCCTCTTCGCCATCACCCCGCCAGACACTTTCGCGTACTTTCTCAGCGAGCCGCGCTCTTGGACGCTTGATGCCTTCACCACGTGGCTGCGCGACTACCTCCTCGGCCCTGCCCATATGTCCTTCGCCGTGATCGACGACCACACACGCGCACTCGTCGGCAGCACCAGCTTTCTCGACATCCTGCCTCAGCACCGCCACGCCGAAATCGGCATCACCTGGTATGCACATCACGCACGCGGCACGCACATCAACCCCGCGAGCAAGTACCTGCTGCTCGACTACGCCTTCACGCGCATGTTTGATGATCGCGGCGCACTGCGCATCACCCTCAAGTGCAACGCGAAGAACGAACACAGCAAACGCGCCATCACCAAACTCGGCGCAACCTACGAAGGCACCTTGCGCAACCACCGCGTGAAGGAACTGGCCGACGGCACAGGCCAAGTGCGCGACACCGCCTACTTCAGCATCTTGCCCAGCGAGTGGCCCGCCATCTCACCCAGGCTCCTTGCGCGTGCACGCGCCGCACCCGGAACTGCATCATGACGGCAAGCCCCATCACGATTCGCGCCGCGACGCCGCAAGACATCCCCGCGGTGCTGCCCATGGTGCAAGCCATCTGCGACATGCACGCCGCGATGGATCCCGATCGCTACAGCTTCGTGCCCGACATCACCTCGCGCTACGCAACATGGCTCCCCAAGCGCATCGCCGACGCCGGCAGCGTTTTTCTCGTTGCCGAATCGCAGCTGCAGACGTCCAACCCCACTCCCGCGCCGCACATCGTCGCTTTCCTTATCGCCGAAACGCTCGACGAAATCCCCATCTACCTCACCAAGCGATACGGCTTCATCCACGACCTCTGGGTGCAGCCCGCCTACCGCCGCCAAGGCATCGCCCAAACGCTGACCCGCGAGTGCCTGGCTCGCTTCGCCGCGATGAATCTGACACAAGTTCGTCTCGATACCGCGGCAGCCAACGACTCAGCGCGCGCACTGTTCGCCAACATGGGCTTCAGCGCCAGCACAACCCAGATGCTGCACACGCTCAGTTGCCATCTCCCTCATTCGCCGTCGCTTGCTACTTCACAAACTTCACAACCGCCACCGAATCCATGTTCACCCAGTAGATCTTCTCATTCCGGCGAATCGTGATGCTCTTCTCGCTCACGCCGCTCAGCACACCTTCGATCTTGTGAGGAATGTCATCGCGCGTCCGCAGCCCGTCGTGCGCTCGCGCCGTGAAGCTGTCACGCGTGTGCGGCACCACCAGATACACCTCGCACTCCTGCCCGATGCTGCCACCAAGGCTGCTCTGTCGCAGCGCATCCTGTGTCAGCCCGCTCATCACGCCCGCCGCCACAAACACACCGACAACCGCCGCACCGATCATCCACTGTCGCTTCTGCATGGCATTCTCCTTCACGACGAACGCACGTCGTCGCGCCGCCCGTGTGGCATCACACAAACACCACTTCTTGTTCGCCGCTCCCGCCGGTCGGTTCTACGCTCTTTTCCCCATGGCCCTCTCCGCCCGCTCCCAGCACCTGCTCTTCATCACCCTCATGGTCGCCGCCATGTCCTGCGTCATCTCCCTGACGCTCACCATCATCAAAGTCGGCTTCGACCACAGCCTGGGCTACCTGATCAACCAATGGCTCAAAAACTGGGCCCTCGCCGCCATCGTCGCGTGGCCCACCGCCTACATCGTGGTGCCCGCCGTCCGCAAGATCGTTACCCGCCTGGCCCGCTGATCCACCGCACATCCCGCCATCGGCACGACCACTGTCTCACCCAAATGCCAACGTTTTTCGCGTTTGCTCTTTACCGGGGCTCCCACATTCAGTAAACTGAATCGCGTCGGTTGCCGCCGTCGGCAGCCCACGCCATGTCACCGCGCGTGACACAACTCGCGCCACCACGACCGCGCGCACCAGGGGAACGTCATGAATCGCATCTTCTATCGCTACCGGGCCGCGGTGCGCTCGCTCCACGCTCGCTCACTATTCACACAGCTCGTGTGCGACGTCGGGCAAACCGCTCCCGTCGAACAACTGGAGACGCGCGAACATCTCGCGCTCGTCTCCCAGCCCACCATCACGATCGACGCCCCGCTCATCGCCGCTATCACCGCCGACCTCAACGGCGACGGCGTGGCCGATATCGCCGGCCTCACCGTTATCAACTCATCGCGATCCGCCCTCAGCATCGCGCTGGCGACAAGTCCAACAACCTTCGCTCCAGCCGTCACCAATGACGACGACACCGCCAACAGCAATGAATCGTTCACCCCGCTGCACGCCGGCGATTTGGATGGCGATGGCGACATCGACATGCTGCACGCGAGCGGCACCACGTGGCTCAACGACGGCACAGGCGCCTTCACGCTCGGTCCCTCGCTCGGTGAGCCGATCACCCGTGTCGGCTTCGCTGTCGGCAACCTCGTCAACGGCGCGGGCGACGAAGTGCTTGAAGCAGTGCGCGAACTCTCCAACACCGCCCACACAGTGCGCGTGCTGCGCATCGAAAACGGCGTGTGGGCCACGCTCAGCACCGCGACACTCAATCTCTCGCAGTTGGATATCGACGGCGTCGGACGCTTTGATCGCGAAGCCACCACGCAGCAGGTACTGGCCCGCACCTCCAACGCCTCCATCCTTACAACGTTTAACAGTGCGCTCTCCATCTTCAGCGTGACAGACACGCTGTCCGTGCAGAAGAGCGACGTCTCCACGCTTCCTGTCAATCTCCAACAACCAAACCAGTTGCAGTTCACAGACTCCTACGCGATTGACTTCAATGACGACGGCTGGACCGACATCATCAGTCTTGCCACACCACCCTCCGCGTACCAGATCCTTCCGGTCGGCGCAACGACTGCAAACTCACGAACCCTGCTCACCACCTACGTCAATGCGCCGAACGCGCCTGGTGGATTCTTCTCGAACTTCAGCAATCAGATCACGGGCACACAAATGAGGAGCATTGAAGCCATCGCCGACGTGACAGGCGACGGACTGCTCGATGTGCTGGGCCGCGCCACACAATCGCGGATCGTCAACGGATTGTCCGTCTTCAACGATGTCCACTTCGTCTTCGCAGGCGACCGGCCAAACTCCTTCGATTCCTCGACCTACGCCCGACTCGCCAGCCCGGGATCCTCGCAGGATTTCACCACACTCGCCATCATCAACAACAACGCCGGCCCCGCCGAGATCATCCAGCGCCGAGGTGATGCAACAACTGTCTCTTCCATCACCCAAGGTGGTGCGAGAGCGACAGCGCTTGGCTTCTCGCCCACCGTCGTGGGCGACGACATCCTTGAATTCCGCGGCGTGGGCATCAGTTCGCTCGACAACACGCCCGTCACGTCAGCACGCATCGTCGTCGATTCCAACAACAGCGGATTCTTCGACGCTTTCGACGAGGAATATCTCAGCCTCACCCTCCAGCCCGACGGCTCCACCGCGCTGGGCACCAAGACCGTTCCCTCCGCCCAGACAATCGGCACCAATCGCTACTTCCTCGTCGCCGCCACCGCGCTGGGTGAGAACGCCGTGCAAACCGTCTCCATCGAGACGTGGGCTCGCAATTACTACCCAGAGGGCTTCAAGAACATCAACATCGACGAAACGATCTGGCTCTCCAACACCTCGCTTCAGACTGTCAACTATCGCATCATCCTGCGGTACAGCGATGGTCAGCGTGATCAAATCCTCACACAGGGCCTGCTCCCTGTCAGCTCAAGCAAGCGCATTTTCACCAGTGTGCGAGGCGATCTCGGCGCGACCGCGGTGCGCCCCGACACGCCCTACGCCATCGAAATCCAAAGCACTCGCGCTATCACCGCGTCCCTCACGCGCAGTGACAACTTCGGTCGCAGCAACAACACTTCCATCGCAGGTGAGTCCTTCACGCCGCAGGCGCTTGCAACCTCGGTCCTCACTGGCATCTCCACCCGCACGCTCGACTTCATCACCTTCTACAACCCCAGCGAGTCACCCACCAACGTCACCATCACCGCGTACGAAGGCGACGGCCGTCTCGCGGGCGAGATTGTGCTCGAAGGCGTCGTCAACGGCCGCCGGCGCGACGGCGTGCTCGCAAGCGAGCTGCTTCGCGACGCCATGAGCCGCCTGCGCGTCGGCGAACTCAACAACGTCACTTTGCTCGTGCGCAGCGACGCTGATAAACCGATCGTCGTCAACTTCAGCAGCCACGACCTCGCCAATCGCCGCAGCGCGATGACCTTGGCCGAGCCCTTTGGGCTCGCGATCAGCTATCGCTCGGTCTTCCCCGCGCTTGAGCTTCGCGACCGCACGCAAACCACGCTCACGCTCGCCAACGTGACTGCCCAACGCGGCACCGTGAACCTACTGATCACCGCACAAAACGGCGCCACACGAACGCACAACGTCACGCTCCAGCCTTACGGCGCCACCACCATCGACATCCGCGCATTCGCCCCTCGCAACGCTCGCATCGTCACGGTCGAGGCTTCGAGCACGCCACGTCTGATCGTTCCGGTCAACCCCGGCGCGCCACCGCAAATCCCCTTCGTCGCATCACTCGATGTGATCGACCGTGCCCGCCGTGACCGCAGCATCATCTCGCCCGTCCCCGCGGACATCGCGGCACGCTTTGCCGAAGGTCAACTGACCACTGATAGTCAGGGCCGCCGCAGTATCGCGACGCTCAATGTGCACAACCCCGGCAGCGAGCCGCTCACGCTCACCGTTGACTACATCTTCTCCTCAGGTTTCCGGCGCACATCGATCTACACGATCGAACCGCGTCGTCCGCGCGTCATTGACTTGTCTCGCGATCCGCAGCTCATCGCCGGCCTGCCCGCAGGCGGCGCATTCGGTCTGCAGTTACAGGGCTCAGCTTTGTTCCACGCATCGTTGTATCGCGCCGAACCCGGCAAAGGCCAATGGCTCTCCACCACCCGCCCGCTCTCCGCCGGTTAAAGCAGCGTCCCCTTCAGAATCACGCTCGCCACCGTGAAGTAGATGATGATCCCCGTCACGTCCACCAGCGTCGCCACGAACGGCGTGCTGCTGGTCGCCGGGTCCAGTTTGCACTTCTTCAGCACAAACGGCAGCATCGCGCCCATGATGCTGCCCCACAGCACCACGCCGAACAGCGACACCGAGATCGCCGTGCTCAGCACCACAAAGTGGTCCTGCACGCTCATGTTCACGATCTTCTGACCCGTCTCCGGATCAATCTCCGTGCGCTTCCACCACCCCAGCCAGCCCCACAGGTTCACGCGGAACAGACCGATCAATCCGATGATCAGCCCCAGGCATCCCGCCACCAGCAGTTCGCGCCGCAGCACTTTCCACCAGTCGCGCAATCCCACTTCACCCAGCGCCAGCGCGCGAATCACCAGCGTGCTCGCCTGACTGCCGCTGTTGCCGCCGCTCGAAATGATCGCCGGCAGGAACACCGCGAGAATCGCCGCGCGTTCGATCTGATCATCAAAGTACACCAGCGCGTTACTCGTCAGCAGCTCGCTCATGAACAGCAGCGCAAGCCACGGCGTGCGCTTCTTCACAAGACCGAAGACCGAAGCCTTGTCAAAGGCTTCTTCCAGGGCGGCGACGCCACCCATCTTCTGCATGTCTTCCGTCGCTTCAATCTGCGCAACGTCAGCAACGTCGTCGTGCGTCACGATGCCGATCAGCGCGCCTCGCGAATCCACAACAGGCAGCGCAGTGCGGTCATACCGCGCCATCAGTCGCACGGCATCTTCACGCGGCTGGTCCGCACGCAGCGTCACAAAGCTGCGATTCATCAGGTCTTCAACGCGCGCATCAGGCGGCGCGAGGATCACTTGGCGCAGCCGCAGATCATCCACCAGTCGCCCCTGCTCATCAACGACGTAAATGACGTTGATCGTTTCTGCATCACGCCCGTACCGCCGAATGTGATCCAACGCACGCGTCACCGTCCACTCGGGACTGATGCGCACGTAGTCGGGCGTCATGATGCGCCCGACGCTCTTTTCCGGATACCCCAGAATCGCCTGCACTTCATTGCGAGATTCAGGCGTCAGACTCGCGACGATGCGCTGCGCCACCGCCTCTGGCAGTTCATCCACCAGTCGCGCCCGGTCGTCGGCGCTCATCTCTTCAATCATCTTCGCTGAGGCTTCAGTGCCCAGCTCGGCGATGATCGCCTCCTGCGTCTGCGCCGACAGATACGGAAACGCGCTCGCGGCGTCATCACGCGCGAGAAATCGAAACGCCACCGCGCCCTTCTTGGGCCCCAGTTCATTCACCAGGTCCGCCACGTCCGCCGGGTGAACATGGTGCAGCGCATCGCGCAGGTCGCCATACGCGCCGCTCGCAATGAGCTCCTCAATCTCCGGCAGCAGGAGTTGGCACGTAGGCGTCACGCCTTAGTCTATGAACGCCTCGCCCCCGCTTGCCGCTTATCGACCCGGCCGACCGATCCAATCACCCGCCAAACCGGTCTTTGACCTTGGCGCGGCTGGCGTTGCGTGGTACACTCCCCTCCCTCGGAGTTGTTCTCAGTGCATCGACGTGGTCTGACCCTCATCGAGCTGCTCGTGTGCATCGCCGTCATCGCGGTGCTGCTGGGCATTTTGCTTCCCACGCTCACCCGGGCGCGTTCGGTCGCCAACCGCTCCCTCTGTGCCAGCAACCTCCGCCAGATCGGCATCGGCTGGGCCCTCTACGTGCAGGACAACAACGATCGCCTGCCTCGTACTGACGATCTGCCCACATGGAAGTACGGCGGCGTGGAGTTCATCGGTTCTGATCGCCTGCCCGTCCTCGCCCAGTCGCGCCCCATCAACACATACATGGATCAGGCGGTGGACGAAGCCTCGCAGGTCATGCGCCTCTTCCAATGCCCTTCCGACACGGGCATCTTCCCGCGCTCTTCCGCACAGGCGGGTCGTCCCGGCGCCAGCATCCTTGCGAACGGCACGTGCTTCAACACCTTTGGCAACAGTTACCGCGCCAATGAGTTGCTCCTTGACGCATCGCTGCTTCGGGCCGGCGCGGTGCCGCGCCCGCTGCGCCTGAGCGAAATCACCGTCGCCCACAGCCGCGTCCTCTTGACGGGCGACCCCGCGTGGTATTTCGCGACTCGCGTGCCGCGCGATCCCGAAGCGGCCAACGAAGCGACCTGGCATCTCCAGCCCGACGCAGGCAACATGCTCGCCGTCGATGGCTCGGTCCGCTTCCTCGATTTCCGCGAACTCAACACTTTCACCCTCAGCCCTCGCTGATCGTTTTTCCTCAAAACGAAAAAAGGGCCCGCGACTGCTCGCAGGCCCTTCACTTCGTCACTCAGTCACGTCTTCAACGACGACCGCGCGGTTGCTGCGGAATGTTGCGGTTCGCAATCAGTTCCACTTCAATCGTGAGAGGCACACCCGTCGGACGGTTCAGTTCAACGCCGGGAATCGGCTGGTTGAAGTCCTTGGGCACCTTGATCGTGCGCTTGCCGCCGACCTTCATGCCTTCCATGCCCGCCGCCAGGCCGTCAAACTCCTGCGGGAACCACACGTAAGGCTGGCCCGCGGGGTTCTGACCCACAACCTTGCCTTCGGCGTCCTTGATCACGTAGTTCGTGACCGGCACGCACGGACCGCTGATCGCTTCGCCCGTGCCTTCGACGATGTCCGTCGACTGCACCGCATCGATGAGCTGGATCACGAACACCAGGTCGCTGTTGGCGGGGATATCAGGGCTGGGGCTGTTGGCGCCATACGCGAGAGCCGCCGGAATCGTCAGGCGACGCACGCCGCCGATCTTCATGCCGGGCACGCCCTTCTGCCAGCCTTCAATCACGCCCGTCAGCGGGAACGCGATCGGCTCACCGCGCTCAAACGCGCTGTCGAACACCTTCGTGGGGTCTGACTTCAGCGTGCCGTGATACAGCGCGACAACCGCGCCGCCGGGCTTCACTTCGTAACCCTCGCCCAACTTCAGATCTTCAATCACAATGCCTTCCACGTTGCTGGTGGCGACGGGAGCGTTGTCCGGCACGGGAATGGCTTTCTTCACGTTCTCGAGTTCCTGTTGCGCGAACGCAGCGGCCTTCGCCGCAGCTTCCGCGTCTTGCTTGGCCTTCTCAGCGGCGGCGTCTACAGCCTGCTTCGCGGCGTCAGTGGTTTGGGTGGCGGTGCCGTCCTGTGCCCACGCAGCAGTGGTGAGGCCAGCGACCAAAACGAGTGCAGAAACGATGCGCATAGAGATCCTTTCGTGAGCGGGCAGGATAGCGACAAAAACGCGATCCATCCGTCATGCCGACGGATGGATCGACGCTTGAACCCTGCTTCTGTTCCCGCCTGACACACGCCGTACTTGGGCGCTCAGATGCCGTACACCGCTTCGGCCTTGCCGCGCAGGTGCCGCAGCAGCGCGTCCGCGCTCAGCGGCTTGCCCGTCACCTTCTCGCACAGTTCGCCCGCGCGATAGCGCCGCCCGTGCTGGTGAATGTTCGTACGCAGCCAGTCACGCAGATCAAGCATCTTGCCCTTCGCGATCTGCTTGTGCAGATCAGGCATGTCAGCGTTGATCTTCTCCCAGAACTGCGCCGCATACAGGTTGCCCAGCGTGTACGTGGGGAAGTACCCGATCAGGCCAAAGCTCCAGTGCACGTCCTGCAGGCAGCCGCGCCGATCGTCCGGCACATCCACCCCGAGGTACTCCTTGTACTTCGCGTTCCACAGGCTGGGCAGGTCCTTCACCTTGATATCGCCGCTGAAAATCCCGCGCTCCAGTTCGAACCGCACCATCACGTGCATGTTGTACGTGCCTTCATCCGCTTCCACGCGAATCAGGCTGGGTGTCACGGTGTTCGTCGCCGCGAACAGATCATCCGCGTCGTACTTCTTGAACTTCTTGCCCCAGTTCTTCTGCAGCGTGGGCAGTGCCCACTTCCAGAACTGCTTGCTGCGACCCACCATGTTCTCCCACATGCGGCTCTGGCTTTCGTGAATGCCAAGGCTGATCGCCTCCGCAAGCGGCTGCCCATACAGGCTCTCGCGCACGACCTTGCCGTCCTTCATCTCCGCCAGCTTGGGCAGGCCCTGTTCATACAGGCCGTGCCCGCCTTCGTGCATCGTGCCGTAGAGCGCATCGGTGAACTTCTCGCCGCGGTAGCGCGTCGTCAGGCGCGTGTCGCCCGGCGCAAAGCCGCTGCAGAATGGGTGCGTCGTCGTATCCAGCCGCCCGGCGTCCAGATCAAAGCCCATGTGCTTGAGCACCTTCAGCCCGAACTCATGCTGCAGCGCAGGATCAACCTTCGCCTCGATGCATGATGTGTCAACCTTCACCTTCTTCTTGCCACCGGTCTTCGCCGCTACAGCAGCCACCAGCGCCGTCAGCTCCTTGCGCAAGGGCGTGAACGTCGCTTCGATCGCCTTCGCGCTCGCGCCGGGCTCGTACTCCTCAAGCAGCGCGTCATACAGCTCGCCACCCTTGGGCACACCCAGGCACTCAGCCTTCCGGCGCTGCAACTCCATCATCTTCTCCAGCGCGGGCTGGAACATCTTGAAATCACTCTTCTCGCGCGCCTGCTTCCACAGGTCCTGGCTCAGACTGCCGTGCTTGGCCATTTCAGCGACCAGCTCGCCGGGCAGCTTCGTGTCCTTGTCATAATCGCGGCGCATCTCGCGCACATTCGCAGCGCTCGTCGGATCGCTCGTCACATCCTTGTCATCTTCGCACGCGCTGATAAGGTCGCCCAGCTTCTTGCTCGTCGAGCGCTCGTGAACCAGTTTGGCCAGCAGCGAGAACTGCTCCGCGCGAGCCGGACCCGCCTTCACTGGCATGTACGTCTCCTGATCCCAGCTCACCAGGCTCGACACGGACTTGAGATGGCCCAGTTCGCGCATGTACGCGCACAGTTCGCTGTAGTTCTTGCTCGCCGCCATATCGGTGCTACCTCTTTCGAACTCGCGCCAGCCGGCGCATCAAACCACAAATCACTCGCAGACAGACGTCTACCGCCGGAGCGTAGTTGTGTTGCGCAAAGCAAGTGTTAAGACACCGCTTCCCACCTGAAATCATGTAATTCCGCACCTCCACCGAATGAAAAAGGCCCCGGCTTGCGCCAGGGCCTTTGTGCTCAATCCCTTACGTCCGATCACTCGCCCTTGAATTCCTTCAGCGACTTCTCCAACTCCTCCTTGAAGTCTTCCGGAGCCAGTTCCACCGCCTTGGTCTGCAGTTCGATGGCCTTGGCCTTGTCGCCCTTCTTGAAGTAGACGCGGGCCAGCGTGTCAATCACCTGCGGGTCTTTGTTCTGGGTCAGTTCGTCCGCACGCAGAGCCGCCGCCATGGCCACCTCCAGGTCCGCACCCTCCACCGGGGCCTGCGGATCAACCAGACTCCACGCGATGCCATTGAGGATCATCGGGTCATCCTTCATCGCACCCGTCGTCAGTTCCTTGGCCCACGCGTTGGCCGCTTCGACCTTGCCCGCAGCCAACTGCTGGCTGAAGGCGATCATCACCATGCGACCAGCCTGCTTGGGAGCCTTCTCCACGCCCTGCTTCGCAACCGCGACCAGCTTGTCCACGTCGCCATTGCGACCGGCCTTCTGGAATTCCTTCATCAGGTCCTGCACGATGCGCTGCTGCTCGGCGTAGGACTTCGCATCCCACGTGCCATCAACGACCTTCGCGAGCACGTCATCCATCTCCATCGGGTGGCCGATCCACTCAATCATGCCTTGCTTGCCCACGATGAACGCCGTCGGAATGCCCTGCTGGCCCGACGCCGCCATGTACGCCTTGTCCGTCGCGCCTTCGCGGTCCCACGCGACCACGTAGTCCATCTTGTCGCCCTGCTTGCTCACAAAGTCCGCGACGACCTTCTCTTCATCTTCAGCAGACACGCCGATGATCGTCACGCCCTTGTCCGCGTACTTCTTCTGCAGTTCCGTCAGGTGCGGAATGCTCACGCGGCACGGGCCGCACCACGTCGCCCAGAACTCAACGACGTAGATCTTGCCGCTCTCGAACGACTCGACGGGCGAGCCCTTCAGCCACTTCGCGATGCTCAGCGCGGGAGCCTTGTCACCAGCGCCCATTTTCGGCTTGGCCTTCTCCGCAGACTTCGCCGGAGCGGCGGGCGCACCGTCCTGCGCAGCGGCCGGCAAAGCCAGACCAGCAACCGCGACCACACCAGCGACGATCCCGACGACGAGCGAGCTATACCGCGAAGCCTTCATAAGCGATCTCCAGGAAAATGCAAACACGTGCGACAGACGTCTCGCCGTCCGCCGTCCCCAGTACATTCTACTCGACACCTTTACATCCGTTTCTTGAGTAATGCGAACATAACACTATCAAACACGATCTTTCCCCGCCCTTTGGTCGCCGACGAACGCAATGCGTTACGCTCCAGCCCATGCGCATTCTTCTGACCAACGACGACGGCATCCGCGCCCCTGGCATCATCGCTCTGCACGATGCCATCATGCACGACACGCCTCAGTACCCCGGCGCGCTGGGCGGGCCACAGTCGCAATGCCTCGTCGTCGCACCCCTCACCGTGCAAAGCGCCACCTCGCACGGCATCACCTTCCACGAACCACTGATGGTGCGCGAAGAACGCCTCCGCGGCACAGGCAGCGCGCCCAGCGCATCAGGTGTCGCGGTTGATGGTCGCCCCGCCGACTGCGTCAAGCTCGCCGTTTCGTCCATCTGGCCATCGCGCATGCAAGGCAAACCCGATGTCGTCATCAGCGGCATGAACGCCGGTGCCAACTGCGGCATCAATGTGATTTACTCGGGCACCGTCGCCGCCGCCATCGAAGGCGCGTTCCTTGGCATTCCCAGCATCGCCGTAAGCCTTCGCTTGGGTCGCGGCAAGCCGCGCTTCGATCTCGCCGCGCATCGCGCTCGCCACGTGCTCGAGCAGATCTTCCGCAAGGGTGATCTTGAAGCGGGCGAGATTCTGAGCATCAACATTCCCACGACCGAAGAAGCATGGGCCGATGGTGAACAGCCCAAGGTCGATCGCATCGAACTCGCCAGCCACCACAGCAAGCCCCAACTGACCAACGCCGTGCCCGCGCCCACCACCATGCCGCCGATTCACGTCTGCCCCATGAATGTGCATGGCCTGATCGACAAGTATGAACAGCGCATGAGCCCGCTGGGCGACACCTACTACTGGGCCGCCGGCCACGGTCTGGACTTCCACGCGACCGAAGAAGGCAGCGACGTTGATCTGCTCATGAAGCATCAGATCACTGTCACGCCGCTGAAGTTTGATCTGACGCGCCACGACCGCATGAACAAATGGCGCGGCGTGCTAGGTTGATTGAGTAGCACCACGCTCCGCGAAGCGATCACGCGGTGCTCAATGCACCGTTTTCTCGACCCCGGCCAGCAGCTTTTTCACGATCAGAATGAACACGCCCGTCATCACCAGGTTGAGCGCCAGCGACAGCATCGCGATGACCACGATGGGCCCGCCAATGCCGTAACTCAAGCTGATGACCAGCACGCCCGCGCCCACTTCGCCGCGGGGCCACATGCCAATGGCGACCGCCAACCGCTCGCGTAGCGTCGCTTCACGCCGATAGCACAGCGCGGGGAACATCTTGCCGAGGTTTGCCAGCGCCGTCACTGCGAGTACGTGCAGCGCGATAGTGCCCCAGCCCATCGCAGGCGTCATCGTCGCCAGCGCATGCTTGATGAGCCCCTCGCCTTCCTTGGCCGCTTGCGGATCAGTGGGCGTGGGCGTTCCCCGCAAACTCTCAACCACACTGGGCATCGACAGACCCACCAGCAGCATGAAGCACGCCGAGACAATCGTGCCGACTCGCTCATGCGCATGTTCTTCATGATCGGCGATAGTGTCTCCGTCCTTGTCCACACTGCGATCGGGAAGCTTCATCACGCAGCCCAACACAAACGCCGGCAGCAGCACTTCGATGTGAATCGGCACAGTCGGATCAAGCCGCAACGAGAACTTGTGAATCAGCGTGACGATGCCGACCATGATGATGCTGTACAGGAGTTGCATGCGCCAACCACTGGGGATGCGCCACGCGTGCAGGTAGCGATATGCGATCCACAACATGATCGCCATGAAGATCACAACCACGCCCAGTTGCCACTTCATGCCCACCATCGCCATCTTCAGCGGAATCATGAGCAGAATGGTGTCGAGATCATCAAAAATCGCGAGAATGCGAGCCTTCTTGAACACCCACGTTGCCGCAAGCCCCGCCGCCGCCAACATGCTGAACAGCACGCCCGCGCTGGTCGGCGCCGCAAATCGCGATGCCAGCAGCGTCTCCTTCCACGCGGGCCAACTCGTCCACGCCTCTGGCGGCAGAATGACATACACAAAGTACAGGCAGCAGAAGATCCAGGGAAACGCCGCCGCCGTCGCACCCACCACATAGTCCCAGCCATACTGCTTTAAGTTGCTCTTGTCAATCTCAAACTCGCGCCCCACACCGATCATGATGTAGCTGAGCGCCACCATCGTCAGCGCCTGAATCCACGGCATGAGCGCGTCATACGACGGCCCCAATGTCGAAGGCAGCAACTGCGAGCCCACCAGCCCCGCGATCAGCAGCATCGAGTAGATCAGTACCTTCTTCATATGAAACAGTTGTAGTCCTCCTCCGAACAACGCCGCATGACTTCTCTTTTCGCCACCGTTGTGTCAGTTTCGCTTGCCACATTCGCTCTCGCGAACCCCGTCAACTGGAAAGGCGATATCGATGCCATGGGCCAGAAGCTCGGCGTGATCGTCCACGTCGAATCCGCCAACGTCGCCAAACTCTCGATTCCGGCGCAAAATCTCGATAGCGCGCCGCTGAAAGACGTGAAGATCGACGACACGTCCATGGCCTTCGTGCTCCAGGTGCCGCCCATGACCGACGCCAGCAAAGCGTCGTTCACCCTCACGATTGATCAAGCCGCCGGCACCGCCTCCGGCGTCATGAAGCAGGGCGCCATGGAACTGCCCATCACGCTCAAGCGCCTTGCAGAAGGCGAAAGCACCGCCCTCGTCCGCCCGCAAGACAGCCAACTTGACCCCACGCAGTACACCAGCGAAGACGTCACCTTCATCAACCCCGCCACCAAAGGCACACTCGCTGGCACCCTCACCATCCCGCAGTCCCACTTCGCGAAAGACAGCCGCCACGCCGCCGTCGTGCTCATCTCCGGCAGCGGCCCGCAAGATCGCGACTGCACGATCATGGGTCACAAGCCCTTCCGCCTGCTGGCCGACACGATCAGCCGCGCGGGCGTCGCCGTGCTGCGCGTGGATGACCCCGGCACCGGCAAGAGTGACAAGGCACTGGGCAACAACGCCACGAGCCTCGATTACGCAGCCGATGTCGCCGCCGCCGTCGCGTACCTGCGCACCCGTGCTGATATCGATCCCGCTCGCGTCGGCCTCATCGGCCATAGTGAAGGCGGCCTGATCGCGCCGCTGGTCGCAAGCAAAGATCCCACGATCGCCTTCGTCGCGCTGCTCGCCGGACCAGGCGTCACAGGCCGCGAAGTGCTCGAAAGGCAGATGGTGGCCATCATGCAGGCCGCCGGCGCACCGGAACAAGCGGTGCAAGCCGCAAGCCTCGTGCAGCGCGATGTGCTCGCGATTCTCGCCAGCGACGTCTCAACGGAAGATGCTGCCAAGCAGATCGACGAAGCCCTGACCAAGCACGGCATCACCGACGAGGCTGAACGCCAGCAGTACAACAACGCCAGCATCACCGGCAAGTGGATGCGCTGGTTCCTGCGTCATGATCCGCGCGGTCCACTCGCGCAAGTGAAGCAGCCGGTGCTCATCGCCAACGGCGAACTTGACACACAAGTGCTCGTTGACCAGAACGTACCCGAGATCCAAAAAGCCCTGCACACCGCGGGAAATACCAACGTCACGACAATCATCGCTCCCAAGCTCAACCACCTCTTCCAACCCGCCGTCACGGGCGGCGTGGGCGAATACGCGACCATCGAACTGACCGTCGATCCCGCATTCCTCAAGCAACTGACCGACTGGATCGTGCAGCAGGCCAAGCCTGCGGCTAAGTGATGACGGGGTGATGACGGGGGCGATGACGAGATGACGCGACTTCACGCCGGGTACGTCACCGTGTGATCAGCGCATCTCTTCCACCGGCCGCAGATTCATCGTCGTGTCAGCCGGCAGCTTCTCGATCTTGGTGATGACCATGCGAGGGTCGGTCTTGTAGCGCACTTCAAAGGTCATGCTCACCTTGTCGCCGATGGCAAGCTCGTCGAGCTTCACATCAGGAATGGCATTGGGCATGTCCATGATCATCTCTTTCATGCCTGCTTTCTCTCCCGCGCGATTGATGAACTCCGGTATCTCCTCGTGATGCACCTGCACGTAGAGCGCGCCGCGGCCGGGCAAGCCGGTGATCACGCCGCGCGTGGTGTAGGTGTACTCGGGCGCGGTGAGGGGTCGCAGGAAAGTCATGCGTCCTTCACTCAGCGGCGGCGGAGGCGGCGTGCGATTACAGGCGGCAAGCGTGACTGCGGCCAACACAACGACTGCGATGAGGCGGTTCATAGCAAGACTGTACGTGTGTCACACCACGTCTCGTTCGTCGCCCGGACCCCGCACGCGCACGTTGCGGCGGCCGTCAAGCGCGCCGTTCGGAGCGCGAAGCTTGACCCACCAGATGCGGAACCGAATCCATGCGACAAGCAGCGCGAGCAGCACCGCGCCGATGACGACCGCAACCAGCGCGACAGGCAGCAACACCGCGACAACCGCGATGATCGCCGCGAGCACGAGCAGAAAGATGACAAAGCCGATAATGCGCGCGCCAAGCCCGCCACGCACGATGGTGACACTCCCCGTCAGTTCTGGTGGACGCTCAAACTGGCTCACATGGAATGGTATCGAGCGAGCGGACACGTGTTACGCTTCACGCCTCATGTCCGCTCTTGCCTCGCCCGCGTCATCTCCCTGGCTTGCGCTGCGTCTGATCGCCGCCGACATCAAGCTCGCGCACTCGATCTTCGCGCTGCCGTTCGCGATTCTTGCGACCTTTCTGGCTTCGCCATATGCGGGCTACACGCCGCTGGAGGCGGATGGCCTGCTGAACACCTGGACGGATACACAGCGCTTCTGGGCGGAGCTCGGACTGATTGTGGTGTGCATGGTGCTCGCTCGCACGTGGGCCATGCTGGTCAATCGGTTGGTGGATCGCGACATCGACGCGCGTAACGCACGCACACAGCGGCGCGTGTTCGCACGTGGCGCGCTCACCGTCAAGCAGGGCTGGTTCGCGGCGGGCTCGTGCGCCGCAGGATTCATCGGCGTGTGCGGCTTGTTTGGTGTGCTGTTCGGCAATGTGTGGCCGCTTGCTCTCAGTGTGCCGGTGCTCGCGTGGATCGCGTTCTATAGCTTCACCAAGCGCTTCACGGCGTGGTGCCATGTGTTCCTGGGCGGCGCGCTGGCGGTCAGTCCGCTTGCGGCAGTGATCGCGATTGATCCCGCCGCGCTGCAGGCACTGCCCGTGGTGTGGTGGCTTGCCGGGTTTGTGCTGCTGTGGGTCGCGGGTTTTGATGTGGTGTACGCGCTGCAGGACCGTGATTTTGATCGCGCGAACAAGCTGTCGAGCGTGCCGGCGAAACTGGGAACACGCGGCGCGGTGTGGGTGAGCCGTGTGCTGCACGCGATGGCGATGGTCGCGCTGGTGATGGCGTGGCGCAGCGAGGCGCGCTTCGGCACGCTGTTTCTGATTGCGCTGGGCGCGGTGGCTGGGCTGCTGATCGTGGAACATGCGGTGGTGACCAAACTGGCGCGCAAGTCGCTCGCGCCGAATGTTGACGGCAGCGACAATCCGCCGCCCGCGCTCAACATGGCGTTCTTCACGCTCAATGGCGTGGTGAGCTGCGTGGTGGGGGCGCTGGGAGTGCTGGAAGTGTTTGTTTGAGGGGAAGGCACTGGGCATGGGGCATTAGGGGCAAGACCGGAAAGACAAGGCGATGCCGGGGCCGTTTTCGCGGCTTCGGTGCATTGGTGGAGTTTGGACCAGCTTTGATTTTCCGCGTGCGTGGGATGATCGTCCTCACCGAACTTTCGCTCGGAGAGCAGTGGCTGGCGCACCGGAATCTGCGGGCCTGGACCTCATCGACTTTCGCCGATGCCGCGGCGTGTTCCGCGGCGATCTGAGTCACCCCAGGTTTGTCCAAGACCGCTGGTGGATAGCCCGGTTGCAACCGAGTGGATGTTCGCGGGATCATCGAGCGGGCCTGACGCTTCGTCGCCTTCGACGCTGCAGTCTGACCGCCGCCACTTGCACGAACACCCGGACTCGGCAGCCCCGTGACGGGCCACCAGTGCGCATTTTCGCAGAATGTGAGACGCGATGCAAGCGCGAAACGGCGCATGTACCAGAAATGGGCGCACAAAGGCGGTGATAGGTGCAAATTCGCGCACAAAGGCGGCGATAGGGGTCAGTCGGGAGAGCTGTTATCCTGGAGACGCATGACGTCCGCGCAGCACATGGGATTTGAAGGGGTGTCGGGAAGGGCGTACTACATCGCGTCCATCGCCGAGTTCATGTCACATCACGACGACACGATTCTCTCGTCGCTGACAAAGTCCTCGGCGTTTGCGATCGAGACAACGCAGCGCGATGCGTGGCAATCACAGATCGAAGTCATGCGCTCAGCGCTGCGTGGTGTGCATGCAGACGGTCTGATTGCGTTCGAATTTGCTGTACCGCGGATGGGCAAGCGGATTGATGTATTGTTGTTGGTGCGCGGCGTTGTCATGGTGATTGAGTTCAAGGTGGGGGAGCGCGAGTTCACGTCAGACGCGATGAACCAAGTGTGGGACTATGCGCTGGACATGAAGAACTTTCACGCCGGCACGCACGCGGCGCCGGTGGTGCCCATTGTGGTGGCGACGCACGCTGTCGCGGCGCGTGTGCAGACTGCGATGGAGAGTGATCGCGACGGGGTGATGCGGCCGCTGCGGGCCACGCCAGCAACGCTCGGCGAGGTGCTGCATGCGGCCACGGCGTGGTGCGCGGCCCCCGTGCTGGATGTGGATGCATGGGCACGCTCGGCGTACAAGCCCACGCCCTCGATCATCGAAGCCGCGATGGCCCTCTACGGCGGCCACAAGGTGGAGGAGATTTCGCGGCGCGAGGCGGAGGCAATCAACCTCACGCAGACTTCGGCCACGGTGGAAGCGATCATTGCCGAGGCTCGCGAACGCAAGCACAAGGCAATATGTTTTGTCACGGGAGTGCCGGGCGCGGGCAAGACGCTGGTGGGGCTGACCGTCGCGACCACGCACCGAGATGAGCAAAGCGAGTTACACAGTGTCTTCCTGTCGGGCAACGGTCCTTTGGTCAAGATTCTCTGTGAAGCGCTGGCACGCGACAAAGTGGCCCGTGCCGCGAGCGTTGGCAGGCCCACCAAGATCGGCGCGGCCCGCAGCGAGGCCAAAGCGTTCATTCAGAACGTGCACCACTTCCGCGATGAGTGCCTCGTCGATGTAAATCAGCCGCCGCATGACCACGTGGCCGTGTTCGATGAGGCTCAGCGGGCGTGGGATCTCGATCAGACCGCCAAGTTCATGCAGCAGAAGAAGGGCCGCGCCAACTTTGCGATGTCCGAACCCGCCTTCTTGATCTCCTGCATGGACCGCCACACCGACTGGGCCGTGGTGGTGTGCCTGGTGGGAGGTGGGCAGGAGATCAACACAGGCGAAGCGGGCATCGGCGAGTGGCTGCGGGCAATTCGCAGCGACTTTGCGCACTGGCACGTGCATCTGTCGCCACACCTGACTGACTCGGAGTACGAAGCGGGGACGGCGCTGGCGATGCTGCAAGGTCATGAACACGTCACCACGCACGAGAATTTGCACCTTGCGGTGTCGATGCGGTCGTTTCGGGCCGAGCATGTGTCGGGCTGGGTCAAGGCGGTGCTGGATGCTGACCGTGCGGCGGCGCTGGCCGCACGGGAGAAGATCGCGGCTCGGTATCCGATCGTGCTGACGCGGGATGTGAAAGCCGCGAAGGCGTGGCTGCGCGAGCGAGCCCGGGGCAATGAACGCTACGGGCTGGTAGTGTCATCGCAGGCCCAGCGGCTCAAGCCCGAGGCCATCGACGTGCGCGTGGACATTGACCCGGTGCACTGGTTCCTCCATCCCAAGACCGATGTGCGAAGCTCGTACTACTTGGAAGACGCGGCGACGGAGTTCCATGTGCAGGGATTGGAACTCGACTGGGCTTGTGTTGTGTGGGATGCGGACCTGCGATGGACACCCGCGGGCTGGGAACACTGGGGCTTCCGAGGCGACAAATGGCAGCGCGTTCGCAAGAGTGAACGGCAGGCCTATTTGAAGAACGCGTACCGCGTGTTGCTGACGCGTGCGCGGCAAGGCATGGTGCTCGTCGTGCCGGCGGGGGATGTGAATGATCCCACGCGATCACCAGCGTTGTATGACGCGACGTTTGCGTACTTGCGAGAACTGGGTGTTCGCGTGCTCGGGGAGGGTGGCACTTGACGGGCGGTTGGGGAGTGCCATAGGCTTCTCCTGCATCCAGAGTGTCAGGACTTGATCCTGACCGGCAACCGAGCTGGGCTCCGGGCTTCGATGAGAAGTTTCAGGGGCAATAACAGTCGCGGTGCCGAGCGTTGTCCGGGAAGGACAGGCGATGCGGCGGGTTTGGTGTGCGAGGCACACGCGAACTTTGCAAAAAGCCACGGAATCCGCGTGAGATTCCATTCCTTCCCAAACGCACCTCTCGGTATGCTGTGGAGCAGTCCCATGGCACGTCGTCGCGTTTCAACTTCGGTTCGTTCCTCCAAGGAGGCAACAGCATCACTCGCGAGTGAGGCGGCGGCGCATCGCGCGGAGCCGAGTAAGCGGGGGGGGTTGGTTGCTGGTGCGGCGGGGATTGCGACGGTGGCGATTCGTGGGGGACGCGGGGCGTGTGGGGCGACGGGGGCGCTGGTGGCGCCGATTGTGCAGAGCACCACGTACTTGCATGAGGCGGTGGGGGAACACAAGGGGCACACCTACAGCCGGGCGAGCAACCCGACGGTGAGTGCGCTGGAAGATGCGCTGGCTGCGCTGGAGTCGCGTGACGATTCGCCGGCCTTTGCGACGACATATGCAACGGGGATGGCGGCGATCAGTGCGCTGTTTTTGAGCGTGCTGCGCGCGGGCGACCACGCGGTGCTGGGGCGCGTGCTGTATGGCGGCACGGTGCGGCTGGTGGAACAGGTGCTGCGGCCCTTGGGCATTCATGTGACATTTGTTGATACGCGCGATGTGAAGCAAGTGGAGCGCGCGATCAACGCGAAGACCAAGATTGTGTTCATTGAGACGCCTGCCAATCCGACGCTGGTGCTGACGGATGTGGAAGCGATTGCGCGCGTGACGCAGGCGAAGGGTGTGCTGCTGGCGGTGGACAACACCTTCCTGACGCCTGTGATTTTGCAGCCGCTGGAGCTGGGCGCGGATGTGAGCGTGTACTCGACGACGAAGTACATCGAAGGGCACAACGTGACGGTGGGTGGCTCGCTGGTGACGCGCGATGCGAAGCTGCATGATCGCTTCAAGCTGATCCGCAAGACGGTGGGGAGCATTCAGGCTCCGCTGGATGCGTGGCTGACGCTGAAGGGACTCAAGACGCTGCCTTTGCGGCTGCGCCAGCACTGCGTGAATGCGCAGCGCGTGGCGGAGTTTCTGGAAGGTCACGCGGCGGTGAAGAGCGTGTGGTATCCGGGGCTTGCGAGCTTTGCGCAGCACGAACTGGCGCTCAAGCAGCACGCGTGCGCGGATGGCGAAACGCTGCATGGCGGCATCATCGCGTTTGAAGTGCATGGCGGCACGCAAGCGGGGATTGCGGTGATGAACAGCGTGAAGCTGTGCAGCCTGGCGGAAAATCTGGGCGCGACGGAGACGCTTATCACGCATCCCGTGAGCATGACGCACGGCGATGTGCCCAAGGCGCAGCGCGAGGCGACGGGCATTACAGATGGCCTGATTCGGCTGAGCGTGGGGCTGGAAGATGCGCGCGACATCATCGCGGACCTGGAGCAGGCGCTGGCGATCTCGCAGCGCGGCGTGAAGGCGGGCGTGGCTCGGGCACGCGGCGCTGAAGGCAAGATTGTGGAAAGCAAGATCTTTGCTAACACGAGTGCGAAGAGCACGCGGAGCAGCACGCGCACGCTGACGGCGACGCGCGGTGTGACGACCACGACGACGAACACGACGGGTACGACGCGCGGCGCGCGCGTACACACCCTTCCATCTTCCGCCGTCGCTTGATTTGTTCGCGAGACTCGCTCGCGGGCGAGTCTTGAACCAACAACAACGAGAGTGATGAGGTGCCGCGTGCTGCGGCGTGACTCGTGCGATGTGATCGCGCTGATTCACGTGAGAGCGGCGGGCGCACCGGACTGCAAGTACAGAGTTTTCTCGCGCGGCGACGCTGCGCGATCATGGAAGTGAGTTGGATCATGTCGTGTATCGTTCTGAAGTTTGGTTCTTCGATTCTGCCGGATGAGTCGCACCTGTCGCATGCCGTGCATGAGATTTATCGTCATGTGCGTGTGGGGCGCAAGGTCGTGGCGGTCGTGAGCGCGTTTGCGGGCGAGACGGATCGGCTGCTGAGCAAGGCGCGGTCGTTTGGTGAGAGCGTGGATGAGCACGCAGTGGCCGCGTTGGCGGCAACGGGCGAGGCGCATGCGGCTGCGCTGTTGGCGCTGGCGCTCGACCGGGCGGGTGTGCCGGCGAACAGCGTTGATCCGGGGGCCATTGCGCTGCGGACACATGGTGCGCCGCTGGATAGTGATCCGATCGCGATTCACACCAGCGCGATTGAGCGGCTGCTGGCAGACAAAGGGGTGCTGGTGGTGCCGGGGTTCATTGGGCGCGATCATTTGAATCGTGCGGCGTTGCTGGGGCGCGGCGGGAGCGATTTCAGCGCGTTGTACATTGCGGCGGCGCTGAAGTGTCCGTGTGTGCTGCTGAAGGATGTGGATGCGATTTATGACGCGGACCCGGCGAGCAACCACAACGCGCGGCGGTTTGTGCAGGCGAACTACGACGATGTGCTGAAGCTGCCCGAGGGCATTGTGCAGCACAAGGCGGTGCGATTTGCGAAGCAGCATGGCGTGAGCGTGCACATTGGCGCAATTGGCCGGCCTGTGGGGACGGTGATTGCGGGTCATGCGTCGAAACTGGGCGCGAGTGTGCAAGAGGGCGCGCGGCCTGCGCTGCGGGTTGCGCTACTGGGGCTGGGCACGGTGGGGCGCGGGGTGTATGAGCACCTGCTGAAGCTGCCGCACCTGGTGAGTGTGAGCGCGATTGCGGTGCGCAATGCGAGCAAGCATGATGTGCCGGTGCGGCTGGTGAATGGCGATGTGCTGGCAGTTGCGAGCAGCGGAGCGGACATTGTGGTGGAGACGATGGGCGGGCTGCACCCGGCGCGAGAGGCGATTCTGGCGGCGCTGGAGCGCGGATCGCATGTTGTGACGGCGAACAAGGCGGTGGTGTCGCGTTACGGCGATGAGTTTGCGGCGGCGTGCACCCGGAGCGGTGCGAAGCTGTTGTGCGGCGCGGCGGTGGGCGGCGCGGTGCCGGTGCTGGAGGTGCTGGCGGGCAAGGATGTCGTGCGCATTGAGGCGGTGATCAACGGGACGACGAACTTCATTCTGGATCGGCTGCGAGAAGGCGTGCCGTTCGCACAGGCTGTGAGCAAGGCGCAGGCGGCGGGGTTTGCCGAGGCTGATCCGAGCGCGGATTTGGATGGTGTGGATGCGGCGCACAAGTTGACGCTGATTGCGCAGCGCGTGCTGGGTGTGGCGCTCACGCTGGATGACATTGATCGCGTGGGGATTCGCGGGCTGGATGTGGCGGATGCGCAGCAGGCGGCGAGTGAGGGGCGGGCGATTCGACTGGTGGCATCGCTGGTGCGCGAGGGATCGCGCGTGCGGGCGAGCATCGCACCGCAGCGACTGGATGAGTCGCACCCGCTGGCGCTGGCTCGCAATGAGCAGAACTGCATCGTGGCGACGCTGGCTAACGGCGATGTGCTGACGCTGAAGGGACGCGGGGCGGGGCGGCGGCCCACGGCGGAGGCGGTGCTGGGTGACGTGATTGAGCTCGCGCACGCGGCGGCGCACGAGGGTGCACAGGCGGGGCAACTGGTCAAATAAACGACTGACGAAAGGACGACACATGATTCCTCATCATCACACGATTGCTGTGGTTGGAGCGACGGGCGCGGTGGGCCGCGAGGCGCTGGCGATTCTGCAGGAGCGCGGGCATCCGGCGCACAAGATCATCGCGCTGGCGTCGGCGCGATCGGCGGGAACTTTCCTCTCTTATGGCGAGACGCGACTGGTTGTGCAGGAACTGACGCATGATGCGTTCAAGGGCGTGCATGTCGCCCTCTTCTGCGCGAGCAGCGATGTCGCGAAGCTGTACGCGAACGATGCGTTGGCAGCGGGCGCGCTGGTGGTGGACAACTCCAGTGCGTTCCGGGCGGATCCGCGTGTGCCGCTGGTGGTGCCGGAGATCAATGGCGATGCCATCGGCTCGTCGCGGCTGATTGCGAATCCGAACTGCTCGACGATCATCATGCTGCTTGCGCTGCAGCCGCTGCATGAACGGTTTGGCGTGTCGCGCATTGTCGTATCGACGTATCAGGCGGTGAGCGGCGCGGGCGCGAGCGCGATGGAAGAACTGCGTGAGCAGGCGGGGCGCGTGCTCGCGGGCGGCAAGGCTGAGCCGAAAGTTTTCCGCGAGCAGACGGCGTTCAACGTGTTCAGTCACAACAGCAGTGTGAATCTGGAAACGGGCCTCAACGGCGAAGAGGCGAAGATGATCAGCGAGAGCCGGAAGATCTGGGGCTTGCCGCAGCTGCCGGTAAGTCCGACGTGCGTGCGCGTGCCGGTGTTCCGCGCGCATACGCAGGCGATCACGGTGGAGCTGGGCTCACCCGCGTCGCTGAGCGCGGTGCGCGCGACGTATGCGCACGCAGTGGGCGTGCGCGTGATTGATGATCGCGCGGCGAATGAGTTTCCGACGCCGCTCAAGGCGAGCGGACGGGATGAGGTGCTCGTGGGACGGCTCCGCGAGGATCCGGGCGAGGTGCCTGGTGCAGCCAAGCGGTTCTGCCTGTTGGTAGCGGGAGACCAGCTTCGCAAGGGCGCTGCGCTCAACGCGATTCAGATCGCGGATGCGGTCGCGGCGCGGCGGAAGGAGGCTGCGTAGCGTGGCGAGTACAGTGACACATGGCCAAGCGTCCTGAACTGAGCAGTTATCAGCGGAAGATTGTGGACCGGTACTACCAGCACCAGGACACGATCTACGCGACCAAGCTGGCGGAACTGGCGACGGAGATCGCTCTCGCGACGGATGCGAAGAAGAGCGACGCGCTGTGGAAGCGCGCGCGTGAGTATCTCATGAAGTGTGGTGGTGACGAAGCGACAGTCGCGAAGATCTGCGATGGACGCGACATGAAGCTGCTTGGGCAGGCGGTGAGCGCCGTGGCGGCGGGGAAGCCGGTGCCGAAGTATTTGTAGGGGGTGGGGGGAGGGGAACGGAGAATGGAGAACGGAGAACAGAGAACAGAGAACAGAGAGCAGAGAACAGAGAGCGGAGAGCGGGGATGCGTTCGCTGTTGGGGGTCTTCGCCGCTGCGTGCTTATGCAGCCAGACGTGCGCGTTCGGCTTCGACGGCTTTGGCGGATTCGGGCAAGGTGAAGGATTCGCGGGTGTCGCACTCGGTGGCGAGCTCACGGCGAATGTCGTCGAAGCGCTTGTGGATGCGGAGGAAGGCATCGACGATGCGCTCGTCAAAGTGCGTGCCACGACTGTCGACGATGATCTTCTTGGCTTCGTCGTGCGTCATGGCGGCTTTGTAGACGCGCTTGCTGGTGAGGGCGTCGTACATGTCGGCGAGCGCGACGATGCGGGCGCTGAGGGGAATCTGATCGGCAACGAGGCCGAAGGGATAGCCCTTGCCGTCCCAGCGTTCGTGGTGACTGAGCGTCACTTGAATGCCCATGTTCATGAGTTCATCATCACCCACACGGCGGCGGATGCTGATGAGCGTGTCGGCGCCGATCACGGGGTGGGTTTCCATGATCTTGCGTTCGTCGGGCGTGAAGCGACCGGGCTTGAGTAGGATGGCATCGGGGATGCCGACCTTGCCGATGTCGTGCATCGACGCAGCGAGCTTGATGCGCTCGATCCACGCCGGTGTGATTTCCGCGAACTCTTCGCGCAGAGCTTCGGCAAGCACGCCGCTGTAGCTACAGATGCGCTCAAGGTGGCGACCGGTGTCGGTGTCGCGATAGTCCGCGAGTTTGGCGAGGCCGAAGATGAGGCCGTTGCGAATGACGAGGCTTTGGCGGCTGCGGCGTTCAACTTCGTGACCGAGTTGCTTGTTCATGCGCACAAGCACGTTGTCGTACTTGCGAATGACGATGCTGGTGCCCACGAGCGAAAGACCCAGCAGCACCACGCCGCTGGCAGTGGCGAACACGATGGTCTCGTTCGTCAGCGCGTGCGCGCTGGCGGCATTGCCCGAGGCGCTTTCCGAGAGGCCAGCCTCGACACCGAGCTTGGCGGCCCGCAACGTGAGATAACCACCCACACCCAGCACGCCGGCCTGCAGCACGAGCATCGCGGCGATCAGGCCGCCACCCTGGCGAAGGGCGAGTTTGCGCGTAATGGCGGTGAAGAGTGACAAGGTGTCATGAGGATCGGCACGCATGCGATTGGCAACGCGTGATGTCAAGGGGTAAGTGCGTACGCGGACGCAGCACGCGCGATGTGGGCGGCGTGGGCCGCAAAGGCGGGCGGTTGCGCGTCCACGTATGCCGTGAAGTCACCGTGTTGCGGGAGGAGCGAACCACGACCGGGAACATCAACGCTGCACAATGCGTCGTGCGTGTTCGCCGGCACGGGCGAGCGCATCGAGATCGATGCGTGTGTCGTGGCCCGTCGCGTGAATGGTGCGCACGAGGAGGGCTGTATCGATATTGCCGGGTGCGCGGCGGTCAGGCGTGCTGGCGTAGGGGCAGCCGCCAAGGCCGGCGACGGAACTATCGAAGCTGGTGACGCCTGCATCGAGGGCGACGCGGACGCAATCGGCGGCGTGGCCAAAGGTGTCGTGCAGGTGCAGCGTGAGTGGGACTGATGTGCCCAGTTCACGCGTGTACTGCGTAAGGAGCGCTCGCGTCGTGTCGGGCGTGGCGGCACCGATCGTGTCACCAAGGTCGATTTCGTCGACGCCCAGGGCGATGAGACGGCGAGCAACGTCGACGACGGCGGCGGGGGCGATGGGACCTTCAAACGGACACGCGATGACGCAGGAGATGTAGCCACGCACCAGCACGCGCTGCGGCAGTGCGCGGATGCGACGCATAACGGGCTCGAAGCGTTCGAGCACCTGCGCGATGGGCGCGTTGGTGTTCTTCTGGCTGAAGGTTTCACTGGCGGCGGCGAAGAGGCTGAGCTTGCCGAGTGCGGCGGGGCCTGTAAGGAATGTGAGCGCCGAGTCGAGACCCTTCTCGTTGGGCACGAGCGCGGAGAAGAGCGGCCGCGGCGTGGCGAGCGGTGTGGCCGCGAGATCAGCAAGCACGTCTGCGGCGTCGCCCAGTTGCGGCACCCACTTGGGACTGACAAAGCTGGTGACTTCGACTTCATCGACGTGCGCAGCGGCGAGGAGCCGCACGAGCGTGGCCTTGTCGGCAGCGGCGATGATGGCCTTCTCATTCTGCAGGCCGTCGCGCGGGGAAACGTCGGTGATACGAATGGTGGTCATGGGGAGGGAGCGTAGAGATGGTCAACGGACGCGCCAGACGATGATGTCGCCGGTGAAGTTTGCGTATTGGCCCCGTGCGTTGCGTGGGCCCACGGGGCGGGAGGATTCGACAAGGACGTGCGTGGCCGAGGCAGCGATGGCGCGCGGTTGGAAGTGTGTGTCGCCCGGGGCAAGCAGGCGTTGGATGCCGCGCTGGGCGATGTCGATCTCGGCGATGCCGCCGGCGGTTTTCGCGTAGATGGTGGATTCGTCGGGGGAGAGAGCGACAAGTTCATCAGCCGGAGCGGCGAGGCCGATGGTCCAGCGGCGGACGGACTCGCCGCGCTGGAGGGCGTCGAGATCGAAGGCGATGAGCTCGGAAGGGCTATCGCGCGATGCGGTGGAGAGAATGAGGGCGTTCTCGCGGAGGCTGATGAGGTGCGCCTGCTGGGGACTGATGTCCGGACCAAGGTTGAGGGAGTGGGCAAGCTGGTAGGTCTTGCCATCCTGTGCGAGGGCGTAGACGTGGAGGAGATACGACGTGCTCTTGAAGATCTCGGAGAATGACGGCACGGCGAAGACGAATCGCCGGTTGGCGTCACCTTTGGTAATGAAGGTGCGTTCGTAGGTGTTGGTTGGTGCGCCATCGGCGGGGTCGTTGCGCGCGAGACTGAAGGCATTGCGATCGGTGAGTCGCCAGGAGGCGAAGACGGAGTGACCGGCGGTGGGGTCCCAGCGTTGCCACTCGGTGAAAACGGTCTGGCCATCGGGGCTCACGTCGAGCAGCATGTGGGTGTCGAGCGAGGAGTGGTCGAGGTAATGCAGGTCGAGGCGGCGGCGGATGTCGCCCGTGGCGGGGTTGATGAGACTGATGTGGTTGTTGTCCGCCTCGAGCGCGATGTCGCCTGTGATGGGGTGAACCGAGATCTGCCGGAAAGTTGCACCCGACAAGTGTTCGATGCGATCGATGCGGCCAGTCGCGATGTCGGCGCGGTAGATGATTTGGCTGAAGTCCTGTCCCCAGCGCCAGTGGAGCGTGGTGCTGTGCGCTTTGAGGATTTCACCGATGGTGATGGAGTGCCAGTTGAAGTGGCGAAAGATGCCAAAGAAGTAGACAACGAGCAGGGCGAGGGTGTAGACGAAGATGGGCGGCGCGATCAGCGTGGCGAAACTGGTGAGGACGCGGCGTCGCACGGTCTTGCCAAGCACAGGCGGGCGCTTGGCGAGGTCCTGGCCACACTCGGAGCAGGTGGTCAGGGTGCCTGTGTCGTGGGTCACGCAGTAGTTGCACTTGGGGCAGTAGCGTTTGCCAGGATCGCGCGGACGACGGAACGCTTTGATGGCTCGAATGACGCCCCACAGCAAAAACGGGACACAGAGGCAGGCGAGCCAGATGGCGAGCGTGGCATCAAGAAACTCGCCGATGTGCAAGGAGTCGTAGTGAGCGAGGATGTAGACGCTCGCGCCGTCGAGCGAAAAGGCGGCACTGGAGACATCGGGATCACCCGGCAGAGAAAAGACGTGCTCTGGAAGTAGTTTCACCCCTGCGTACATGGCGAGAGGGTACGGACGCGTGCGGGGACGCTCTGACAATTTGGCAGGGGCGGGGCTGGGGGGCGATGGGTGGCGCGGCGGGAGGTGGGCACCAAGGGGCGCATTGGCAACGATTTACGGGCGCGGCGTGACGGTTTGGCGGTCTGGGGCCAGTTGTTCACACGTTTCCCCTTCCTTTGGTCGATATTGGCTGTCGACGAAGTTGCTGTGCGCCCGGCACGGCAGTTGCAACGTATCGTGCAACGGTCGGCGTCGGGCAACATCAAAGGTTCGCGGCGCGTGCAGCGTCGCTGACTTTCACGGAGTGTGAACATGGCCTCAGCAGGCGTTTCCTATCAGCGCACACGCGAGATGACCATCGATGAACTGCTGCTCGAGAATCGGGTGGTGTTTCTGATCGGTGAGATCAATCAGGCGTCGGCGGCGCGCGTCATGATGCAGATGCTGTACCTCGAGAACACGGGGCGCGGCAAGGACATCAACTTCTACATCAACAGTCCCGGCGGCGCGGTGGATGACACACTCGCGCTGTTTGACACCATGCGGTTCATGACCAGTCCGGTCAATACGTACTGCATCGGCCGCGCGTACAGCGGCGGCGCAGTGCTGATGGCCGCGGGCCAGAAGGGCAAGCGCTTCATGCTGCCGCACGCGAAGGTGATGATCCACCAGCCTTACGGCGGCATCACGGGTCAGGCGGAAGACATTCGCATTCAAGCCGAGCAGATCATCAAGATGAAGCGTGAGCTGAACAAGATTCTCTCGGAATGCACGGGCCGCAGCGTGGATGAAATCCAGCGCGACGGCGAACGCGACAAGTACTTCAGTGCGGAAGAAGCCGTGGCGTATGGCCTGGCGGATGAAGTGCTGAAGACGCCGGTGAAGTGAGGAGCAGGCACTAGGGATCAGGCATTAGGCACTAGTGCAAGGCAGAAGGTACAAGGCACAAGACACTCGCACATCGAAGCAAGGAGACTGGCACGAAGGATGTTTACCTGGAGCGGCATTGACCCTAATGCCTCATTCCTAATCCCCAGTGCCTATACACATGAGCGGCTACCTCGTCCCCATCGTCATCGAAAAGACTTCCCGCGGCGAGCGTTCGTACGACATTTACTCGCGCTTGCTCAAGGATCGCATCATTTTCCTGGGCGGCCCTGTCAATGACGACATCGCCAACCTCATCGTCGCGCAGATGCTGTTTCTCGCGAACGAAGACCCCAAGCAGGACATTCACCTCTATGTGAACAGCCCGGGCGGCTCGGTGAGCGCGGGGCTGGGCATCATCGACACAATGCGCTTCATCAACTGTGATGTCGCGACGTACATCATCGGCCAGGCGGCCAGCATGGGCAGCCTCATCAGCGTGAGCGGCACCAAGGGCAAGCGCTACAGCCTGCAGAACGCCCGCAACCTCATGCACCAGCCCCTGCTGGGCGGCGTGATGGAAGGTCAGGCGACTGACATCGAGATCGAAGCGCGCGAGATGCTGCGTATTCGTGAGCGCCTGTACAACATCTACAGCGAAGCCACCGGGCAGACCGTGGAGAAGATCGCTCGCGACTGCGACCGCAACAAGTGGCTGGACGAAAAGGAAATGCTCGAGTACGGGCTGATTGACAGCGTGCTGGATCGCATGCCCGTGAACACGCGCAAGAGCAAGAGCGATGACGAGTGATGCGGAGAGCCGCCCCTCCGGACCGGCTGAGATCTGAAGTGAAACAAAGCCGCCGAGTGATCGGCGGTTTTTTCATGGGGCTCTTCTGCACGGCGACAGAGAGATCGCGAAGGAAGATCAGCAGTGGCGGCTGCTAGAAATCCGGCGGGCAATCGAAACGCAGCGACGTGTGCGTGACGGGATGCGTGAAGCCAAGTTCGGCGGCGTGCAGCAGCATGCGGGGCGAGATGGTGGCGTCGCCGTAGAGAGGATCACCCACGATGGGCGTTCGCAGCCCGCTCGCGCAGTGAACGCGAAGCTGGTGTGTCCGACCGGTGACGGGAATGAGTCGCAGACGTGTGCGCCCTGGGCCGCGCGACAGGACGGTGAATCGCGTGATGGATGGCTTGCCATGCGTGAAGTCGACGATCTGGTGGGGACGGTTGTCGATATCGGTGCGAATGGGGAGTGCGACTTCGCCTTCGTCTTGCGTGAGGTCGCCGGCGACGACCGCGATGTAGGCCTTGCTCGTCAGGCGCTGCTCAAACTGGCGCGAAAGTTCGCGCTGGGCATGGGGAGTCAGGCCCAGGACAAGCAGGCCGCTGGTGTCCATGTCGAGGCGATGGACGATGAGCGGGCCGATTGCGTCAGGGAAGAGGTCGCGGGCTCGCGAGGCGACGCAGTCTTGATTGGCGGGGCCTTTGCCGGGCACGCTGAGAAAGCGCGGCGGCTTGTTGATGACAGCCACATGCTCATCCACATACACGATGGCGAGCGGCGGCGGGAATGTACTGGAAGGCGAATCGGTCATGGCATCGCGCCCGACAGCGTACGGATGATGCGGGAATTCTGACAATTTTGCTGGCAAATCGTGAAATCGGTGGCATGTTTGTCGGGCCGCGCCACTCGGCGCGTGGCTGTTTCGTGGGTTCGAAGACAACGTCCGGAAAGGTGGCGATATGCGCGGGAACAAGTGCGGCGTGATGGCGGCGGGCGTGGTGCTGGCGTGCAGCGGGGTGGCACGAGCGGATGACTCGGCGCTCTACCAGTTCAACTTCGTGCCCTCTCAGAGTGGATTGAACGCGACCGCCACCAACTCGTTGAGTACGAGCGGGACGCTGATCGGCAACTACGACGCGGTGAACAACCCCACCGGCACACGCACCAAGCCGGGCCTGTTCGGCACGTTCGGCGCGACCGAGAACGTGGCGGTAAACGTGAACAACCTAGGCATCAGCCTTTCCGGCCCGGTCAACACTGACACCACGGGCAGCTTCGGGCTCACGATCGACACCGCGAACGGCACAATCAGCATGAACGGGTACTCGGCCAACTTCCTGGGCAATGGGCCGGCGAGCCTGCCGGTCAATCTCAACCTGAGCACCGAGACGTTCCGCACGCGCAATCCCACGTTCCTGTATCCGGGGCTGCCCATCAGCCTTCCCATCGGGAATGCGACAATCTCGACCTTCAACGTGACGCAAGTCGGCGCGGGCACAGGCACGCTGACGCCAACCGGACCCAACACCTTCAGTTTCGTCGTCACGCCTCTGGTCAATCTGGAATTTGCGGTGAGCGTGCTGGGCAACGACTTTGCGCTGCCCGGCCAGGCGCCGGTGCTCTTCGCACTCACGGGCACACTGACACTGAACGGCAACGCCGCGACGATCAGCGGCGTGACGCCCATTGACATTGCACAGAGCACGCAGCCGAATCAGGCGTTGCCTGAGTTTCCGCTCGCGCTGCCCACCACGAGCGATCCGGCCAATGTGCTGCTGAACTTGACGCTGTCGGATCTGGGTATCGGCTTCACGGGGACAGCCAACACGTTTGCAACGGGCGTGCTGGTGCCTTCACCGGGTGCGGTGAGTGTTGCGGTGATGGCGGCGGGTGTGGTGGGCATGCGTCGGCGGCGAGAAGTGCGCGAAGTGAAAAAGTGAACAGGCAACGTGTGGTGTTTGTGTACCACGTACACCGTTATTGATTGCGCTTTGGAAGAAAAGGTCCGAAATTAGCGGCAACAGACTTGCGTGACAAGTAGGCGCGCGTTTATGTTGGTGTGCATCTCTCACTTTCTGGAGGTGTACACATGACTCTCGTGGGTTCTGGATTGACGAAGCGTTTGGCGGTTGCCGCAATCGCGCTGATGGCGTGCGCGGGTAGTTTGTGGGCGCAGGCATCGACGCGTCCGGGCATGGGCGCGGTGCCTTACAGCGGCGGCGTGACGTTCCGCGTATGGGCTCCCAACGCGACTGCGGTGCGCGTGGCGGGCACGTTCAACTCGTTCAGCGCGACGGCGACTCCGCTGTTTGCAGAAGCCGGGGGCAACTGGTCGGTGGACGTGCCGGGCGCGACAGAGGGGCAGCAGTACAAGTTCGTGCTGGTCAACGGCGCGAACACGATTTGGAAGAAGGATCCACGCGGGCGCGAAGTCGTCAACAGCGTCGGCAACTCGATCATTCGCGGCAACACGTTTGACTGGTCGGTGTATGGACCGACGGTGACGCTGTTCAGTGACGGCTTTGAGAGCGGCACCGCGCTGGGCGCGGGGTGGACGGCGGGCGGCACGGGGCCATGGCGCGTGGTGACATCGACCACGTACAGGGCTGCGGGCACGCGCGGCGTGGCGTTTGACAGCAGCACGAGCGGCACATTTGCGACGAGCCAACTGACGCTGACGATCAACGCAAGCAACCACGGACAACTGAATCTGACGTACAGGATTCGCAACGTGGGCGAAGAGACGCACACGCAGGATGGCATCTACATCTCCGGCAACGGCACGACGTGGACCAAAGTGCAGAACTTCCCCGCGATCGCGACGACGTTCTCGACGCAGACGGTGAATCTGTCGAGCGCCGCCGCGGCGGCAGGCATCACGCCCGGCGCGACGTTCCGCGTGCGCTGGCAGCAGTACGACAACTCGCCGCTCGCGAGCGATGGCATTGCGATTGATGACGTGAGCGTGACCGGACGGGTCAAGAGCCCGACTTTCACGACGCCGCCTTGGAACGAGACGGTGATCTATCAGATGCACATCGGCACGTTCAATGACACGGCGGGCGGCACGCCTGGGAACTTCAACAGCGCAATTGCGCGGCTGGATCAGGTGCAGGCGCTGGGCGCGAACGCTGTGCAGGTGCTGCCCATCAACGAGTTTGCGGGTGACTTCTCGTGGGGCTACAACCCGGCGGACCCGTTCAGCGTCGAGAGCATCTACGGCGGACTGAACGAGTACAAGCGATTCATCAATGAAGCGCATGCGCGCGGGCTGGCGGTCATTCAGGATGTGGTGCACAACCACTACGGGCCAAGCGATCTGGATATGTGGCAGTTTGACGGCTGGCAGCAGAATAACAAGGGCGGCATCTATTTCTATCAGGATTTCCGCAGCAGCACGCCCTGGGGCGACACGCGCCCTGACTACGGGCGCGGCGAAGTGCGCACGTTCATCCGCGACAACATCATGAGCTGGCTGCAGGAGTTCCGCGTGGACGGCCTGCGCTGGGACTCGACGGTGAACATTCGCAACAGCAACAACGGCATGGGCAGCGACATTCCTGATGGCTGGAGCCTGATGCAGTACTGCAACAACGAGATTGACGCGAGCCAGGGCTGGAAGATCTCAATCGCGGAAGATCTGCAGAACAACGAGTTCATCACCCGGACGACGGGCGCGGGCGGCGCGGGCTTTGACAGCCAGTGGGACGCGCGGTTCGTGCACCCGATTCGCAGCGCGATCATCACGAGCTCCGACAGCGGGCGCGACATGTTCAGCGTGCGCGACGCGATCAGCGCGTACTACAACGGCAGCGCGACGCAGCGCGTGATCTACACCGAGAGCCATGACGAAGTCGCAAACGGCAAGAGCCGCGTGCCGGAAGAGATCTGGCCGGGCAACGCGGGCAGTTGGGCGAGCAAGAAGCGCAGCACGCTGGGCGCGGGGCTCGTGATGACTTCACCCGGTATTCCGATGATCTTCCAGGGTCAGGAAGTGCTGGAAGACGGCTTCTTTGCGGATACGGATCCGGTGGACTGGACCAAGGCGACGACATACTCGGGCATTCAGACGATGTACCGCGATCTGATTCGCCTGCGTCGCAACTGGTTTGACACCACGCGCGGCCTGCGAGGCAACAACACCAACGTGCATCACATCAACAACACCAACAAAGTCATTGCGTACCACCGCTGGCAGAACGGCGGGGCGAAAGACGACGTGATCATCGTCGCGAACTTCGGCAACGCGAGTTACAACAGCTACAACATCGGCTTCCCGCGGGCTGGCACGTGGCGCGTCCGCTTCAATAGCGACTGGAACGGCTACAGCAGCGACTTCGCGAATACCAACAGTTACGACACGACGGCGTTCAGCGGCGCCAAGGATGGCATGGGCTTCAATGGCAACGTTGGCATCGGGCCTTACTCGATCATCATCATGTCGCAGGACAATTGATGGCGGCTGTGTCTGGTGACTCGTTTCACCACAGAGACACAGAGGCCCAGGAAACAATGAGATCGTGAGAACCGGCTGCGTGGGCAGCCGGTTTTTCTTTGCTGGAAAGACGTGTGTGGTCTGCGTGCGTCACTCGCGCGCGGTGATCGTGACGATCATCTGGGAGCGAAATTTGGGCAATTTGGTGCCGTCTGCGATCCACTCGGGCGTCATGCGGTCCGTATCGGGGTGATACATCCCCGTCCACGCGATCGTCTCGCCTCCGAAGGCGGTAAGGCCGACGAGTGTGCCGTCCATGTCAGCGGCGTAGAGATTTTCAACAAACCGCGAACCCGCGAAGACGAAGTGGTCGGGCGATGCCGCGCCGGGGCGCAAGTGGGTCGCGAGGGTGCGGTCGTTGGTGATGTTGGTGACGAAGTCGGCGATTGGTCTGTTTGCACTGGCGGGCTGGCCCGATTCTCGCAGAAAGACCTGCACACGCGGGCCGGTCGGAGCAACCGGCGTGAGATTGACGCCATCGAAGTCCCACCGCGGAGCGGTGCCCTCCTGAAGGCCCATGAGCAGCAGCGTCGCGTGGATGTGTGACGGCTTGACGTTGGTCACCACGAGTGTTTCGTGCTCGCGCGTGTTGGGCGTACAGACGAGCACTTCGAGATACACGCGTTCGCCCTGCGCGTCGATGGGTACGGTCGCGTCAAACTCCATCACCTTGTTCGCGATATCGACACGCAGACCCGGAAACGTCTCGCGCAGCGCAATTGGCGGAGGGGAAGACTTCGCGGCAATCGGCGTTGTTGCGGCGGGTGCCGGCGGAGCAGCCGCAGGAGTCGTGGCCGGAGGCGACGCGGATGGCGCCGCTGCATCTTGCGATGGTGATACGACCGCATCGGCCGTCTGCGGCGCGGGTTCTACCGGTTTGGTGCGGGCGCACCCGAACAGCGTGCACGCGAGCAGAGCCACGGGTGTCAATCGCGAAGTGACATGTATGGCGTTCATCAGGTCCCCTTCACAAGTCGCTTGAACTGCTCGCCGCGCTGCTCGAAATTGTCGAACTGACCCCAACTGGCGCAGCCGGGGCTCAGCAGCACAACATCACCGGGCTTGACGGACTTCTTGATCTCCACAAACGCGCTGGCGAGCGTGCCACAGTCCTTGGCCCTTCCGGCGCTTTCCTGCACGATGATGGGTGCAGTGGCACCTATGGCGTAGACACCCGCGATCTTGTTCGCAAGATCGCCCAGATCGCGCAGGCTCACCTTCTTGTCATAACCGCCCGCGATGAGATGCACCCGCGAGAGCGGGGTGGCTGCGCCGATGGCGGCCAATGCGGTCAATGTCGCGCCGGGCGTGGTGCTCTTGCTGTCGTTGTAGTACTTCACACCCGCGATCTCGCTGACGAATTCAAGACGGTGTTCGAGGCCGGGATACGCACGAAGCGACGCGCGTACACGAGCAACATCGATGGTGGGGACCGCCGCCGTGCATGCCGCAAGAGCGGCCGCCGCATTGGCACGATTGTGCTCGCCCGGCAGAATCATCTCGCCTGGAACATCCGCCGGCTGCGGACGAACGACACGCACGCCCGGTTGCACGCTGGGCAACCAGTCGTCGAGTTCCTTCGCGATGACGGCGGTGTCGCCCGCGCGCTGGTGTCGCAGAATGTGACGCTTGCTTTCGCGGTAGTGCGTGAGATCGCCGTGCCAGTCAAGATGATTCTCAGCGAACGCCGTCACGACCGCGATGGGTGGGGAGAACGGTGTCGTGGTTTCAATCCAGTGCAACTGCGCACTGGAGAGTTCAAGCACGATCCATGTGTCAGGCGCAACAGTTTCGAGATCGTTCAGCAGCGAGCCGCCCAGGTTTCCACCAACTTTGGTGTCAACGCCTGCGTCTCGCAGGGCATGTGCGATCATCGCGGTGGTGGTGCTCTTGCCCACACTGCCAGTGATGGCGATGGTGCGACGCTCGCGAGTCTCACGCGGCAGGCTTGCAACAAGCAGCGATATCTCCGTCGTCACCTCGATGCCGGCGGCCTGCGCCGCTCGCAGAAAACGATTGCTCCATGGCGTGGGCACGGCGGCGTTGGCCACGACCAGATCACACGTGGTGAAGTCGCTCACGTTGTGCTCACCCAGACGCAGCGTCACCTGGCCGCTGCGCGTCAACGGGTCGAGCGCCGCGAGTTCTTCGATGAAGGTCTCAGCAGGCTTCACATCGGTGACGAGCACTTGCGCGCCGCGAGCGGCAAGCCACTGGGTAACACCCAGGCCGCCGCCGAATCGGCCCAGACCCATGACGGTGACACGAGCGTTGTCAAAGGAACGCATGACAGAATGTAGCGAGGATGCGGTGGGTGGCAAAGACTGCGCAACGCTTCGTGTTCCGTTCGCATCGTGGCTGCAACACGTGGTGCAGGTCGCGATAAGTCGATTTCCGCGATTTCTCACGCTCGCAGAAAGGCGAGAGTACCGCGTGCATCCCATTGGCGGGGTGGGCCAGCCGGAAGCAACCGCCAAGGCGGTGCACTTCCTGTGGAGTGATGAGAGCAGACTTGTGACCGGCCACGACCAGACGGCTGACGGCGGGTTCGCGGTGTCCGGCGAAGTCAAGTCTGACGGATCTGACGTAATCGCCCTTCCTGGCATGCGTTGCGTACACGAACAAAGTCACGCGGCGCGGGGCTTTTTGTCGATAGGGCTTGCTTGCGAGCGTGTGTGCGCTCGTGCAGCGTTGTCGCGCGCCGCCTTCGGCGCGTGGAGAGGTGTGGCAGCATGGGTCGCAAGGAAGCAAACTCCGAGCCCTTTAACTGGTCGACGTTCTTCGCCGCCCTCACGAGCTTCGGGCTGGTGGCGCTGGTGCTGGGCGTGGGTGTGGGTGTGGTGCTGGGCATGCGCCCCCTGGAACGCCGCGCGGCCCAACTGCCCGGAACCCGGGCGACGATGATTGACATTCGCTGGCCCCTCGTGCAGACCAGCACGGGTGAGCAGGTGACCTGGGTGCCCAAGGCCGAACGCGATGCGCTGGATGAGATGGCCCAGGCCGCCCTCGCGGGCGATGATGAACGCTTCACGGGCGAGAGTCTCGAACGCGTGGGCAAGGCCATGGCCAGCAGCGGCTGGTTCACGCACATGCCGACAATTCGGCGCATGACAGGCGGACGCCTTGAGATCAACGGCAACTGGCGCGCCCCCGCGGCAGTTGTCCGGCGAGATGGTGTTGATCAATTGATCAGTTGGGACGGCTTTCCCATGCCGGTGACGGCCACCGTCGGAGCCACCAAGTTCCCGGTGATCGACTCACCAGCACTGCCTGCGCCCAAGCTTGTGGGTGGGGCGATGGTGGATTACAACACGGCATGGCAAGGTGAGGACATCGCCGCGAGCCTCGAATTGCTGGCGGTGCTGCTGCGCCAACCCTGGGGCAGCCAAGTGGGCGGCGTGGACGCCAAAGAGTTCACGAGCACGCGCGCGATGGTCGTGACCACCACCTTCGGCACGCGCATCTACTGGGGCGGCCGCTACACCAAACCCGCGCTGGGAGAGGTAAGCAGCGAGCAGAAACTGGCCCACCTGACCGACCTGTTCAGCAAGCACAACCGCATCGATGCCGGCTACCCGATGATCTACGTCAATAACACCAAGCTTCAGTTCAACATCAGCGCGACTGCGGAGGCCCTGGCCGCGCGAATGGAAGCAATGCGAGCCGAGGCGCTGGCGGAGTGACCGCGGAACGATCGAGGAAGCAGACAATGGAGAAAAACGGCACCAGATGGTGCCGTTTCTTCGTTACTTGAAGACGCTGGTGAACGCGGAGCACCCGTTACGCTGGCAAACGGGCAGCCCGATCACTTGGCCATCTGGCTGATGAACTCGTCAGCTTCCTTGATGCTCGCCTCCATCTCGGTGATGAGTCGGCCCACATCATTCTGCACCTGCGAGACGTTGCTCTGCAGGCCGCGGATCGCCTGGGCGTTGAGGCTGTGCTTGAGGAAGAGCGTGAGGTCCTTGAAGTTGGCGAGCACGGGATCCATCTTCGAGCTCGCGTTCTTCATCGCGCTGATCATCTGGTCGTACTGGCGCTGGGTGTCACGAAGCATGCGCTCGCTGTCGGCCCGGCGCTGGGCGTTGGTGTACTGGCTCAGCTCGTTGTTCCACTCGCTGAAGAGCTTGTTCGCGACAACCTCCACGGTGTTGATGTCGCTGCGCACCGCCTTGGCGGCGTCTTCGCAACGGTCGTATTCCTTCTGGAACTTGCGATACTGCTTCTCCAGTTCGCCGCCGTCCTGCTTGGTCATGACGAGAAACTCGTCAAGCGCGCTGGCGAACTGCACCTTGGCCTGCTCCTGCTCTTCACGCGCATCCTTCACGCGGTCGACCAGTTGGTCGCGCTTGGCCTGTCCGAAGACGCTTTCACGGATGGAGACGCCAGCGCTGGTGCAACCGGAAAGGGCGGGAGCCATGGCGGCGGCGGCCAGAGCGAGCACGATGGAACGACACACGATCTTCATGCCGTAGTTTACGCTGGACACATGAAGGATGTGTGAACACAATCCGGGCCGGGTGTGCGGGCGTAGCATGAGCGGTGCGGCGACTTTCGCTCTCAACGCATGACGTGGTCACACTGTGCCTCATCGGCGCACCACTGGTGACGGCAGGCACATGCGCCATGTTGCGCGTGGACGCGACCTGGCTTATCTCCGCGACCGGACTGGTTGCGTTCGCCAGCATGTGGGCGTATCTGGCATTCATCGCGACGCGCCGGGCGCAATGGCTGGGTGATCTGGAGGATGTGGCACAGTCGCTGTGGCGGGCGTCGGATCAGCGGCCGGCATCAGGCGGAGACGACATGAGCCGACCCGCCCGGGTGACACAATCGCTGCGCGACGTGCGCGGGCCGGTGCTCGCGAGACTCGAGAGCGCGCGGGCGGATCTGGCCACGATGCGCGCGGTGTACGACGCGATGCAAAGCCCCGTGCTCGCGACTGACGCCCAGGGCGTGGTGGTGGCGGCCAACGCGGCGGCACGCGAATTCTTCGCGGGCACAAGCGCGGGGGGCGTCGTCGGACGCGGGATTGATGATCTGTTCACACAGGCGCAGATCATCGGACAGCACAGCGCATCGCTGGCCGGAGCGCAACGCACAAGCGAGATTCGCATCGTGCGTGACGGCGGCCTGCGGGTGTACCAGGTCTTCACCGCCCCCATCACACTGCCGAGCGAGGCCAAAGGCGTCGTCATGACGCTGCGGGATGTGACCGAACTGGCGCAGGCAATTCATCTCAAGACTGATTTTGTCGCCAACGCAAGCCACGAACTGCGCACACCTCTCAGCAGCATTCGCGCCGCGACGGAAACACTGGCCGATGGCGCGTGGGAAGACCCCGCCATGCGCGAGCGGCTGACCAGTGTCATCGCGGGCAACGTCCAGCGACTGGAAGAAATGGTGCGCGATCTGCTGGATCTGTCGCGGCTTGATTCGCCCGATGCGCCGGTGGCCAAGGAAGATGTGAGTCTGGCGGAACTCGCGGAAACGATGCGCGAGACCTTCACGGGCGTGTGCAAGGAACGCCGGATCACACTGGAAACCCGGCTGTCGCCGGGCTTGGATGTGATCGTCAGCGACCGCAAACTGCTGACGACGATCGTGCGCAATCTGATCGACAATGCGACCAAGTTCGCATACGAGCAGACGGCGGTCACCGTGGCGATGGAGCGGGCTGCAGCGGGCATGGTGCGCATCCGCGTGAGCGATCAGGGTGTTGGCATTCCGCTGGGCCACCAGCAACGCATCTTCGAGCGGTTCTATCAGGTCGATCCCAGCCGCGCGGGGTTCGCGGTGCGGCGCGGAACGGGGCTGGGGCTGGCGATCGTCAAGCACGCCGTGAAGGCGCTGGGTGGCACAATCGGGGTGGAAAGCGTGTGGAAGCAGGGCACGACTATGACGGTGGAAGTGCCCGGGGCACCCGAAGCGGCGTAGGGTGTGGAATATTTCAAATACACGCAAAGGAATCTTCACGATTTGATCGTGAAGGCCTTGCGTTGATACGGACCGCGCGGTATGTTGACCAGCGCTTTCTTAGGGGAAAGTGCTTTCGAGCTGGAGGGTCATCATGAATCGGAATGAGAGTCTGCGTTGGCGCAGCCTGCTGGCTGCGGGGTTGTCTGCGTGCGCATTTGTGACCGGAGCGGTCGCTCAGACGCTGCCGGTCAACAACGGCGAACTGGTCCACACGTTGACCGCGATCAACGATCTGGACCCCTCGCCTGAACTTGACGACCCTGTCGTCCTGCTCTTTGACGTGAACAACCCGGCGGGGCAAGGAGCGCTGCTTGACCAGAACTGGTCGGCAGGACGCTTCTGGAACGCCGGCGCTGGCGTGCATGAATGGACCGCGCGGAATCTGGGCAACGTCTTCGGCGTGTGCCTTGACCGCAACGCCAATCCGCACATCTATGTCGCCGCCGCCAACTACAGCGTGATGAATCAGGCGGTGAATCAGTCCGTGGCCTTCGGTCCAGGCGGACCCGGCGCCGTGTACCGGCTTGAAGGCACGACTGGTCAGATCTGTCTGGTGGCCCAGCTTCCCAACACCGGTCCGGGTCTGGGCGATGTCGCACATGGTGTGCGCGGCAACGTGCTCTATGTGTCCAACTTCGAGGACGGCCGCATCTATCGCGTGCCAGTGCCCGTGAACTGTCCGCAACAGCCCTTCCGGCCCGCGCTGCCTCCCAACCCGCAGTTGGTGTGGGATCACGGCATGGGCGCCCTGAGCGCATCAGTGCCGGACGACGGCACAGATGGCCTGACCAGCCTGCGCCGGCGCGTGTGGGGTCTGGCGGTCAATGAAGCTGAGAGCCGGCTGTACTACGGCACCTGGCTGGAGGATTCTTCAACCCCCAACCTCGCGACCAACAACCAGATCTGGTCGGTGGCACTGGACGGTTCAGGCCAGTTCATCGCCGGCAGCGCGGTGCTCGAGGCGACGACGCCCACACTGACCTTCTTCAGCGCTGCCCAGACTTTCTCCGCACCCATCGCCGACATCACCTTCGGCCCATCGGGCAACATGTTCATGGCGGAGCGCAGCGTGATCAGCGTGCACTACTCGCGCGCCCTTGAGCTCTCGGGCGGCAGCGGCGCGTGGACCTTCCAGCCGCAGAACAAGTGGCGCATCGGCCGCTACCCCTCGCCTTTCCAGACCCCCGACGGGCAGAACACCACAGGCGGCATCGGCGTGGACTGCGAAGGCAACGTGTGGGCGGTGGGAGACGCGCTGATTCTCGACCAGCAAGGCGCCGTATACGGACTGCACCGCGTGAATGCTGGTGGCAACGCGGCCGACTCCTCGCCGACCGTGAACGGTTATCTGATCGACAGCGACAACGAAACGACGGGAGGCGATAAGCAGTTCTTGGGTTCACTCGCGCTGCGTCGCGATCCATGCAACGATTGCGGCACCATCCGTGAAGAAACCATCATCTGCCGGCCGCCCGGTCCTGACGGCACACCCTGCTACACCTACACCTTCACACTGACCAACATCTCCGGCCAGACGATCAATCAGATCAACATCGCCAGCCCGCTGGTCTCGCCCAATCCGATCATCCTGAACCCGCCGCTGGCCAACAACGCATCACAGACCATCACGTTGACGATCTGCGGCCCCGCGGGCGGCACGAGCATTGATCTGCCCTTCATTCTGTTCAATCAACAGGGCCAGGTGTGCTGCAACTTCCGCCAGCGCGTCACCCTGCCTGACTGCGACTGCTTCACGTTCGAAGGTGGCCAGCCCCCGCGCACCCAGTGCACCGGTCCGGGCCAGTTCAATGTGCAGTTCTTCCTGCAGCCCACTGAGTACGCGATCGGACACATCTTCATCAGCCCCACAGGCGTGCCCGCAGGTTCAACGACGGTGACGCCCGGCTACATCGCGCAGAACATCCCTCAGTGGGGCGCCGGCAACGTGACCTTCAGCGTCAACACCACGCTCCCGCCCGGCACGCGGATCTGCTTCACGATCGTCATCCACACGCCCGACTTCAGCGAGTGCTGCTCCAAGGACGTGTGCGTGACCGTGCCGGACTGCCGGCCCGGCGGCGAACCCTGCGACATCGACTTCAACAACGACGGCGTCTTCCCCGATGATCTCGACGTCGTGGACTTCCTGAGCGTGCTCGCAGGCGGCGCGTGTAGCCAGCCCAACTGCGACAACATCGACTTCAACAACGACGGCGTCTTCCCCGACGACCAGGATGTTCTGGACTTCTTCGCGGTCCTCGCTGGCGCACCGTGCCCGTAAGACCGATCACCAGACACTTCAACCTCTGGAAGCACGGCCGCGGCGAGAGTCGCGGCCGTTCTCTTTCGTGGTCGCTCGCGATGTCACACAACGATCAAGTGCCGGTGGCCCACGCGGTCCACATCGTGCGAAGAGCCGACTCAAACCGCCGCGCGAACGCCGGCTGGTCGCAGAGCGGGCTTGCAAGCAAGCGGGAACGCAACCCCGCGCGAAGCGATGCGAGCCCGGCGCCGTCCGCAGCCGCACGCGCCGCGATGGCGACATACTCGTCCGGCGTCGCCGCGATCCAGTCCGTCAGGCCAACACACGTCAACAGACTCACGCCCACGCGCGATGCGTGATTGCCCCCCGCCAGACTCACGACTGGCACGCCCATCCACATCGCTTCGCATGTCGTGGTTGTGCCGTGATAGGGATACGTATCCAGCGCGATATCGATCGCGGCATACTGCTCCAGATGCTCCCGCGCACTCGACGCCGCCGGCAGAATGTCCACGCGATCCATCGGCAGGCCAAGTTGACGCAGTTGATCACGCGCAAACGCGAGCGACGCCGGTTCGGTGAAGTTGATGCTCTTGATAGCCAGTCGCGATCCAGGCACGCGCTCCAGCACACGCCGCCACAACTCGCCCACACGCGCATTGAACTTGCGCTGCGCGTTGAAAGAGCCGAACGTGACATATCCCTTGCTCGCCATCGGCGGTGACGCGACATCAGGCGCGTCTAGCTCGGGGCGATAGCAAAGGAAACACGGATCAAGCCGCAGCAGCCGTTCCGTCGCGAAGGCCTCGCCGCCCGCCGGATCCGTATGGCCGTCCACAATGCGCCAGCCGATGCGCGTGCTGCCCGTGGTGTTCGGATAGCCGCAGTATGTCGCCAGCACCGGCGCAGGCCGCGCCGCGAGCACAGTCAGCCCGTGTACCTGCGTGTAACCCGCAAGATCAACCAGCACATCGATCTCATCTCTCGCGATGATCTGCGCAAGCGTCGCCGGCTGTTCCTGCTTCACATGCCGATACACATCCACCGCACGTGCAATTCGCTCCGTCACCTGATCGCACTGACGATTAGTGTGATACACAAACGTCTTGTACCGCGTGCGATCAATGTGCTCCAGCAGCCCTTCCACAAAATACGCGACGCTGTGACGATAGAAATCCGGACCGATGAAACCGATCCTCAACGGCCGGTCCACGTCGCGATTGCGTCCCGCCCACAGGCGCGACATGTCCGGAGCCATATCCAGAAATCTGCCGCACGCCTTATGCGCCGCCAACTGCGTCTGCGCGTCGGCATCGGGCATGTAGTTGAGCGCATACGCCCGCTCGAGATGAAAAAACGCCATCTGCGGCATGGCTTGGATGAGCCCGTCATACAGAGGCAGAGCCTTCTCGTACTCGCCCGTCCGCAGATACTCGCTCGCCTTCGCGAACACCAGGCCCGTCTCGTTCGGATTGCGCTCCAGCCCCCGCGCGATCCACTCGCGACTCTCCATGTATCGCTGACGCTCCTTCAGCATCTGCTGTGCTTCCGTGAAGAGTGACGGATCAGTCTGTCCCGCGGCAATCAGCCCTGATATCTCACCGATCGCCGCATCCGTATCGCCCGACTCGTGCAGCGCCTTCGCCAGATTCACACGGAGACTCGCATCCGCCGGACGCAGCGCAACCGCCTGCCGCATGTGCCGCACCGTCGCGCCCACATCTCCGCACGCGTGGGCCGCAAGCACCGCCGCGCGCACGCACGCAAAATCCGCCGGCCGCGTTTCCGCCAGCGCACGCGCAATCGCAAACGCCTCCGCCGCCCGGCCCGAGCGCAGGAGGCTCTCCACGTGCTGCAACTGCGCCGCGATCGGATCAGACGACTGCGTCATGCTCGACTCTCCGATCTCGCGACGATCCGCCGCACATGCTCACGTGCCTGCGTCTCCGCCGCATGCACATCCGAAAGTGCCTTCACCGGCTGTGGCGCAATGTCGGCCATGGCTCCCGCCACCAGCCGCGCGATGGCGCCAAATGCCGTCCCGCCACGCAGAAACGCCGCGACCGCTTCCTCATTCGCCGCGTTCATGATCGCGCCCGCCGTGCCCCCGGCCCGCATCACGCGATGCGCGAACCCAATCGCCGGAAACCGCGTCGCGTCCGGCTGCTCAAAGTCCAGCCGCGAAAGCGTCCGCCAGTCCACTCGCTCGCACGAAGACTCACTGGTGTGCGCGAACGCATCGTGATAGTGCATCGCACGATGAATGGGCAATCGCATGTCGGGCTTGGCCAGTTGCGCCGTCGCTGAGCCATCCGTCCACTCAGCGATCGCATGCACGACAGACTGCGGGTGCACAATGGCCTCAAGCCGATCCGCCGGCACGCTGAAGAGCCAGTGCGCCTCGATCAGTTCCAGTGATTTGTTCATCAGCCCCGCACTATCAATGGTGACCTTCGCACCCATGTTCCATGTCGGGTGCTTGATGGCTTGCGCGGGCGTCGCTTGCTCAATCTGATCGCGCGTCCACGTGCGGAATGGGCCGCCGCTCGCCGTCAGAATCACGCGCGACAGTTGTGCGTGTACCGCATCGTCAGCAGGCGTCGGCGGCACACCCTGCGTCCGCAGCAAGCGCTCTCGCGCTCGCTGCACCACCAGTTCGCCCGCCGCCACCAGCGTTTCCTTGTTCGCCAGCGCGATGACGCGCCCCTGCTCCACCGCCTCCAGCGTCGCTGCCAGCCCCGCACTGCCCACGATGGCGGCCACAACGATGTCACACGCCACCTCGTGCACCAGCGCGCGGGCCGCATCAGCCCCCGCGCGTACACGCGCTCCGACAGGCAGTGCATGTGTGTCGGGGCGTTCGCCCGCACATGCAAGCTCCCGCACGTTCCACTCGCGAGCCTGCGCGGCAAGAAGCGTCGTGTTGCTGCCCGCCGCCAGACCCACCACTTCAAATCGTGGCAGCGTTGCGCGCACCGCATCGCTCGCCGTGTCGTGCCGCGCATTGGCGGCCCGAATCACATCAAGCGTCTGCGTGCCGATCGAGCCGGTCGACCCGAGGATGATGACGCGACGAACCACGATCAGTCATCCTTGGGGCGGTTCTTGAGTTCACCAGGCGTGAGTTTGCGACGCACCGCGCCGTACAACGTGCGCGGCGGGGGCTTGGGCGCTCCCGGCGCAGGCTGTGCGGGCTTGGGCTCACGAATCTCAGGACGCGACTCCGCACGAGGTTCAGGACGAGACTCGGCGCGAGGCGCTTCCCGCGTGGGCTCGCGTCGATCATCACGCCGCTCGCGAGGCTGCTCGCTGCGCGGCGCGTTGCCACCGCCTTCGCGATCACCACCACGCTCGCCGCCACGGCCGCGACGACGACGACGACGGCGACGACGACCGCCTTCGCCCTGGCCCTCCTCGCCGCGCTGCGAGTCACGCGGACCATCAGCATCCGTCGCGCCGCCGGTGTCGTTGACATCACCGGCGTCGTCGCCGGCTTCTTCGCCTTCGTCACGCGCGCCATCCGCTTCACCGGCATCGCTCGCATGAACTTCCGTGTCACTCGCTTCGCCAGAGGCATCATCTTCGCCGTCGCCCGCGTCCGAGCCCTCGCCCCCGCGCGGCCCATCAAGTGATGCTTCCGACTGACCATCCACCGCGCCGTCAGCACGACCGCGACCGCGACGACGACGACGACGACGCTTGCGGCGTCCGCCCTCGCCACCCTCGCCATCACGCGGCGCTTCACCTTCGCGCGGCCCATCCTGCGGCGGCGCGGTGTTCACAGGCTCATCACTTGGTGGCAGTTCTTCTTCCGCGGCACGCGGCGCACCGGCTGGCGCGGGCTCGCCCCACTCCGCATCGTCATTGAATCGCGACCGACCCTGCGCACGCTTGTCGTCTCGCGGCTGATCGCGACGCTCAGGCCGACGATCATCACGCCGCGCGTCTTCACGGCGGGGTTCTTCACGACGCGGCTGCTCGCGCCGATCATCACGCCGGTCATCACGCCGCGGCTCGCTGCGTGCACCTTCGCGCGGACGCTCATCACGAGGACGCTCGTCGCGCCCGCGACCACGCCGACGACGCCCGCGACGGTCACGGTCGCCCCGATCTCCGCGTTCTCCGCGCGAGTCGCGATCCTCAAATTCACCCGCTCGACCGCGGCGTCCGCCCGATGCGGCGATCTCCGCGTCAACTTCATCATCGGGCAGTTCAATCTCAATCGGGTGCACGTCCGCGTCGTCCTGCGTCGCCGCCTCTTCGGCTTCGGCGCGCCGCGCCTCTTCCGCTTCCGCGTTCAGGTCAGGAGCCCAGTCGGCTTCGGTGCTCGCATCAGGATCAATCCACTCAGGCAGTTCTCGCGGCTTGCGAGGCATCGGCACGTTGGACAGATCAATGTCGCTGCCACTCTCGTCGTACGCGTAGAACGCGATCCGATCCACCGGCACGCTCTCGCTCACACGAACGTCCACATGCTTGCCATACGTGCGCTCGATGCGCGACAGCAGTTGCCGCTTGGTGCTCAGCAGATCGCCCGCCACGCGCGGCGCAACAACCATCTCCACCTTCGCCACGCGTTGCAGGTCCAGAATCGCTGACAGTTCTCGCAGCGCATCACCCGCCACACTGTCGGGCTTCTGCAGCATGCCGCGCCCGCGGCACGTCGGGCAGTCCGTGAAGTGCACGCTCTCGTGGCTCGCGCGCATGCGCTGCCGCGTCATCTGCAGAATGCCGAACTCGCTGATCTGCAGCACCGTGCTCTTCGCCCGGTCGCGCTTCATGCGCTCCTTGAAGCGATTTTCAATGTCCTTGCGGTGCGAGATGCTCCGCATATCGATCAAGTCGTTGATGACGATGCCGCCCATGTCGCGCAGACGCAATTGCCGGCAGATTTCATCCACCGCTTCGACATTGGTCTGATACGCGTTGGTCTCGCTGTCGCGGCTGTCGCGGCTGCGTCCGCTGTTCACGTCAATGGCCACCAGCGCTTCGGTCTGGTCAATCACCAGCCGCCCGCCGCTGGGCAGCGGCACCTCGCGCGCATGAATCAGTGAAATCTGCTTCTCCACGCTGAACGCGTGGAACATCGGCGCCTTCTGGTTGTAATGCAGCAGCCTGGTGTTGGTGCGCGGCGCGACGATCTTCAGGAACTTGGCCCCGCGCTTGAGCGCCATCTCGTTGTCGATGATGATCTCGTGCGTGTCGTTGGTCAGAATGTCACGCAGCGCGCGAACGAGCAGGTCGCTCTCGCTGTAGAGCAGTCGCGCCTTGGGGCCGCCGCCGCCGCCCGCGCGGTCGCGACGCTTCTCCATGTCCTTCCACAGCCGCATCAGATACGCAAGGTCGCGCTTCAGTTCCGCCTTCGTGCGGCTCATGCCTGCGGTGCGCAGAATGAAGCCGAAGCCCTCAGGCAGATCAAGCTGATCGAGAATCTCGCGCATCGCGCGACGTTCTTCTTCATCTTCCACCTTGCGTGAGACGCCCACCTTGTCCATGTTGGGCATCATGACGAGGAAGCGGCCCGGAATGCTGAGGTAGCTGGTCAGCGTCGGCCCCTTGGTGCCCACGCCTTCCTTCAGCACCTGCACGATGATCTCATCACCCTTGCGCAGCGCGGTCTGAATCGGCGGGCGTTCGCGGCGCGGCGTCTTCAGGCCCACGCGCTCCGTCGCGCTGTCATCTTCACCGGGGAAGTAGCGCGGGTGCAAGTCCGTCACGTGCAGGAAGCCGTTTTCGCCCACGCCAAAGTCAACGAACGCGGCCTGAATCGCAGGCTCCACGTTCATCACCTTGCCGACGTAGATGTTGCCCACGCGGCTTGCGCTCGCGAAGCGTTCCACGTGCAGTTCTTCCAGTTTGCCATCTTCCATGATGGCCACGCGACACTCTTCGCCAGGCACGTAGTTGATGAGCATCTGCGTGAACGGCACATTGCTGGGCTTCTCGCTTCGCTCGCGCTTGTCATCACGCGTGCGGCGATCGCGCGAACGGCGCTCACGCGGCTTGCGCGGCGCGTCCTCGCCTGATGATTCGTCCCCTTCGTTGCCTGCTTCGAAGTCCGCCGCCATTTCGTCGGCTTCCTCCGCAGGCGCGTCATCATCGTCGCGCGCGGCTGACTCTTCGTCATCGCGCTCCGCGACAGGCTCTTCGCGCCGGGGTGCGGCTTCGCTCTCGCTGGCGTCTTCGCCACCTTCGTCGCTTGCCTCCTGCTCGCTCGCCTCGGCTCCATCTTCGCTCGCGCTCTCGGCAGCCTGCTTGGTGTCGCTCGCCTTGCTCTTGCGACGACCGCGTCCGCCGCGCCGGCTGCGCCGACGCTTCTTCTTCGCGCCGTCTTCGCCTTTGCTGTCGTCAGACTTGCTTTCGTCGCCCGCGCCGTCGTCAGACCCGGTGTCTTTCGCGTCGCTGGTGTCGTCACGCCCAGGCATGTCGCTCTCAGGTGGTGTGTTGTTGTCGGTGTTGAAGGTGTTGTTGTCAGTGTCCATCACGCGGTCCCTTTCGCGATTGCTCGCTCGCGACCGGTGCCGTGGGAACCCGCTTCAAAACACGATCAACATGCACTCGACCCGCCCAACTGGCGCTGTGCGCCTGCCGGGCCTTGCGCGGCGCGCTCTCTTTCGCGCGCCGTCCGGCTTCGCGAAGGACGCGCTTCAGATCGAAGCTGTGCGTCACAGCGGCCGGTCGCCTCTGCATGTCGCGCGAGTCTTTGCTCGCCCGCATGCCGGGTTGTGCGCGGCGGTCTCAACATCCAAGGTGCACGCGTTGCGCGACCTCAAGGGAGAAACCCCGCGGGGTAGTCATGTCGATCGGTGGTGCTTTGCGGGCACGGCCCAATCGCTGGTTTGTGTTCCCGTCTTCAATCCGCGGCACGACCGCTGAAGGCTTCGGGGACGATCTTTCGAGCCTGATCGCGAAGGTAATTCGCGATCAGAGCGTCGGAATCAAGCGACAGGGCCTGTCTGGCCACGCGCTCGCATTGGGAAACGGTCACACTGCGAATGAACCGCTTGAGCTGCGGAATCACCCCGCTGCTCACAGACAGCGTACGCAGCCCCAGACCGATGAGCAGCATTGCATATTCCACCTGGCCGGCCGCCTCGCCGCAGCAACTCACCGGTGTCTTGTGTCTCCGAGCCGCCCGGGCGGTGTCACGAATCAACTTGATGACCGCCGGGTGCGTGGGCTGATACAAATGGGCCACGCGCTCGTTAATGCGATCGACCGCAAGCGTGTACTGGGTGAGGTCGTTTGTGCCAATGGAGAAGAAATCACACTCCCGCGCAAAAGCCTCCGCCTGCAGCGCGGCACTGGGCACCTCAATCATGATGCCCACAGGCACCTTGCTGTCGAATGCAACCCCTTCTTCCACAAGCTCTTCCATCGTGTCGTGAAGGATGAACTTGGCCTGGCGCAATTCCTGCAGGCTGCTGACCAGCGGGAACATGATCTTCACTGGTCCCAGCGCACTCACCCGCAGAATCGCCCGCAACTGCCGCTTGAACATCGGGACGTTGCGGAGGCAATAGCGGATGCTGCGATTCCCCAGAAATGGGTTCCGCTCAGGCACTTCCTCACGGCTTTGTGTGAGTTTGTCCGCACCCAAATCAAACGTGCGGATGGTCAGGTCGCGTCCCGCGCAAAGTTCGACACACCGCTTGTACGCCTCAAAGTGAACCTCTTCGGTCGGCTCGTCCTGCCGGGTCAGCCAGAGGTATTCGCTGCGGTAAAGGCCCACACCTGTGCCGCCAGCTTTGATGACCTTGGCCACTTCGTCGGGAAGCTCAATGTTGCCAACGACGGCGACGGCTTCACCATCCAAGGTGACACTGGGCAGGTCGGCGACGTCGCTGAGGTTGGCTCGGTATAACTTGCGCTGCTGGAGCATCCGCTGGTACAGCGCGATGGTCGGCGGGCTGGGGTGCAGGATGACCGCGCCGGTGTCGCCGTCGACGATGATTGACATGCCATCGGCGGCATGTTTGGCCATGGTCTGCACGCCGACGACCGCGGGGATCTCCAAAGCCTTGGCAATGATGGCGGTATGACTGGTCATTCCACCCAAATCGGTGGCGAAAGCCAGGATGCGCGAGCGGTCGAAGCTGGCGGTCTGGCTGGGGGTCAGGTCGCGGGCGACGACGACGGTGTTTTCGTCGGCGGTTTCGAGGCGTTTGCGCTGTTCGCCGGCGAGCTGGGCGTGCAGCCGGTGGCGCAGGTCGTCGATGTCGTTGACCTTGGTCGCGAACGCGCTGTTCTTCATCGCGCGGAACTGGCTGGCCAAAGCACTGAGGGCTTCGTACGCGGCGTATTCAGCGCAGACGAGATCCCGTTCGATGCGCTGGCGGATGGGGCCGACGACACTTTTGTCCCGCAGCATCATCTGGTGAACCAGAAAGATCTGGGCGGTTTCCTTGCCCATCTGACATTCGGCATGGGCGTGGACAGACTGAATTTCGGTGATGGCGGCGGCAATGGCGGTGTCGAGACGGGCCAGTTCTGCATTCACAGAATCTTTAGAGATGCTCCGGCGGATGGGCTTCATGTGGTCGTCGTCAACCAGCAACACCTTGCCGATGACGATGCCCGGAGAAACCGGAAGTCCTTTGAGGACAATCTCTTGCTCAATGCGAACGGGGTCTGCATCGGGCGAGGCCGCCAAATGCGACGGGCGCGCCGGGGGGCTGCCGGCGGGTGTAGTCGCCGAAACGGGTTGGTTGGCAGCGGCGGACTTGGAGGACGGCTCAGGCACGCGTGACGATGAAGCGAATGTTTGCGGACGGGTTTCTACACGAGATATCGGATTGTAACAGCAGTTGATGCAGCCGCACCGGCTTTGTGACCGAAAGGACTATGCGGGATTGCAATTCGTGGAATGCAACTGCAACGCTGGGCGGTCTGCGTGGTACGATTTGCGCGGAGCCCCTACGCGGCTGCAAAGAGCGAACTGTCGGCACTTTGTTCAACAACGCGTGCCATTCAGATTCGCGGGGGACGGCCGCCGCTTCTGCTCGTGATCGGGATGTAGATGTTTGAGATCGCGACACTGCCCGTTTCTGGTGCAGGTGGGTCGTGATGTGCGGGTCAGACCTGTGGAGGTCGGACCACAAGGAAGTTTCGCCAGTAAGTTCGTCATCGCGTATCAGTGCGCAGCCGAGAGTGCCGCGCGGATGCGCGCAGCGATTTGTGACACGTTGCGTCGGACAAGTGCGTGAAGCGCGTGACGTGCGCGCGAGCGGCGCGGTCAGGAGTGACCGGTCGGCGGCGCAGTCTGCTTGGAGTTTTGGATGAACGGTGACAATTGGCATGGTGGCGGGGGATCGGGTGGCTACGGCGGCGGCCAAGGTGGCTCGTCGCGCGGTGGGCATGGACAGGGCGGGGGTGGCGGCGGAGGCGGTAAGCGCCGCGGACGGCGCGGACGCGGGCGCGGGGGCAA
>VYMG01000032.1_pt1 | contig 88150 bp, 87 predicted proteins | sample 5115261 | NCBI WGS metagenome assembly VYMG01 (sample SAMN12291781, study PRJNA351875) | freshwater metagenome | isolation source: freshwater lake | place: USA: Michigan, Wintergreen Lake | collected 2013-08-08
ATCTTTGGCGGTGGCAACTTTCAAACCGGTTGAAATTGCGTTTTGCGCCTTGGCAAGGTCGCGACTGGTTTGGTTCAAGGTTTGCATCGCAACCATGGCACCATTATTGGTATTTACACTGAGCATTTTTAGCCCTCATCCATACTTGGTTTTCCCTCGCTACGAGCGAGGTGTATTCGTTTTGAATACCCGGACAGGCTAGAATTGAGTTCTGAATCTGGCGTTGAGAAACGTGGTAAACCAAACATTACCAAAAGGGAAAATGCAGTAATGTTAGGTAATGAACTTAGTTGACAATTGGTTTTGCCTAATTCAATCAGCCGAACCAAGGCGCAGAATGATATGGCATTTTTTGAGTATTTATAGTTTATTCTCGCGGTCTTGCACGAAACCCAGAATTTGTATTGAGATCAAATAGCGGGTTTGAAAAAATTTTAAGAATGGCTGCAATTGGTGCCGTTTCATGCCGCTTTTTCTAAGATGGCCCTGAGTTGGAGACAATGAACGGTCTTCTAGCCCAAAGTCACAGCCAATGCCGACTAACACGATAGCGATGAAATTCAATGCTTGCGAACAAACTCTGCCCGCAGGACAAGGCCGCGAATGGTATCGTGTTTGCAGTCAATTTCTTGCGCGTCGCCTGTTAATCGGATGGAGCGGATGACGGTACCACGCCGCAGGGTTTGACCTGCCCCCTTTACGTCGAGATCCTTGACCAGAACCACGGCATCACCGTCCTGCAAGATATTGCCAACTGAATCGCGCACCACAATCACGTTTTCCGCTTGTGTCCGCGCGGCGAGTTCTGACGCCGGCATCCATTCGCCACTGGCTTCATCATAGACATAATCGTCGTCACTGGCAGTCATTGCGCGGTCCTTCGGTCATTTACCCGACCACATAGACAGGTTGCACAGCACAAAACAAGGTTAGCCCGAGAAGGTATGGCAAAGGAGGCTCCGTACAAAAGAATCCGGATGAAAAGCAAGGCCCCTTCAGTTCTAATGAATGGGGACCTAAACATTGCCGCTGCCGCCTAATCAAAGACCAATACTAATCAGATGTGCACCGCCGTCATGGTCAGCCAAATCAAAACGACGACCGGTGAAGCGCGTTGCAAGTTCCATCGCGGTTATCAAATGCTGGGTTGGCTTAACCGTCGTGAATTGCCCGCGTCCAGCAAGGACAAAGGGCAAAACCAATTGGTCTGCTAAATGGGGACCAGCAAAGGCGATGCTCTCCTGATAGCCCTGCATGCGCGCAGCGGCCACTTTCCCCACCTGTTCTGCCGGTACGCCTAATTGACCAAAGCCGCTGACCAATTCAGCGACGTGGGCATAGCGAGCGGTTAGCATCAATATCACGCCGGGCCCCTGATCGGGCGGCAACTCCCGGACCGAAAAGGCGGTCTCTGGCCAAGTTGGTAAAGCCGCCTGAACACGGCCGCGCAAACGTCTCGCCACATCAAACGAAAGGCCAGCGAAATGCGCTTCGCAGGCCACATCCAAAGGGGCGCCGCGATCCAGACAGGCTATGGGGCGCAAGGGCGCGGGCTCAACATCCACTTCAATGCGACCGCCACCGCGTGGGTAAAACCCATGACGGATCAGACGCGCCGAAATTCTTGGCCCCATTTGATTGATCAGGGGTAGAAAGCAGCGCTCGATAAATTCAAACGGCGGCGCCCCCATCGCATGGGTGCCGCCCTCGATAACAAGGCGCGATGGAGCCGACGCGAAAATCAAAGGCATCAAGACCGTTTGCAGGACAAGGCTGGTGGATCCTGCCGTCCCAATCGAAAAATGATACTCGCCGGGCACGACCGTGCCTGGGCGAAACGTCAATTCTGTCGCGCCCACTTGAATGCCATCGCACGCTGACCCGGAAATGCGGCACGCCGCTTCGACCGCGGTTAAGTGCTGGCGCATCAGGCCGGGCTTAGAACGCTTGGCGCGGATATTCTTGAAATGGAAAGCCTCACCGGTGATCAAGGACAGCGCGCACGCATTGCGCACCATCTGCCCCCCACCTTCGCCTTCTGATCCATCGATCGTAATCATTCTAACTCGCTTAATCTCATTATTTTAGACCCGTGGTGGCCACCAAAAGTGCAAGACCACGCGCCCTATTCTCGTATCGGCATTTAGCGAGAAATCGCCCTCGCCATCCGCAAGCCTGTGAAGGCAAGCAATTAAGTCGGCACAGCTTGCCTCCCCAATCGTCAAATAGACAAGACCGCCTTCCTCGACCAGTTCGACACCGCTTGCCTCTAAAGAGAAGGTGACGCGAAGCTTGGCAAATTGAAGGTCGCAGGATTGATTGTACCCAACGCCCTGCAACAGCGCCTCAGAAACCGGTTCCAACGGCAAGGTTCGGTATGGGGCATCATTGCTGCCAAGGAAATCTATCAAGTCGATGAAAGATTGCGCGCCTTGCCTGTCAGCCGACATATGCCAGCCACGCCAGCCAGGTCGTGGCCGGCGATACTGCCAAAGCCACAGCTTTCCCGTAAACACGGGGGGCGACTTCCAAGCCTGCACCTCAACCTCCTGCGTCTCAAAAACCCGTGTGAAGGGAGTTACCCCTTCACACAGACCACTTGCTTCAGCGTATGGACAATCTCCACCAGATCAGCCTGAGCGGCCATCACGGCTTCAATTGGCTTGTAGGCCTTAGGCGTTTCGTCAATCACGCCTGCGTCCTTACGGCACTCGACCCCTTCGGTGTCACGAATATGCTCGTCCAAGCTGACACGCCGCTTAGCCTCGTTGCGAGACATTACGCGGCCCGCACCATGGCTGCAGCTGTGGAAGCTCTCTTCATTGCCCAATCCGCGGACAATAAAGCTCTTTGCCCCCATGGACCCTGGAATGATACCCAGAACGCCCTTGGCTGCCCGAACAGCGCCCTTACGCGTCACCAAGATGTTCTCACCGAAGTGATTTTCCCGCGTCACATAATTATGGTGGCAGTTAACCGCCTCCAATTCTGCTTCAAACGGCTTGGTGATCTCGCTCCGCAGCGCGGCAATGACATTGGTCATCATCATGCGACGGTTTAGGGCGGCAAAGTCTTGGGCCCACCCAACCGCTTCAACATAATCGTTGAAGTGATCTGTCCCTTCGGGGAAGTAAGCCAAGTCTTCGTCGGGCAAATTGATATGCCACTTGCGCATATCTTGCTTAGCCAACTCAATGAAGTAAGTCCCGATGGCATTGCCGACCCCGCGAGAGCCAGAGTGCAGCATAACCCACACCCGCGCCTCTTCGTCGAGACAGAGTTCGATGAAGTGGTTGCCGGTTCCCAACGTCCCCAAATGCATGAGGTGATTGGTGTTCTTGAACCGTGGGTATTTGGCACAGATTAGGTCAAATCGCTCAACCAAATTTGCCCAAGCCGTCACGATTGCCGCCGGTGGATTGCTCCACGAGCCCTTATCCCGTCCGCCTCGCCCGACGGACCGACCATGGGGCACTGCCAGTTCAATCGCCCGGCGGATGCCCTCCAGATTATCTGGCAAGTCATGCGCCATCAGCGAGGTTCGCGCCGCCATCATGCCACAACCAATGTCGACGCCGACGGCGGCAGGAATCACTGCCCCCTTGGTCGGAATAACCGATCCGACAGTGGCCCCAATCCCCACATGAACGTCAGGCATAGCGGCAACATGCTTGAAGATGAAGGGCATCTTCGCGGCTCGGGTCAGCTGATCGCGCGCCTTATCGTCAACGGGGACGCCGCGCGTCCACATTTTGATTGGCACCCCACCTTCAACGGCGGTAAATTCAAATGCTGCTTCGCTCATCGAAGCTTTCCTTCTTTTTTCTTCAGAGAGTCTATCCGCAATGTGCGAAAAAAGGACCTCTTGTGCAAAACTCTTTCTTGGAACTTCCGGGGCAGCCGGCCCATTCCGGCTGCCCCATCCATTCCTGCGGGCTGGGCTGTTTGACTGACCCAGCGCACATAGGATAGCAACGCCTGTGCCAACTGATGCTATGTCGCACAAAAGACATTCTAACTAACTGATTTGATATACTGTTTTTATTTAATTTTGATCATCACGAGCCGAGATCCCAGATTGCAGCTTAAGCAGTTTGTATAGTATGATATAAGAATATATAATCTTAGCGCATGCGACCGATCACCGTCATCAGTATTCTAGGCTCAACCCTCGACGCCTCACCTTATGGCCCAGCGCGCTGGCAAAAATGGCGGCCATCCGTGGGACTCTGCATGCACGAGGACTTGCGAGTCGACCGCTTTTTAATGATCCACGACCCCAGCCATAGACGTTTGGCTGAGTTCGTAACCGCTGACATTGCCTCGGTTTCCCCTGAGACCGTAATGGAGCGACATGCCATAAGCTTTAAGAACCCATGGGACTTTGAAGAGGTCTATGGAAAGCTGCTCGACTTTGCGCGCGCTCAAAAGCTCGACCCGGAAGCGGAGGATTATCTGATCCACATCACCACCGGCACGCATGTGGCGCAAATCTGTCTCTATCTTTTGACGGAAGCTCGTTATCTGCCAGGCCGTCTGCTTCAAACGCAACCCAAGCGCGGCCTTCCCGATGCTGCAGGGGACTGGAGCGTGATCGACCTCGACTTGTCGCGTTACGATTCCATCGCAACGCGCTTCGCGAAAGAGAGCGCGGAAAGCACCTCCTTTCTCAAGTCAGGCATCGAAACGCGCAGCCGCACCTTCAATACCCTCATTGATGAGATTGAGCAGGTGGCCAGTCGCACCCGCGCCCCCATTCTGCTGATGGGCCCCACGGGAGCGGGTAAAAGCCAGTTGGCGCGGCGCATCTATGACTTGAAAAAACTTAAGCATCAGGTCAACGGCCCTTTGGTGGAGGTCAATTGCGCGACCTTGCGCGGCGACAGCGCGATGTCGGCCCTTTTTGGGCATAAGCGCGGGTCGTTTACGGGTGCTTCAGCCGATCGTCCTGGCCTTCTCCGGGCTGCTGACGGCGGGCTTTTGTTCCTGGATGAAATCGGGGAGCTAGGACTGGATGAGCAGGCTATGATCCTGCGCGCCATTGAGGACAAGCGCTTTTTGCCCGTCGGGGCCGACCGCGAAGTAAACAGCGACTTCCAACTCATCGCCGGGACCAATCGTGACCTGGGCGAGAGTGTTGCGCAAGGCCGCTTTCGCGACGACCTCTTCGCACGCTTAAATCTTTGGACATTTTCACTGCCGGGCTTGGCAGAGCGGCGCGAAGACCTTGCCCCCAATCTCGACTATGAGCTTGACCGCTACGCGGCGCGAGAAGGTATGCGGGTCACGTTCAATAAAGAAGCGCGCGAGCGCTATTTGTCCTTTGCTATGTCCCACGACGCGCTTTGGTCTGGAAATTTCCGGGATTTGGCGGCTAGCGTAACACGCATGGCGACTTTCTCGCCCAAAGGCCGGATTGATAGCGATGTGGTTGCCAATGAGATCACCCGCCTACAGCGCTTATGGGCGGGAAGCACGACGCCAACGGATGATTTGACAAACCTCTTGTCCGCAGAAGCATTGGAAACCCTAGACCCGTTTGACCGAGTTCAATTGGCCTTTGTGGTGGCAACCTGCCGCGCCTGCCCGTCGCTATCGGAGGCAGGGCGACGATTATTTGCGGCGTCGCGTACCAAGCGGGCGAGCGTGAACGATGCTGATCGGCTCAAAAAATATCTTAGTCGCTTTGGGCTAAGCTGGGACCATCTTAGCACTTAGGCGGGGACTTGCTCCCACCTCAACCGTACCGCCAAGCCGCCAAGGGTAGAGGAATCTAGAGCCATCCTGCCGCCGCTGGCTGAAATCAGGACACGAGTGATGGCGAGGCCTAGGCCTTGGGTGCCAATGGCTTCATCGAGGCGGACCCCGCGTTCCATCGCCATCCGGCTCTGATCCTCAGACAGGCCGGGCCCGTCATCTTCCACCGATATTGTGAGGGCACCATTGTCCTGCACGGCATGAACCTTAATCTGGCTCTTGGCATGGCGGGTCGCATTATCCAGCAAAGCGCCGAACACTTCAAACGCGCTATCCTCCGTCAAAGGGAGGTTGCACGCATCTGGAATAGCTATATCAAAGCGCTTGATGACACCTGCCGGCGTCCGACCGACCACCCTGACTAAGCGCTCGATGACAGGAAAGAGCAGACATATGCCGCGCGCATCCGGGGCTGGTTGTGCGCGTGCCAGCTCTGCTTGAACCGCAATATTGAGGACCGAAACGCTTTCCTGCAGAGCTGTTTGTGCCATTGTGTCGCCTAGGTCACCGACCTGCATCTTAAGCGCGGTGAGCGGTGTCTTAAGCGCGTGGGCCAAGTCGCGGGCACGGTCACGGGCTCTGGCCATATCGCCACTGCGGGCATCGGCCAGCGCATTGATGGCTTGGATCAGGGGTCCAACCTCTTGCGGGTGCTCACCAGCATCCAGTCGGGCCTTTGCGTCTGCTTTCAGGCCCGTCAGGCGGGCACCCAGCCCCGTAAGCGGTTTTAGACCTTGGGTGACTTGCACCACTGAGGCCAACGTCAAAACCGACCACAACAGCACCAGAAATAGCGCCAACTCGCGCGCAAAATCCCGACGCGCCTTTGTAATCACTGCATGGTCTTGCCCCACCTCGACTAACAGTTCTGGCCCGTTTGCATCCGGGCGGATGGAGCGGGCAACCCGCAGCATAGCAGGCTCAAACGGCCCCTTGGTCGTTGTACTCACCCACGTTTTTGGCCGCGCCAAAGTCAAGGCGGGCCAAGACCCGTCCCATAGGGAGCGAGAACGCGCATTGCCCTGTGTGCCAGAGACAAACCAGTAAAGGCCGCTAGCAGGGCGGGCAAAGCGCGGGTCATACAACGTCTGGGCAATTGCGGGCTTTCCTGTCGCATCAAGGGAGATGCCCGCAACCAAGGCTTCGCCCTGTCGGATCAAGTCAGCCGTCACTTGCCGCTCTGTATGGCGCTCAAACAAGAGGGACAGCGCGACCCAAGAAAAGCCTAAGGCCAAGCCATTCCAGAGGGCGGCCAAAGCAAACAGGCGGACCTTAAGACTTCTCGACTTTTTGCTCACGAGGCCAAGTCCCTTAGAACATAACCAAAACCACGGCGTGTCTCTATGGTCTCTGCCCCGATTTTGCGGCGAAGGCGCGCCACCAAGGCTTCGATGGCATTGGCGTCCAGCATGTCGGTCCCATGGAGATGCTCGCCCAATTCACCGGCAGATAAGGGCCGACCGCCCGCATTGGCCAAAAGGTCGAGCAAGCGAAACTCTAGAGGAGACAGGCGCACTGGCACCCCGTCATAGGACGCAGTAGTACGAAACAGATCGAGCGTGAGGCGACCGGCTGTGACTACATTGCCGGTGCGCCCAGAAGCCCGCCGGATCAATCCACGCAGGCGGGCATTAAGCTCTGGCGGCTCAAACGGTTTGGCGAGATAATCATCGGCCCCCGCTTCGATGCCCACGACCTTTTCAGCCCAAGACCCGCGGGCGGACAGGATGATAACCGGCATGGCACGCCCTTCCTGCCGCCAGCGCTTCAAGACCGATAGGCCGTCCAATCGCGGCAGACCGAGATCCAGAATGACGGCATCGAAGTCTTCATCGCTGCCCAGCGCCCAAGCCCGTTCGCCATCGCCACAGGCTTCGACCAAAAATCCCGCAGCCTCGAGGTTGGCCTTAAGTGCAGCGCAGATTAGGGGATCATCCTCGACCAAGAGCACGCGCATCAATCGGCCTCCTGCTTCAGAATTTGACCGGTCTTGGCATCAATTTCCAGTTCAATCACACGGCCCGATGGGGCGAGGATTTTGAATTCATAGATGTCTTGGCCATGGTCTTGCTCCAAGTCGACCCTCACAACTTCCCCCGGCACCGCTGCAAGGGCAATGGCTTGGACTTTGAGAAAGGGCAAATTGTTGCCTGCTGGTTGAACCGGGCTTTCGTGCTGCGCACCCTCGCCCAATTGGTCAGGCGCAGGCGATTGCTGCGGCGGCCCACAGCCAGCCAGTGCGGCAAGGATCACGACAAGAGAAGGGCCAATCAACTTCATACCTCCCCTCTGTATCGAATTGGCGCTGACATCAAGCTGACGCTTTGCTGACGATTGAGAACGGCAGGGCGTCAGCTAGGGACGGATAAGGTTGGATCATCAACAACCCTTTCAGGAGAAGTAACATGGCCCTTTCAACCCCCATCCGCATCGCCCTTGGCGTTGGTGTCGCAGCACTGGCTGTCGCAGGCTTTGCTGTCGCTTCAGGCCAATTGTCGCCAGCCAAGAGCACGACAAACACGAACGCAATTACCAACCAACCCACCAACCAAATCACAAATCAGATTGGGGACAAAGATCAAGATGACCGCGACGATCGTTATGAGAGCCGAACCGAGACCCGCGTGATCGATGCAAAAACGGGCCAAGTCCTGACCGAAGAGGTTCGCCGCACCGAAGATCGGTCGCGCCATGAACGCGGCGAAGATGAGTCGCACGACCGTAACGATGATCATGGCGGACGGGATGATGACTGAGGCCGCAGCACCCGCAGCCGACGCCGCGTCTGAGCCTAAGCCCGAAAATAACTGGGTGAAGGTTTGGGACCCCTTCGTGCGCATCGGTCACTGGCTATTGCTTGTCGCGATTGCCACCGCCCTAATCACACGCGGCGAACCTGAAAGCCTGCATCAAGCAGCTGGCTATTTCGTCGCGGGCTATGTCGTGTTTCGCCTGTTCTGGGGCATTGCCGGGCCAGAACATGCGCGGTTTGAAAACTTCCTCGCCTCGCCTTTTGCCGCCTTTAAGTATGTGGCTGACTTGGTGACAGGCAAAGGCACCCGCCACATCGGCCACTCACCCCCGGGTGGCCTGATGGTGATTGCCCTTCTTGTGGTCATGAGTTTGACCGCTGCAACCGGCATGGCGATGGAAAACCGTACGCCTGTACCCGCCGTCTTTCAAAGCGTTCTGCAGATCGAAGATCGTGGGCGCGGTGATCAAGACGACAGCCCTTGGGAAGATGTGCATGAGGTCAGCGCCAATCTGCTGTTAAGTTTGGTGTTCTTGCACATTGGCGGGGTTGCGCTTGCCTCGATTGGGCACCGGGAGAATTTGGTCCGTGCTATGTTGGATGGGAAGAAAAGGGCTGAGTGAGTGGAGACCCTCTCCCTTTGGGAGAGGGGCGGGGGTGAGGGCTTACACTCACAAAGTTAAGTGGCGCGTTGCGAAGGCCTTCATTGCACAGAGCAACGCGCCATTGCGCAAAGACCCCCTCACCCCCGACCCCTCTCCCCCAGCGGGGGCGAGGGGAGGCAGTGTTTCCACTTGGAACGCCTTTGCCGCAGGCTCTGCCTACGCAAAGGCCGCTTTCGAGTTTGAGCACGCAAGTTGAGGGGTCAAGGGGCGCGCTTCGCGCGTCGACGAAGTCGATTTCACCCCTTGACGCCTCATCTTGCGCAAGAACAATTGTCAGATGGCTTCAAGGCAAGCAAAGCGAAGCTTAGAGCCATTCCAAGTAGGATGCTTACCCAACAGCACATCCTCAAGTTTCGCTTGACGACGGTGAATTCCAAAGATGGAATGACCCAGAAGGCGCGGAGGGCAGTCAATGGTCCATTCTTCAGTCAAAGCACTGTTTGCGGCCATTGGCGCAGCAATGCTGGTCGGGTCATGCGACTTAAATCGTCAGAGCCAAGTTGAAGCTGATGCACGGAAAATCATCTTCGACCCAAAAAGTTCCCGCGCAGCCATCGCGGAGAGCGTTTTTGCCGTCTTTTGCGGTAAGAATAAATGTAGGGAACGTGCAGCTTATGACTTGAAGACCGATTTACAATTTAACCTCATCGTGGAATTCAGAAATCGCAGTGGCATTGATATGCAACAAGAAAATTTTGACTATTTTGCATGCTTTGTATCGGCATCGGCTGTGTATTGTGCTGGCTTTGAGCAGCCGATCCTGCTGCGGGAAAATCCAAAATAAGGGTAAGTGACGCCAGAGAACCGCATCGCGATGTCTATGGTTTGTGCATCCACCCGCGCCCCACCCAAAAAGTATATCCTTCATGCAGAAATCGGTTGCATAAATCGCCATTCGCTTTCAAATCTGGTTTCAGAAAGTGCTGGCAAGTTTTGGCAAATTTGCACCGCAAAAAGGAGACATGCTGTGGCAGATGATGGCCCCTTGAAGATGGCCGATGTGGCCCGCTTGGCGAAGGTCTCTATGTCCACGGTTTCGCGCGCGCTGGCCGACAACCCACTGATCCCCGAAGATCGGCGCCGCGAGATTCAGCGCATTGCTGCCGAAGCCGGCTATGTCATCAATCAATCGGCTCGTTCACTCCGTATGCGGAAGACTCAGACCATTGGTGTGGTGTTCCCGCTCGGCCATGACGTTGGGCAGTTAATCTCTGACCCTTTCTTTATCGAGATGTTTGGCCGCTTGGCTGATGAGATCACGACGCGCGGCTATCAAGTGCTTCTGTGCCGCGTCACTGACACATCAGACGGTTGGCTTAATCGGATCATTCAGTCCCATCGCCAAGATGGCTTGGTGATTGTCGGCCAGTCGGATCAACATGAAGCCCTGAACCAAGCCGCTAAGTCCTATCATCCGCTGGTGGTTTGGGGCGGGCATTTGAGCGGACAGGTCTATTGCTCGGTCGGGACCGACAATATTGGCGGCGCACGCCGGGCAGTGGACCATCTGTTGGGGTTGGGCCGCAAGCGCATCGCTTTCTTAGGCATGTTGGAGTTGCCCGAGATTAGTCTGCGCTATGAAGGCTATGTCCGGGCGCTGCGCGCTGCGGGCCTTGAGCAAGACCCAGCCCTTGTTATCCCGGCGCACTTTTCATTTGAGACCGCTTATGAGGCTGCGCGCGAATTGATCGAGAGCGGCACCGCCTTTGATGCAATCTTTGCCACGTCAGACATTATCGCCCTAGCGGCCATCCAAGCACTCGCCGCGGCGGGCATCGATGTGCCAGGTCAAGTCAGCGTCTTAGGCTTTGACGATATCGCCATCGCCGCCCAATCCACCCCGCCTTTGACCAGCGTGCAACAAGACCTCGCCAAGGGTGCCAAGACCATCGTCGACCTCCTCTTCAAACGCATGGCTGGCGAAGACGCGCCATCGGCCACCCTTCTGCCCAAGCTTGTCGTGCGCAAGTCGTGCGGCGGCCTAGCGCCCGGATAAAGCACACCCGTTACATCGCCTGCTCAGCCAACCAAAGCGCCCCAAAAAGCCCTGAGTCTAAGCCAAGGCCTGCGCCCACAACGTCAAAGCCACCTTCGCCAGGAGCAGCTGTTCCATAGGGGCCGATCAAGTCCTTGGCCTTTGCCGCCACCCGCTCAACAAGGCCAGAACGCGCCAGCACACCACCGCCAAATATCACCCGTTTAACGGCTGTGGTCAGTACCAGATTGGCTGCCAGATGGGCCAAATAATGCGCTTCAATATCCCAAGCGGGATGATCATCGGGCAAGTCTGACGCATCCATGCCCCACCGTGCCAATAGGGCGGGTGCAGATGCCAGCCCTTCGATACAATCGCCATGAAAAGGGCAAATCCCTGCAAAAGCCAGATCGTCTGGATGGCGCGGCACGCGTATATGCCCAGCCTCGGGATGCATGGTGCCCCAGACAGCTCTGCCGCCTAGAATGATACCAGCGCCAATGCCGGTTCCGACCGTCACATAGGCCACGTCATCCAAGCCTTGGCCCGCACCCCAAGCCCGCTCTGCAAACGCAGCTGCGGTAACATCGGTCTCGAGCGCAATTGGGCAGCCAGTCCCTGCGGCCATTTGACCGGCAACATCAGTACCGGACCAATTGGGCTTGGTGGTGGCAAGGATATGGCCCCAGCGCGGGCTAGCAGGATTAACCGCCAACGGACCAAAACAAGCGATCCCGATGCGACTCACCACTAGGCCTTGGTCTTTGTAGCTATTGAAGAATGCAATTGCACGCGCCAGAGTCTCCGCAGGCGTCGTCGTCGGAAAGGAAGTCCGTGCGAGGATGGTGTCCTTGCTTTCAAAGATTGCGCAGCGCGAGGAAGTTCCGCCCGCATCAATTCCACCAAACTTGCTCACGCGTCTGCCTTTTTTGTATGCCATCGATACCGGCTCCCCCTCTAGCGGGAATTGTGCGGCTGGCAAGGGCGCGATGCTTGGACCGCAACCGATCGGCGAAGTCACGTCGAAGCGCCTTCAATGGCAATCAATCGAACATCATTCACATTGGTGCGGGTCGGCCCCGTGATAATCAACCCGCCCAAACGCTGGACAAGGGGATAGGTATTGTTCGTCTCTAAGGCTTGGAGGGCTTGGTTGTGTTGCACCCAAGAGGCTTGCAAATAGCCCCCGGCATTATCTTGCGTGCCATCGATACCGTCCGTATCGCCAGCAAGGGCTTCGATATTGGCATGGCGCGGCAGAGCCGACATGAGCCCTACCAGATATTCAAGATTGGGACCGCCTTGGCCGTCTTTGCGGGCTCTGGAGACTGTCAATTCTCCACCGGAAATCATCAAAAAGCGACCAGGTGTGCGGGCATAAATCTGGGCCTGTATCGCGTGGGCCTTTCCGGTGGTTGCGGCGTCACCGATCAAGGCCTTGCCTGCGTCGATGACTTACCAACCATCAGCTAGAGCGAGGCGCTCTATCGCACGTAGCGCGTCGCCATTGGTGGCAACAGTATGAACAGGGTGCTCAATAGCGACTGCTGCCCGATTCGCCATCATCGCAGCATGAATGTGCTCTGGCACATCTATGCCCGCACCTTGCAGAACAATCAAAGCCCTTTCTGGGTCGAAGGTTGAGGCCAAGCTAGGCCCAGATGCAACAAGCGTTGGATCATCGCCTGCTACATCAGAGATAACAAACGTGTGCAGCTCAGCACCACGCGCGCTCGCAATAGCCGCTAGCCGCCCACCCTTGACGCGTGATAAATGGCGACGGACTAAATTGATGTCTTGAATTGGGGCCCCCGACCGCACCAAAGCATCGGTCATCGCCTGCTTCTCGACCAAGGTGATACCGGCCGCTGGTGCACACAAAAGGGCTGAACCACCGCCTGAGGCCAGAAAAATCACGCGGTCGTCGGGCCCAGCGGTCGCGGCAAGTTCGAGCATCTTGGTGCCAGCCTGCAGACTATAATCGTCGGGAACGGGATGACGGGCTTCGATCAATTCTATCTTGGTGTGACTTAAATCAGCGCCATGGCCATTGCGGGTCACGGCAAGGCCAGTAATCGGGCCTTCCAAGGTCTGCGCCGCGACCAAGGCCATTTCGGCTGCGGCTTTGCCGTAAGCCAGAACCAAAGTTTTGCCCTTGACTAACCCTCTTGGCAACGCCGCTGGTAACACATGCCGAGGACTTGCAGCGGCAATTGCCGCAGCGAAATACTCGGTCAGCATCGTGCGGTAAGTCATGGGTTGCATGCTCCGCCACTGCAAAAGGCAACTTGGCTGAGGGCAAATTCGCAGGTGGAAGGGAAACGTGCAAGGCCAAGCCTCTGTGCCCATGGGGAGGGCACAGAGGATGACGACTTTGGTTTAGCGGATATACGGCAAGTCTGCTGGCATGAGGACCGTATCAATCGCATGGATCAAGCCATTGCTGGCCGGAATATCGGCCTGCACGACGGTTGCATTATTGACGCGAACGCCATTGCGGCCATCGATTGAAACTGAATGTCCTTCCAAGGTTGGGCTGGTCAAGGTCGCGCCCATCAAGCCAGAGGACGGAACCCGACCGCTGACAATGTGGTAGGAAACGATCTTGCGCAAAGCAGCCCGGTTCTCAACCTTGAGCAATTTCTCTAGCGTTCCAGCTGGCAGATTTGCGAACGCCTGATCGGTTGGCGCGAAGACCGTAATCGGGCCAGACATGGTCAAGCGGTCATAGATTCCTGCTGCGTTGGCCGCCGCCAGCAAGGTGTTAAACTGGCCATAGCCAGCTGCCACGGTTGCCACATCGCCCGGGCCAGGTGCAGGCACGGTCATCACGATGGGATCAGCCGTTACCACAGTTACGGCTTGCGGCTTTGGTGCCTCAATGGTCGTGGTAGAGCACGCGCCCAAGGTCAGCACCAAGAGCGGCAAAATAGCATAGGCTTTTTGAAAATTGAAAACTGTCATGGGAATATCCTTCATCGACGGGCAGTCAAAGCTGTCTGCAAGGCAACGCCTGAGCCGTCTGAGGGTTCCCCCGCTTGGACTAGCGCAGCTGTTCCAACAGCCTTGGAATGTCGATCAGGCCAAAAGCCACCGAAGAATCTGAGACCCCATATGGCAGCAGGATTTTGCTGCCATTGCGCAGGGCACCACAGGCATAAACCACATTTGGCACATAGCCGTTTCTTCCGCGATCACTTGGTGCCAAGATCGGCTCGGCTGTGCGGCCCAAGACCACGCGCGGGTTCGTCTTATCGAGCAATAAGGCCCCCATCGCATATTTGCGCATGGCCCCCACACCATGTGTTAGCACCAAGAAGCCTTCATCCAATTCTATTGGAGAGCCGCAATTACCGGTCTGGACCAGGTCCCAAAGGTATTTTGGGCTGGCGATCATTTCGCCCTTGTCCCAATTTAAAAGCTGGTCGGATTGCATATAGAAGTGGCTCTCACCATCATAGCGGCCCAGCATGGCATAAGCCCCATTGATGCGACGGGGAAAAAGCGCCATGCCCTTGCCGTCAACCGCCGTGCCGGTCATAGGCTGAAGCTTGAAGTCGGTGAAATCCGATGTTGTCATCAATTCTGACCGCACCTCGAGGCCGGAATAGGCCGTATAGGTGCCATGAAAAGTTGGAGGCTGGCCTTCTTCTTCAAACCGCACCATGCGAAGATCCTCAAGGCCATTGCGCTGGGCATTCGTCACCGGGAAAATCACCGCTGCGGAAATCGGCACGGTTGGCGGCCGCTGCACCATGACGACGCCGTCCGTATCGGGCCCGGTAGAGTTGGCGGCCAAAGTTGGGCTGGTTTGCGGCCATATCTGCATCGTATCGTCCCGCGTCAGAATCCCTTCTCGAAACGAAATCGAGGAAATATGCCCCTCGCCCACGTTGCGAAGCGAGAGAACGAAGCGCAAATCTCCTGGGCGCATGCCGGTCTGATCCGGGTGCGCCACGATCGAAGGGTTGGTCACCGCAGCGGCGCAATAGGCGTATTCGAGGCAAAAATAGGCACCAATTAGCTCTAAATGGGCCGACGAAAGCGTGTCACAATCACCGGCAATCGCTTCACAAATCCGCACACTTCGATCGAGAAACAAGGTGCGGGTTTCCCAATGTCGCCCTTTGAAGTCTGCGTTTACGTGGGCCAACGCACGCAAACAGGTTGCTTGGTCGAGCGTGGCTACGGTGTGGAAAATACGGCGCGCTCGCGCCAATTGGGTTGGGTGCAAATCGCGCGGCTCTGGCGCGATGTGAAACGGTCGGATCACAACCAAGGACGGATCGGGAAGAAGGGTGCCTTCCAATAATTGGATCACATGGATAGCCCGATTGGGCGCATCGGCTGGTTGATGCCGATGTTCGCGGCACGCGCCATCGCACAATTGGCCATTTGCAGCGCCAAAATAGATTCAGCCCCTTGATTTCGATTGAGCCCGGTTTCGGTCAAACCGTCAAAGCACCCGCCACGGGAATCGCTTAATGGCAGTCCATTATCATTCTCGCCAAAGAACCACGCATGGGCCGTTTGGGCCATGATGAGCCATTTACTCTGCTTGGTTGCTTCATAAGCCGCCAAGGCCGCATCGATGGTGGCGCAGGCCTCAATCGGCTGCTGATCGAGGAGACGTGGCGGCGCAAAATCTATGGCCGGGGTCGAACTCCCTACAGCGCGGAAAAATCCGTTCGGTGCCTTCTGAATGGTATCAAGCCAGGCCAAGGTTTTGAGGCCTATTGCCAACATATCAGGCCTAGAGAGGCTAATGCCCCCTGCGATCAAGGCCTGCGGGATGCGGGCGTTATCATACGAAAGGCTAGGCTCAAGCCATTGCCACGTCGGCGCACTATGGGTCTCAAACCGCGCCATCAGGCCTTCGGCATGGTCCACCAAGGTGTCATAGGCCGACAAATTATGGGGTTCGCTACGCAAGAGACTGACCGTCCCGAGGATGGTAAAGCATTGCGCCCGCAGTGACGTTAGCGCCGCCACCGCAGGCCCGACTTGTTTGGCCAGAGCAATGGCCCACAACCGAACTTGTTCATGCTCACAATAGCAAGCGGTTTCGCCCAACGCCCAGAAAGCGCGGCCATTGCTGTCGGGCGAACCTTCTGCCTCCAACCACGTCCGATTATAGCCCATAAAGTTGCGGAAGCGCTGTGTGTCTGGGTTCCAAGCGTGTTGAACAAAGGCGGCGTAGGTTCGCTCTAGATGGTCAAGCGTATGATTCTTATGGCCCAATTGCCTGAAACGTTGGATCAGGATGAGCGCACGAACCGCATCGTCGATGCAATAGCCATGGGCCCGATTATCAATCCCATAGGAGGCATGTTGCATGATTCCACAAGCGTCGGTCACACGTTGGACCGCCAATAGCGATGGCAAGCTTTGATCGGTAAGGCGCGGAGCGGCCATATGCGTCTCTTGGCGGCGAGAGATCGCCGTTTGAAACGCGCCAGCATAGGCTTCGGCCGATCGTTCCCAAATCGTCGTGCGGCCCTTGGCATAGGCGGCTTGTCCCGCCGCTAAAAGCTGCGCCGGGTCTTCCAAGAGGCGGGTTATCACGGTCGCAAAGCCAGCAGAATCGCCGAAATCGACCAAAGCGCCACAGGTCTCATCCACCCATTCGGTCGCATGCCAGAATGGTGTAGAAATCACTGGCTTGCCTAAAGCAATCGCGTAAGCCAAGGTCCCAGAGGTGACTTGGGCCTTGTTGAGATAGGGCGTCACATAAATGTCGGCGGCGCTGAGATAGGTCAGCAACAGCGCTTCATCGACAAAGGCATCGACAAAGCGGATGTGATCGGCAACCCCTAAATTTTCGGCCAGCTTAATCAGGCCATCGCGGTAAGCCTCTCCGTCCACCCGTTTGAGGTTGGGATGGGTCGCCCCTAGAACAACATAGACCACGTCTGGATGGGCAGCCACAATCTGCGGCATCGCAGCGATCAAGGTCTCTAGCCCTTTACCGGGCGACAACAGACCAAAGGTCAATAGAACTTTGTGCGGGCTAAGATCTAGGCTTTCTTTGAAGGAATCAGGTCGGGAAAACGGTCGGTCTGGTGTGCCATGCGGGCAGATCGTGACCTTCGACGGGTCGGCCCCATAGACCTCTTCCAAAAGGTCCGCGCCCTTTTTTGCCATCACAATGACTTGGTCTGCCCGTCTCAAAAGGGCGGCAACAACGTGGCGCTGCCCCATGGTCGGTGTCTCGATGACCGTGTGCATCGTGATGACCACCGGGGCAGTCAGACGGTCGATGAGATCGAGAATGTAAGCGCCGTCATTGCCGCCAAAAATCCCAAACTCATGTTGGATCGAGACCACATCAATGCCCAGATGGTTGAGCCGATCGGCCGCTTTGCGGTAATCGGTTTGGACATGCTGACGGATGCGACACAGGGCTGTTTCCTCAGCCAAAGCTTCATCATCGTCTAAAATGCGAACCAGATCACAGGCCCAGCCGTCTAACAGATTCAAAGAGCGCTGAACGTCGGCGGTAAAGGTGGCAATGCCGCATCTTCTAGGCGGAAAGGTGCCAATAATCGCCACGCGTCGGTCTTTTGGTTCAGCCGTTTGCGGCAGGAAGCGCAACAGCCCCTCAAGGCTTGGCAGAATGGTCGTGCGCGGGGCATCAGGGGGAGCTGGCTGCATGGACTTAATCCTTATCGCGCCGGTAAAGACCGGCATCAGCACATCAACGCCAAGGCGAAAAAAGGGTTCCTTTCTGGAGGAGGAACGCAGAGCATTTTGGAACCTCGCGCCTGTGAGGGCGTAACCCCATGCGAGAGAAACGCCCGTCCACCTGGTCCAGATGGTTCAATGGCATTCTCAGGAGACACCCATGCCCGAAGAGCCCATCAGCGACCCAAGCCGCGCAGATCAAATGCCCCAAGACCCCTCACCAGACGCTGTCCTTAGACTCTACAAGCAAGACTTTGATCGTTGGGAATTTACCGAGACCCAACCACGCAACGCACCCTTTTGCGAAACCCTAGCTAGGCTTGGAAATCCAGATGTCGATTGAAGGTCACACACTATCCCCGGATGAATCCTTCGGTGTCTTTAACCGTTCCTCAGGGACCTTCGTCTTGCCCGCCTTGCCATTTGAGGTCACGGCTTTGGTGCCCATTACTGGCGCTGAAACCTTGGGCGTCCACTTAGGCAAGCATCATCAAGCTTATGTCGATGGGGCCAATCGATTGATGGAGCCGATGGCCAAAAAGTTCGAAACGGCCATCGAGGTGATTAGCTTTGCGCGCAGCATTGAGGCGCACGGCTTGCTAGAGCAAGCCGGCCAAGCCCTCAATCACGCATTCTTTTGGACCTGCCACCAAGCCGCCGGTCTAACGCGTCCGGAGGGAAGTCTCGAGATTGCGATCAATGGCAAGTTTGGTGACTTTACAGGCTTTACCGACGCCGCAATTGCTCTGGGCAAAGCCCGAGTTGGCTCAGGTTGGATTTGGCTTGTTGCCGACCTTGAAGGGGCTGTTCGCCTTGAACTCACCCAAGATGCCGAAACACTTCTCGATAACCAAAGCCTTGTTGTTCTCTTGGTCTGCGACATTTGGGAGCATGCTTACTATCTTGATCGCGCTTCTGACAGAGCCGGTTGGATCGATGGCTTTTTTGGCCAATTGGCGGACTGGTCGATGGCTAAGATGCGTTATGAAGATGGACTCCGCCGGGAACCAGATGCGGTTTCAAACGTTTCATAATCACCTCCCAAACAAAGGCAAACAACATGAATAACGACACCATCAAAGGCCAATTCGATCAATTCGTCGGCGCAGCGAAATCCCAGTGGGGCAAGCTCACCGATGACGACTTTATGCGCGTTAGCGGCGATCTGCAAAAGCTGAAAGGTGCCGTGCAAGAGCGTTATGGCATCACCAAAGAAGAAGCTGAAAAGCAAGTCAGCAAGTGGGAATCTGATCGGCCACGCGACATGACAGATCGTTCTGGACACTAATCCATCATGCCCGCCGACGTCTGACATGGTCCTTTCGTTAGATGTCATGTGGGCCTGAGCCGAGTTCTCAAACACCACAGTCCCCACTGTGACCCCCCTGTTTATGGCTCGGTCTTGGCCGTCGCACTCGCCCCCGAGTGAGGCGGCCAATTTTTGGGGCACGTCGACAGCAGAAAAAGCCAAACCGGCCCAGCTCCCCTACTTCGGTGGGGGAGTTGTCTGTTTGGCGGCATGGGTTTGAGACAGGCAAAATGATGCCCCCTTCCCAAGGGAAGGGGGCGCTGTAGGATTTAGAGGCCGCGGGGTGTTTGATCGCGCGACCAGCAGCTACGGTCAGTTTCTGGAATCACGTAATAATAGGCACCATTGCGATCCCGGTAAGTTGGTCCACGCCGAGCAGAGGCACATTCGTCGCGGCGCTGATCGAGACTATAGCCGCGTACGGCACCGGCTGTACCGCCAATAACCGCGCCAATGACGGCACCATTACCAGCATCGCCTCCACCCGTATTGTTGCCGATTACCGCACCGGCGAGGGCACCAATGGCTGCACCTGCCCCGGCATTGCGTTCCATATTGCCGGTTGTGGTGCATCCGCCGAGGGCGCTAGCCAAGGCGAGTAGTCCGATTGAGAGGGTCTTCATAGAAGTATCCAGTTCAGGGGGAAAGAGAGGAAGGATCGTGATATTTGGTCTAAGTGGGCAATCGCCCCCGCAGAGCGGCAGCAATGGCGCTGATGAGAAATAGAACGGCAAAGACAAAGAAGAGGATTTTGGCGATATCGACGGACGCGCTGGCAATGCCGCCAAAGCCAAGCACCCCCGCAATCAAAGCCAGCACCAAGAAACTTATTGACCAACGTAGCATGTCGGTTTTCCTTTCAAAGAAAGTGGGTCCACATGGCCCACACCATGCAGATCAAACGCTGGCTAGGCACATCCGTTCCCTTTGGGACAGATATCGAACCGGCTCAGGCCGGAGTCAGGCTGAAGTTGACTCCAACACAGGACCCGCCTCCATTGAAGTCAGACAGCGTCAGCTTGCTGCCGAGTTGCCGGCCAAAGGCCGTCAAGAGGCTATGGCCAATTCCAAGCTTTGGACCTGTGCCAGCCCATCCAATCCCGGTATCGCAAACCTGCAGACTGACGAGCATGCTTGCATCGATGGTCAAAGAGACAAGGACTTGCCCAGAGGCTTCGCCAGGAAAGGCATGGATGATGGCATTGGTCAGCGCCTCTACCACAAACATCGAGATCGGCACGGCCAGATCGGTTGCAATCGGCAGGGGCTCGCACCGGCACTCGATTTTGATCCGGTGCATTTGTGCGGGATAACTGCGCCGGATCTGTGCGCACAAATCAACGAGTAAGAGTTGCACATCAATAGTCGACGCATGCGCCGGATCATCGCTTTCCACGATCAGTCGTTGCACCAAAGCCAGGGCCGACACGCGGGCTTGAACTTGCTCGAGCGGTGCGCGCTCTTCTGGGGTTTCAAGTTGGCGGGCCTGCAGACTCAAGAGGCTCAGAACAACTTGGATGTTGTTTTTGACCCGATGATGGAGCTCCCGAACCAGACTGTCTTTTTGCTTGGCAATTTGGACGAGGTGACGGTCGCGAACATCGACGCGCGCCGCCATCGCCACCATTTCGGCATGAAGCTCAAGTAACTCTTGGGGCTCGAACGCTTCGCCCAAATGATCCTCGGGCACGAGGCCTGCCCCATAATGCTTAGCAATGCCCCGAAGCCGCTCAATCGGCCGGATCGCCCAATACTCCATCGCAAACCAAGTCGCGGCCCCAGCAAACAAAAGCGCGATCAAGGGCAGGGCAATATCGGTTGCCATATGGAAAAAGGTGGACGCGTACAAAACCTCGTCCGGCATGGCATAGCGAACAGCCAAATGCTTCGGCACGAGGACTCGTGATGCCATTGACCACGTTCGCCCCTGATTATCCCGGCTGACTTCAATGGGGTCCTTCGCGTTTGCCTGCGCTTCCCTGCTCAACCCCTTCGCGTCGACTAATGTCAGCCGAGCGCGTCGGTCCAGCAGGCGGCGGTTGAGGTCGTTTTCTAATCGGTTCAAGTCCAAACCGAAAACAATATGGCCGTCTGGTTTTCCTAGCTGGTCCAGAAGCCCGATTGCTAGAATCAAGCTGGGCTGGCCCGTTGCCCGATCAATCAAAGGGCCAGCGGCCGATAGCTCTGGACTTGGCGATATCTCTTTCCACCAAGTTCGGTCACTAACGTCAGCGGTCACATAGATCGGATGCGCCGAACATAGGATTTTTCCATTTGGACCAACGCGGGCAAGATTTGAGACAAACGGCATGCCAACCAAGGCAATCGCCAAGGTTTCGCGGCATTTAGCCGTGCCTTGTCGGACGTCTAAACGCTCACTCAGCCGGACCAAAGCCTGCTTGCCGGTTTCAATAACATGCAGGGCTTGCGCTTCTGCTATCGAAACTTGGTCCGTCAAACTGGATTGAACAACTTGTCGATCATGGGCGAGCCTTGCGAAGGCCTGCGCAAAGCTAATCAAGAAAACCGGCACTAAAGCGCCGCTGATGGCTGCAAGTAGCAAGCCCCGCAGCGATTGGCGCTGAAGCCATTTTCGCCAAAATGCAGAAACACGCGCTGGCGACATTAGGGGCTGTTTGGATCGAGGCGGCGGAGTTCGCCCAAAATCGCTTGGCTTGCTTCTGCGCTTGTCGGTCGAGGCTGACTGAGGTCGCGTTGCCGACTATCGACATAGTCACGCAAGAAGGCTCTGCCACGCGCGACGCGGCTCTTGACGGTGCCGACCGCACAACCAATGATCTGTGCGGCTTCTTCATAGGCAAAGCCACCTGCACCAACAAGGATCAAGGCTTCCCGCTGTTGGGCAGGTAGGGCCTGCAGACCGTCTGCCAATTCTGCCAATGCCATGTGGCCTTGCTGGGCCGGTTCGCACACCAACAGCTTTTCCGCTGCATCAGGATCCCATGGCGCAACCCGCCTTTGTTTGCGACACCAAGAGTAATAATGGTTGCGTAGAATGGTGAATATCCAAGCCTTGAAATTTGTATTGGGCAAATAGCTCGCCCGCGCCGCCCAAGCCTTGGCCAAAGCCTCTTGCGCCAAGTCGTCGGCTAAATCGGCCCGCCCGCATAAGCCACGGGCAAAGGCCCGTAAGGGCGGAATAACCAAGACGAGTTTGGAGGCAAATTCGGCAGCGAGCTTGCGCGCCTGCTCTGCATCCACTTCAGGGGCCGTCGCCAGCGGAGCCGCAACACCCCGACGAGCAAATCGCAGGCGTTCGCCGGTCATGAGCTCTGCTCATTTTCGGTCTCATCCGGCTTTGCCTCAGCTTCAGAGGCAGAGACAGCGTCAAGTGCTGCATCAATCTGAGCGAGGAGGTCGTGGAAATCATCCGGCACGGGCTCAGCCAAGACTTCATGGTATAAAGTCCGTAACCCGGCTACAATCGGGTCGTCGATGAGGTCCGGACATGGGTCTGGTGCTGGGCTGGGGCTAGCGACATTCAGGGGATCGATGGGGGGCGGTGGCGACTGACTCACGCAGCAGGTCCGATCTGTGGTAAAGCGCATTTCGATCCAGCTGGACCGCGTTGGCGCAAACAAGTCTTCGAGAAGGTCAGCCAAGATCTGGGCCACCCCGTGTGGGGATCAAACGCGGTCCGTTCCAAAACGTTCCATGTGGCGGGAACTTATTTCCAAGATGTGCGTTGTTGCGGAGCAAGCCTTGAGGAGAATTCCATGTCAGCAGTCGCCAATTTCGGCCCGCACCTTCCCATCCTGCGCCGTTATGCGCGCGCCATGACCGGTTCGCAAGTCAGTGGCGATGCCTGTGTTCGGGCTGCCCTAGAGGCCATTTTAGCAGCACCTACCCAAATCTCTACGGCCCATCCGCCCAAGGTTGAGTTGTTTCGATTGTTCCACGCCGTTTGGACTTCGGTAGCCCCCGCCTTAAACCCTCAACTCAGACCCGAACGCAGCGCCCTCCTCCTTACCGCGGTCGAGGGACTGAGCCTAGATGAAGCCGGGATCGTATTGGGTAAGTCAGCACGCGAGGTGGCCGAGGAAATTCAAAATGCGCGCGCGGCCATTCAGTCGGAGTCGATCGGCCAGGTGCTCATTATCGAGGATGAGTCGATCATCGCGATGCATTTGCAGACACTGGTGGAAGACCTAGGCCACCGAGTCATTGGCGTGGCAACTACCCGTCGTGAGGCGGTCCGATTGGTGGAACAAGCTCAACCAGATCTCGTGTTGGCCGATATACGTCTGGCCGATGGTACCTCTGGGATTGATGCTGTGGCCGATATTCTAACGATGTGTGATGTACCTGCTATCTTCATTACGGCCTTCCCGGAGCGCCTCTTAAGTGGGGAGACCCTGGAGCCGACCTATCTGATCACCAAACCCTTTTTGCCAGAGACTGTCACGGCAACGATCAGCCAAGCCATGTTCTTTCATCGTGAGGCGCAACGCGAACGGATTTCCAACCACTCCTAGACCAATGCTGATACGGGAAGGCCCGACCAAGAGATTGGCCGGGCCTTTTTCAGATCCTGTGCTGCGTTAAACCCAAGCTTATCGTGGACTGTTGATAATCACTTGTGCGATCAAACCACCGACGATAGCCGCGAGCAGATAATCCCCACGATCATCTTCGACCCAACGATATCCACGTGGCGGGGCGCGCAAGTTGTGACCGCGATAGTCGAGTTCAACAAAGCGCTGATTGTAACCACCGAGGCTTTGGCCGCGTGTCCAAGGGCGATAGCCCATTGAAAAGTTGCGCTGCCGCATCTGCGCGCGTGTTGGCTGACCATAGCGCCATTGATTGCGGCTATTATAGTAGCCATTATGGATGCCTTGATCCCACGTGGCACCGCGACGGTTATCGCGCCAATTCTTGCGATCTTGGTTAAGCTGTTGACGATCTTGACGGACAGCGGCTTCGCGCTGGTCCAAACGGTCATCGCGCCGTTCCATGGTGCGGTCTTGGGCGTCAGTACGCTCACGGCGGGTGGGTTGGCCGTTTTGATTGACCCAAACTGCACCAGAGCGACCAAACTCAATTCGGGCGGGCTGGGCCATGGCAGCTGAGACTATGAAAGCTGGCGCAAAAATGCTGACTGCCAAAAGGCAGACGGAGAAATTACGTTTCATGAGGAGTGTCCTTCTTGGACGTGAGAGCAAGGCTCTAGTTGGAGTATGGCTTAGCGCGCGCAGCCGCCTTGCGGTCAGCTTCGTCTTTTGCATCTTGTTTGGCTTTAGATGTGGCGATGTCGGCTTGAACTTTGCGGGCCGCATCACTGACGACTTCGCCGCCTGCGCTCACGTCACGCCCTGCACCACGTATGGTATTGCAGGCAGCAAAAGAGGTGACGCTCAGCAAAGTCAAACACAAGATCAGGATTTTCGGTTTCATCGTTTTAGTCCTTAGGCCGCTCGCAAGATTGCCCAGCCGATGGAAGAGAAACGTATCAACGCTGGCTTGGTTCCAGACATAGTCCCATTAGCTGGCGATAAAGGGTACAATCCCACCCAAAGCTTTGGCGATGGAATCCTTGGTATAGGGCTTAGTGATGAAGGGACGCGCATTTTGATCTGAGGGATAATTGATCCCGCTGCCATAGCCGGTCGCGAAAATGAAAGGCACCTCCATCTCAAACAAACGATCCGCAATGGGAAAGCTGTTTTGAGTGCCGAGATTGACGTCTAGCAAGGCAAAGCTTGGCTTCTCACGGTCGAGAATGGCTAGCGCATCTCTCACATTGCTGGCAACAAGCACACGCTCTGCCCCAAGGGTGAGAAGCATGGCCTCGGCATCGAGTGCAATGATCAGATTGTCCTCAACCAAGAGAACATGCCCACTTAACCTGCCAGTTTGGGGTGCTGTGGTCAGGGTAGCCTCCAGATTGATGGGCTGCTCTTCGAGGACGATAAACTGGGCCGGTACCGAGAAATTCACTTTCACCCCTGTTGCCAGAAATGTAATCGCCGACTCCCCGCCCAGCTCATGTGGGATCGAGGCTTCAATGATGGTAGAGCCAAAGCCACGGTGGGTTGGGGCTGTAACAGGCGGACCGCCAATTTCTGCCCAGTTGGCAATCAATTCCCCTTGGGGACCGAGCTGCCAAGAAATGTCGACATGGCCCCCTTCCCCACAAAATGCGCCATATTTGGCTGCATTTGTAATAAGTTCGTGGATCACCAAAGCGACAGTGGAGAAAGCCTGTGGGATCAGCAACACCGGTGGGCCGGACATATGGATCGTGTTGCTGGCGGTACCCAGATAGGCTTCGGCTTCTGTGGCAATCAAAGTCTCAAACGAGCCCGGACCCCAATTCTTCGCGGTGATCTGATCGTGCGCGCGGGCGAGGGCATGAACCCGGTCACCCAGAACACTGGCGAATGTATCCATATCTTTGGCATTGATGCGGCTTTGGGAGATCAAGCCTCGGATGAGGCCCAGAATATTGCGAACCCGGTGATTGAGCTCCGCAATCAAAAGGTCCTGCGTTTGACTGGCTGCTTTTCGCTCGGTCTCGGTTGCACTAATTAGACGCAAAACAACTTCTAAAACAGTAACCTGCAAGGCTTCAGCGGCACGCAACTCCGCATCCGTCCATTGTGTGCTTTTGCCATACAGAGTCTCCTGCCAGGCTTTAAAGCTTTTGCGCGGGCTGATGCGCACTTCACCCTGTCCCAGCACTTCCACTGTCTTGGTGGGGTCACCTGCCCATTTCACGGTTGACGCTGTCTCCTTACGGAAGAAGACAAGATAGTCGCGTGGAATTGTCGAGATGGGGATGGCTAACATGCCAGCCGCTCGGTCCTTAAAGCCATTTGCGGCAGGAAAGACGCTTTCGATTTCGTTGCTGCTGTAAACGCGACTGGCCGAAACACCGTCGAGAAAACTCCGTAAAATCTCAAATTCCTCTAAGGAGGGCGTTGAGCCTTTGAGGGTCACACTGCCGTCAATACAAAAGGCGGTGCCATCGCAGGGCACGATATTGACCCATTGATTAGCCAATTGGGCGACGTCCTTGGTCGCAACCCCTGCCAGAGCGACGGATGCAAGCAGGTCTGCCGTAATCTGCCGTGTAGACGCTTCAAAGGTGATTAATTCCTCACGCTCACATCGATCAATCAGCAAAGCTAGGATTTGGCCAAAGACTTCGGCAGTCGTGCGCCGCTCATAGCCTATCGTGCGTGCGCTCGTGTGATGGCAGGCGATCAAACCCCAAAGCGCGCCATTCTTGAGCAGTGAGATGGTCATGGTCGCGGCAACACCCATATTGCGCAGATATTCGAGATGGATCAGCGAGTGCGACCTTAGGCTGCTCATCGACAGATCGGTTAGCGTATCGGCAAATGTCTGGGTGCTGATAATCGGCGAAGGCGGGCTGTCGATATCCAGCAAGATACGGATAGGGTTACGGATTAGAAGCGCACGGGCTTGCTGGGGAATGTCAGTGGCTGGATAGCGCAAACCCAAAAATGATTCCATCGACGGGCGGCACCGTTCTGCGATGACCTCGCCCGAGCCATCGGGATGGAACCGATAAATCATCACGCGGTCATATCCGGTCAAGGCTTGCACCAGACGTACTGCTTCACGCGTAAGATCCGTGACTTGATGTTGATGTTGCACATGGTCGATCATGGACCGCACCATCGAACCTGCGTTCAGCTCGTCACTGTCCTCAGATAACTCCGCCTCTAAGATGATCAGGTCGCCGCTGGTATGAACCGCAAGATCAAAACCCGGGCCCCCTTCTTGCATCACGATAGCAAACAATCGCTCAATCACATCCTGCCGATAAAGGGACGACAGGCGATTGCAGATCGCATGCACCGCTTCAGGCAGGATCAAGGCGGTTAGATTGGCCCCGAGGATCTCTTCAAGCGGATGATTGAGAAACTCCCCGCAATTGGTGGATGCCCGCTCAATGATCCAATCTGGCGTTACTGCGAGCAGAAAGCCGCCGCTTTGGATCGAACCAATCTCGTGAATTCGTTCTTTATCGCAATTGGTCAGGGTCGGTGAGGCAAGGGTCTGGGGCATAGTTGTTAAACGCCGCTACGGGTGATTGGTTCCCTCGGCATCATCCACGTATCAAAAAGTTCAAAACTGGCCAAAGCAGCCTGAAGCGCCTGGTCTTGAGCATGGGGTTCTTCCAGGGCATCCAAAGCACGGCAAAGCCTCTGCCAAGCCGCACCATCACCGCCGCCCCCTTGAAAAAAGGTACGTCCTGACATCTGCGAGCCGAACAAATGATCAAGCTTGGCGGCCAAAGCACGCCCACCCATCATCGAGCCCTCCCGCACATAGAGCACACCAAGCCAAGCGCCATAGGTATCAATCGCCGTAAGCTTGACGGCTTGAATGAGGGAGACATGATCAGGACCGCTTGGCCCCAAATCTGCCAAATCTTGCACGAGACGTTGGCTACGACGATCAACGAGCGGTGCCTGCGGCCGTTCTGGAAAGACCGCAGAATCTAGCGCGAGCTCTAGTCCATGATGATAACCAAATAAGCGGGTTAGCAGAGCGAAATAGCCCGGCAACGCAATGGTCTCATCCATCAATTCAGAAAAGCTTGGGTGGTGGTGAAGTCGCTCATGAATAGCCCGAGTGCCTTGGCGGAGATGGTCGCGCGTCGTGCCCAAAGCCCATCTCCTGCTAGAGGGTCACCTTCTGAAATCGGCGACATCCACTTTTAGCTATATTGCACATGGACGCGCGCATCAGACGGCAAAGTCAATCTAAATCGAATTGCTCATCGCCGCGTGACGACCACAACACCGCCAATCGGGCCTTTGGGGAGGGTGACATGGGGTGCAAGGGTCGCTTCAGGGTCAAACCGCCCCTCTGCAAGGCCGCGCTCTAGCAAGGTCGCGCGGACACGATAAAGCCGTTGCTCGGCTACATTTGCAAAGGCCGGTGCGCCATCATCGCCCGATACAGCCAACAACACGATCTTTCGGCGCGGGCAGCGGATCAGCGCGCTGCTCAATACGCCAAGAACTTGGATCGCACTTGGACTTACGACATCATCTTGGTTGGAGAAATAAATTTGGGTGGCCTCGCCCCGGCAAATCCGGTCGCCCATTACCAAGTTCTTATCTGGCATTAGGGTCGGCCCAGATGACGCGCATGCGCCCAGCCCCATGAGCAGCAGAGCCAAGCCCCAGGGATTGGGCTTGGCTGACTTCCTGCTTGATCTCTTTTGCTTAAGCCGAAGGTGCGACATGGGATTCAACGAACCAGAGTTGTTGATCAATCCCGCGCGACATTTCGGTGAAGAGGTCTGCGGTGTCGGCATCGCCAAACGCGGCGCACTTTGTGCTGGCTTCGCGCACCGACTGGCCAAAGGCGGCCAAACTGCCAGCAACGGCAAACACATGCTGGTTTTCATCGGCAAGGCCCAAATCATAGGGGACCAAGAATGAGTTCTGGGTCGCCACTTGCACCGTGCCTTGTGCCACGCCGCCAAGGCCGCCAGCACGCTCTGCCAACATATCGGAATAGGTTTCAACCTGCTCTGAAACGCGGTCAAACAGCTCATGAATGGCGATAAAATTTGGTCCGCGCACATTCCAATGGGCTTGTTTGGTTTGGGCATGCAGGTCGATCGCTGCCGCTAAATGCTTATTGAGGAGTTCAACCGACTGGGCGCGAATGGTCTCGTGCAACGTATTGCGTGTCTTGTTCATCTAAGGACTCCTGAGCTCACCCAGTTGGGTGAATGCTTTTCCGAACCCTTCCTAAGCGCGGTGAGGAGACCCACGATTGACGCTCATCAAGTCACTTTGCGCGCTGCAGATTTAGGACCTGATCTCAACAGCCAATTTGGCTGGTGGAGACGACTTATGAAACTGGTTCCTATTCTGGCCCTATGCGCCCTCTCGACCCTTTCCATCACATCAACCGCACATGCTCGCCCGGCAGCCCCTGCCGCCAGCACAGCCCCTTCGCCCTTAAGCGCAACCGCGACATTCAAGGCCTCAAGCATCGCCATTGGCGTTGGCTATAGCTGGGGCCATGGGGTCTTGAGTTATAAGGGGCGCACCTATCCGTTCACTGTCAAAGGCTTGAGTGCTCTTGGGATCGGTGCCTCCAGCATTGATGGGACTGCAGAGGTCTACAAACTTAAGTCTCTGGCCGATTTTGAAGGCGTTTATGGCGCAGCAGGTGTTGGTGCCACTGTCGGGCCAATTGGTGCCGGCACGGGTGGTTTGACCAATCGTAAAGGGGTGGAGCTTCGCCTCAACACGCAGAGCGAAGGCCTAGAACTGACGCTTGCCATTAGTGGCGTCACCATCGAATTCGACAAATAGCGCCAGCCCATCCTCCTCTCTATCCTTTATCAGAATTGAAGAAATCAATGGATCAAGCAGACACAATCATCGCCGTTTTTCCCAACCATGAAGAGGCGGACAAAGCCGTCCAAGCGCTGGCGGCAGCAGGCATTGGCGTGAAGAACATGAGCGTTGTAGGCAAAGGCTATCATACCGAGGAAAAGGTTATGGGCTTTTACAATATGGGCGACCGCATGCAGATGTGGGGATCGCGGGGCGCGTTTTGGGGCGGGCTTTGGGGCCTGTTGTTTGGGGGCGTCTTCATGGTGGTGCCAGTGTTTGGCCAAGTGGTCGTGCTTGGCTATCTCGCGACCGCCGTTATCTCGGCCCTCGAAGGGGCGTTGGTACTGGGTAGCCTGAGTGCTTTGGGGGGCGCGATCTCCAGCATCGGTGTGCCAGAAGACAGCGTCGTTCGGTATGAAACCGACGTGAAGGCCGATAGCTTCCTAGTTATGGCGCATGGCACTGCCGAAGAAGTCGAGAAAGCCCGTGGAGTCCTGAACCAGTCCGACCCAAGCCGCTTAGATGTCTATAATGGCGTAGCTGCTTAACTTCAGCCCAGTATCAATTTTGACCAACCCTCGGCCCCCCTGAAATTGGCCGAGGGTTGGGATCAAAACGCGCTTTTTTGTATTATGCGCAACTTTGATCCCAAGGGATCAAAACGCGCTTTTATTCATGTCTAAGCGCCTCAATCGGGTCCATGCGTGCGGCCCCCCGGGCTGGGAAATAGCCAAAAATCACCCCGATCAGGCCTGAGAAAAACAAAGCAAACGCATTGATCCCCGGATCAAATCGATAAGGCAAGTTCATCAAGGACGAGAGGCCAATCGAAGCTGCCGTCGCCAGAATAATCCCAATTAGCCCGCCCAAAGCGGAGAGCACGACCGCTTCGATCAAGAATTGCAACAAGACCTCGCCCTCAAGCGCTCCTACGGCGAGGCGCAGGCCGATTTCGCGGGTGCGTTCGGTGACGCTGACCAGCATGATATTCATAATGCCAATTCCACCCACCAACAGGCTGACCGCAGCGACGGCGCCTAACAACGACGTCAAAAGTCCCATCGTGCCCGAGAGGGTATCGGCCAATTGTTGGGTGTCGAAGATGTTGAAATTATCATCCACGCCACCAGCCTTGAGGTCCCCCAACTTTCGACGCTCGCGCATCAACTGAGTTAGGCTCGCTTTCAGGGATGTACTGTCGACATCTTCATCCATGGCGATGACGATCAAGCCGATACGACTATTGCCGGCAACACGTCGCAAATAGGTCTTGAGCGGTGTGACAATGCTATTGTCTTGATCCCCCATGCCGATCTGGCCTTTACGCACTGTGACTCCGATCACCTGACAGGAAAACTGCTTGATCCGGAGTGCTGAGCCGAGGCCCGTTTGTCCAATGGTTCCCCCAAAGACTTCCCGGCGAACAGTTTCACCAATGACACACACCGCCGCACCGGCTTCTTCCTCGGCGGGCTCAAACGTGCGCCCGCTTGCGAACTCCCAATTGCCGGCGTCAAAATAATCGCCCGACGCGCCTGCAATGATCGTCGACCAATTGTGCCCATTGGCAATGGCAACCACGGGACGCTGCGACGTCGCAATCGCAAATTTAATCCCGCCAATTTGATCCCGGATCGCGTCGGCATCGGCTTCTGTAAACTGCGGGACACTGCCACCACCCCCCGCGCCGCCGCCGATGCGCTGACCGGGGCTGAGCAATAAGATATTGGTGCCAAGGCTTGAGATCTGATCCTTGATGGCTTGGGTCGCCCCATTGCCGATGGTGACCATGGTGATGACGGCGCTGACACCAATCACAATGCCTAAAATGGTGAGAAACGAACGTAAGAGATTACGATAAACCGACTTTACTGCCAGCATGAACACAGAAAACAACATCAGACTGTCTCCTGAGTCAGGTCTGACTGAAGCGGCGGGCTCGATGTTGGATTTGGATTTGCCGCGTCCTTAGCGACTTTCCCATCTTTGAAATGGACCATGCGGTGGGCATAGGCAGCCATGTCGGGCTCGTGCGTCACCATCAGAACGGTGATGCCGTGGTCACGGTTGAGAGCCACCAAGAGGCTCATGATCTCGTGGCTACGTTGGGTATCCAGATTGCCCGTCGGCTCATCGGCTAAAACCACGGCGGGCTCGGTCACAATGGCGCGTGCAATGGCGACGCGCTGTTGCTGGCCGCCGGATAATTGCGATGGCGTATGATGCTCCCAGCCCGCTAACCCGACGGCGGCTAGCGCCTCGCGTGCAGCCTTCTTTCGGCCAGTTTGGGAGTCGCCGCGATAGAGCAGCGGCAGCTCAACATTTTCCTGCGCCGATGTCCGCGCCAAAAGATTGAAGCCCTGAAACACAAAACCCAAATAACGGCGGCGGATGCGCGCGCGCTGGTCGCGGCTCAGCGCTTCGACATGGACACCCTTGAACAAATAAGTTCCAGCCGTGGGCGTATCCAAGCAGCCCAGAATGTTCATGGCTGTCGACTTGCCTGAGCCACTAGCCCCCATTATCGCAATGAACTCGCCTTCTTGAATCTCAAGGCTGATTTGGTTCAAGGCCATCAACTCACTGGCCCCTTCGCCATAACGTTTGGAGACGCCTTGCAAGGAGATCAGCGAGGTCATGGAGCTGGCGCAGCTTGTTGATCCGTGATCACGGGCATGCCCGCCTTCAAATTGCCGCTGACAATCTCGGTCATTTGCCCATCGCTGAGCCCGGTCTTAATCGCGATCGCGACTGGGACACCGTCACGCAAGACATAAAGCGTTTTTGCCCCAGCAATTGTCGGGGCCTTTTCGTCTTGTTTGCGTGCACCCCGCCCACTCGGTACACGCGGGGTTAACGCACTTAGGAGGCTGTTTTGTTTCGGCTTGGAATCCGCTGTAGCCTGACTTGGACTGAACCGCAGCGCCATGTTTGGCACAAGCAGGACATTTTGATGACGCTTGGCAATGATCGTGGCCGTGGCCGTCATGCCGGGCTTGAGCATCAAGTCATCATTGGCAACATCTAGATAGGTCAAATAGGTCACGACATTATCGGTGATGGTCGAGCCTGAACCGACACGGGTAACTTGTGCTGGGAAGGTGCGATTCAAAAAAGCGCTAACGGTGAAGGTCGCTTCTTGCCCGACCATCACAGAACCAACATCGGCCTCGTCGACATAACCCCAGACCCGTAAGCGCGCGAGGTCTGACGCTACGGTCAACAGGGTTACAGACTGGAAGGAAGCGGCCACGGCACTGCCGGGCTCCACCGTACGCGTCAACACAACCCCATCTGCGGGGGCACGTATGGAGGCTTTGGATAGGTTAATTTCATCCGTCGACAGGGCGGCTTGTGCGTCTCGGACGCCAGCAGCAGCGATAGAACCAGCCGCAACTGCCCGTGCAAGATCGGCGCGCGCGATATCCAATTCGACTTGCGCGGGAACTTGGCCGTTGGAGAGCTGCCACACCTTTTGTAAGCGGGCGAGGCTAACTTGCGCCTGCCTCTGGGTTGCACTCGCCTGCGCCACTCCGGCGCGAGCAGAAAGGAGCGTGGCCTTGGTGCGCGCGATCTGATCGCGGAGCTTGGATGTATCTAGCTCGACAAGGATTTGACCCTGGGTCACGCGATCATTCACATCCACATTGACCCGCGACACCGTGCCGGACAATTCGCTCCCAATCGCATAGGTGCGAATGGGTTGGAGCGTGCCATTGGCGATAACGCTGAGGGTCACATCGCCCATGCGGGCGGCTTGGGTGTGAAACAGGGGCTTAGCATCAGCGGCCTTTTTGATCTGCCACCACCAAAAACCGAGGCCTGCTGCAATGATCAGAGCGACGCCAATCCAAACCACAGGCCTCTTGAACCATGGCTTGGCCTGATCATCGCCCAATAGTTTATCGAGTTTTTCCTTGGCCCCATTGTTAGATTCAACTGGCTTTGGTGGATTTGTTTTACTGGTATCAGTCATAGCTGTTCCCGCAGGTCAGCATCCCAGCCGCCCCCTAGCGCTTTATAGAGAGTGATTGAATCGAGGCTGAGATTGGCCCGCGCGGTCACCAAAGAATCGCGGCTGGAAAAGGCTGCCCGCTCGGTATCGAGCACGGTCTGAAAATCGATCAAGCCACTGCGATACCTGATTTGCGCAAGATTAAAGGCCCGCGAGGCGGCTGCGTTGGCAGTTGTGAGGGAGGCTAACAACGCTTGATCATCTCGCAGTCGTTCCAACGCATCTTCGACATCGCGCAAGGCCACAAGAACGGTGCCACGATAAGCGTGCACAGCTTGTTCAACCCCTGCCTGATCGGCGCGCACCTGAGCAGCAGGGCCTGGCCCAATGGGCACTTGAACCGATGCGGAAAGGGCTGTGAGCAGGGATGAGCCATTCAGCAAAGTCCCAAGGCTTGCCGAAGATAACCCAATAGACCCCCCAAGCGTAAAACTCGGTTTGGTGGCGGCCTCTGCTTGTCCCAATCGACCTAAAGCTTCCAGCACTGCAAACTCACCAGCCCGCACATCGGCACGACGTCGCAGGGTTTCGGCCGGTAGGTTCAAGACAAGGTCCATCTTAACAACGGGCACGGCGCGCACCTCTTCCAATTGAGCCACCAACTCACGCGGCGGCCGTCCGGTTAAGACACTCAGGGCGTGGCTTGATTGGGTGATGGCATTTTGAAGCGCAGGCAGGCTCGCTTGCGTAGAGGCGAAAGCAAAATCTGCCTGATCACTATCAAGCGCACTGACCAAGCCTGCCTGACGCCGCCATCCTACCAATTGTCTGGTGTATGATTGGCTGGAAAGGGTTTGTTGCGCCAAGGCCAATCTGGCCTGTGCCGTCCGCAGATTGATGTAAGTGGTCGCAAGCTCCGCCGCGATTTGAACGCGGAAGTCGCCAAGATTGGCCATGCGAGCCCAGACAGCGGCCTGCTGGGCTGCTAAGGCGCTCCGCTTGGCCCCGAATACGTCCAAGGTCCAGCTCTCTTCAATGCCAAGTGAGATCAAGGTTGCAGCGGCGCGGTTGCTGGCGGCGGTGCCTTGCGTTGACCTGCGGGCGGACCCCGAGCCCTGGCCCTGCGGCCCGAGGCCAGCTTCGGCGACATCGCGCAGCGCACGGGCTTGTTGTAGGGCCGCCGCCGCGCCCTCTAACGTGGGGTTGGCGACAAAAGCTTCCTCGATTAGTCGGCTCAGAACCGGATCCTGAAATCTCTGCCACCACTTGGTTAGATCGGTCGCAGGTACCAAGGGTTGAGCAATGGACCACGCGACAGGCACATCGACACGGCGCGGCGAAGGCTCGTAGGTGTGAGGGGTGGCGCACGCTGCTAAACTAACAGCGGTCGACAACAGCGCTGCGCAAGGCTTTGATCCGATCCATCCTGAAGGCGCGCGCTTTCTAATCATCGCCCTATTAATCCGATTATCACCGCCCCAAGTTTGACCGGCGTCAAGCCGACCTCTGCCCATGCTGCTAGGATGACGCCTCCCCCCCTCAGACCCTAGGAGCAGACCATGAGCCACCATAGAGACGATGAAGACCACGCAAACCACGACAAGGACGAGAAGAAGACGACCTGGACCGAGAACGTTGAACTCGTTGGTGATGAATTGATCGCTTCAGTGAAAAAACTAGCCGCAGAAGGAAAAGTGCGCCGTATTCGGATTATCGAACCCGATGGCGACATTGTCGTTGATATGCCGCTGACGCTCGGTGCCATAGCCGGTAGTGCCGTGGTGCTTGCCGCGCCGATGTTGGCGATTTTAGGGGCCTTGGCATCTTATGTTACCAAAGTGCGCGTCGAAATTGTCCGCAGCGGTCCGGGCCCTAATAGCCCGACCCCAACAAAAGACACCATGCCAGTCTGACTAGCGCGCCCGGGCACCAAAGTCTCGCATCTTTGCAAGCCATTTTGTCCGGGTCCGCACGCTGCCATCTACATTACCAAGCAAGGTTTCGCGAATGGGGCCGATGCCTGCGATCCCTAAAATGCCGCTCTCAAATCCCTTCACGCCGTGGCTGCCCATCAACAAGCGATAGGCAGTTGCTGGCATGCCCATGGTAACGACCAAGCGCGCGCTACGCCCCTTGAGTTTGCCGACGGGCCAAGGCTTTTCGGTCTTTTCAAGAAAAAAGTCTCCACACGCGGCTTGCTCAAAAAAGGCCTTTACGAGGGCTGGCATGGTGCCCAGCCATAAGGGGTAGATGATCATCAAATGCTCTGCCTACATAATGGTTCGCTGGGCCGCAAGAATTGACTCATTTGGTGGACGGGCCATGTCCTCTGGCTTCCGAACGAATTCAATTGTCAAAGCACCGATATCGACATCAGAAACTTGGTGACCAGCTTCTAGGGCGCCTTGGCGATAAGCATCGGCGAGGCCATGGCACAAATGTCCGCCTCTGGAATCTGGATGGCCTTGGATGATACAAATTTGGGTCATGGGATACAGCGCCTCCACGCACGAAGATCGAGCTGCCACCTATTCACCAACACCCCAGCTGTGGGTTTGATGGAGATCAATTCGACTTGGTCCCTGCCGGTCTAGGGATTGGCATGCGCCATTTTCTCGATACCCAAGACTTCACAAAAGCCGAACTTCTCACCCTGATGGAGCTTACCGCGCTCTTGAAGGCGGCCGACAAGGAGCGCGCCCTGCCGCGCCTGTTGGCGGGTGCCTCCTTAGGCATGATTTTCGAAGAACCCTCCACCCGCACCCGAATTTCGTTTGAAGTTGCAATGACGAAATTGGGCGGCCATGCGCTCTATCTAAAGCCGGGCGAAATACACTTAGGTGTCCGCGAGAGCATTCAAGATACCAGTCGCGTCATCAGCCGCATGGTGGATGCCATTGAGGCCCGAACCTTGAAGCACGCGACTGTGCTAGAGCTTGCTGCCAATGCCACGGTCCCTGTTCTCAACGGCCTGACCGACTACAACCACCCCACCCAAGTCCTCTGCGATATCTTCACGATCCAAGAGCGACTGCCAGAAGGCAAAAGGCTTGAAGATGTCCGCCTGACCTTCCTGGGCGACGCGACCAATGTGTGTTCGTCGCTTTTATTGATCTGCTCCAAGATGGGCATGCATTTCACGCAATGTGCGCCAAAGCGCTATCAGTTGTCCAAAGCCTTGCAAGACATGGCGACGTTCAATTGTCTGGTTTCAGGTGGGACCTTTAAAGTCATAGACGACCCAGCCGAGGCGGTCTCTGACGCAGATTTCATCTATACCGATTTGTGGTGGTGGGTGGGCCAAGAAGCGGAGATACCGGACCGGACCGCCGCCTTCATGCCTCGCTACCAAGTCAATGAGGACCTGATGGCGCACGCGCCGCCCCATGCTAAATTCATGCATTGCTTGCCTGCATCGCGCGGCGTGGAAGTCACCGATGCCGTGATGGATGGACCAAGATCGATTATCTATGATCAAGCTGAAAATCGTCTTCATACTGAAAAGGCGATTCTGGTTGGCTTTATTGACCCTCATCTGAAGCGCCCAAGCCAAGCGCTAAAAGATGCCCACAGTCAGAAGATTGGCCGCTTCTTGGTTGAGACAGCCCTGCCCGGTGCTGGAGGTCCAAGATGACCAACGCAACCAAACCAACCTTCAAACGGGTCCTAGGCTTGTTTGACATCACCCTCTTCACCGTATGTGCGATTTTGGTCGTCGATACCTTAGCTGCGTCTGCAGCCATCGGCCCGTCTTCTCTGGCTTGGTGGTTGATCACTTTGGTCTTCTTCTTCATTCCCTATGGGCTGATCACAGCAGAACTTGGCGCGACCTATCCCGGCGAAGGTGGCATTCAAAATTGGATCCGTCGTGCCTATGGCGACCGTTGGGCGGCGCGCTCGACTTGGTATTACTGGGTCAATGTCGCTTTATGGATGCCATCGGGCTTCATCCTGATGGCGGGCATGGCGGCACAATTATTTGCGCCAGAGATGGCACTCTGGACCAAAATCGCCATCGCGATTGCCACAACTTGGCTCACCGTGCTGATCGGTGTCACCAGCCTATCGGCAGCAAAATGGATCCCAAACCTTGGTGCGTTTATCAAGGTTGCGATCATGCTCTTGATTGGCTTTGCTGGCACCTATGCGTGGATCAAGCACGGCCCGGCCAACCCCTTGACCCTTCAGTCCCTGACGCCACACTGGGGCGCAAGCCTCGCCTTCTTGCCGGTCATTGTTTATAATTTCATGGGCTTTGAGTTGATGAGTGGCGCGGGCGACGAAATCAAGGACCCCGCCCATGACATCCCAATGGCCGTGATCGTCGCCGGCTTGTTGATTTCAGTTTTCTATATCTTCGCCACGTTCGGCATTTTGGTGGCCCTGCCTGTTTCCGATATTGGACTGATCGAAGGCTTGATCGATACTATTCGCTCGCTATTGCGAGGGGTGCCGGGCGCTGAGGTCATCACCTATGTTGTCGGTATTGGGGCTATTTTCTCCATCATTGCCAATCTAGTAACTTGGTCGATGGGGGCGAACCGATCTGCCCTTGCCGCTGCCGTAGATGGCGAATTACCCAAAGTGTTCGCTGTTTTGCGTCCCTCCAACCAAACACCGCTCGGAGCCTATGTCCTGACAGGACTGGTCTCGACTGCGGTAATCCTGGCGTATGGATTGATTGCGGGATCTGCTGAGGACTTGTTCTGGTCGCTGTTCGCCTTCAGCTCCATCATCTTTTTGTTGCCCTATCTGGTCTTGTTCCCAGCCTTTGTTCACTTACGAACAATTGATCCGTCAGCGCCACGGCCTTACCGGGTGCCGTTTGGCAGGATCGGCGCCTATGGTTTTGCGACAGTCTGCACCCTCTTTATCTTGCAAGCCATCGTCTTCTTCGTCTGGGTTCCGGGCGAGCCTGTGGATTGGACGAAGACGGGACCCATCCTGATTGGCGTTCTGGTAACGCTCGTGCTTGGCGAACTGGTCATTCGAACCGCTTTGAAGCCACCCAGCCCCTTCAATCATGAATCCTAGGAGACTGTGATGAGTCGCACCCTTACTACGACCCCAACTCAAGACGGATTTCGGATGCCAGCGGAATGGAGCAATCACGCAGGCACGTGGATGATTTGGCCAGAGCGCCCGGACAATTGGCGCAACGGCGCAAAGCCTGCTCAAGCTGCCTTTGCGCAAGTGGCCATGGCGATTGCCGCCTATGAGGCCGTCACCATGTGCGTGTCGCCTGCACAATATCTCAACGCCCGGCATGCCTTGCCAGTCGGCGTCCGTCTGGTTGAAATGACCAGCAATGATAGTTGGATCCGCGATTGTGGGCCGACCTTTGTGACCAATTCAAACCATGAGGTCCGCGGTGTAGACTGGCGTTTCAATGCCTGGGGCGGTTTGGATGATGGCCTCTATAGCCCTTGGGACCAAGACGATCTGGTCGGCGAGAAAGTGCTGGAGATGGAGCGCGCCTTGCGGTACGCCCCACCGATCGTGGTCGAGGGCGGATCGATTGAAGTTGATGGCGAAGGCACCTTGATGGTGACCATGCAATGCTTGCTCAACAAGAACCGCAATCCAGACCTATCCAAACAAGACATTGAGGCGGCGCTGGAATCTTATCTTGGTGTCACAAAGATTATCTGGCTGGATCATGGCGTTTTTAATGATGAGACCGACGGCCATGAGGATAATCTAGCACGCTTTGTCGCACCGGGCCGGGTAGTCCTAACCTGGACGGACGATCACGAAGACCCCCAATTTGAAATCAGCCAAGATGCCTTTTTGCGCCTTTCAAAAGCGGTTGACGCCCATGGCCGAGCGCTTGAGATCATCAAAATCCACCAGCCAGGCCCCTTATTCATGAAGGGTGAGGAGGCTGCGGGTGTCGATATCATTGATGGCACAGAGCCGCGCACCGCAGGCCTGCGCTTGGCCGCGTCCTACGTCAATTTCTACATGTGCAATGGGGCGCTGATTGTCCCCGAATTGGATCCGAGCTTTGATGCCCATGCGGCCAGCGCTTTGAAACTTGCCTGCCCCAATCATGACATTGTGATGGTTCCGGCCCGTGAAATCTTGCTGGGGGGTGGAAACATCCATTGCATTACCCAGCAACAACCGATGGGCTTTGAGGTCTAAAGCGGAGATCCATCGGGCAAGACCCAAGTTCCCTTGGTGCCATCTAAAAGGGCTTGTAGATCGCCAAGCGCACCAATCATCGCCATTTTGCCTGCCTTGGCCGTCGCTATAGCAGCAGCCACTTTCGGGGCCATCGTGCCTGCTTGAAACGCTTGGGCAGAGAGAAGCTCAGGCGTGGTGCGTCGGATCAGCGATGCTTTAGGCGTGCCAATGTTCTCCATTATGCCATCAACATTGGTGAGCATAATCAAAGCGTCAGCATTCAGGGCGCGGGCCAAAAGGCCACTCGCCAAGTCCTTATCGATCACCGCCTCAACGCCCGCTAAGCGTCCTTCACCATCCAAGCTGACCGGGATGCCACCGCCCCCTAAGCAGATGACCGTAGCTTTGGCTGCAAGCAGCACTTGTATCGTCTCTAATCCAACAATTTTGAGCGGTTGGGGTGAAGCGACAACCCGTCGCCAGCCACCTGAGGCGACTTCGACGGCATCCCAGCCAAGGCTGGTCAATCGGCTGCGATCTTGATGGATCAAGCCAATGGGCTTGGTAGGGTGCTGAAAGGCTGGGTCCTTGGGGTCGACGATTACTTGGCTGAGCAAGGTGGCAAAGATTTGCGTCGGCGCGCGATTGGCTAGTTCTTGTTCGATAACATAGCCGATCATGCCTTCACTTTCAGCACCCAGCACATCGAGTGGCCAGTCCGCATCGGGAGTCTGTGCCGCCAACAGGCCCACTTGCGGGCCATTTCCATGCGTAATCACGATCCGATAGTGCGACAATAAGGGCGCAATGATTGCCGCGACTTTGGCGATGTTCGCACGCTGGCTAGTCCCCGTCGCCGGTTCCCCAGCGCTCAAGAGCGCATTGCCGCCCAAGGCAATCACCAGCGTAGATCCACGTGCAAGCGTCATCTCGCCTAAGTGCCCACCCTTCGACGAAGCATCCTTGATGGCGATCAAACGTCCCAGATGGGAAAACAGCGGCCCGCGTGGGAACCCCCAACGCCCAGAATGGTTGAACCACTGCACGACCACCAGCCCACGCCATTTCGCACGGCACTTTTCGATGGAGGCTCAATGCATGGCCAAACCCCTATTACAGACAAGCGATCTCGATCTCTTCATGAGCCGTCCGCGAAACCGCCCATTCTTCTCTGAAGGAGACCCCAGCGGCGCGATCTACCAAGTCGAGAGCGGGTGCATTCGCCTGCAAAAAATGACGGAAGGTGGCAGGCGATGCGTGCTGTCTTTTTGTTATCCAGGTGACGTCTTTGGCCTAGGGACACATGGGCCCGAACAAGTCGACGCAGAGGCCGCTTGTGCCTCTCGCGTTTCACGACTGGGGCATTTGGGCCTTCAACGCATGCTCCAAGCTGAGCCCGTGCGCGCCATGAAGGTGATTGACGCGGCCTATGGCGGTCAAGAGCCCGGCAGCGAACATGTGGTCATGATCAGCTTTGCCCCAGCCGAACAAAAACTTGCTTGGTTCTTAGCCAGTTTAGGGCAGCGCTTGGGGCAGTCCATTGGTGGTGAGCTTCTGGTCGACTTACCGATGATGCGGGCCGACATTGCAGACCATCTAGGCATGACGTTTGAGACGGTGAGCCGGGAAATGACAAAATTGCGCGACCTTCAGATCATCGACCTCTTGGGCTTGCGCAAGTTCAAAATCCAACGCGCAGCAGTCCTGCAATCCCTTGCACTGACGGGTAGTTTGGCAAGCACTCATCACGTTTCAAGCCCAGCCAGCCTAGCATTTACGGCCAAGTTGCCGTCCCGCCGATCCTATGGGCTCGCGGCGGCTTCAGCAAGCTAGTCTGCAAAATGACTGCACAAGCCAAGGACAATGTATTCTTCTTTGATGTCCTGCCGTTTGCAGCCTCTTTGGCTCTGTTGGGTGGGTGTGCGCTCGCGTTAGACGCAGCCCTGCACTTTGGAAATCTTGTTTGGATTGGCAAGCTCTTGGGCATTCCGGGCGTCTTGCTCATCATTTTTTCCTTCGGCTATTCCTTACGAAAGCGAAAACTGATCACCATCGGGCAACCCGTCGAATTGCTTCATGTGCACGAAATCATGGCTTGGATTGGCTCCCTCCTCATTCTTGTCCATGCGGGAATCCATTTTAATGCTTGGCTGGCTTGGTTTGCGGTTTGGGCCATGCTGATCAACGTCTGCAGCGGCCTGACGGGCAAGTTTCTGCTCCAGCGGGTCCGTAAGCGCTTCTCAGCCACCCAAGCGCGATTGCGGGAAGAGCGGGTCTCTGGAGCCAGCATTGATGCGCAAACCCATGCCGCCAGCTTAGCCTTAAATGTCATCCGGAAGTGGCATCAAGTCCATATCCCAATTGCAAGCGCTTTTGGCGTGCTCGCCCTTACCCACATCGCTGTCGTCTCTTGGTACTGGGGCTTTCAGTGACGCGGATCTGGTTGATGATTGGGGGGCTATTGGCCTTTTCAAGCGTCCTGACCCTGATCTATTTTCAGCCGGATGCGATGATTAGTCCGGGCAAGCTGACCCAAGCGCACGCGAAGTTGGATAATCAGTGCGCCTCCTGCCATGCCCCCTTCCAAGGCGCCGTCGCGGGGCGATGTATCACGTGCCATGCGGTCGAAAAAATTGGCTCCACCAAAGGCCAAGCTCCGGCCGATCGCTTGTCCTTTCACAAGCGCCTGACAGCACAAGATTGCCTTACCTGCCATACCGAACATAAGGGCAGGATCTTGCCGGTTAGTGCGCAACCGCACTTCTCGCACGCCCTGCTGGGACAAGCGGCACAGGCCAATTGCGCCAGTTGTCACACCCCACCAAAGGCCGCTTTTCATCAAGCGATGAAGGGCAATTGTAGCACGTGCCACAGTCAGGAAACTTGGAAGCCTGCCCGTTTCGACCACAGTCGCTACTTTGCCTTAACCGGTCCCCATGAAGTGGCCTGCGCCTCATGCCACGTGGTTGCGCAAGACTATCGCCAATATAATTGCACGACGTGCCACGCGCATGAGCCTGCGCGTCTTAAGAAGGAACATGCCGAAGAGGGCATCGTCATGACGCCGAACTGCGTGTCCTGCCACCGCGGCGGCCATGCTGGAGGAGAAGGCAAACGGCGAGAGGATGACTAAAGGCCTCACCCAAGTAGAGGCAGAACAAAAGCTCGAAGAATTCGGGCCAAATAGTCTTGCTGTCGTTCAGGATCGTTCTGTCCTTCGGATTTTAATCGGCACGCTCAAAGAGCCGATGTTCTTGTTCATGCTGTCAGCCGCCGCGCTTTATCTGGTGGTGGGTGACCTTGCTGAAGGGGGATTCCTCGTCCTCGCGGCCTGTGTGTCCATGGGCCTTGTGATCTTTCAAGATGCGCGGTCCGAAAGGGCCCTTCACGCCTTGCGCGACTTGGCCGCACCCCACGCGCACGTGATCCGTGACGGTCAAACGCGCTTGATACCGGCCGACCAATTGGTGCCCGGTGATGTAATCATTCCCAATCCGGGAGAGCGCTTCCCAGCTGATGCGGACCTGATCTCAGATCATTTGCTAATGATGGATGAGGCGGTGCTGACCGGGGAGTCAGCCCCGGCAACTAAGGCCTTGGGTCAGGTTGTTGCGCTCTTTGCTGGTACCTTAGTCGTCAGTGGCGAGGGTTTAGCCATTGTCACCCAAACCGGCAGCAACACCCAAATTGGCAGGATCGGGACCGCACTTTCTGGCGAGATTGAGCAAACACCTTTGCAAATAAGTACAGGTCGCTTGGTGATCTGGCTGAGCTTTGGGGCTCTCGTCATGTGTCTTGCCATCGTTGCAGCCTATGGCTTGCTGCGCGGCGACTGGGTGGCTGGCGGTCTGGCAGGCCTTACCGCGGCTATCGCGCTTTTGCCCGAAGAATTCCCGCTCGTGTTGGCTGTCTTTCTTGCGATGGGCTCCCAACGTCTGGCCCAACATCAGGTGTTGGTACGCCGCGCGGCTGTGGTGGAGACTCTCGGTGCGATTACTTTATTGTGCGTCGACAAGACTGGAACCCTGACCCAGAACCAAATGCAGGTAGCCCGCGTGTGGTCTCTAGATGAGACCCAGCACGATGACGTCCTGCGGGTTGGCACATTAGCAAGCGCTGTTCATCCGATTGACCCCATGGATAAAGCCATCCAAGCGGCAGCCAAGTCCCTAGCTACTGGCGGAGCAAAGCTGGCGGATTTCACGCTCAAGCATGTCAGCCCGCTTGTGCCGCAACGATTGGCCGTCATCCAAAGTTGGCAGCATGAAGGGCAGACACTTTGGGCAACCAAGGGCGCACCAGAGGCAGTGATCCATTTGTGCCCCGGACTTTCACCAGAGGCTCGCGCCCACATCGAAACCGAGTTGGACGCCATGGCTTCCTCTGGCTTACGGGTTCTAGCCTGTGCCCAAGCGAGGACACATGGTCTGACGGGCGCAAAGATTGAAGATGTCCGATTTGAATTCGTTGGCCTATTGGGTTTTATCGATCCTTTGCGCGAAGAGGTGCCCGAAGCATTAGCCGAAGCCCGCCAAGCCGGGATTGAGATCGCGATGATCACGGGCGACTTAACTGCAACCGCGCTCGCCATTGCGAAGGCGGCTGGACTGGATGCTGGCGCGGGCGTTTTGACTGGGCAAGAGATTGAGGATTTATCGCCTGAGGCCCTACAAGCGCGCCTCACCTACGTGCGCATTTTCGCACGCGTTCGGCCCGAGGCAAAACTGAAGCTGATCTTGGCGTTTCAAGCCTTGGGCCATGTGGTGGCAATGACTGGCGATGGGGTCAATGATGCGCCAGCCCTTGAAGCCGCCCATGTAGGCATTGCGATGGGCCAACGCGGCACCGATGTGGCGCGTGAGGCGGCTGACCTTGTTTTGCTGGACGATAGCTTTGCCTCCATCATCTCAGGGGTCCGTTTAGGACGGCGTATTTTTGCCAATTTGCGAAAGGCGTTGGGCTATGTTCTGGCGATCCATATTCCCATAGCAGGCTTGGCACTCCTCCCCATTCTTTTGGGTCTGCCGCCTCTATTGTTCCCAATGCATATTGTGGTGATGGAGTTGATGATCGACCCCATTTCCTCCCTCGTTTTTGAGGCTGAGCCGAGCGAGGCTTCCGCGATGGTGCAACCGCCTCGCGCCTTGAAGGAGCCCTTGTTCGGCATGACGCAAATGGCCTGGGCCGCGCTTCAGGGTCTTGTCTTGCTTGGTGGCGTCTTGGGGCTTTATTTCTGGGTGGTCGATACGGGTATCCCCGAAACGACGGCACGCTCGATGGGCTATGTTTGTTTGGTGACGGGTAATGTGACCCTTGCGCTTGTGGATGGTTATGAGCCTTCAATCGGTCCGTTTGACCGCCGGCATCGATTGTTATGGATCGTTGCACTGCTTGTTACTTCGACCTTAGCAGCCATCCTGTATGTGCCGTGGCTGGGGGCGATCTTTAAGATGGCTCCATTAGGGGGCGAGGATTTGGCCTTGGCACTGGGTGTCGCCTTTCTAGCCGGGGGCTGGTCGGTCGTCGTTCGCATCTTCGCCAAACGCCCAATCCTACAATCAATAACTTGATTGACCTATCTGTCAAAATATGACACGTTTAGTGTCAATAATTCAGAGGTGGGAAGGGAGCATGAGCTTGAAGGTTTTGCGCACGCCAGATGCGGCATTTGAGGCGGTTGAAGGCTTTGAGTTTGAGCCCCACTACCTGACCATCAAGGACCCAGAAACCCAGACGCCCATGCGTGTCCATTATGTCGACGAAGGGCCGCGCGACGCTCCGATTGTGTTGATGCTACATGGCGAACCGACCTGGAGTTACCTCTACCGGCATATGATTGGTCCCGTTGTTGCAGAGGGCCTCCGTGCAGTCGCCCCAGACCTGATCGGATTTGGCCGCTCGGATAAACCAGCCTCCAAGCAGGATTATAGTTATGCCCGCCACGTCGCTTGGAGTCGCCAATGGCTTGAGGCCTTGGATTTGAAGAATATCACTTTGGTCTGTCAGGACTGGGGCTCGCTGATCGGACTTCGCCTTTTAGCTGAAATGCCGGACCGCTTTTCTGGGGTGGTTCTCTCCAATGGCGGTCTTCCTGCAGGCCAACGCGGCCCCGCCGCCTTTAAGATTTGGCGTGCCTTCTCTCAGTTCAGCCCGGTCTTCGCGATTGGCAAGATTGTTCAAGGTGGCACCAAGCGTCGGCTTTCAGAAGCGGAGATTGCCGCTTATGACGCGCCTTTCCCCGACTCCCGCTATAAAGCAGGAGCCCGCATTTTCCCGTCCTTTGTGCCCATCGGCGACAATGTGGCAGTTCCGGACCAGCTAGAAGCTTGGAAGGTCTTAGACGCGTGGGAAAAGCCTTTTCTCTGCTGCTTTAGCGACGGCGATCCCGTCACACGCGGCGGACAGCGCTTCTTCGTGGGCCGTGTTCCCGGCACCGCCAATCAACCGCATACGACTTTACGTGGCGGCCACTTCATCCAAGAAGATGACCCACAAGGCTTTGTTTCCTCTATTTTGAAAGTCGTAAAACCATGAATGTGACCAATGAAGTTTTCCCAAGCCCAGAACGTGCAACTGCCTTTTTTGGTGGCGAAGAAGACGGACCATTTTGCATGGTCAATCTATTGAAATTCAAGGACAAGGCGACCTATCCTGATGGGGCAGAGCCTGACCTAACCGGCCGTGAAGCCTATATGCGCTATGGCATGGCCGTCGTGGCGTGTGTCGAAGCCGTTGGCGGCAAAGCACGCTTTTCTGGCATGGTCACCGATCTGATGTTGGGCCAAGTCGAAGAGCTGTGGGACATGGTGGCAATTGCGGAGTACCCCTCCCGCGCCGCCATGGTGGCCATGGTGAAATCGCCCGACTATCAAGCCATTGAAGTCCACCGCATGGCAGGCCTTGCCGGTCAGTTGAACATTCGCACCAAGATGATAGGTGGCTAAACGACAGGTCCGGTCAGGGGCTGAAGGTCTAGGATCGTGAATGGCTGATCGCGGGCTTCTTGCTTGAAGACAGCCAATGTTTCGAAATCATGTGGGCCGGCAAAGTCTTGGAAATGGTCCTGCAAGACCGCCAAGATTTGGGCCCGGAGCGCTTGATCGGGGATGCGCTCGGTCAAAGTCATGTGAAAGCGAAAATCTTCAAAAATATAGGGATAGCCAAATTCCCGCAATTGGCTTTCATGGCGCGGATTAATACCCGCATGAAGACGACGATTGAGGTCAAACTCACTCAAGGGCGCACGGAAGCCATCGAGCGCAACCACGCAATCTTGGTGCAGCGCCTGCATTTGCGACGAACGCTCTGCCAACACAAAAGCTAAGAATGGCCCGAGAGCTGCGACCTGAATCTCCGCTTGGAAGGGCGCATGGCGGGTGGTGAGCGCGCCAAATGCTGACAAAAGGCCCGCCTCATCTTGCTCAGGGTGCAACTCAAAAGGGGCCTTTAACGTCGCATGGAAGCCATAGTGACGCGCGTCTTGGGTTAATTGGTCGAGATCGATCCCGTCAAGGCCGCCAAGAACCGGTCGATCACAGACTGCGTTGGTGAATGCATCACGCCCAAGCCAAGCAGAGGCTGCCACGCTCATCGGGTGCACCGCTGAGGGCGCATAATAAATTGCGTAACGGGGGATCATCCCACGACCTGTCCTTGACGCCAAACCGAGCGGACAATGGGCCAACCGCTGGGCGAAAGATAGACCCGAACCATATCAGCCCGTTGCCCCACTTTAATCTCGCCCCGATCCGTCAATCCACAAACATGAGCTGGATTTTTAGCGACTGTATCGATGGCGCGCTCAATTGGCCAGTTGAACGGGGCTTCGGCCAACATGAAAGCTGCCCGGATCATCGACAATGGCACATAGTCTGACGACAAAATGTCCAACAAGTCTTCTGCCGCGCAGGCTCGCGCACTTAAATTGCCAGAATGAGAGGCCCCGCGCACAAAATTTGGGCCGCCCATCACATTCAACAAGCCGAGTTCGCGGGCGCGTTTGGCAGCATCTAGGCTGACAGGGAACTCCGCGGCGACACAGCCATCTTGGTGGCTTTCGTTGACGTGCTCAATCGTCGCGTCATCATGGCTCATCAAAGCAATGCCAAACTCTTTGGCCAGAGCCACAATGGTCTCGCGGTTTTTCGGCCCAACTGAAGGGTCGCGCCAATCGGTTTCTGTGGCCAGCATAGAGGCCACTTCTTCCTTTGCCGTACCAGCCTTTTCCAGCCGGTCTTTAAAGCGATTGAGGTCAGCGGTTTGGCGTTGGCCTGGGGTATGATCCATGACCGAAAGCAGCTTGAGCCGCGGGTTGTCGAGATGCGGCTCCACCAAGCTCAATAGCTCAGGGTTTGTGATCTCACAGCGTAAATGGAGCAAATGCTCCGCACGCAGAAGGCCTTCAGAACCTGCTTGATCCATGGCCGCAATCATCGGGGCCAAAGCCTCTTTGCGGTCGAGACCGTCTTTGCGACCATGTAGACTAAGACTGTCAAAGACTGTGGTAATCCCGGCCATGATGCATTGGCCATCATGAGCCAAGGCTGCACCCAGACTATCCCAGCGCGCACCCGGACGTGGCTGATAATGCTTTTCCAGATTGTCGGTATGAATGTCGACAAGGCCAGGGATGAGAAGGTCATCGCCGCAATCAACCGCGTCGCGATTTGCGTGGGTCGCAGCCTCAATAGCGGCGATTGCGCCATCTTCCACGTGGACGTGACCAGTGAGGACGCCTTGAGGTGTTACGATCTGTCGGGAAAAAATTGCATGATTGGTCATCGGAAGTCTCCGTTTCCGGTATGTTGATTTAGTCTAGTCATGTCACAAGACGCCCCTATGACGGTCGCAAGAGCGTACCGATAACATCGGCGCGTCTTGTTCATTTCAGGGTTTCGCCGACGCGGACCAACGTTCCATCTGGATCCACCAGCCGAAACTCATCCGCGCCCCAGTCCATGCGCAATAATGCTGCCCCGGCTTCTTTCGCCCCTGCGGGCACATTGTGGCCGCGCAGATAAACTCTCTGACCAACGCCTGTTTGAGGGTCGCCACTTGAGGCAAACTGAACCTCTACTTGGCCAGACTGCATCAGCAATAAGTCAGGATAGGTTCGAACCACGCTGAAACCGAGCCGACCATAGAATGCCGCCGTCGCCGCAAAGTCGAACGATGGCAAGACAGGGCTTGCCGAAGTGGCATGCCAAGCGCTCACGCCGCAACCTTATATTCTGACACGTTGAACAAGCGCGTCGCGACCGCGTCGCGCACATCATGGTCATGGAAAATTCCGACCATGGCGGCACCCTTGGCCAAGGCCGCATTGATCAGATCTACAACGATGGCCCGGTTAGCAGCATCGAGCGACGCTGTCGGCTCATCCAACAAAAGGACCGGATACTCGCGGATAAAGCTTCGTGCGATATTGACGCGTTGTTGCTCGCCGCCCGAGAAAGTTGACGGCGGCAGATCCCAATGGGCTTCTGGCAAACGCAAAGCCTGCAGAAGGGTGATCGCCCGCTCGCGGGCTTCCTCTAGCTCGACACCATTTTCAAGAAGGGGCTCAATGACGAGATCGAGTGTCGAAACCCGTGGGATGACACGCAGGAACTGGCTGACATAGCCTAAGGTCCGTCGTCTGATCTCCAGCACCTGATGGGGTGGTGCTTTGGTGATATCAACGAGTGCGCCGTCGTGGCTGACGAAAACGCCGCCAGAAGTAGGCAGATAATTGCCATAGATGGTCCGCATTAGGGTCGACTTTCCGACCCCGGATTCACCTGCCAAGACGACGCACTCGCCCGGCATGACTTCCAGCTTGAGGGCCTCAAAGACGCCAATCGACGTGGCACCTTGATTGTGAAGGGTGAAGATCTTGCTGAGATCATCGACGCGGATGGCGGCTTCTTGGGTCATGGAAAGATCGTTTCAAACAAAGGCCAAAGAGGATAGAACTCAGTATGCGTTAGATTTGCAGCACACTTGAGACCAATAATTGGGTGTAAGGATGTTGCGGGTCGTCGAGCACTTGATCGGCAAGGCCCGTCTCAACCACATGACCACCCTTCATCACCATCAGGCGATCGGCCATCAAGCGGGCGACCGCCATGTCATGGGTCACGATGATCGCAGCCAGCCCCAAGTCCCGCACCAGCTCGCGCAATAGGTCCAGCAAACGGGCTTGTACGGACACATCAAGGCCACCTGTTGGCTCGTCCATAAAGACAAGGCGCGGGTTGTGGATCAGATTGCGGGCAATCTGAATACGCTGTTGCATGCCGCCGGAGAAATTACGTGGCTTATCGTCAACCCGGCCCAGATCAAGCTCAACCCGGCTCAACCAGTCCATTGTGGCTTGACGCATGTCGCCATAATGGCGGCGACCGAGGTTCATCAATGGCTCAGCCACATTAGCACCACCTGACACGCGCATTCTTAGGCCGTCGCGAGGATTTTGATGGACAAAGCCCCAATCTTCGCGCTGCATGCGGCGCCGGTCTGGCTCAGACAGATCATAAATATCGACCAAGCCATGACGACGGGAGTTGAAGGCAATGGACCCAGAGGTTGGGGCCAGCTTGCCGGAAATGCAATTGAGCAGGGTCGTTTTGCCTGAGCCGCTTTCACCCACGATTCCCAAAACTTCACCGGGTCGCATTACAAAGCTGACATCCAAGCAACCGGCGACATGACCGTAATGCTTGGTCAAGTTCGAGACACGCAAAAGAGGCTCCACTGCGCCGACGGATTGGGAAGAGATCGGCCGATCCAAAACTTCAGTCATGGCTATACTTCCTCTGCCGCGATTTCGGTCTCAATATGTGCGAGAGCGTGGCCAGCCATCGGGCCTGCGTGACCCTTCTCGCGGCGGTCTGCACAATAATGGCTGTCGGAGCAGACAAACATATGCTGCCCCTTATCGTCGAGGACCACTTCGTCCAGATAGGAGTCATTGGCCCCGCATAAGGCGCAAACCTCTTCCCAGCTTTGGGTCTCAAACGGATAATCTTCAAAGTCCAAGCTACGCACCCGCGTGAAGGGCGGGACCGCATAAATGCGCTTTTCACGTCCCGCACCAAACAGCAGGATCGCGGGGTTCATGTGCATTTTGGGATTATCAAATTTGGGGATGGGCGACGGGCTCATCAGATAACGCTCATCAATCATCACCGGATAGCCAGCGGTTGCCGCTATCCGTCCGTAGGCGGATATATTCTCGTAAAGTGAGACATATTGTAGGCCATATTCTGCATAGGCATGCATGGCGCGTGTCTCGGTTTCACGTGGCTCCAGGCCCCGCAAAGGCTCTGGTTGCGGCACTTGGAACACCATGATCTGGCCATCGGCCAAGGGCTGTTCGGGGATGCGGTGGCGCGACTGAATAATCGTCGCTTCGCTGGTGTTTTCGGTGGTGACAACGTCGGCCACGGTCGCGAAGAATCGGCGGATGGAGACGGCATTGGTGGTATCATCGGCCCCTTGGTCAATGCACTTATAGACGTCGTCAGGGCCAATGATTGCGGCGGTAAGCTGGATGCCACCTGTACCCCAACCATAAGGCACGGGCATCTCGCGCGAGCCAAAGGGGACTTGATAGCCCGGGATTGCCAAAGCCTTCAAAATAGCCCGGCGGATCATCCGCTTGGTCTGCTCATCCAGATAAGCGTAAGTGTAATAGCGGTCTTCTGGCGCGGCATTGGGGCGCGCAGGTGCTTCAGTAGCGGTCATTCCGCGGCCTCCTTCATATGCGCTGTTTGCTCTGCCAAAGCCTTTGCTTTGGCGTCAAAGAACTCACGGCGCAGGCGACGTAGGAATTGAAGGTCTGCTTGGAAGTCGACGTAGTGAGGTAGTTTGAGGTGTTGGACGAAGCCCGATGCTTCCACCACATCGGAGTGATAGAGCACAAACTCCTCATCCTGACAGGGCGCTTGGCCCTCTTCGCCCAATTCGCGGCCGCGAAGCGCGCGGTCCACAATCGACATGCTCATCGCTTTGCGCTCATTGTGGCCAAAGGTCAGGCCATAGCCACGCGTATATTGCGGGGCCTGCTCCGCAGAGCCTGCAAAGCCCGACAACATGATGCATTCCGTCATCGGCAAGTCTGCCAACTCAATCTCAAAGCCCAACTCATCGGGTGTAAAACCAACACTGACTTCACCCATGCGGATCTCGCCGCACAAGGGGTGGGTGGAGCCCCAACCGCGCTGGCTAGAATAAGCAAGGCTCAATAAAAAGCCTTCATCGCCGCGTGCAAGGGCTTGCAAACGCTGGTCGCGATTGGCTGGAAACGCCATAGGCTCGCGGGTCAAGTCATAGGGTTGTGCGGAAGCATCTGTAACCGGATCGCCTTCCAACAAGCCTTCATGGGCAAAGACTTGGGCAATGGTCGCCAATTGCGTCGGCATAACTTCTTCAGATACTTGAGCCGGCGGGACTTCATGGCCGCCTTCGGCTGCCAGCTTAAAGTCCAACAGACGGTGGGTGTAATCAAACGTCGGCCCCAAGACCTGCCCGCCTGGAATATCCTTGAAGGCAGCGGAAACGCGGCGCTGGACGGCCATGTCCGCGGTCTCAATCGGTGTCGAAGCGCCAAAACGGGGCAAAGTCGTCCGATAGGCGCGCAACAGGAAGATGGCTTCTGGGAGGTCGCCGCGCGATTGCTTGATCGCCAAAGCCGCAAGGTCTGGATCATAGCAAGAGCCTTCAGCCATCACACGATCCACAGCCAAACTCATTTGTTCGCGAATTTGAGCGACGCTCAACTCTGGAACAGCGGTATCGCCACGGCGCACTTCGCCCAGCCAAGTGTGGGCGTTGGCGATTGCGCGTTCGCCGCCCTTAACTGCCACATAAGCCATGCTTATTCCCCTTTAGTCTGAATGCGGGTGGTACGCGGGATGGAGACAAGCGTGGCTTCAGCACACAGCATCACATCAATCCCGAACTGAAAATGGGCCACAAGCTCGGCGCGTTCTGACCAAAAGAAGTCTGGCAAGCCTTGCGGCGCAATTTCGGCGATCGTTTCAATCCCCGGCCCTTCAAGCACCACATTCGGACCCGCCGCGAGATCTGGCACCATCACAATCACGGTGGTCGCTAGATCTGGATATTTAGCATCACCTTGGTTGAAGCCCGACAACATCTGAGATGTGAGCCCTGCGTGCGGAACAACAGCAAAGGCGGCTTCTTCAGCCTGATCGGTCAACGGACAGGATGTGTGGAACCGAAGCCAACTCTCGATCGCACCGCCGCGCAAACTTGGCTCTAGCCAAACCAAAGTATCTTGGTCGGCCAATGTTAAGAGAACCGCTGCCGCCGCCTGATTGAGACCGACCGGCGGACTCAATGCTCTGCCAACTTCTACCCGAGTGCCGGGCTGCGCTGTGGCGGTTAGAAGCGCGCGAAACACAGTTTGGCTGTCTCCGACGGGCTCGGAAAAGCCAGGCCGCAATTCTGCAAGATTTAAAGGGGCATTCATTTCTAGGCCTTCCGGTCTCGAACCATGGTGAAAAACTCAACCTGCGTTGCTTTTGCCTTGCGACTGATCGCCTCGCGGCGCGCGTCAGAAGCTTGGCGTAGGGGCTCAATCAGACCATCGCGCACTTGGTCGTGCCAAACGGGAGATTGCAGCATGGCATCAGCAACAGCGGCGACATAAGCATGCGTCTTGTCCCGACCGGACACATACCCAATACCCGTCTCCCCTGTGGCCAAACGGATTGCGCATCGCGTTACCGTCATCTCGCCGAGGTTAAACGAATTGCCAGCGCCGCCCGTGCGGCCGCGCACCATCACCATACCGGTTTCAGCTGGGCGCAGTACCTGACTTTCTGGCGCAACCACATTTTCCCAGAGCTTGAGAACTTCTGATGTGGGAGCTTTTGCTAAGGTCGACAACCAGCCCTGACGGGCCGAGCTGCCCTTTTGGGCATTATCAACAAATTCGTCTGTGTACGATTGGGTCATGGCGAACAACTTTTGAATTGATTGCATTTGGACTTGCATTATGCTATCGATTCATTAGTATAAATTCAACAGATTTATTGTGTCATTGCTGTGACGTAATATAGATTTGTTGGTTTTCAAGTAAAAGGCAATAAAATGTCAATTATTATTGATGAAAAAAGCCAAGCGACAACAAATTGGCGGGCAATTGTCCAGTGGCTCGAAGTAGAGATTTCGGAGCGTCGATTGGTGCCGGGCGACAAATTGCCAACTGAGCTGCAGATTTGTGAACGCTTTTCGACAAATCGTCATACGACTCGCCGCGCGCTGGCGCATTTGCAGTCGAAGGGGCTGGTCGAATCGACTCAAGGGCGCGGCAGTTTTGTACGGCGACCGACCTTGATCTACAGCATCGGCAAACGAACGCGCTTTTCTGCGGGTCTGCAAGAGCAAGCCGCTAATCCAGAAACCAAAACTTTAACCTTAGATACCCGCCCCGCAGAGCCACATGTGGCGGCAGCGCTTGGGTTAAAAGGTGGATCCCCGACAGTCTTTTTAGAGCGCCTTGGCTTTGCCAACGGTCAAGTCATCTCGGTTGCCAGACATTGGTTTGCGTTTGAACGCTTCCCGACGTTTGCCGTTTTCTATGCGCGATCCAAGTCGATTACCCAAACCCTGATTGATTGTGGCGTGCCAGATTATACGCGCCTGCGCACGAAAATCAGTTCGCGGTTACCGACCGCGCAAGAAAGCCAACTCCTACATTTACCGCGACACATTCCCCTGTTGTTGACGCATGCTTGGAACGTCGATGGCCTTGGTCGCCCCTTAGAATATGGCGAAGCCCGAATGGCCTCTGATCGTGTGGAAATCACCATCGAAAACGAACGGCTGCCAGACTTTGACTAATCACTCGCCAATTTCCTCCCAACCTCCAACAGTATGAGCTGCACGTGACCATCCAACTCTCCCAAGCCAAAATCGTAACGCCCACTGGGGTGATCCAAGGAAGCCTTTCTTTTAAAGGTGACGAAATCGCCGACATTGTCGAAGGTCCAAGCCAGCATGGTGAGGATTGTGATGGGGATTGGTTGATCCCTGGTATTATTGATATTCACACCGACAATCTGGAGCGTCACTTCTTCCCGCGCGCCAATATCGATTGGAACCCCGTTTCTGCGGCTGTGGTCCATGATGGCCTGTGCATCAGCGTAGGTGTGACGACGGTCTTCGACTCCCTCTCAATCGGCTCCTTTGGCTCAGGCTCAGCGCGTACGCCCGACAATTTGATCCGGCTAACCGATGCCTTGCACGAGGCGCATGACAAACAACTATTGAAGGCAACCCACCGCTTGCATTGGCGCTGCGAGGCCCCCTCTGACGTCATGGCGGACTGGTTGCCAGACTTTGCGGATGCGCCGCTGACCGGCTTGTTCTCGCTGATGGATCACACACCGGGCCAACGCCAATATCGCAACATCGATAAGTTCCTCGACATGTGGCGGCGGGAAGGACTGAGCGAAGCCGCGATTGAAGACCGATTGGCAGAGCGGCGCGCTAATGTCGCCCGTCATGATGCGGCAAACCGGCGTCTCGTAGTCGAAGTTGCTAAAGCAAGGGGCGTACCGATCGCCAGCCATGACGATGAGTCTGTCGCCCATATTGACGAAGCGGCAGATCTTGGCGCCACCATCGCGGAATTCCCCGTGACGATAGAAGCAGCCCATGCGGCCCAAGCCCGTGGGATGCATATTGTCATGGGCGGGCCTAACCTCATCCGGGGCGGCTCTTACTCTGGCAATGTGCCAGCCAAGGATTTGATCGCCGCAGGGCTGCCGATTGGTTTTGCGTCGGACTATGTGCCCCGCAGCTTGATTGAATGCGCCTTTGCCCTTGCTGCTGGCCCTTGGCAATGGCCAATCGAGCAAGCGGTAGACACGGTAACGGGTCTGCCTGCCCGGGCCGTTGGCCTTGATGATCGTGGCACTTTGGAAATTGGCAAACGTGCTGATGTTGTTCGCGTAAAAGTTGTCGATGGCCACGCCCTTGTGCGCGGCGTCTGGACGGGGGGCGTCCGCGTCGGCTGATGCGTGTTCTCACCCTCAACATCTGGAAAGACGAGGGCGACTTAGCCGCACGCCTTGAGATGATTGTGGCAGAATGCCGCCTCCTGCTGCCGGACATTATCTGTCTGCAGGAGGTGTATGCGGACGCGACGATGGATGCGGGGGAAAGGCTGGCCGACGCATTGGGCATGACCCGAGTTACGGTCCCGGCGCGCATGAAGCAAAGATCAGGCGTTCTTTCGAGTTCTGGCCTCGCTATTTTATCGCGACTGCCGCTCTTAGCGGAAGAAAGCCTAGACCTGCCAACAAGTGCTGCCGATGGCGGCCGCAAAGCCTTATCCGCGGTGTTTGAAACGGATATCGGTCCACTGCGAGTTGTCTCTCTCCACTTGTCTCATCTGAGGGCAGAAGAAGGTGGTCCTCTGCGCCTGCAGCAATTGGCGGCGATTTGGTCTTGGGCGAACCGGGGTTGGGATCATCCGATCATTCTGGTTGGCGACTTCAACGCCACGCGCACGGCAGCATGCCTCGACTGGCTGCATCAGCAGGATAGGATGAGTGGCACCGACACCCTATTGCCGCAGGCCACAAGCTTGCGCCATCAGCCAGATGCTCTGATCGATCACATCGTCTTGGCGGGTCGAGGTGGCTGGCAGTTAAGTGGGGCAAAGCTTTGCTTTACCGAAAAAGATGCCAAAAGCGGATGCTTCGCCAGCGACCACTTCGGTATCTTGGCGACCTTTGATCCAATTGACTGAAATATACCGCGAATAACTGTCACAAATCCTCTGATTACGGCACCATTTTGTTCGGTCATGTCACGGGCCTGTCTTGCAAGCGCCATAAGCAAAACCTATGTCCCAGCAAAGTAATCATGCGCGTCACTCATGGCGCGAGACCATTGGATTCTGTGCCCGCTACTGGGCGCAAGAAAGACCACTTCTGTCTGTCGTCGTCCTACTGACGTTCTTGATGGTCGCCGCCGAAGTCTGCATCCCACTATCAGCGGGCCATTTGGTTGATACGCTAACAAAGGTTGCAGCCGGCGGAATAAGCGATGAAAGCGCTGGGCAAGCCGCGTTGATGGCGGTTGCTATCATGACTGGGATTTCCGCCATCTATTATGTGCTGGGCAATATTTCGACCCGGATTTACCACCGGGCTGCTGCGCGCTGTATGGCTAAAGTCATCGAAGACGGGTTTGCGCGGATTCAACATTTTTCCTCAGATTGGCATGCGAATACGTTCGCCGGCGCAACCGTCCATAAGCTGACGCGCGGCCGTTGGTCTTATGAGCACATCTCCGACATTTTGTGGCAGCAATTCTTCCCACTCGGCATGGTCATTCTAGGCCTTGCTGGCGTGATGCTGGTGCGCTTTCCCGTGGTGGGGATCGTGTTTTTGGTGATGGTTGTCGTCTATGTGGTCGCTTCTTTTGTGATCGCCATCCGTTATGTGCGACCTGCCAACGTGGTGGCAGCAGCCGCTGACTCTCGCATTGGTGCTGCTGTCGCCGACGCCGTCTCCAACAATAATGCAGTCAAAGCCTTTGGGGCAGAGGCGCGCGAGACCGAACGCTTTGAAGAAGTGACTGGCAAATGGCGGTCCCTCGCGGTCATATCCTGGCGCAAAGCTTTGGATATGGGCCTTATTCAGCACTTTTTGTGGTTAAGTTTACAAGCTGCCATGTTGGTTCTGTTGATCGGACTTTCAACACGCGGGCAAGCCACGCCGGGTGACGTTGCCTTTGTGATCACTGCCAACTTCCAACTTGGCGGTAGTTTGCGCAAAGTCGGCGACCACATCCGCATGCTTCAGCGGGCGAGCGCAGAGTTAGTCGATATCATTGAATTTGATCGCGCGCCTTTAGGCGTCGATGACGTCGAGCAAGCGCCTGACTTTCAGCCGGGTCTGGGCGAGATCATCTTCGACCAAGTCCAATTTTCCTATCCGGGCTCGCAGAGCGGCAAAGCTTCCTTGTATCAGAATCTCGACCTTCGCATCGCACCGGGCGAAAAGATTGCGCTGGTTGGCCCTTCGGGCTCTGGCAAATCGACCTTCGTCAAACTCATCCAGCGCCTATATGACCTAAAGTCCGGCACCATTTGGATCGACGGCCAAGACATCGCACAAGTCCAGCAGGCCAGCTTGCGGCGTGCCATCTCCATTGTGCCGCAAGAGCCCATCTTGTTTCACCGCAGTCTGGCCGACAATATCGCTTATGCACACCCTAACGCGCCGATGCAGGCCATTGTTGACGCGGCAAAGCGTGCCTATGCCCATGACTTCATTGACGCCTTGCCAGAAGGCTACCAAACCTTAGTGGGCGAACGCGGCGTAAAGCTTTCAGGCGGAGAGCGTCAACGCGTCGCCATTGCGCGTGCCTTTTTGGCCGACGCCAATATCGTCATCTTCGATGAGGCGACCTCCAGCCTGGATACGGTGACCGAGCGACTAATCCAAGCGGCGATGGCCGATCTGATGGTCGATCGCACCACAATCATCGTCGCGCACCGCTTGTCGACCATTAAGGATGTGGATCGGATTTTGGTGTTTGAGCGCGGTAGGATCATTGAGCAAGGGCACCACCAAGCCCTCTTAGCGATCCCAGAAGGGGCCTATGCCCGCCTACATGCCGTCCACTCGGAAGATCAATTTATTGGATGAGTCTTGGACTAGTTCCGAATTCGGGCCAGCGTTCGCAGCTTCTGACCTGCGCTTGGCCCGGTCAACGCATGAAAGCCCGACAAGGACGGATAGCTGACCACGCCGACAGGCCCTGAAAACTCTGGCCCACGCCCAGTGCTGAGCGCAAAGCGTCGCCCGGGCTTTGGATTAAGGGCTGGCGTGATTTCGCGAACACCATATTGGACATGATGCGAGATATCCCAATGATGGGAGACGCCTTCGCATTTCAGATTAAGCCAACAATGCCCGGTGGACCACTGTTCACGCGCTTCGGCGATGTGCACGCCAATCACATAGACGGCGGGCACGCCAATTGCTCGCAATGCGGCGACAGCCAAAGTGTGCATATCCACGCAGGTGCCAGGCGTAAGACCGCACTCCAAAGCAGGCATCGCTTCTTCACCTGTCCCCAAATGCGCCTCGCGCGCGCCATAGGTAAAGTGGTCGCCAACATATTGGATGAGGGCGGGAACCCGGATGTGTAGGGGTGCTTCGGCCACTTCTTCCGCGATTTGATCGATCAAAGCCTGCGACGGCCTTTCAAACGCGCTGAGACCGGGCAAAAACGCATCCTCGCTCAACCCCGGGCCGGGCTCGTCAAAGGCTATCCGCACCATGGGTTGATCGCCAGATTTCAAAGCGAACTGATAGGCTGCGATCCGGCCTTGTAGGTCTTGAATAATGGCTTGTGGTTCTGCGCCTTCAAAGGTGACGCTCGTAATCTTTTGCTCCCATGTGTCGGGCGCGACTGGGAAGAGGTAGAGACCTGTGTCTTGAGCGGGTTCTTCCAGAAAGGCTTCAAACACACCCATCATGACGTCTCCAGGATTTCAACCAACTTCGCAACACCAGCATCCAAGCTCGCATCATTGCTCAAGACAATAACGTCTGGACCCGTCACATCATAGGCGGCTGCACGCGCGATGCGGTCAGCAATCTCAGAGGCTGTTTCACGGCCACGGGCCATCAAGCGCTGCTCAATGACCTCACTGGGTGCCGTAATCGAAACAACGACCACTGGCGAAAATTGCTGGCGCGCCTCGTCCAAAATCGCGCGGGAGACATTGACCACCACCTGTTGGCCCCGCTCTAGCCGAGCCGTAATGTCAGCTGGAACGCCATAGGAAAGTCCGTGGGCATTCCAGAAAAGCGCAAAATCACCGCTCTGACGCTTCGATTCAAACTCAGACGGCTCCATGGCAATGTGATCTTCCCCGCCAGCATCTTGTGGCCGCGTGATAAAGCGTTGGGGAAAGTGATAAATGGGGTCATTTGAAAGCTCGGCCTTTGCCCCATCGAGGAGCGAATCCTTACCAACGCCAGAAGGGCCGACGATTAAAAACAAGGTCCCCGTCATGGTCTGTAGCGCCGATTAGGAATGTTTCTCAACAAAGGCATCGGCATCCAAATCCCTAAAATCTTGTAGCGCTTCAGCCAGCTTCTCGTGCTGCCAATCCCACCAAGCCAAAGCAAGAAGGCCATCTTGAACCGCTTTCGGAAACCGCTCGCGGATGGGCTTTGAGGGTACCCCGCCAACAATCGTAAAGGGGGCTACGTCTTTTGACACAACTGCCCCGGCGCCGACAACTGCACCGGTCCCAACGCTAACACCTGCAAGAATGGTTGCTCCGTGCCCGATCCAGACATCATGTCCGATCGTCACATCGTCTGCGCGCCGCCACTCGAAGAAGTCATCATCGTCCTGGTCGCCCAAGTGATAAGAGACGGAGCGATAGGTGAAGTGGTGGAGGGCGGCCTTCCACGTCGGATGGTTGCCGGGATTAAGGCGTGTGTCGCGCGCGATGGAGCAGAATTTGCCAATGGTGGTATAAGCGGTGCTAGAGTCCGTCACGATGTAACTGTAAGCACCCATCTCTGTTTCCATCAAAGAGGTGCGGGCCCCAACGCGGGTCCAAGGACCCAAGATGCAGTCGCGGACATGGGCTTCTGGCGAGATAGCCGGTTCAGATTCTGCCAGCTTTTCGGCAGCTGGATCAGGCTTCCAATGCGCAAAATAGCGATAGTCTGGCGGCAAAATCCGCCCAGCAAGCCTACCCGTCACGCAACAGCCTCCAAGAGCTCTTCTGCCTCGTTCTTAGCACCTGATCCTTCGATGACGTGGCGGCCGTAAATCGCGTCGACCACAGAAGCGTTGAGGTCATCAGGCGTGCCATCAAACACGATCTGCCCATCTGCCATGCCGATAATCCGTGGACAGAATCGGCGCGCAATATCCAGCGCATGCAGATTGACCAGAACGGTAATATTGCGCTCTCGATTAATGGTGGCCAGTGTTTCCATCACCGTCTGCGCATTGGCTGGATCAAGGGACGCAATAGGCTCGTCCGCCAAAATGATTTCAGGCAATTGCATCAGGGTCCGCGCGATGGCGACGCGCTGTTGCTGTCCGCCCGACAAAGTATTGCACCGTTGTAAGGCCGTATGAGACATGCCCAAAGCGTGCAATTCCAGAACCGCGCGTGCGCGTTCTTCGGCCGGGAAGAGCTTAAGCATCGGGGCCACACCACGTTGGCGGGCGAGGCTGCCAATCAGAACATTGGTCAAAACGTCCAGACGAGGCGACAAGTTAAACTGTTGAAACACCATACCACACGTCGCGCGCCACTGGCTAAGCGCTTTACCGCGCAACTCCGTCACCGGCTTACCATGCCACGTGATTACGCCCTCATTCGTGTCGCATAGGCGATTAATCAACCGCAGAAGCGTAGATTTCCCCGCCCCGGAACGGCCAATAATGCCGACCATCGAGCCAGCCGGGATTTGAAGGGAAACATCCTGCACCGCACGGGTTGAACCAAAGTGCTTTGTCACCGACTTAAGTTCCAGCACGTATGCCTCCTATTGTTGAAGTGAGGCTAAAGCTTGCTCGTGAAACCTATGTGACGGTCGGGCCCGACTCGTACGATTAGAGTGCTGATTTGTCGGGAGCACACGGGATTCCTCAGCCATGCACTAATTTTGAGCGGATCTTCTCCGAGACATAGTCGAGCGCCATGACGCAGAACACATAGGCAATGACGATCCAAGCAACTTGATCAAAGGCAAAGATCCGGATGCGCTCTTCCAGCTCAAACCCGATGCCCCCTGCCCCAACGATACCCAAGATGGCAGCATTGCGGAAATTGGACTCCAACATATAGAGCGACTGGCTGGCCATCACCGGCAAAACCTCAGGCAAAAGGCCAAAGCGAATAGCGGCTCGGCGCTGCCCTCCTGTCGCACGAATGCCTTCTTGTGGGCGCGGGTCACTATTCTCAATTGCCTCGGCATAGAGTTTAGCGATGCGCGGGATATCGGTAAGCGCTAGCGCGATGACACCGCCAAAGGGTCCAAGCCCAAAAGCAACGATGAGAATAAGCGCCCAGACCAGGGCGGGAATGGCGCGAAACACGTCAAAGCTGCGCCGGATGAGGAAGTGTAAGACCGAGTTCGAAACAAAGGTCTTAGCCCCCAACAATCCTAAAGGTATGGCACCGAGAACTCCCAAGAAGGTCCCTGCGACCGCCATGGCAAAGGTTGCAGCCAAAGCCTGCAAGATCCGGACTTCGCCACCTGCGGCATTTGGTGGAAACATGCCACCCATGAAGTCAGCCAGTTTCGATAGGCCCTTAGCAAAGGCAGCTGGCGTCATATCTACCCCAATACACAGGGCGATAAACACAGCGCTCAATCCAATCCACAAGGCAAGGCGGCGAAGGTGGACAGCCAACGGCGTGTCTACCAAATGCGGCGCGATTGCGCGCGCGGCCTGCATTTCCTGGGCCGTAACGTGAGGAGGAGCGACAAGGGCTGCGCTGGAGTTCATGCCGTCGCCTCCAAGCCGATCAAACGGTGGCGGATTGCTTCAGACACGAGGTCAATCAGGATAATCAAGCCAATGATCAAGATCAAAAGCGCAAAATAGGTATCAAACTCGGTATAGGTAATCGCGCGCGACAGTTCGATCCCGATGCCGCCAGCCCCGACCACGCCTAAGGCGGCGGCCCCGCCGACATTAATCTCCAAGCGCAGCAGCCCGTAGGACGCATAATGGGGCAAGACTTGCGGCAAAACGCCAAAGCGCACCTGTGCCCACCAAGAGCCGCCGACGGCTCTAACCGCCTCAACGGGCCGCATATCGGCCGCTTCATTGGCCTCAGAATAGAGTTTTCCGAGACTTGCCATAGTCCCCAAGGCAATAGCTATCACACCCGGCAATGGGCCAACGCCAAAGGCTGCAACCAAGATCAGCGCCACAATCAAATCCGGCAGCGTACGAATGACTTCCAGCGTGCGCCTTGTCAGCCAATAAATATAGGGCGACGGCGAAAGGTTTTTGGACGCCAAGAGTGAGGCCCAAAATCCCCCGAAAATGCCAAACAAGGTCGCAACAATGGCGATCTGAACCGTCTCCCACAACAAGGCCAGCCAAGTAGGCATGTCATAGAACCAAGAGGAGAGTGAGCCAGCCGTTGCACGATCTTCAAACAGCGCCTCTGGCTTGAGATCGGGGATCATGATGTTGAGAAGATTGGCAATTCGCCCCCAGGGGTCACTTCCTTGGCTGCCGGAAAAGAAGCCACTGACATGAAAGCACACAGCGATCAGCGCGCTGAAGCCAATTAAAACGACCACTTGCTGGGCACGCTGGCGCAGCAGGGTCACCCGCCGCTGCGCTTCAAATTCCCGAATTATTTCGGATTTCAGGGCATCCTGCTGTTGCACCTTAACGGGCACCTTTTTGCATGGCAGTGGCCTCTGTCGGGTCTAGGGCAATGCCACCCCCAAGTTTTGCCGCCAAAAAGGTCATCGCTTCTGGCAGTTCTTGGTGTAGCGGCAAATGGATCCCGACCACTTGATAGCGATCTGCCTCCGGCAAATCATTTCGGACAACGAGGCCTGCCAGCGCCGTTGGGCGTCCACGCCACGCTTCGACCACATCGCCACACACAACCACTTTGGGATCATCGCCACGGCAGAGCCTTTGGCGCGCACCTGCTGTAATAATCAACGCATCGCCCTGTCCGGCACGCAATGCCGCAAGACCTGCTTGCTCGTCCGCGACAAAGATCTCTGGCTTAAAGCTCGTGGTATCCGCGCCAAAATCGGCCAAGCCTTGCAAAGGCACTTGGTGGCTGGCCGCTAGTTTAGAAATGAAGATCGGTCGACTGCCAGCAAGCTTAACTGGCGTATCTCGGCCTGAGGTTTTGAGCGTCAAAGCGACGGCGAGAACACGGCCCGTTAGGGCATCCACCCTCGGTGCCAGTATTGGGCGGGCGATTTTGCTGACTGGTTCAAACGACGGTTGATCCAAAACAGCCAAGTCCAATTGACTATCTTGCAAGGCCGTCCCCACTGCTTTGCCATCTTCATAGCCACACAGAACAACAGGCTTGCCCAGTCGTCCTTCAAGATGTTTGCGGTAGGCCGCCGCTGCCGCATCACTTGGCGTGGCGGTGCAACCAGATTCGGTAAGGCCCACGATGCCAACTCGAAAGCCTGCCGGCGGTGTTTGTGCTGTGGCAGGCTGCATCAAGGCCAGCAGAATAAGGATGAAACCAAGAACGCGGATCATGGCTTAGCACTCCCATTGCTCGGCTTCTGGGCCGGGGCAGCACGGCGTTCGGCGATTTCTGCGCGACGCATATCCACACCCGCCTGATAGTCAGCAGGTGTAACAGGTTGAAAATCTGATCCCTCCAGGAGATTAAGTTCCACCATCAATTGCGGGCTTTCATAAGGGAGCGCAGCCATCGCCCCACGGGTGACATCTATGAACGCTTGCGGTCGGTCGGTCCGGATCACAAAGGGCGAATTTGGCATTGGTCCTGCCGTCCAGACGATCCGATAATCAGACACTTTCACGGCACCACGTCGTGCCAAGGTATAAAGTGAACCAGATGTAAATCCTGTTTCTGGCGTCCCTCCGGAAGCAAACATGAAAACCGCATCAAACTGCCCGTTTGCTAAAGCCAGTACGCTTTGCGTGTGTCCGCCGCTCATGGCGGTTTTGCTAAAAAAGGTATCTGGATCAACCCCTTGCTGGCGCAAGGACCAGCGCGGGAACAAATATCCCGATGTTGAATTGAAATCGACATAGCCCAAGGACTTGCCGCGCAAATCCTCCAAGGTGCGGTAAGGGCTGTCCGCCCGTACGATGAGCGCTGAATAATAACCAGAAAAGCCTTCAGCCGTCCGCGACGCCAAGAAAGGCGTTACCTTATCGCCCATTTGCTCGCGCGCATTGGCATAGGCAGTGTTACCCATCTGGGCGAGTTCGAGCTGGCCCGAAGCCATCGCTTGAATAATGCCGTTATAGTCTGGGGCTTGGAAAACTTCGACTTCCAGTCCGGTGACGCGGCCGAGGTATTTTTGATAGGTCGTCCAGCGGGCCAAGGTCATGCCGCTGTCTTCTCCTTGAGAAGCACCGATGCGCAATTGGCCGACTTCTTTCTGCCAGCCTGTAAGCTCGGAATCTGGCTTGTCAGAGCCACAGGCAGAAAGCCCTGAAAGGAAAAGCACGATGCAAAGCGACTTGAGCCAGGTTGATATCTGCACCTGCTTTACCCCCACTATCTTTAGAGCCTTCATGCCTGAAAATCATGTCAGTGGCGCGACGGAAAGAAACAATGCCCGCCCAACCTACAGCCGATTTGTGGGGCATTGGCGGCCCCTGTTTCGTGCGATCATCAAAAACAAAGGGCCTGCCGGATCAAACCAGCAGGCCCTAAATTTTGGGATCATGTCGTCAAGCGCCCAAGAAGGGCGGGTTGATTAGAAGTTGAGACGTACACCCAGCAGATAACGTGGGCCATACTTCTCCCACTCCAACCGCGAGGTACCAACAATACGTGGGTCGCCGTACCGAATGCCGGCTTCGTCCAAGACGTTGGTCGCGTCAAAGGTTACGGTCAGGTTTTTGTTGATCTCATAACGGATCGAGATGTCGAGCTCGGCGTCATCATCCCAATAGTTGTCGCCGTTTCCATCTGGAACGCTGACCCCGTTGACGATCAAGTACGTGCCAATGCCATTTTGCCACGCTTTACGGAACTGATAGGCAGCACGAGCGGAAAGGCCATACTTCTCATAAACCAAGCTGAGATTGTACAGGAAGTCCGAAGCCCCAGGCAGGCCCGTTTTGCGCTCTGGATGGGTTGAGGTGCGAACGCCATTCACAATGGCAAAGGTCTCTGGAACCGTTACTTCTGATTCAGTCCACGTCGCAGTCGCCCGAACACCGAAGCCACCTAGCCACTCTGGTGCCTTGATCGCCTCAACAAATGGCTCGGCGAATTGATTGTAGGTGAGCTCAAAGCCTGTGACTTGGCCATCGCCAGCGTTTTGCACGGACGAGAAGGCATAAGTCGAGCGCTCGAAGCCCGGGGCATCCAATGTGGTGATCCCAAACGGTTCGATTTGTGTGAACAACACATCGGACAATTGCTTGTGGAACACACCAGCCGAGAAGTAGCCTTGTGGTTGGATGTACCACTCCACATAGGCATCCACACCGACGGCACGTTCGGGCTGGGCATTGGGGTTGCCGCCCGAAATGGTCTTCGCCGCATCATTGATCGAGAAGTTCGGACGAATGGTCGTAAACTCTGGGCGTGCTGCCCCGGTTGTCAAACCGATCCGAACCTTCACATCGTCGCGGACATCCCAATTCAGATGCGCGCTTGGGTAGAAGATCACGTCATCAGATGAGACTTCTGTGAGCCCAAAGACGCCGCCAATCGTGTTGAAGGACTGACCTGTATTGGTCGTCTGCTCGCCACGAAGACCGACAACCAGATTACCCCAATCGAAGTTGAATGTTGCCATGCTGTAGGCAGCAAGGATTTCTTCCGTGACGTTGAAGTAATTGTCAGTTTGATCGATTGGCCGCGCAATGCCAGCCTTGATCAAATCCTGCATGTAAGCTTCAAGTCTGGCTTCGGAGTGATAACGGAAGTTATAGCCAAGCGTCATTTCGCCCAAGAATGGCCGATCTAGTGCAAAGTCGGCATAGGTTGGCGAAGGACGACCAGCTGCGAGAATTTGAGCATTCGTCGCGGTCCAAACACTGGAGCGGGTCTTTTTGGAACGAGTTGTGTAAGCGAAGCCAGCTTTGAAGTTTGTTTCAAGCCCGAAGACTTCAAAGTCTCTCTTTGCGTCAAAGCGCCCGGTAAAGGCTTGCGTGAAATCGCCTGCGCCCGAACGGTAGGAAATATTATTAAAGTCGAGCGGGAATGCCTCGATGCTGAGCTGACGTGGCCCACGGCTTCTAACACCTGTCACAGGGTCAACAATCGTGGTGTAGAGGCGCACGGTGTTGAATTCAGGATTGGTGAAATCATACTCAACTGTCGGGCGCAGGCGGGGATCAGCAGAGCTGGTGAAGTTTGGAAGCGCACCCGCGTCGAAACCATCTTCAGCCTCTGTGAAATTCAAGCGCCAGGCAAGGTCCCAGCCAAATCGCTTATGGTCGCCACCAAGCGTGCCGGTTGAGATATATTCTTTGGTGTGCAGTGAGTTAAAGTTGCCAGTGATCTGCGTACCGTAAACGATGCCCTTAGTGGGCGTGTTGCCGTTGCAGATGTCATAAGCACCCGTGCCGGTGATTGGCGCGGCAACAGCGGGGCAAGCGCCCGTTACGTTTGTTGCTCCATTGTCGAACCGGAAAATATAGTTGTTACGCAATTCATCGTCGGTGTACTGAGTATAGACCACCTGCGCAAAAAGCTTGTCCATGTCATTTGGACGCCAGTCGCCACGAAGGCTGCCCGAGATGTTGCCACGCGTCAGGCGATAAGGCTTGTTCTCATACTCACGCGCCCAAGAACGCGTTTCCGAACCAGGCCGCCGGTCGGGAGAGCCTGAAAAGCAAGCAGCAGGAGGCGATGCAATGGTCGAGCAGAGTGTGGACACACCCGCGACTGTTGTGCGAGCCGTGCTGAGAATACCACCGGGACGCAACATTGGGTCGGTCTCGAAGTTATCCGTGATCATCCGGCGTTTGTAGTAGGACGCTTGCGCCAGCAAGCCTACTTTGTCGTCCATGAAGCGGTCAGACACGACGATCGAGGCATCAACCTCTTCCCCGCCGCCATATTCAACCAAGCCGAGTTGCACGCCACCGGTGATTTTCCGGCCCTTATAGTCAAACGCTGAACGGGTCTTGATATCGACATTACCTGCGACGGTGTCGCCTGGCATGTCAGCCGTGATTGCCTTGCTCACCACAACTTGGCTGGCAAGTGCGCTTGGGATGTTGTCAAACCGGGTTGCCCGGCCTTCAGGGCTGACAACGTTCAACCCATCGAAAGACACGGTTACGTAACGGTTCGGAAGACCGCGTAAGTTGATATAGCGCGCTTGGCCTTGGTCGCGCTGAACGCCAACGCCGGGCAAGCGTCCCACTGCGTAGGCAATGTTTTGGTCAGACAGGCGACCGGCTTCGTCTGCTGACAGAACCGAAACGAGTGATGGCGAGGCGCGCTGAACCAAAAGGGCTGCACGATCGGATTCCGCAATTGGACGAGAGGCGCGAACGACGATGGTTTCAGCTTCTGTCGCTTCTGCTGGTGCAGGCGTGGTGGTAGCCGCTGTTTGGGCTGTCGCTGCGGTCGCTGCAAGTAATGCAAACGAGCCAACTGCGCCCATAAGAGCAGCGCGTGTAAACTTAGTGGTCATTGGAATCCCCTTTCGCAGGTGCAACACACCTGTTCCGGAGGCCGCGATACTGTTTAGAGGTGACAGATCGAAGTCTGTTAGGATTCAGTTTTGCGAAATAATGCTCACACTTCTGTGACGTTATAGGCCGCTTTAGGGCGCTCTGCTTTTGGCGCGGCGACTTCAATTACCTTCAGATTTGTTGGGCATATCGGGTGGCTTGCTTGATTTGTCTGAGACAAAAGCCGCGTAAGCTAATTGCTCAAATGCTGGCTCAATAAGCGTCGGCATCTTACATGACCGAGTTCAATACCACCCAACTAGGTCACCTTCCTTGTGATCGGCATCAGTGGCTCTGGCACGTCGACCTTTTCGGAAAAGCTGGCAGGCGAGGCGGGCAGAACCTGAGCTGACTGGCCGTGAAGCCTATAGGCGTTATGGCATGGCCGTCCTGGCATGTGTCGACGCGGTTGGTGGCAATTGCCGTACACCCCTCCCGCGCCGCGATGTTGGCCATGGTGAAATCGCCCGATTATCAAGCCATCGAAGTCCAACGCATGGCAGGCCTCGCCGGTCAGCTGAATATTCGCACCAAGATGATGGGTGGCTGAGCCAAGTCTCGTTCAAAGCACAGCCTAGCCCGCTCTATGTCAGACACATAGAGCGGGCCCAAGCTTTAGTACTTAAAGCGAACGCCAATCATATAGCGAGGACCGAAGGTCTCATACTCAATCGGATAGAGTTCACTGTCCGCAAAGCGGCGACCTGGGCTATCGGCGAGATTAATGCCATCGAACGTCAGTTCGAAATTGTCGTTCAACTGATAGCGTGCCGAGACCGACAGGCTTTCAGAGTTGTTCCAGTAAATGTCGCCATTGCCGTCTGGAACCAGAGCACCATTGACGGTGGCATAGCCGCCCACAGACTGCAGCCATTTGGTGCGGTATTGATAGGCAATGCGGGCTGACAAGCCATACTTTTCATAGGTCAGGCCAACATTGGTTACCAGATCAGACGCACCGGGTAGATCAACAACGCGCAAAGGTGCTGTTCCAACGGCTGGAACATTGATCTCGCTATCGTTGAAATTAGCAGACAGGCGGACGCCAAAGCCTTCCAGCCAATCTGGACCTCCCATAGACTCAACCAACTCCTCAATCGTATGATTGAAGACAACCTCAACCCCCATCAGCTTGCCATCACCGCCATTGCGTATGGTGGTGAAATTGTAGCTGGACCGATCGCGGTCAGGCGTATTAAGGATGGTGCTTCCGAACGTGCCGCTTTGGGTGAACAAGGCATCCTTGATGTCCTTGTAATAGAAGCCGATTTGGAAATAGCCCTGTGACTTCATATACCATTCGAAATACGCATCAAAGCCAACCGACTTTTCAGGCTTAGCGTCAGGATTGCCGCCTGTGATGAGGCCGGGAGCATCATCAATGGAGAAGTTGGCAGCCAAATCATCAAAGTCAGGACGCGCCGCGCCGGTGTTCAGGCTAAGGCGGACCTTCATCTCTTCATTCAGGTCATAATTGACATGGACGCTGGGATAGAAGAGCGTGTCATCGCTTTTTAGCTCGGTGAGGACGCGACTTCCGCCGATGATTGGCAAGGCCTTTGACGTATTCTCAGTGCGCTCGACGCGGCCGCCGAAGATGATACTGCCCCAGTCTTGCTTGATGGTCGCCATCGCATAGGCGGCAGCGATATCTTCGGTCACTTCAAAATACTCACCCGAGCCATCCTGGTATGAACCGATCCGGCGATCCTTCAGGCTTTGCACCAAGTCACCAACCTTATCGCCAGAATAATAGCGGAACGTATAGCCAAGCGCGTATTTGCCCTTGAAGGCGGTATCGATGGCAATGTCATTATAGGTCGGCAAAGCGACACCGGCAGCCGTGAAATCAGCGGCGCGGGCGCGATATTGGGTCAAGCGCCGCTTCTTGTCGCGCGTGGTGTATAAACCACCGACCTTTAAAGTCGCTTCAGAACCAAACAGGCTTATGTCACGGCTGGCGTCGAACTTACCCGTCCATGCCGCTGTCAGGTCACCGCCCTCGGCATCTATGATATCGATGAATAGCATCGGGAAGGCCTCGACGCTGCTGACCGCGGGTCCCTTGGAACGCGTTGTGCCTGTCAAAACAGTGTTGAATAGGCGCACCGTATTATTGGTCACATCCGTGAAGTCATAATCGACAGTTGGTCGCGATGTGACGGTGGAGGGGCTCTCAAATGATGGTGTCCCGGTTAAGTCTTGGCCATCCTCGGTCTCTGTAAAATTCAAACGCCAATCGACGTCCCAACCAAAACGCGCATGCTTGCCACCAATCGTATTGGTGAAGATGTATTCCTTGATGTCACCGGTGCGAAAATTCCAGTTCATCCGAACGCCATAGACGGTGCCTTTGTTCGGCAAGTTGCCGGTACAAATGTCATTGGCGGCACTGGTTACGATCGTGGTCACAGTCCCAGTGCAGGCGGTATTGGGAGTATTTGTTGCGCCATTGTCAAACCGGAAAATGTAATTGTTGCGCAGCTCAATATCGGTAAACTGACTGTATACGGATTGAGCGAACAAGGTATCTTGCTCAGTTGGTCGCCAGTCGGCCCGGACCGAGCCGGAAATATTGCCGCGGGTCAAACGGTAGGGCTTGTTCTCATGTTCGCGGGCCCAACGGCGAGTCTCGGAACCTGGACGACGATCAATTCCAGACGTCGCGCTACCAGGCCTTAGATAGGGGTCGGTCTCCCAATTATCGGTAACCATCTCACGCTCATAGAAGGACACCTGCCCCAAGAGGCCCAGCTTGCCGTCAAAGAAGCGATCCGCAACTACCAACGACGCATCAATTTCGCGGCCGCCGCCCAACTCAACTTGGCCAAGCGAAAGACCACCAATGATCCGGCGCCCACGATAGTCAAGGGCAGAGCGGGTACGAATGTTAATGTTGCCAGCGACTGTATCGCCCGACATATCAGGCGTGATGGCCTTATTGACCGAAACTTGGCTGGCGATGGCGGTAGGTATGTTGTCAAAGCGCGTGTCGCGCCCTTCTGGGGACACAACGCTCATACCGTCGATAGAATACGTCACCCAACGACGGGGCTGGCCGCGCAAATTCACATAGCGGCTTTGGCCTTGGTCCTTCTCGACGGCGACGCCGGGAAGACGGCTTACAGCATCGGCGATATTTTGGTCGGCCAAGCGGCCGGCCTCATCAGCAGATAAGACGCTGACAAGAGCAGGCGCGTTGCGCTGGACTTGCAGGGCGGCGCGGTCGGACTCAAAGATTGGGCGAGCAGCGCGAACGACGATGGTTTCTGCTGCTTTCTCTTCTGTTGGTGCAGCAGTTGTAGTTGCCGTTGTCTGAGCGTTCGCTGCTGTGGCTGCAAGTAATGCAAGCGATCCAGCAGCGCCCATTAGGGCAGCGCGCGTATACTTAGTGATCATCGGAATCCCCTTTCGCAGGTGTAAAACACCTGTTCCGAGCGTCGCGTACTGTTTGGAGGTGACAGATCGACGTCAATTAGGATTCAGTTTTGTGAAATACTGATCACATTTTTGTGAATTCGAAGGCCATTTCGCCTCGATATCCTCTTGATTTGCTGACATCAACTAATTCTGAATTTGTTCACCGCTCCGGTGGTTTGCCAGATTTGTCTGAAATAAAAGCCGCGTAAGCTATTGCCCAGATGCCAATTTTAAAAAGAGTCTGTAACTTCCATGACCGAATTCACCACCACCCAACCCGGCCTCCGCGTCCTCGTGATCGGCACTAGCGGCTCTGGCAAGTCGACCTTTGCTGAAAAGCTCGCAGGCGAGGCGGGGATCGCCCATCTTGAGCTGGACCTCATCAATTGGCGCCCAGGCTGGTATGACCGCTCTAGAGAAGAGACCGAGGCTTTTTTGGCCGATGTCGATCTCGCAACCTCTCAAAGAGACTGGGTATTGGCAGGGAATTATTCGGTTACCCGCCCCGTCGTGTTGCCCCGTGTCACGCATTTGGTCTGGATGGATTTGCCCTTGTGGTTGGTGATGGCGCAAGTGATCCCGCGCTCGATCCGCCGGGCTGCAGCTAAGGATCGGGACGTGTTTGACGGCTGTCGTGAGGATTGGCCGCGTCTTATACGCGCCGACCATCCCATCCGCTGGGCGCTAACCACCCATTATAGTCGCAGACACAAATATGTCGCCGCCGCGGAGAAAATCACCGCACAAGGTGGGCAGGTCCTGCGCTGCACCACCCGCTATGAAATCGACCAAGCCCGTCAGTCCTTGGTTGCCTTTACGCGCGCACGTTCTGCTGCTTGAGCTGCAAGGATCAAGGCTGATAACGCTCCAAAACCTTCACGATCACTTTGCTGGGCGTTGGCTTGGCCCGTAGAGCGCGCAAGTGTTAGGTCTAAGCGTGGACAATGGACAGCCGCGGTGCCCCAATAGCCCCCATGCCCCCAACACAGCTCCCCATGCAATTTAGTCGGGTATAGGCCAAGGCCGTATCCCTCGCCTTCTGGATCTGGCCCGGCCGTTTGCATCAACAGGCGGGTTGCGACGGGATTGGCAAACACGTCGCCCAGCACAATTGCGCGCGTCGCACGTCCTAGATCATCCATGCTCATCACAAGGCCACCGCCGCCATATTGATCGTAGGACACGTCTATGTCGGAATCTTTGATCGCACCGCGATATTGTGCGGCTCGGCGCGTGCCTGCAGGCTCTGGCTCCATCGCTTCCCAATAAGTCTCATCCGCGCCAATCTTTGGCCAAGCCAACATTTTGCGCGCCGCCACACCAATCGTCGGCGATCCTGTTGCTTGCTTTATGATGTCTGCGGCAATCAAATAATTGGTGTCGGCATAGTTGAAGTTCTCTCCCACGACATCTTTGCGGCCGAACGTAACGGCAAACCAGATCTCGGTCTCTGCGGTCCAATGGGCGGATAGGCCATAGGCATTGGGCACCAAGGCTAAGACTTCAAACAAGGGCACTTGAAAATAATCGGGGATGCCGGACGTATGGTTCAGAAGTTGGCGCATGCTGATGGTATCAATCTGATAGCCATTCGTTTCCATCATCGCCTTGACCGCAGGCGACAGTGCTGGGCCAATCGGGCCATCCAATTGCACCTTTCCCGCCTCTACCAGTTGCAGAGCCATGGCGGCGACGAAGGTCTTGGTGTTGGATGCCACCCGCACGTCATCGCTTGGACGCAGGTCATCGCCAGATGCAAAAGCCCGATCTAGGCCAAGACTGGGCGCACGGACATAAAGCAACTGACCCGGACTATTGGCATTGGCTCTTGTCTCGCGATTGAGTTCGGCTTGAATGGAGGAGGCAAGGTCCAAGCCCTGATCTCCAAGCCTCCACGTCACGTCCGTCCAGCCTGAGCGCTGATTGCCCTGCCAACTCGACCACCCAATCGTCAAGGCCAAAGCAAGCGCGACGGCCAAAAAGCCGCGAAGCGCATAGGTTCCCAGCTGTCTCATATTCATTCCCTATTTGGTCGGAGTAGGTTTGACGTTTGCCAGCATCAAACGTCAACGGCCCGCCACCAGGGCGGGCCGAGCGTAATTTTGTTTTTCGGCTGGCTTACATTTTCCACACCAGATTGATCGCATAGCGGCGACCAATGATGTCATACTGGTTTGGCAATGTATTAGCGTCTTGCTGTGCTGAGCCCAAGATGGGTGGCTCTTTGTCAAACAGATTGCTGACTGTACCGCCAACGCGCAGATTGTCGTTGATCTTGTACGAGAAGCCCAAGTCGAAATAGTCCCATGCGTCGATATGTTGGACATTGTTCAAATTGGCGGCAACGTTACGCCACTGAGGCTCTGGCACCCGCTTGATCAAGGCATCGACTTGGCCTTGATATCGCCAAGCACCACGAATGGTCAGAGGACCGTCCATCCAAGCCACAGCAAGGTTCGAGCGGAAGGCAGGGATGGCGCGGATACCCGTCCCGGCGTCAGAACAAGCACCACCGCCAAAATCCCCGGCGCAGTCAAACAGATTGTCAGATGGGAACAAGAGGCGGACGAAGCTGTCAACCGTGCCACCTTGGAAGGTGATGTTGATACGGTCGCCCGGCAAAGCTTCAGGCAGTTTCGCATTGTAGTAGATCGAGAAGTCGATCCCCGAGGTCTTGAGCAGGGTCAAGTTGGTGTCGCGTTGGTCGAACTTCACAACCCGACCATTAGCATCACGGGTGATCTTCTTACAAAGCGCGCTATTGGGGTCTTGCAGCACCAGATAGCAGCTATCCATCAATTGGATTGGCGTGATCGAGCCGATCGCGTCATCGATTTGGATGTTATAATAATCCACCACGACCGAGAGGCCAGGGATGAATTGTGGGGTGAAGACGAAGCCATAGGTAAAGGTCTCGCCGGATTCTGGCTTGATCGCTTCACCACCGCCTTGGACCGCTACCGAATTGTCGATTAGTGGCAAGGCCGTACCCACGACAGGGATATAGCCCGGCGTCGAGGGGGCACCCAATGCGGCACACAAGGCGACCGGCACATTGAAGCGTGCAGGATCTGAGCAATAGTCGGTTGGACGGCCAGTACCTGTGACCGGCGCTTCAACGGCTGCACCGAAGAATTCACCAATGTTCGGACCGCGCACCACCGTTTGTTTTGAACCGCGAAGGCGGATGGTGTCATTCACCGCCCAGTTCACACCGAGCTTCCAGGTGTCATAGTCGCCAGAGCGGGAATGGTCGCTCCACCGGCCAGCAGCTTCGACGTCGAGTTGCTTAAAGTAAGGCTTGTCGGCCAAAACGGGCAGACGCAACTCACCATAATATTCGGTCAATTCAAAGTCTGCCACCAGATTGGCGCGCGCACCTTGGGTATGCAACGTATCGCGGATGAAGGCGCGCGGCCCGAAGACAGAGTTACCGAATTCTTCGCGACGCTCTGCCCCCAAGGCCCAGCCGACAGGGCCGCCAGGCAAAGTGAAGAAGCCCGTGGTGTCGCCCGAAATGTTCAAGGACAGAATGTCTTGATGGCGGTTGCGCTTGTTGAACAATTCGCTCGTGTCGCCATTGACCCAGGCCACTGCCGCAGCGCTGGCGGCCGATGGGCCAAACAGGTTGTAAGGCACGCAACCATTGGCTGGATTGACGCAAGCCGCTTGGCCGCCGACACTGGTAACGTTGGTTGCTTGCTGGAAGCGGCTCCACGAGCCCCAACCGATACGTTGCACTTCTTCGATGCTTTTGCCGGTCACATAGGACAAGTCATATTTGATGTTGTCGGTCAGCTCACCGCGGACACCAACGACGACTTGGTGGCTGGTCCGTTCTGTTTCATCAATAAGGGGCCCCAGCTCCAACAGAGTCTTGGACACACGGAAACGGGCTGCATCCGTGCCCGGGCCTGTGCCGGCTGCGTTCAAATTGAACAGCGAAGTACCGCCGGCTGGATTCAGGATCGATAAGATCTGAGGCGTCAAAAATGGATTGGTACGCTGGATCAGCACATCGCCTTGCGTGACGATATTGGCCCCACCGGACACTGCAGGGAGCACGCCCGCCGTATTGCCGTTCGTCCGGACAGGCACTTGCTGGCTGGTATTGTTGATCAGTGAGTAAGTGCCACGACCATAGAATTCAGCCCATTTGGCCAGCTTGAACGTACCGAAAATGGCCGCATTGGTGCGGTCATTTGGGTTCTGGAAGGCTTCAAATTGCGAGAAGGCTTGCGTACCAGCTGTGGTGCCCAACGTGCCATCAGCGGCATAGGCAAATGTCGGGGCAACGGTCCCAGCAGGGGCCGTGGTGGCGTTGGTCCAACGGGTGAACGCGCCACCTGCGGTCGGGAAGGTTTGGATGAACTGACCTGCGTCATTCAACTCAGGCAGAGCCCACGCGCGATCTTCACGTTTTAGGATGCCTCGGTCCGCATAGCTGGCGTGCAGCACAATATTGCCGCGATCTTCAAAGAAGTTCATGCCACCTGTGATGCCAATGCTATAGCTCTCCGCATCGCCTTGCTCAGAAATGCCGCCATTTACTGCGACTTCCAAGCCTTCATAATTGTCGCGCAAAATATAATTGGTGACGCCTGCAACCGCATCTGCACCGTAAACAGCTGCAGCGCCACCTGTCAGGGTTTCAATCCGCGAAATCAAAGCTGAAGGAATGGAGTTCACGTCTGCCGAGTTGCGGAAGCCATTTGGCGTAACGCGCTGGCCATTGACCAAAACAAGCGTCCGGTTCTGGCCCAAGCCGCGCATATCCAACGTAGAAGCCCCGTGGGATTCCAACAGGGTCGGGTTAGTCGTCGCGCCGTTTGACGGCAGGAACTGGTTCTGCTGCTTTAGCACTTCGTCGATATCAATAAGACCCGTCGCGCGGATCGCTTCTGAATCAATCACGCGGACTGGCGAGATCGCGCGATTGGCTGCAGTTTGGATGCGCGAGCCAGTTACGATGATGGTCTCAACCCGGGGGGCTTCGTCTGTCGCTGCGGCTGGTGTTTGCGCAATGGCCAAACCGGGCGAACCAGCTAGTAAGGCAAAGGCACTTGCCGTAACGGCAAGCGTTAGTTTGTGCTTTTTTGTTAACATGTACTCAAATTCCCCCGTTACTCACAAAAAAGGCCCCAGCCGAGGCCGCGTGAAGGCTTATGTCTGTGGCCCTGCCAAAATGAGGCAAAACCCAATGCCATTGGGTTGCTTTTGCCAGAAAACCGCACAGTTTCAAATTAAAATGATATAACTAGATGACAATTTTGTTCACAAGAGCGTTAATGCCAACCAGTGTCCACGGGAGGCGGACGCAAAATCTTACTTGCCTCCGGCTTGCTTATGCAGACAGGGTCTTTGGTGCCCGCCACATCTTTTGCATCAACGGTGCCTTTTGGTCGACCCGATCTTTGCCACAGGGGAAATATCCCTGCGATTCAAAACCATGTGATCGGTAGAAGCCCTCATTAACTGGATTGGAATTCTCCAGATAAACCGCAGTTCCAGTTCGATCACATTCCGCGAGGACCGGGGCGAACAGGGCCTTGCCGAGGCCTTTACCGCGACTTGCTAGGCGCGTGCCCAGAGTAAACAGGTAAAGATGCGGCTCTTTAGGGTGATGGGCTTGCATCCGAGCCCCAGCATCTAAAGCACGGCCGATGGCACCAGGTGACCCGGTCGCGATCAAGGCCCACGCGATCTGCGCAGTCGCGGAAAGAGAGATTTCTGATGGCGCGCCCCAGGGCAGCCACATCGCCGCCCCACCATCCCCAATCAAGTGGCAAAAGCCGTGCTTAAGATAATGCGTGCGCGCCAAAAGTGGAAAGACGGCATCTAAGGTTTCTGGCGTTCCAAAAATCCAGCGATTGACGGGGTCCTCATAAAAGGCTTCCGCTGTGATTGTGCCTAATTGGTGCCAATCGGCGGCCCCTGCCCGCTTCATGCCGTCTGGTAGTTCTAAGTCCATCGCGTTGTCCTGCATCATGTTTTCCAGACACTCACCCCCGGTGGGGTCCCGGAGTCAACATTCAACGACATTGACTGCGAGGCCACCTAGACTGGTCTCCTTGTATTTTGACGACATATCCAGCCCCGTTTGCCGCATGGTCTCAATCACTTGGTCTAACGTGACGCGCGCGGGTTGGTCTGTCTGAAGTGCTAATCGGGCGGCATTGGCGGCCTTTACTGCCGCAAGGGCATTGCGTTCGATACACGGGATCTGAACCAGCCCGCCGACTGGATCACAGGTCAGGCCCAGATTATGCTCCATCCCGATTTCAGCTGCATTAGCCACTTGCGATGGACTGCCGCCCCAGACGGCCGCAAGCCCGCCGGCCGCCATCGAGCAAGCCACTCCCACTTCGCCCTGACAGCCCATTTCTGCGCCAGAAATGGACGCCCTTTGCTTATAGAGAATGCCAATGGCCGCTGCCGTCAAAAGATAGGTGTGGACTGTCGACGGCGGGGCCTTCGCATCGAGTAAGTAAAAGCGCAAGATCGCTGGAATAATCCCCGCCGCGCCATTGGTTGGGGCCGTCACCACCCGGCCACCCGCGGCGTTTTCTTCATTCACCGCCATGGCATAGACATTGAGCCAGTCGAATAACGCCTCCCTCTCATTCGACAGCGGCGACCCTGTCAGCTTCTCATAGAGATCGGGTGCTCGGCGGCGCACCTGCAGGCCCCCCGGCAAGATGCCCTTTTGCACCAAACCGCGCGCAATGCAGGCCGCCATAGCTTCGGCAATCACCTCTAAGGCGGATAAAGTCTCGTTACGGGCGCGCTTGCAATCTTCACAAGCAAGCAGAACCTCCGCCACCGATAGGCCATGTGCTTGGCACAAATCCAAGAGCTGTGCCGCAGAGGTAAAAGCAAACGGTCCTTCTGGGCCACCTCCTACAAGATCATTTTCCAAAGGGGTCTCTAACTGCCGTTGGCTAGCAATGAAGCCACCGCCGGTGGAGTAATAGGTTTGATCGGCCAGCACGCAACCCGCTGCATCAACGGCTTTCAATGTCATGCCATTTGGATGCAGTTTTGGCGGCGTTTCATAGTCAAAGATCAAATCCACTGCAGGATCAAACGCAATGGCTTGGCCCGATTGGAGACGCAATGCGGATGTCGCCAACAAGTTTTTGAGGGCCGCTTCGGCTACTTCTGGGTCGGTCGTTTCGGGCTTGAAGCCCAGAAGCCCCAGATAAACCGCTTCGGGTGTCCGGTGTCCGGCACCCGTAAAAGCGAGCGAACCTTGCAAAGAAACCGATAGTCGCGCAACGCGGGCCAATAGCCCTGCCCGAGCTAGATCCGTGATAAAGCGGGCGGCGATCCGCATGGGCCCAACGGTATGCGAACTCGAAGGGCCGATGCCGATGCGAAAAATATCTAACGCGGAAATCATCTCTTCTGCCCTTTGTCACACACTAATCTGCCAGCCTGACATATGAACTAAACCAAGCCTCGGTGCCAAGCGGCTTAGGCCCTGCAACGCGCCTGCCGCTGCCCCTTGCAGGCCTGTCACCCGTCCGCTATGTACCCGCCTTCCTGACGGACCGCTCCTCTAAGCGGTCTGAACGCCGTAATGGCGGGCGCGTAGCTCAGCGGGAGAGCACTACGTTGACATCGTAGGGGTCACAGGTTCAATCCCTGTCGCGCCCACCATTAAATCAAAGACTTAGCTGATTTTTTGCTCCGCTTATGGAGCAATTTCGGTTTTGGGTCCGTGTATGGTCCATGGAAAACAGACAAATTGCGGCAATCTGTAGCAACCGGTGGATAGATTTCTGACGGTCACACGGCCGGAAATCTCAGCGCCATTTTTGGAAGGTCCCACCAATTTGGAGCTAGAATACTCCGTCTATCTCGGGATTGGCCACAAACAATTCAGCTTTCTCTAACGGATCGAGCCTAAGCGGGCTGAATTTGAGGCAATGTCGATCAGGCCAGACCTTCCAAACAAAAATGTTCTCCCGACCAGGAAGTCATCTCCGCTATGGCCAAAAAACCACCCCCAAATGTCCCGTTGGGGAGGCTAAAGCAACGACTTAAAACGACTTACATGCCACGACACACTGCAAGTTATGACTCTCTCAACATGACTTGCAAAAACATCAATCAGAACATCACGCTGAAAGCACCGGCAAGTCGCCCTCTTATATCTTGCAGTTCTACCTCAAATCCAACCCACTCTGCCGCCCTCTGACTTAGCCGACTTACTTACTGCGATATCCACGACAACAGTGATTTCGGCTAAGCAAATGCATCAGCCGCCCATGCTCAACCGAGGCGGCCGGTCTGCTCTGAGCCAGTTGTTCCCATCTCAGACAGGTGCGGGGCTTCTCAATAGTGGACATTGAGGAGGCTGACGACTGCGGGTATGTCAGTGTCTGTCTAGGGCGGCTATTTCGCTTTTTGATGATTTTTAGGTTCGAAACGGGGACGTTTAACAATGCGCTTGTTCATCTGGTCACCACGACAGCCTATTGATCCTATGGGCCAGTTAGCCGCCCCGCGCGGACGAGGCGCGCGCAAAGAAAAGCCCAATCGGTGGTTTCTGTTTCGTCGAGTGGTGAACGTCTCGGATTTGCCGACCCAGGCCGAGCTCTCGATCACAGTTGACGGACGTTACGTGGCATTCGTCAATGGAAAAGAGATTGGCCGGGGGCCGGTTCGGTGCAGCCCCTTGTTCCAGCGCTATGATACTTGGCCCATAGATGCCCATCTGCAAATTGGCTTCAACGCAATCTGTGTTTTGATCCATACCTACGGAGTCGATACCGCCTTTTACGAAGGCGTCAAAGGTATGTGGAATCCTGTGTTTGGCGAGGGTGGCCTTTGGGTTGAAGGACGGATTACGACACAATCCGAGACACAACGCCTGATGAGCGATTGCGCGTGGCGCTGTATTGAATCCCATGCATGGGAGCAAGCGACTCCGCGGATCAATCATGGCCTTGGCTTTATCGAAAGCCTTGATGCCAATTTTCTGCCGCAGAACTGGTTAGAACCTGATTTTGATGATGCCACATGGGACGAGGCTCAGATCCTAAAGGCGGGAGGGGGTGGACCAGAGGCTTTCTTTGGCGGTTTGGAAGTCAAACCTTTCCCGACCCTAGTGCCGCGCGGCATTCCACCGATGCGCTATGGTTTGGAAGGCGCAAAACGCGTTATTTGGATCAAAGGGCAGCGTCCTGATGCCAGTTTGCCGATTGAGCGTCGTCTTTATGAAGAAGATTTGCTGGTTGGCGCTGAAGGCGCAGTTTCTGATCGCATGGAGCTTTTGAAGCCTGAGCATGCCAATGTCACAATCAAGACGACGTCAGACCAAGATGTCTCCTTGTTGCTGGATTTCGGTCGCATCATCACGGGTCGCCCGCGCATCTCAGTGATCGCCAAAGGCGGCGAAATGATCGAGATTGCCTGCTCGGAGCATTTACCGGGTGAATGGGACCCGGCTGGGCTCAGGGCAGATGTGCGACTTACACGGAAACCGCTTCTAGGGCTCGATGCCCATATTTGCCGCTACACTGCGCGGCCAGGTGAGCAAGTCTTCGAACGGTTCGAATGGTGCGCGATCCGATGGATGCAAGTTGTCATTCGCAATGCCCCTGACGGGGTAACATTGACTGGCCTTGGTGCTAGAACTGAGAATTATCCAGTCGACAGACGCGGCAGTTTCACTTGCTCCGATCCCTTTCTCAATCAGCTTTGGGCCACAGGGGCCTATACACTTGAAATGTGTATGCATGATGCGTGGGAGGATTGTCCAAGCCGGGAGCAGCGCCAATGGCTGGGTGATGCGACCGTGGAAAATCTTGTCGGTTGGGCGGCGTTTGGGCCAAGCATCGTGCCGTTAAACGTGAAGTTCTTATGCCAAGCCGCGGAAAGTCAGCGGCCAGACGGGCTGACACAAATGTTTGCCCCTGGCGACCATTATACAGATCGACTTTTGATCCCGGATTGGACGTTGCAGTGGATATTGAATGCGGGTGATCATTATCAGCACAGTGGAGATTTAGCCACGATCGAGACCATCATGCCCTCGATCCAAAAGGCTTTGGCATGGTTTGAACGACTATTGGCCGACAATGGGCTTTTGCCAAATATGCCCTATTGGCATTTCATGGACTGGGCAGGCGTAGGACGCCATGGCTTTGCCGCTGCCTTAAATGCCCAATTGGTCGGCGCTTGGAAAGCCGCCGCCGCATTGTGTGAAGCCTGCGACATGGGTCGGGCCGCTGCTACATATCGAGCCCGCGCGCTCAAGGCACAAACAGCATTGCATGAGCTCCATTGGGATGAGAGGCGCGGTGTTTATGTGGACGTGCTTGACCCTGCAACGGGAGAACAGGAACTTCGTGTATCCCAACATGCCAATGCAGCGCTCATGTTGTGGGGCGAGATGCCCGACAGCCGCGCGGCCTCTGTTATCGCGCGTATCACGGATGGGGGGCGTCTCACCTTCACTGCCGCGCCGCCCATTGCCAATAGCGGTGAAACATTGGATCCCGAACGTGGTGTGGTCCTTGCCAATACCTTTTACAGCCACTTCGTCTATGAGGCTTTGGCCGAGCGCGGCGAGTTGGCTGCCGCCATTGAGCTGATGCGCGCGCGCTTTGGTCCGATGCTCGCGCGCGGCGCAACCACTTTATGGGAGAGCTTTGAACCAACCGCGAGTCTGTGCCACGCCTTCTCCGCCTCGCCTACTTGGCAATTAAGTCGCCGCGTGCTGGGCGTTTATCCATTGTCACCGGGTTATCTCAGTATTGGTGTCGCGCCGAACTTGGCCAATCTCGAACACGCGTCGGGCGTTTTTCCAACCCCAGTCGGCGATGTGCATGTTGAACTAACCCGCGAAGCTGACGGCTTTCTCGCGCGCGTCCAAGGCCCCGCTGGAATTGCCCTACACATGACAACGGCTGCAGGCCTGCATCATATATCCGGCGATCTGGCGGCCAATTCCGATGGTTTTGCGCAAGCACGCTATCGAAGTGCATCTTAAGGCTGAGGCTTCTTGGACACCTCATATTTGGAAGATCTTGCGATAGGCGGAGTCCTTTCGCATAGCCAAGATTGATAGAACCCTAGAAACCAGATTATCCGTTATCGGCCAAGTTCTGCCGAAATTCGGCTAGTCCGCTTTGCGCCAAGGGTTGTCATTTGGGCGGCATTGACTGTTGCTTGAAAGCGGACATTCACTTACGCGCGATCGTAGGGTGAATTCCGATAGGAATGCACCATTTTCGTTCGCTGCGGTCTTGGGTTTGATTGTTTCCACTTGGAACGCCTTTGCTGAAGGCTATGCCTGCGCAAAGGCTTCGTTCGAGTTTGAGCGCGCAAGAGGAGGAGTCAAGGGGTGGGAGTGCTTTACCTAGCCTCGGGACAGGGGCAGTCGCGTTGCGCTTCTTAGACTTCCTATTACGTGATCCGATTGAAGCAGCGCTGTTGCACCGTTCAGGTGTTTTGGTGTCAGCCCCCAGCCCCGCCCGTTATGCAGTCCATAAACTGATCGTCGCAATCGACCGAAAAGGCCCCGGTGCGATTAAAGCTGCAAAGGACATCACCCAAGCAGAGATCCTAATCTTGGCCCTCACCCAAGGCCGGCGACAGCACGAATTGCTTGAGGTGTGGGAGGAAGCTTTGGACCGTGGCGAAGGTTGGAGAACACGCCTCCATCAAGGGCACGCACGATTGAACGACCAAGCCCGAGCACTATTGCCAATGTAGCCGGCAACGCAAGATTCTGTTGCAATTTTGCTTGGCAGGTGATTGCCAGTTCAGACAGGCTCAGATGTTGTTCGATTACACCGCAAACACAAAAGCCAATGCATGGTATGGCACACCATTTATCGGCCGGGTTTGGCCGAAAGCGGATGGTCTGCTTTGGGCGCGTGGGGGCGAAAGTGGACGTTCAACGGCGGTTCAAAGAGAGTTTGGCTGTGGCAAGCGGCATCTGAGATGGTGCAGTCCTTGCGGCACTCACCCTAAGGCGCGAAGCGCATTGCTACGTAGATAAAGCCAGTTCCAAGGCCTCAACTCTTGGGGTGGTGCAGTCCTGCCGGACGGGACCTTACGGTGCAGAGCGTATTGCTGGCTCATGCGCAAGCCAAGATTTACAAGCAATATCCAATACCGTTTTCGTGGAGTGAAGCATTATTCGATAGTGCTTGAGTCCGTCGAGCCGTGTTGTTTGATTAATACTGGATACCCATTCAGATTATTCGTATTCTATCAAAGAGCCCAACATGTCTATATCCAAGACTTGCTGATAACGAAACACGCTAAATCCCGGGATAGATGATTTAATAAAATAAAGTGCCATCATGAATTCAATTGACAGCATCATGCTTTGATCTGACGCTGCATCTACATAAAAATGTATAAACATATAGCGTGCCATCCTTGTACATTAGTTCAACGCTGTCCTCACCGTCACCGGGGAGAAATTTATCAAGATCAAAGACACTCTTCGCGCTGTACGTCTTCATTGTTTCTGCCTTCTCGCATTACTCCGCGATCTTCCGCAATTTTTGTTGATCTGACGCTGACCAAGTAATGCGCTTCGCCAAAGACTTTATTCCATCAATGGAATGCACCTTGGTCAAGCAATTCTTGAGAACGTCAATAATGTGCCTAAGCCAAATGACTCGGAACTGTTCAATACGTCGCTCCGCTTGCCTTGAAGCCGCCCGACAATTCTTTCTGCGCAAGCTGGGGTGTTCAGGGCCATAAGAATGGTTTGTTGGGGACAGATGTGACAGACACATAATTTGGTCAGGTTCTGCATTTCTTCCAGACGCAACCTTGGCAGATCCAGAGGTACAAGCACGCGCATTCTATGGATGGCTATGCATGGCCTTCGGACACTTCGTTTGGGTCTGTCAGGTCGGTTGACTACGGCATGCAAAACAAGTTGGCCGTCGATAGCGCCATAAAGCAGTCGTGAATGGCGTTCTGGACAGGCATAACGCACCAAACGCAACGTCATACTCCAATCGGTGAGGCGGCAAGATTTGCGCAATCGCTAAACAGCAATCGCTTGCAAATAGTCCAGCAGCCAATTGATTGTGGAATGAACAACGAAAGAGCGCAAAACCTAATGCGAACAATCTAATCGGTATCGCGATCTTCTTTGCTTCTTGGCCCGTCAAGCAAGCGCAGCGACGTATAAACTAGGAAAATCAAACCCACAAAGACGATTAGCCCCGCTAGAATTGACAACTTAGCTAGGTTGAAAGAACTGTCCATGCTCCTTCATAAACTGCGATTTTTCATCTGCTACTGGGAAAATCCACCAAGGCGGTTGATGTCACGTCAGATTTGAATGCTTAAACGTGCAACATGAAACGAGCAGGTTACGCGATACGCCAATCTCCAAGGGGATTAATTAGAGATAACGCCCCGTGTTTGGATCCTTAAAGCTAACCATGGTTATGGGTTGGCCTTCCCATTCTAAAGTACCCGGCAATGCTTTATTTTGATCATAAAGTTTCGCGACCAAGAGAGCATTTCGTCGGCTCGTAGCTGCGACGAGGGTCTTACTGAATCCATCCCAATCGTCGATCGTATTGCCTTCGGAAACTTCCCCGCTTCCGACGAAATATAGTTTCAGATCGCCATAATTCTCGACCATTCCAGTCATTTCCTTGTTGAAGATATCCCCGCTAAGGTTATGTCCATGGGACCGGGCCGCCTGTCTGTCATAAGAACGATTAGAAATCACGACATTTGCCAACTAATAGGCAAACTCGCTGACGCCCCGCGCAACGAGCTCCAACGTCCGGACTGACATGACATAACACTCAACATAAGCTCGCGTTGAGCGAAAGCTTCTGACAATTGCCTTAAACAGATAATCGTCATTCGACGCTGGGGACAGAAAGTGCGTGTGTTGATATACTGTGCCCTTGCCGATACGTTCAGTCGTACCTGAGGCAAGTCCAGATGCGGTATCAACGCCAGCCATAATCGCCTGGCCGCACATCGAGCCGGTCACAAACTTGACCTTGCTGGATAGGGGTAGAATGACACTGCAATACCCTTCGGACACCGTGAAGTCTTTGAACCCTAATTCTTTAACCCATGGGGCAAAAATATAGCCGAAGACCTGCTCTACGTTGGTCTGGGTGATAGGAAATAGTGAGTTTCTTGGTGTGCTTCCCGACATAGTAACCTCAATGACATGGCAAGCGCAAAATGGCCTGATTAGATCAAACGGGCTAAATGGGAGAACTTAACTGGCAGTAAGAAAGGGTTGGTCCTTGGTGGATTCTCACCAAGCACAATGTGCGCAAATGGGCCTAAATAAGAGCCAAACAGCTTGTTTAGGCAACGAATATGATCTTTTCTTCCCCTGCTACACCTGTCAACGACAACCATAAAAGCGAGTCTGTGGCCCGCCAGAACAGCTTTGATGGTGTAAAACCCCACCAAGTGCCAAGTGATCCTGTCTTGAGCATCATACGGACCGCACTGCAATGTTTAGGGCCACTCGGACCGGGCGACGCGATCATATTGTCGCGGATGTTAAGTCGACTGTTTGAGGTTGAAAGCCATTATGGTGTTGGGGTTGCAATCGATCATGCAAAAGAACTTGCGAAAGTTCTTCAGGTACAGAAGTGCGCCCGCCCTCATCGGAAAGCGTCTAAAGCAATTGAGCAACACTAACTTGCTTGTTGAGAGCATCCCACGCTGAGACTCTGGCTTCACGATCAGGAATTCTCTCAATGGTCTCGATAACATCTAACCGCGCCAACACATCTTCCAGGCGCTCGCCAAGCCTTGGAGGTGGGGACTCGAACAGAATTGAATAATCAATGTCGTAAATCATACGATTGTGGGCCAACGACTTCGGCCCAGCATCAATGATGATTGCGATGGCGGTCTCACCCCGATCACCATATGGCACAGGTAGTCCCAACAGCTCATACCGCCAACCGGCTTGCTCAACGGCTGGAAGAAATCCTGTGTCCATCAAAGTCGTATAATGTGTGATGCCCCGTGTGGCAGCAAATTCAAACAAGCCACAAGCTAATTCGCTATGAGCCTTACTGTACTTTTCACCGCTGACCTTGCGAAAGGATGGCGATATAATCCAACGAGTCATGTCCCAGATATGATTGCCTCTAGGAACCGGCCCATTCACGTAATGTGAGAGCTTGTCGAGCAAGTAATGGTCCATTGTCGGCATTAATCGAAAAGTCGACTTGATTTGGCCATCCGGTGTCAGATTCATAAGATAAACCGTGTCTGGGCGATCAAACTCGTCATACTCGCAGTCGTTCTCTATGGTTAGGCCATCCGACCAACCCCTTTGGACAACATAAAAGTGATACCGCATCTTGTGCATGGCTGTGAGCTGCTTGGCATACAACTCTCGGTTTGCAGATGTAACCGCATGTATCATAGTGGAACTCCAGAGTCGAAACCCAAGAGTATGCTGCAACGTGCGTGCCAGTTTCAAAAAGGGGCCGGAACAAGAGTAGAAGGCTTAGAAACTAACAATGCCATTCACGAGGCACTCCACTATCGCCTGGGCGCGTGTGCGAACGCCTATACGTTCCTTCGCCCGTTCAACATGTCTATTTACCGTCGCTTCGCTGATAGAAAGTATCTGACCGATCTCCCAATCCGTCTTTCCGGCCGAAACCCATCGTAACACCTCTATCTGACGCTCGGTCAAATCGGGTTTCGACGCCGCAGTATCAATCAGCATAAGGCGTTCCAAAGCTACGTGATAATAAATAGCTATAAGGTGCAGACAGCCTCTCGTCGTTGCATCTAGATCAAGATGATCTCCGGTGAACGTCACCACAGAAAAATTACCCAAACCGCTGTGGATAGGGACAACAAAGCCATTCTGGTAACCAAAGTCGTGAGCGACATCTAACACGTTAAGGGCACGTGGGTCATTTCTAGCCTCAAAACGACATTCGTCCCATGAGAAACCTGAAAGGGTCGTGATGCTCTTTTTGGCGGCTGGATCGTAACGAATAAAGTTATTCTCGGCATAGGTTCTAACAAATTCAGAATCAGGAGAGCCAACAACTTTCAAAGAATTTAATAGGTTAGCGGGAGATCCGATGCAGGACAACGTACCGGTTTCTGCGCCGAAGGACTGAAAGACGTCCTTAAACTTAGCTTCAAGCTCATGATAAGTTGACGCAGTTCTACAATCTGACATGAACTGTGATATAACATTCATCATGGAGTTTAGTCCCACGCACGTTACCGAAGTTACGGATTGACTCCAACTTATCATTATTCGTTCACGATGAAACCGTCTAATGCAAGAATAAGCCGCTATAAAGATTAGCCATAATCTATGAGGTAATTTTCACAGAAGATATATTTAGGTAGTAACAATTTGAACGCTCTAGCCACCCACGGGCAATCGGCCTTAAAATTGTTCCTGCATCCCAATCGCGCACACTTTTGAGATCTCGAATTGATTTTTCCGATAATTATCATTGTGCGAGTTCGAGCTTCTAAGCGTAAAGCTGAAGTAACACCATCCTGCAAGATTAAAGTGTCACAATGATTACTGCTCTCACCTTGGCTTTTTCTGTTTGGAAAAAGCGAGATGATCTTCGCGAATAAAGCCGACTGATTTTGGCGAGCATTGGCCGAAAGGAGATGGTCTGCTTTGGTGGGCGTCAGCGGCGAAAGCGGACGAAATCTGGGATGTGCTGCCAATCTCCAGGGACATTTCACTGACGGAAGTCAAA